>ERZ856578.245-NODE-245-length-112013-cov-10.756003_pt1 | contig 112013 bp, 78 predicted proteins | sample MGYA00514384_ERZ856578 | MGnify/ENA primary metagenome ERZ856578 (study PRJEB29103, sample SAMN06111958) | human gut metagenome | biome: human gut; feature: ankylosing spondylitis patient; material: healthy_person | host: Homo sapiens | place: China:Hangzhou... | reverse complement strand
AACTTCCCGACTATCCGTAAAGCCATCAAAAAGATGACTACTATCGATAAGATGACAAAAGACGGTACATTTGATAATCTGTCAAAAAGAGAAAAACTTCAGATCACTCGTCAGCGTGCTAAGCTGGAAAAGACTTTAGGTTCTATCGTAGACCTGACTCGTCTTCCGTCTGCTTTGTTCGTTGTTGACGTAATGAAAGAACATATCGCAGTTCGCGAAGCTAACCGTCTGGGTATCCCTGTATTCGGTATGGTTGATACGAACTCTGACCCTAACAACATTGACTACGTAATCCCGGCTAACGACGACGCTACTAAATCAGTAGAAGTTATCTTAGGCGCTATCTGCGAAGCAATGAACGAAGGTCTGCAGGAACGCAAAGCTGAAAAGATCGATACGGAAGCTGCCGGCGAAGGTGAAGCTCCCAGAAGAGATCGTAAGGCAAAAGCTACTGTAAAGAAAGAACGTACTAAGAAAGAAGACGAAGAAGCGTTGAACGCAAATGTTGCTGGAAAGTACGCTAAAGATATCGAAGAATAATTTAATTGACAATTGACAGTTGACAATTGACAATTAGAATACAAAATACAATGGGCAATAGGCTTTTGACAGTTAAGTTCTTAGGACTTGTCAATTGTCCATTGTCCATTGTTGGTTTTTAGAATAGTATAAACAATTAAATAAGGAAATAAGATTATGGCTGTAACTATGGCTGATATTACCAAGCTGCGCAAAATGAGTGGAGCTGGTATGATGGACTGCAAGAAGGCGTTGACCGAATCTGATGGTGACATCGAAAAAGCAATGGAAATTATCCGTAAAAAAGGACAGGCTATCGCTGCTAAGCGTTCTGACCGTGACGCTGCCGAAGGTTGCGTATTAGCTAAAAAGGATGGCGGTTTCGCTGCTACTATCGCTTTGAAGTGTGAAACTGACTTCGTAGCTAAGAACGAAGATTTCATCGCTTTGACTCAGGCTATTCTGGATGCTGCTGTGGCTAACAAGTGTCAGACATTGGATGAAATAAAAGCATTGCCTATGGGTAATGGTACTATCCAGGACGCTGTTACTGACCGTAGCGGTATCACTGGCGAGAAAATGGAACTGGACGGTTACAACGTAGTAGAAGGTGCTTATACAACTGTGTACAACCACATGGGTAAGAACCAACTTTGTACAATCGTTGCTTTCAATAAGGAATCAGAAAGTGTTGCTCACAACATCGCTATGCAGATCGCTGCTATGAATCCTATCGCTATTGACGAAGCCGGTGTTCCTGAATCTGTAAAGGAACAGGAAATCCAGGTGGCTATCGAAAAGACTAAAGCTGAACAGGTTCAGAAAGCTGTAGAAGCTGCTTTGAAGAAAGCTGGTATCAATCCTTCACATGTGGATAGCGAAGACCATATGGAAAGTAATATGGCTAAAGGCTGGATTACTGCTGAAGACGTAGCAAAAGCTAAAGAAATTATTGCTACTGTTTCTGCTGAAAAGGCTGCTAATCTGCCGGAACAAATGATTCAGAACATCGCTAAAGGTCGTCTTAGCAAATTCTTGAAAGAAGTTTGCTTGCTGAACCAGGAAGATATCATGGATGGCAAAAAGACTGTAGCGGAAACAATGAAGGAAGCAGATCCTGAATTGAAGATCGTTGCTTTCAAACGCTTCACTTTGCGTGCTGAATAATTTACAGCGGTAAATAAGATAATAAAAAAGGCTGTCCGCAATGGACAGCCTTTTTTTATAGAGTTTCGTTGATTGTTATTTTAATTTTGTCAGCGCATCTTTGATACGTTTGATCGCTTCAACGATCTTTTCGTCGCTGGTAGCATAACTCATACGGATACATTCGGGAGCACCGAAAGAAGTTCCGCCTACACAAGCTACGTGTGCTGCATCCAACAGGTACAATGCCAGGTCGTCAGCATTTTTGATGGTAGTCTGACCGTCTGTTTTACCGAAGTAGTAGCTGCATTTCGGGAACAGGTAGAAAGCACCTTCCGGCTTGTTGATTTCGAATCCCGGAACATCTTTAGCCAAAGATACGATCAGGTCGCGACGGCGTTCGAATGCTTTACGCATTTCTTCAACCGGAGCCTGTGTGCCTGTATAAGCAACTTCAGCAGCCACCTGTGATACGGAACAAGGGCCTGATGTATATTGTCCCTGTAGTTTGTTTACGGCTTTAACGATCCATTCCGGGCCGGCAATGAAACCGATACGCCAACCTGTCATGGCATATGCTTTGGAAACACCGTTTACAATAACGGTACGATCCTTCATGCCTTCAACAGAAGCGATACTGTGATGTTTGCCGATATAGTTGATATGTTCGTAGATCTCGTCGGCAATAACGATGATTTCCGGATATTTCTTCAATACTTCTGCCAGACCGGCTAACTCTTCTGCACTGTAAACAGAGCCTGTAGGATTGGAAGGAGAGCAGAGGATCAATGCTTTTGTCTTCGGTGTGATAGCTGCTTCCAACTGAGCCGGAGTGATCTTGAAGTCCTGCTCGATGCCGGCCGGAACAATTACCGGCGTACCTTCAGCCAGCTTAACCATTTCAGGGTAACTAACCCAGAACGGTGCCGGGATAATTACTTCGTCGCCCGGATTCACCAATACCAGGATCGTATTACAAACGGATTGTTTAGCTCCGTTCGCACAAGAGATTTGATTGGCTGTATATTCCAATCCATTTTCATTCTTCAGCTTGGCAACGATCGCATTGCGTAATGCGGGATAGCCCGGAACCGGTGAATAACGTGAGAAGTTGTCATCTACCGCTTTCTTAGCTGCTTCCTTGATGTGATCGGGTGTGTTGAAATCAGGTTCTCCCACACTCAGGTTGATAACATCGATACCTTGTGCTTTGAGCTCATTGCTCTTTTGAGACATCGCCAATGTTGCCGAAGGCGATAAACTTGCTAAACGATCTGAAACTTGTGTCATGACACTGCTGTTTGTATAGGTTATTTTAAATTGTTGCGACAAAAGTAATTAATAATCGGAATCCTTGCAACAAATTGCTAATTATTTGATGTTGTGAAGTACATGTCCCATACGCTCCTTCTTTGTCTTCATATAAAACTCGTTATATTTATTAGGAGTTACTTCGATAGGAACATTTTCCGCAATCGTCAAACCGTAGGCTTCGAGGCCGACACGTTTTATCGGGTTGTTGGTCATCAGGCGCATTTTGGTGATACCGATGTGTTTCAGTATCTGTGCTCCGACACCATAATCGCGCTCGTCAGCCTGGTGTCCCAGATGTAGGTTGGCATCTACCGTATCCAATCCTTCTTCCTGGAGTTTATAGGCTTTCATTTTATCCATCAGGCCGATACCGCGTCCTTCCTGGTTCAGGTAGACGATGGCGCCGCGTCCTTCTTTCTCGATCATTTTCATGGCTCTGTGGAGCTGTTCGCCGCATTCGCAACGCATTGAACCGAAGATGTCGCCGGTGGCGCAGGATGAATGAACCCGTACCAATACAGGTTCTTCACCGGAGATATCTCCTTTTATCAAAGCAATATGCTCCAGTCCGTTGCTTTTCTGGCGGAACGGGATCAGATGGAAATGGCCGTATTGTGTCGGCATATCCACTTCCACGCCTTTGTCGACGATCGATTCAGTCTTCAGCCGGTAAGCGATCAGGTCTTTGATACAAATAATTTTGATATCGAATTTCTTCGCAACTTCTATCAGTTGGGGCAGACGGGCCATTGTTCCGTCTTCATTGATGATCTCGATCAGAGCTCCGGCAGGAAAGAGTCCGGCCAGGCGAGCCAGGTCGACTGCCGCTTCCGTATGTCCGGCACGGCGAAGTACCCCGCGTGAACGGGCGCGAAGTGGGTTGATATGTCCCGGACGTCCTAGATCAGAGGGTTTCGTCTGGGGATCAGCCAAAGCGCGGATCGTCTCTGCGCGGTCGAACATGGAAACACCGGTTGTACAACCGCCGCCCAGCTTATCGACAGTCACAGTGAAAGGAGTTTCCAGCATAGAGGTGTTTCTGGCAACCTGCATGTCCAGATCCAACTCCTGGCAACGTTCTTCTGTGATCGGAGCGCATAAGACGCCGCGACCGTATGTCATCATGAAATTTACTTTTTCGGGAGTAATCTTTTCTGCAGCAACAATAAAGTCTCCCTCGTTCTCGCGATCTTCGTCGTCGACTACGATCAGGAATTTTCCTTCGCGGAAATCTTCAATTGCTTCTTCGATGGTGTTTAATCTGAAATCACTCATATCGTTTTTAATTTTTAGTTTCTAAGCTCTTGATCATATCTTCCAGTTCACGGCTTGTCTTTTGTACCACCTGTATGTCATGGCGCAGTAATTTGCGTTGATAAGTGGCAAGCAGGTAAATCGGAAGTCCTATCGGAATGAGGATACCGAGTGCCAGCCCGATCTTACCGTTCAGGTTGGCGTTCAGTTGGTTGTATCCACCTATAACCGGGTAGTCCATTAGTTTATTCAGCAACAGATTCTGGTCGGAATTGGCCAGCTCTTCGATGATGCCGTCCATTTCTGCTGCCAGTTGTTCGGCTGTATGATCTTTTCCTCCCTGTCTCCAGAAAGTGATATAATTAAGCCAGCGTTTGTGACCTTTTAAATAGCTGGCGCAATCATTAGCCAGTTTATCCAGGCGCGGAAGAATTGCCTCGTAATCGGGAGTGAAAATGATCACTTCTTTCTTCTCCACCTTACGTCCTGAACGTTTTCCTATAAGGTTCTTCAATGCGTTCAGATAAGTGTCGGCATTCAATATCACACTGTCGTTCACCGCCTTGTAAGTCAGGAATATACCCAACGGGGCTAATACGGCCGAGCTCAACCACATTCCTTCCCATGCAGCCCATACACCGTCACGAGCCATCTTGAACCCGATATTGTCTACAATATAATAGAAGATAAACAGGATCACGGAAATCACCACTGGCATACCGAGTCCTCCTTTACGGATAATAGCTCCCAGCGGGGCACCGATAAAGAAGAATACCATACAGGCAAATGATAAAGTGAATTTTTTATGCCACTCGGTCAGGTGACGGCGTACTTTATAGGCTTCATCCCCCATTGTGGCTGCTTTAAAATAATAATCGGCCTTTACGCTCTCTATATTCGATTTTGCACGAACCAGCAATGCGGCCTTGCCACTCGCCGGCTGCGCCTGATACAGACTGTCGAAATCGATTATTACAGCCGGCTCATCCTGCTTCTTTTTCAGTGAATCGGTGTTGTTGACCTGGCTGCTTCCCGCCTGGTTACCCTCTTCTCTTTTAGGTTTGGAGAATGTACGGCGATAAGACATCTCGTAAACGCTTTTCGCATTCAGGGCTTTTATACTGTCGAGCCTGACAGTCATTGAGTCGATGGAAGTCTGCAAGTCATTCAGCTTTTTCCCCATATATTGGTTTTGCATGAATGATTCATCCGTACGGGTGAAGTTGGCATCGAATTCAATAAGAATTTCTTTCGTCCCGAAAGTTTCCCTTCGGTATGGCACGGCTACTTTGGCTCCTGCACTACCGGTTTGGTTTTTCAGGTTCTCAAACGATTCACCGTTGAAAAGCGATAAGACAAGGAATAATTTATCTGCCGATGTTTTTAACCGTCCGGAATCAGCTTTGATAACACGTGCATTGTTGAAGCCGTCCGAATAATCATAGATCATGACGTCTTTCAGCAACCCCGTCTTATTATCTTTTTGCTTTACATATACATTATATCCTGTGATCTCTCCATAGAATACGCCTTCCGGAATATCCAGTTCAGGCGACTTCTGGCGCATGGAGTAGAGTAGGGAATATAATTTGACTTGGACAACCGGCATCGCATTGTTCTGGAAAAAGAAAGCACCGATACTTATGATACCGATCGTAATCATAAGCGGTCTCATTATATGTATAAGAGATACTCCGGCCGATTTCATCGCCAGTAGTTCCAGGCGTTCACCCAGGTTTCCGAAAGTCATTAGAGACGCAAGCAGAATAGCCAATGGTAAGGCCATCGGGAGGAGGAATAAAGCAGCATAAAAAAACATTTCGCCGAGCACAGGGATTCCCAGTCCCTTTCCCACCATGTCGTCTATGTACCTCCAGAGGAACTGCATTAGTACAATAAACAGACAGATACCGAAGGTCATAATGAACAACGGCAGGAAAGTCTGCAGCATAAATGTATATAATCGTTTTATCTTCAACATTACCTATCCGGGTTGACGGGGCAAAAGTAGTGTAAAAAACGATAAGTACATGACATAAATCTCTAAAACAACCTAAATACCGAGTGTACGTTTCAATTCATAGACTTGCGAGTCCCATAAATTGATTGAGTCTTTCTTTTCGTCCGGCTCGGCAAAGTCGGTAATTTCAAGAGCGGTTGCTCCGGTAAGTTCAACAGTGTGAATTAAAAATTCGAAGTAAACAGTGTCGTCATCCTCGTCTGCCCATCGGTAACGGATACTTATTTCCGGTTTTACAGCCAAAACTTCGGCTTCCTGCTCATCTCTGTCCCACTTAAAAACATAGGTGTTGTTGTTGATAGTGACATCATCAGCGAACCACGCCGATAGTCCGGGAGGGGTAGTGAGGTGATTCCATAAACTTCGTCGCGAAACTTTATCGAAAACGTATTCGATATGAAACTTCTCTTTTTTCATCTTTCATGCTATTAATTGCGGAGCAAGATAGGCAAAAGATTGCTATTTGCCAATATTCTCAGGGTAAAAAAAGTTCTAATTTTTAACGGCTTAGCTGAAAGCCCCGAAAAATAAACACTTTTTTTTCGCAAAACTGTTGCATAATATAAAAATAACCTCTACTTTTGCAGCGTCAATAAGGAAAAATGACAACATGATGGCGAGATAGCTCAGCTGGTTAGAGCGCATGATTCATAATCATGAGGTCCCCGGTTCAATCCCGGGTCTCGCTACAAAATAAAGGCTTACAAGAAATTGTAAGCCTTTTTTGTTTTTACTTACCTGTATGTTTGTCCTTTACCACAAATAAGTTTTTTAGAAAAAATCCTGTAAAAAGTTTGTAGGAATAATTTTTCTTGTATCTTTGTCATATAATAATAGTACAATGTTTGTATAACACAATATATAATTATATGATCAAGTTCTTATTAGATTATTCCAGCGGCGTACCGGTATACCGTCAGATTATCGACCAGATTATATTTGGCATAGCATCCGGACAGCTCAAACTGGGGGAACAGCTTCCTACGGTCAGGGCACTTGCTGTAGAGTTAAAGGTGAATCTGAATACGGTGTCTAAAGCTTATAAAGAATTGGAGATCAAAAATATTCTGGAGACCCAGCAGGGAACCGGGACTTTTATCAACAAAACAGAGAATGTGATGCCGGAAAGGGAGAGAGAAGATAAACTGAAAGAAATTTGTATACAATTTTCTTCTGTTGCTTTCAGTTACGGTTTTAGTCTCGATGAAGTGATTAAGGAATTGAAGAACATAGAAACCTCTAAAAAATAATAGATATGACAACAAATGTAATCAACAAGGGATGGTTTAATCCTATTTCTTTTTCCGTATTGCTGGTATTGATTTTCGTATCGGTTGTTCTGTATGCTATGGAAATAGTCAATACGCAGGTCTTTCTGCTTTTGATCATTTTTGCCGGATTGTTGGCTTCTTCAATCCGTATTGCCGATCAGTGGGAGCGGGCGGTAGTGTTGCGCATGGGTAAATTCAAAGGATTAAGAGGTCCCGGCCCGTTTATGATAATTCCTGTTATCGACAGTGTGTCTGCTTATATCGACCAGCGTGTGCGGGTGAGTGCTTTTAAAGCAGAGCAGACCCTTACCAAAGATACGGTGCCGGTAAATGTGGATGCTGTTGTGTATTGGACGGTATGGGATGTCGAAAAAGCCGCTTTAGAGGTACAGGAGTATCAAAAAGCGATCGAGCATATTGCTCAGACCGGTTTGAGAGATACGATCGGTAAGCACGAACTATCTACTCTCTTGCAGGAGCGTGATAAAATAGCCGAAGATTTGCAACATGTTTTAGACCGGAATACGAATCCCTGGGGTATCACATGCCAAACCGTAGGTATCAATGATATTGCCATACCTCAGGATCTGGCCGATGCCATGAGTAAGGAAGCACAGGCCGAGCGTGAAAGAAGAGCACGTGTTATTCTGGGAACGGCCGAGACGGAGATTGCCGAGAAATTCGAACTGGCCAGTCGAAAGTACACCGATAATCCGGTAGCCCTACATCTCAGAGGTATGAATATGCTATTCGAGGGATTGAAAGAAAAAGGCTCTATGGTGATCGTCCCTAGTTCGGCACTTGACTCTATGAACTTGGGTGCTATGGGTGGATTGGTTTCGTTGGCAAAAAGCAATGAGGCATTTATGTACGAATAATTTATATTTCTTCGAAGAGAATTTTAAACCGGGTACAACCATCCTCTGTTGTCAGGCTGAACTTGCAATGATGGTTGGTTAGGACTTCCCGGACAAACATCAGGCCGATCCCCTGACCGGACGATTTGGTGGTAAAGAAGGGGGTGAAGAGTTTTTGTCTGGTCTCTTCGCTTATTCCGGGGCCATTGTCCTCTATTATAATGGATAACGGGGATTGATATGTATAGATATGTATCTTCCCGTTTTTCCCGATCGCTTCGTAGGCATTTTTGATGATATTGACCAGGACTTGCTCAAACTGGATGCCGTCTACATGGATATATCGATCTTCTTCCGTCAGCGATAGAGTCAGTTCTATATCTCTCTGGCGGCATTCGGCGCTGGTCAGTGCATATACCGAACGAACCTGTTCATTGAGGGAAATAGGAGAGAGGGTAGGTTCCGGAATACGGATGACCTGCGCCAGATTGCTTATAAAACTGGCCAGATGTCCGCAACGGTCGAAAGAAGCCTCGACAGCAGGTAGCACATAATCCCATTTGCTGTTTTCTTCCTGCCTGAAAATATCGGTAACGACATTCAAAGTAGAGCCGATCGCCCCGACCGAATTATTTACTTCGTGAGACATCATCCGGATGATACGTTCATACGAGTCCTTTTCTACTTTCTGCAATTCGTGCGTGATCTCTTCTATCAGTATAAAAGGATGATTGAATCCCTGGTCGATAAATGCCGAATGGCTGCAACGATACACTTTGTTTACCGAATTACGTACCATCATATCACTACCCAGTTTTAATTGAGCCAACGCAGGAGCCAGTTCGAATGTGGATTCTTTAAAAGTTTTTCCTTTGATCTCTGAAATATCGGAAATATTCAACACATTCAAGCCCGAAGGATTTACTTCTACGATCTGTTTATCAAAATTCAGGATAACGATACCCTGCGGTGATGCGTGAATCAGCAGGTCAAGGAACTGATTCTTTTCCCGTACGGCCAGCCGTTCGCTCCGCAACTGCGAGATCATCCGGTTGAAAATCCCGATCAACTCGTTGGCGTCTTTATTCCTGACCGCACGTAAATGAGTGGAAAAATCCTGGTCTTTCAGAAGTTGCATCCCGCTCAGCAGGATATGGTAAGGCTTGACCAACATATGATATATAAATGCAGCCAGCAGAAGGGATAGGATGGCGATACATTGTACAACCCAGAAAGGTATCGGCTCATCCCGGAAGAACAAGAACCCTATGCCGCTCGATATGCAGGCGATAAGTGCAGCAATCGTCCAGAATATCCACTTCGACTTCATTCGGGGAGTTTAATGTCGTATTTTTCAAGGCGACGGTATAAAGTCTGCCTGCTCAGTCCTAATGCCGTAGCGATTTTGGAATGATTGCAACCATATAACTCGACCGCTTTTTGTATCATGTTCTTTTCCACCATATCTAGGGAGAGGATCGCATTCCCGCCTGTCGGTTGACCGGCAGGAACCTCGATATATTGCTTTTTGAAATCGACATCCGTAATGATTTCCTTACCGGAGATCAGGATTGTACGCTCCACCAGATTCTTCAGTTCGCGGATATTGCCGTGAAACGGCAGTTTCTTCAGAAAACCGAGTGCCTCTTGTGATATTTTAACCGGAGCCAGATTGTTTTGCTCCGCCTGCTTACGGGCAAAATAGTCGACCAGTAAGGGTATATCCTCTGTCCGTTCGCGCAAGGCCGGCATCTGTATGGTAATCAAGTTGATGCGATAGAATAAGTCTTCCCGGAATACACCTTGCGCTACCATTTCCGGAAGGTTCTTGTTTGTCGCACAGATGATGCGCGTATCCACCTGCCTGGGTTTGCTTTCTCCCAGCGGCTCGAATGTCTGATCCTGCAAAACCCTGAGTAACTTTACCTGGCAAACCAGATCCAGCTCCCCGATCTCATCCAGGAAGATCGTACCTTTATCCGCCAGTTCAAAACGTCCGATCCGGTCGTGGCGGGCATCGGTGAAGGCCCCCTGCTTATGTCCGAACATTTCACTTTCGAACAATGATTGCGAAATACCTCCCAGATTGACCTTGACAAACGGTTTGCCCTGCCGGTTACTGCTTTCGTGGATCGCTTCGGCAATCAGTTCCTTGCCTGTGCCGCTTTCTCCCGTGATCAGGACAGGGGCATTTGTACGGCTGATGCGTGTGATCGTGTTAAGAACCTGTTGCAGAAGGATGGATTTTCCGATGATCTTATCAAAACTATCCGCCCTTTCCGTCTTTTCAGGTCTTTGTTCCAGCCCTTTTTCTTCGCTCTCCTGCAGTTGTATGGCTGTTTGTATTGTTTTCAGCAAAGCCAAGTTGTTCCAGGGCTTGGTGATAAAGTCGAAAGCCCCGGCTCGTATACCCTGAACGGCAAGATTGATGGAACCCCATGCCGTGATCAGGATAACCGGGACGGCCGGACAGAATATCCGTACCTTGGCAAGCAATTCCAAACCTTCTTCCCCGGTAGTCGTATTGCTATAATTCATATCCATCAGGATCAGCTGCGGACAGGTGTGGCGCACGAAGTCGATGGCCTCCTGCTGGTTCGCAGCCGTTGCTACCTCATACCCGGCACGTTTCAATACCAGTGTAAGCGAAGTCCGTACCGTTACGTCATCATCACAGATAAGTATCATAGCTATTAGTATTATTTACCAAAGTTACTAAATTTATTCGTCCCGTAAAGCCTCTGCCGGTGGAATCTTCGCAGCTTGCCGGGCAGGATACCATACGGCTATCAGTGATACGGTGGCCAGCAGACCGAAAGTCAACAGGTAATTGATAAACTCCTGTTCTACCCCGATTCCTGCGTCCATCCTGTTGGAGATTGGGATATCCAGCAACTCCAGTAGTTCCGTTTGTCCGATATTAAGGCATATATTTACGCCTACCACACTGGCAATGAATAATATTAGCAATGTCTCACCGAAAATCATCCGTTTCACTCCTTGTCTGGTTGCTCCCAGGGCTAGCCTGAGACCTACCTCGCTCCGGCGTGCCTGCGTACGATACCAGAATGTCCCGATAATCCCCAGGAATATATTCAGGATCAGGAATGTTGTAATAGCATATATTCCGTTCAACTCGTTTGTGGGCCAGTTTATTGTTTTGGCACTTTCGGGAGTCGAGAAAATGGAAGCCATAAAATAAGGGCCTAGCATCAGTTGTTCCCTCATTTCCCGGGTAAACCGTTCGGCGAAATCTTTGTCCGCTTCCGGACTTATACGTATATATATCTGTATATCCGACAGGTTGTACTCTTCTTTTTTCAGAGGTTGTATCATATTGCTGAAAAAAGATTCGAAATAACTGTCCTTCATCTTGTCGGTAGTCCCGATCACCGTATAAACGGTTTTGTCGATATCGGTGGAGGTCAGTTTTTTTATTTCCGATAGCTCCCGGGAATAATCATGCGATCCGAATTTTCCGTCTCGGCTGGGGCTGATTATGATCGGGTTTGTTCCCGGTATTCCCCACCGGCTGAAATCGCTTACCGTACTTTTAACTTTAAATACATCGAAGAAACCGTCTGTCACCCACCTCATGCGTAAGTTTACCATATCGGTCGTATCTTCATTAATATGAAAACTACTCATATAATTCGACCAGCCGAAAGGTGCTCCCCATTTTGAGAAACTTACGCTTTCCACTCTCGGATAATTTTTTACCCGGCTCAGAAAAGTCATAGCCAATGCCTGTTTGTCTATTTCTTCCGTTTGTCCGTCCTCTGCCGGGTATACCGCACTATTGGCCGGTTTCTCCTGCATATTGATCTCATAGGTATTCTCTATATCGAAACCGCTTCGTTCGAAATAGCATTTCCCCATATAGAAAAGGTAATCCACGCAAAACCATAGCACGCAGAATACAAGAACATATTCCAGGGTGATCCACGCATTCGTTTTACGTTCGTTCCAGATTATTTTGAATATGTGACGTATCATAATTATTTGTCATTTTGATTGAGTGAATTAATAATCTTCATCCGTGAAGCCTTGTAAGCCGGTATTCCCGCAGAAAGCAGGTTGATGACCAGGCATACGGCAAATACAGCCAGTAAAACCGGAATGGAGATCAGCGTATCGGCCGGTATCACGCTGCCGGACGGAATTCCGAGCAACCAATCCCGCATCCGGAAAATTACGATGTACGACAGGATCAGACCGATCACTCCGCCGATTAGCGAGGTAATCAGGTTTTCAAAGAGAACCTGTATCAGGATGGTATATCTTTTCGCACCGAAAGCTTTCCGGATCCCGATTTCTTCCGTCCGCTTTTTTATGCGTGAAAGACTTAACCCGGAGAGGTTGATAGCCGGTATCATTAACAGTATCAGTAGGATGAAAATCATTTTCCTGTTTTGTATGACGATGGACTGGGCAATTTCTTCGACATTGTTTCCCCAGATACTCTTCTGGTAGAGTTGGTTGTTCAGCGGGCCTTTAATAAAAAGAGTCCAGGGGGCATTTTCCGAATTATATTTTTTCTCCATATTCCTCACCTCTGCCGTTATAGCAGCGAAGTCGCTCGTTTTTTCAGCCAGCATGGCCACGTTAAAATACAAATCCTCTTTTTTCAGGGATGAATAAGGAGCCCATAATTCACCATGAGCCAGTCTGAATACAGGCGAAACATCTTCTACAACCCCTATGATCCGGTAAGGTTTGAAGTTGATCAAGATTGTTTGTCCGAGCACTGTCTCTCCCTTGAACACTTTTTTCCCCAGCGATTCACTTATGACTGCTACCGATATTCCGGAAGTAAATTCTTCTTCGCTGAACGGCCTGCCTTCTATAAAAGAAAATGAAAATATTTTCCAGTAAGTCGCGTCTGTCAGTCTCTGATGTGCATTTATAATCTCGCTTGAACCTTCCCGGCCGGTCAGCGTAGACGGGCGGGAAGCTAAAGAAGTGAAGGCTGAAATATATAAGGGAGTCTTCAGCGGATAAAGATAATCTTTCACGATATCATACGACAGGGTACCCGATTGCCAGCTGTTTTTTGTCGTATCTTTTTTCACCTGATAATTGGTATGCAAAGTTCTTTCCCTGTTTATTTCCGGTGGTGCACTGATACCTTTTATCTCATCGGCAACGATGATCGTCATGATCATCATGATTGCCAGAGCTGTTCCCATAATAGCTATCATGCTGATAAACTTATTTTGTTTCAGCATCAGCAGCGCCTGTTTGAAATATATCTTGTACATAGTGGTTTCTTTATGAATTATTCAACTCGTCTTCCGTCGAAGAAACGGACAATGCGTTGTGTCGTCTCGGCTATATGCTCATCATGGGTGACCATTACAATGGTTGTTCCTTCGTTGTTCAACTGGAACAGCAGTTCCATGATTTCCGCCCCCATTTTACTGTCCAGGTTTCCGGTCGGCTCATCCGCCAAGATAATCTGCGGATTCCCGACGATAGCCCGCGCCAATGCCACGCGCTGACATTGTCCACCCGATAGCTGTGTAGGGAAATGTCTCATGCGATGTGATAGTCCTACCTTCTCCAGTACTTTTTCGGCCGCTTCCCGGCGACTTTTGCCCGTCGAATTCCGGTAGAGCAACGGGAGTTCCACATTATCCAGCACACTCAGTGAATTGATCAGGTGAAAGCTCTGGAAAACGAACCCCAGCATCTTATTCCTGAATTCAGCCATTTCACTGTCTTTCATCCGTGTGGTTTCCTCTTCATTGATCAGGATCTTTCCTTTTTCGGGTAAATCCAATAATCCCATTAAATTAAGCAGGGTACTCTTTCCGCATCCGGATGGCCCCATGATAGAAAGAAATTCACCTTTTCTGACGGTGAGATTCACATTTTCAAGCGCAGTGGTTTCTACTTCTGTAGTGCGGTATACCTTTGTTATACCTTCCAGTTTAATTATTTCCATATTATCCTCCGTTTATCTGCCAATATATAAACAACGTATGTGCCAAAGTCCTATTGTGTTGAATATGAGGAGTGCGCTTGTATGAGGGGTGTCCGAATACGGACAAATCTGTCCACAATATTATACTCAAAAAGAAAACCCGCACTCTCCGCTTGTAATAAACAAACAATCAGGGAGTGCGGGCTATATTAATTATGTAACCTCACGGTTATATTAATTAAGGTTTGCTTGTGGAATTAAGGGTTCACACAAGCAGAGTATAGGGTAAAATTTCACAAATTGTATTGTGTCCACAAATGTACTGGTATAGTTATATTCTGTTAGGTGGTATTCGTGTCACTCATAAGTGGTATTTGTGTCAACCCTTGTTGGATAAGGGTTGCGTGAATAATGAAAGGTTTGTTGACGTATGTATTGGTATCATAATGGGTGGTAATCCTATCACTTAGAATCGGGTATATGAAAAAAAATAGCGGACATTCAGAATTATCCGAATGTCCGCCAATATGCATATAAAAAATTGAGGGTCGATTAACCAATTGTAACGTGTTGAATAACTGTACCCCAGTCTGTTACAACAATATTGCAATTGTTTTTTGAAAGGTCAAAAGTGATTTCTGACAGTTCTCCTTCGTTTACAGATACTTTCTCCGAATTTTTGACATTTTTTGAAGAAAGGATCATGATATCGTCTTTGTAAAGCTCTATAGTAACGTCAGAGGCCGGTAAAATAGCTGAGTTTTCAGCAACAACATTTCCTTTTTCGTTTAAAGTAGCAGGAATAATATATTCAATATTCTCACCAGTCAATTCTCCGTTATGATTGAAAGAGCCTTTTGTGTTTTTTACTTTGTAGTAAAAATTTCCTTCTTTTGAATCCAACACTTTAATAACGCTTTTAGTAATTAAAGAAATAGAGGAAACTTTACGCTCGATTTTTAATGTTTCAGCACCCGATTTTGTTGAAGCGCTTTTCAATGTAGCCTGTCCGTAGAATAAATCTCCGGGCAATGCAGCGGCAACACCGTTGTTTTGTTTCAAGCTAACCTGTAAATCAGAGATAATATTGGCCTGGCTCATTGCGCTGATCTCTTCGCTGTCGGAAGAAAGACCTGCCCATGCAACAACTGTGATCTGTTTTGAACCCGGGCAACTGATTTCAACCGGTTTTGCCTGCAGTAAATAAGTTCTGTCAAGAGTCACTTGTTTGTAGAAGTCGTTATTCTGGTCGAAAACGAACAGCGTAGTCTGGTCTACATCGCCCTTAACAGTAATGTCTTTGTTATCGGAATAAGCTTTCAGGACAACAGAAAAAGAAGCATCTGCCTGAGAAGACGCATTATCAATTACTTTTTCATCTATACCTGAATAGGAGGAATCGCTATCAGCTGAACAGCTTGCGAAAGAAATTGCTGCAACGAGTGTGCAAACAAAATACAAACAATTTGTGAAAATTCTACCCTTTTTCATGACCTTAATTTTTTATATGCTTTGAAATTACCCTATACTGTCCGAGAGATTCGCTAACCGGTTAAGACCCTCATCAAAACCTTTTGTTTCTCGTTGACATTGCAAATATAGATACTAAAATGATATAAGTATTAAATATATGTGAAATAAAAGTTAAAACGATCAAAATAGTTGCTGAAAATGTCAAAAAAGAGGTGCGAATCTCTCAAACGAGGGTAAAAGTCTCTTTCTGGGCTCCTGAAATGATACAAATACAACCTGTGGCATACTCGGTTTGGTATGATGTGAATACATATGTTTGTGATACGAATACAAGCTAAGGCATGTCTGATGTTTTGGTTTAGAAAAATGTGAACCCAAATGACAGGCTTTGTAGGGGCGGGGTTTGCCCGCCCTTTGCGACAATAATATAACAACCGGTGGAGAAGGACGGGCAGACCCCGCCCCTACCAACGACACTACATTCAAAACTGTCAAATACTGAATCGCTTATATCCTTTCATTATTATTTCCCTAATTATAAATTGATTATTAGGGTGTGTTTTTATATTATGATAGGTGATCCTATCACATGTGACATGTTTACCTGTCATTGTATCTCTCTATCCTTGATAATCATTGTGTTGAATATATATTAACATATGTATGGCTATCAAATAGGGTGGTATTCCTATCACGGAGAATCGGATATATGAAAAAAACGGCGCACACGCGGAACTATCCGGATGTACGCCTTTATGCATATAAAAAATTGAGGGTCAAATTTTAATCAATAGTAACGTGCTGAATAACTGTACCCCAGTCTGTTACAACAATATTACCACTGTTTCTTGAAAGATCGAAAGTCAATTCTGACAATTCTCCTTCGTTTACAGACACTTTCTCCAAATTTTTGACATTTTCGGAAGAAAGGATCATTTTATCGTCTTTGTAAAGCTCTACAGTAATGTTGGAGGCCGGTAAAATGGTTGTGTTTTCAGCAACAACATTTCCTTTTGCGTTTAAAGTAGCAGGAATGATATATTCAATATCTTCACCTGTTAATTCTCCATTATGATTGAAAGAGCCTTTTGTATTTTTTACTTTGTAATAAAAATTTCCTTCTTTTGAATCCAGTACTTTAATAACACTTTTGGTAATTAAAGAAATAGAGGAAACTTTACGTTCAATTTTTAATGTTTCAGCACCCGATTTTGTCGAAGCGCTTTTCAATGTAACCTGTCCGTAGAATAAATCTCCGGGTAAAGTAGCGGCAACGCCATTGTTTTGTTTCAAGCTAACCTGTAAGTCAGAGATAATGTTTGCCTGACTCATTGCGCTGATCTCTTCGTTTTCGGAAGAAAGACCTGCCCATGCAACAACTGTGATCTGTTTTGATCCCGGACAGCTGATTTCAACCGGTTTCGCTTGCAGTAAATAAGTTCTGTCAAGAGTAACTTGTTTGTAGAAGTCATTATTCTGATCGAAAACGAACAGCGTAGTCTGGTCTACATCACCCTTAACAGTGATATCTTTATTGTCTGAATAGGCTTTCAAAACAACAGAAAAAGAAGCATCTGTCTTTTCGGCAGCATTTTCAATCACTTTTTCGTCTATACCTGAATATGAGGAATCGCTATCAGCTGAACAGCTTGCGAAAGAAATTGCTGCAACGAGTGTGCAGACAAAATACAAACAATTTGTGAAAATTCTACCCTTTTTCATGACCTTAACTTTTTATATGCTTTGAAATTACCCTATACTGTCCGAGAGATTCGCTAACCGGTTAAGACCCTCATCAAAACCTTTTGTCTCTCGTTGACATTGCAAATATAGATACTAAAATGACATGCGTATCGAATATGTGTATAATAAAAGTTAAAACGATCAGAATAGTTGCTGAAAATATCAATATAATGGGCGTAAACCTCTCAAATATGGGTAAAACTATCATTTTAACCTGAGGTATATGGATGCTGTTTTTTGCTGTCAGATAGGAAATGTGATATAAATATACCCGTTTTTGATAGAAATACACCTGTCGATAGGTGGCGTTTCTGTCAAAAAGAAGAAGTTGGCCTATAATTTTTGCTTGGAAAAATAATATGTGACAATAAACGATAAATCATAAAATTAAAACCTTTATATCGAAATTTGCCTGAAGAAAATATGATTATCATATCTTTTTTCAGAAAAATAAAGGGCGCTGTACTCGGAAAACGAAATTTTATTGTGATATTTGTACATTATATATAGCAATTAATAGAAAGTGGAGTTGTTGAGGAGATCCGGATCGGTAGATAGAGGTAATCTAAGAACTAAAATATATTTATCAGTTATGAATAATAAAGCTTTGTCCAGGAAATTATCCGTGTTTCTTGTTTGCTTTGCTTTTTGCGGTCAGCAGGCGTTTGCCGCAGAAGGGGCTGTGGGAACTTTGGATATTGTTGTACTTGCGGTAGTTGTTCTTTTAGCCATATTCTTTATCTCGGCATGTTTTTACTTGCGGAAGATGTACACTGGCTTTACAGGACAATCGAAAGAGATCAAAAAAGAAAAGGATTTGCTACTTCAACAGCGGGATGAAGCTGTGAAAAAGTGCAAGGAGTTAGAAACAGAAAATGCGGATCTGGAAGAAAAGAAACATTCCATCGAAGAAAAAGCCACAGAATTGGAGTCCCGGGAGAGTGAACTGGCTACCGTAAATGAAGAACTTTCCCAAAAACTTATCGCGCAGGAAACAATGATCTCCACCCTGAACAGTAATAAAAAAGACCTGGAACAAATGCTTGTCGCCAAGATAAAGGAGAGTGATTCCCTTCAACGGGAAGTGGCCGACAGGCTTTCCGAGGCGGAACAACGGTTAAAAGATGCTGAAAGCATTCATGATAATTTCTTTATAGAAACGATCCACGAGATGCGTACCCCTCTTTCGTTAGTGCTGGGATCGCTGGCCCTGGTGGTGCAAAATAAGGATGAGAGCCAGGAAATGTCTACCCAGTTACTTTCAGCCTATCGTAATACACTTGCCCTGCAAGACCTTGCCGACCAGCTGATCGGAACCAGGCGGGCAAACGATGTGGCCAATTATCTGCGTATCGCCCGTTACGATCTGGTGGATATATCCCGCCAGATATGCGATTTGTTTGTAGACTGGGTGGCAATGAACAATGTCGATTTCCAGATCAATACCCAGACATCGGTTTTGTGGATCTGGCTCGACCGTCGTAAAATGGAGTATGCTTTGCGTACATTATTGTCTAATGCATTTAAAAATACATTCTCGTACGGTAAAGTGTCTTTGAATCTTTCTGTGGTGCAGAAAGACGGTAAAGCCTATTGCTCTTTGTCGGTGGAGGATGAAGGGTTGGATGAAAATGAAAGTGCACGCCGCGGCCTGAAACAAGTTTCCGACATGATAGACGATATCGGCGGATTTTTCAGTAGCGATGCCGACAATACGAGAACCATTTATACATTATTAATACCGCTGGGCAAACAGCACCTAATGGATCGTCGTGTAGAATTCGTAGAACCGGAAGCCGACCTGGTGAAACTGAATGATCGCCAGAAAGAAGAAATTGCCGAGTTTATCCAGATCATTCCCCAGAAGAAAGCAATGGGTAAAAAGATCCTGGTTATCGATGATAGCGATCAGATCCGTTGGTTCCTGAAACATGTCTTTGCCAAAGAATATGAAATACTGGAGGCGCGTAATGGTCAAGAGGGAGTACAGATAGCCTTTGCTACATCGCCGGATCTGATACTCTGTGATGTCATGATGCCGGTAATGGATGGATTTGAAACCTGTAAGGTGCTGAAGAATGATCCACGTACTTCCCAGACCCCGGTGGTTATGCTGACGGCTAAGGTAGAGAGTGAAGATGTCATTACCGGAATTGAAGCCGGGGCCGACGATTATATCACAAAGCCTTTCGACGTAGAAATACTTCGCAGCAAACTGAACAGCCTGGTGAAACGTCGCGAGCAGCTGAAGCAATATTTCACCAATACCCTGGCGGGAACCTCAAACGCTGATCCGGATACGAATGAACCGTCTGTGCCGAGCAACCCATTTATGGATCTGGTCGTTAAAAATATCGAGATGCACCTCGACGATTCCACCTTTGAGGCAAAGGTGCTCGCAGACTCATGTTCAATGAGTCTGCCGACATTGTATCGTAAAATCAAGCAATTCTCTGACTGTAGCATCCTGGAATTAACCCGTACGATCCGTCTGAAAAAGGCAGCCGAGTTGATCCGGACACAGCAATATTCAGTGCAGGAAGTATCAGAAATGGTTGGATTTAATGATACGGCCACGTTCCGTAAACGTTTTACGGAGCAGTATGGAACAACGCCTTCTCAATACGGACAACCCTAAAGAGTGTGACAAAACGATCTGTAAATCGATAAAATAATAACACTATGTTGTAAATAAGCCTGTCTTCGTGACGGGCTTATTTGTTTTAATCGGGTTCTGTGAATTCTATTGATACAATTATTAACAATTAAAGTCTCATCCGGTACTTCACAATCTCGTTTTAAACGAATTTCAACTTCGTTTAAAACGAAAATAAATTCCTTTTAAATGAAGATGTGATTTGTTTAAGACTGAAAATATGTTAAATCGGATTTGCTGAAGATCGAAATAGTGCTTTTTTGAGCCATTATTATATGCTGAATAGCATATTTCTTTTCTGGAATGCTTTTCTAGGGTGGCGTGTTTGAAATATCATAGGGGAAAGAAGTCGCTTTATTGTCAGGCATAGATATAGGATTTTCCAAAGAAAAAACATGAAAATGAAAACAACGTAAGATTTTGTCTGGCAATATGATAACATCTAACTTTATTACAGCCTCATAAAAACAAACAGACTCGACTACCGATCCATATAGCTTCCGCAGCTAGGGGCAAAAATAACATTTTGCTAATTACAAAATCAATGCTATAAGATATTTTCACCCATCTTTTGAGAGCAACGCACATGTTCTTAAAAATCTATTTTTTGCCTTAAAAAAAGATTTAGAGTTTTACCTATTATAATTGAGACTGATACCTATCCGCGGTTTTTCAGGGCGGCTATACCTTTGCATTGTCATCAGGAAACAAATTATCGTATAGGGTAAAAGTGATAATTCTCCCGAGGCTAAAACTAGTATTTATTAAACGTATTATATAACTTCAAAATTTATAAAAGAATATGAAACTAAGAAATTTATTGTTCGGTACAATGATCGCCTGTGCGTTCGTTGCTTGTTCAAATGATGACGATCCAACTCCTAATCCCACTCCAGAGGGTGATGGTGGTGTTGCAGAGGTAATGGTTAATCCGGATTTATTACAAGGTAATCTTTCTTCAAAAGCTTTAACTAAGGCTGTTGTTGATGCAACCGTTTATGATAACTATATCGTATATGTTTTTGATAAGACCGGTAAAAATATAGGTTATGGAAAACCTGGTGAGGTGTTTAAAGTTACTAATAATCCGGGTGCTGTGGATGTGATGGTTGTAGGTAATGTTGGTGACTTGTTATCAGGTTCAGAATCAAAAACTGATGTTTTGGCTAAAACAAAGACTTTTGATGATAAAGAAGAGGCAGGTGAAAGTTTAAAAGATGACAATAGTATTGAAACAACCTCTCAGAATAGCCATTTATACAATTTTATTCTTCAAAGTGAGTTAATCAATAAAATTGGATATGCTGATGCTGGTGCTGGTGAAGTTATTTTATCACAAAATAAAATTCAGGTATACCGCAATGTGGCGAAAATTATGCTGAAAAGTATTAAAACTGCGGAAAAAGAAGTAAAAGTTACTGATGATGAAGGGAACACGACTGTTATTATCTATCCAGAGCCTAAATTAGATGTGAAAGAGGTTTATATTTTGAATGCTCAATATACGACTAAATTAGCAGCGGCAGAACGTTGGGGTACTGTTTTTACTGAAGGTGTTGTAATGGGAGCTGTTACTTTAGATCAATACAACGAATGGCTGGCTGATGCAAAAAAAGCAAAAGACGAGAATTCTGATATTAAAGTATTGGTTCCAACAGATTCAAAGGATAAAGGTACTTATAAAGAACATACTACTTATTTAAATAAGAATTTTGCAGGCTTGGTAACAGCCAGTGGTACAACATATACTGAGAATAATAGTTTTTATACATATGAAAGTACTAACATTGCATCTAATCCGACATTACTGGTTGTAAAGGGTGATTTTTCTTATAAGGCTCCAGCTGACCAAAAAGCGGACAAGGATGGTAGAGTTAGTGAAGAAGGCTATTATACAGTTGTGTTAGGCGAAAATGTAACTGTAGATGGTTTGAATAAAGATTTATTCCCTAATGCGAGCGCAAGTATGGGTGTTCGTCGTAATGTTCAATATGCTATTAATTTGACGGTAATGGCTCCTGGTTCAAAGAATCCGTTATATCCGAATCCAAAGGTGGCTTCTGTAGAAGCTCTGGTTGATTTGGTTGGTTATGGAAAAGTGGATAGTGACCATACATTCGAGTAATCATTTAAAATAATAAAGAGAGGGTCTGTCTAAAAAGACAAGCCCTCTTTATTCATTTTTTAGTGTAGGGTATTGATTTTACAATGGTAAAAGTCTCAAAAAAAATCTTGATACGTTTGTCTATAAATATAGAGAGAACCACCTATATTCAAATACTCTGAATAGCAATATCTTTGTGGTATAAGAAACAATAAAACGATATATCCTCATGAAATTTCAAAATTACATATTAACAGTTGCGATTTGTTCGCTGTTTGCATGTTCAAATGAAGATGATCCGGTAAAGACAACGGTAATAGAACCGGATGCAATACTATCGCTGATGGTAGAAAACGAAGATGCTTCTACTTTAAAAAGTACTAAAGCTGATCCTTCTGATTTTGAAAATCTGGATAAAAATATAAATACTCTTACTCTTGCCGTATTTAATCAAGGGGCATACGAAGATAAAGAGTTGGGACTATTAGTCGCTCTGAAAACTGTAAAGAATACAAATGGCGGAAGTATTGAAGGATTAGCCGTACATTCGGGGCCTGTCGATGTTTTGGTTTTTGGAAATTTACCGGAGCAGGTACTTACGTTGAATTCAACAAAATTGTCTGACATCACAGGAGGTGTTCTTTCCGCAGGTTTAAAAGACGAAGAAACACAGTTGACAATGGGAAGTGCAGTGCACCGGGTCATTATACAAAGCGAGAAAGTAAATTGTATGGGCTATAGTGATAAATATATCACAGAGCATAATAACTCAGCGAGTGCTGAGGGTAAAGATGGATATGTTTCCTTATACCAATCCGATAAAACTCAGCCAGGTATAAAATTATACCGTAATGTTGCTCGTATACAACTCAAGTCGATCACTCTTGCCCCGTTGAAAGAATATTCTGAAAATGCAGATTTTACTTTAACAAGTTTGTTTGTTGCAAATGTGAAATCTAAAACCCGGCTGACCTCTGCTGAAGAATGGGGCAGAGTTGAATATACTACTCCTTCTGGTAATGCAGCTGATTTTTGGTTATGTGGTGCTTTTGCCGAAGAGGAAGGTGCTCTTAAGATCGGCCAAGCTACTGAATATGATAACTTATTTATACAGTTGAGAGAACCCGGTGTTGCCGAAAGTATTGAACATAAGGATCTTGTTGTTCATTTATCAGGAAATGAGACTTATTCGGCAGAAAAAAGAAAAGGTGGAGTGATTGGTAAAACATTTTATGTATACGAAAATGCGGATGAACAAACCAATCATACGTTATTGGTTTTGTGCGGAACTTATAAATATACACCGGAAGATCAGGATACCCCTGTTACTGTAAATGGATTTTATGCTGTAACAGTGAATAAACCGGGTGAAGGGCACTTGAGTGAAGGCATGTCCGGAGAGTGGACGCCATATATAAAGCGCAACTTTAATTATTCAGTCAATGTCACTGTAAAAACTCCGGGTTCAAAAAAATCTTATGATCCTGAAATAAATGCATATCTAAGCGCAGCGGTTAAGGTGGAACCCTGGAATGTGAAAGATATTCATGAAGATGTTGAGTAAGACATATTGTAAAGGGTAAAATAAACTGTATCAAGTAAAAAATTAATTGTTATGAAACGCAATGCTATTATAAGACAACTTTTTTTTCCGGTGCTCTGTTTGCTGGGGATATTCGCTACCAGTTGTATCAATGAAGATCTGGATGAATGTTATAGGCTTCGGCTAAAAGTGGTTAATCAGAAGGGAGAGGACATTACCCCGTCCGGTTATGTGAAACGTACAGCCTTATACATTTTTGATGAGAATCTGAACTATTTGGAAACTCGTCAATTGGATGAATCGTTCATCACTTCTCGTGACGAGATTGTTTTAGATAATTATCCGGCTAGCCGTAAACTGAACATTGTTGCTTGGGGAAATGTGAATGTACTGGGCGAAAATCAGGAAGTTGCTGAAGCAAAGAAAATTGAAGATTTGAAGGTCATGCTTAAAACAAATGGGATTCAGGCAAATCACCCGGATAGCCTTTATTTCGGAATTGAGCAGGTACAAACGAAAGCGGGCGGTATTACTGAAGACAAGGAAGTGGTGATTCATCCTAAAACCGGTTCGGTTACTCTCCAAACAATCAATTTGCATTATGGATTAAGGAGATATGGGTTTTCTGAAAATGCCGATTGCGATTTCTCTTTAAATAAGACGCTAAGTGGATTTGATTATCAAGGAGAACAGATTGGTGATAGCGTTTATTACCAACTAAATACAAAGCGATATAACGGTATAGACTATCAAACTACTGAACGGCAGAATGCTTGTTTGGGTGAAGATATGGGAGTTGAACTGACTGCTAACGGCAACAATTTCCTGACTGTGACAACAGATGATAAAGGCGAACCGATCCGGACAAGTGCCAGTGAAAATACATTTGTCGTTTTAGAGTTTGCTGAAGATGGAACATTATCTGTAAAAGTTACAGTACGTCCCTGGGGAGAAGTAAACGATCATATTGAATTTTAACAACACAGATCATGAAAATAAAACAACTGAAATATCTCTTTCTGACAGGGACTTGCTTATTGGCTTGTTTGGCCTGCTCGAAAAATGAAGAGCCTGGAATCGATCCGACGGCAGATGCCAATCTGACTATCACGATCAAAGCGGCGGGCGTAAAGACAAAAGCTTACAATCCGAATGACAAGAACGAATTGCAGGGTGAAGCCAATATTAATAACCTGGCAGTTTTTGTGTTCAGTGCAGATGGTTCGCAAGTGTTTGGGACGAAGTGGGCACAGGTGCAGACGGAATATACGGCAACATTGACGGATGTATCGGCTAAATCTGATTATGCCCGGATCGTGATTGTAGGTAATATTCCTCAAAATGTAGTAAACAGCGTTACTTCTTACGGTGGTTTGCAGTCTGCATTAGTCGACTTGGCTTCACAATCACAGACCAACCTGACGATGAGCAGCCGGGTGATCGATACGGACAAACCTCTTATAGCAGGAGATAACTATCTGGGATATACTTCGATGGGTGATGATAATGTGAACGGTATTTCTTCACCGATCTATTTGACTCGTGTTGCTTCCCGCATCGATCTGGTAAGTGTCGATACGAAGTTTGCCGGAACGAAACTGAAAAATTATTCTGTAAGACTTGAACAGGTTTCGGTTGTTAACCGGAAAACGCAAGCCCGTTATTTCAGCGAAGACGAATGGGGAGCGGTAGAAGTGAACGGTAATCAGGATCGTTCACCGGTAATCTCTCTGAATACTATGATAAACGATATCAATCCATTGACTGAGACAAGCTATGTTACTTATGTCATGGAAAATTCTGATACAACTGCTCCGACCAGTATTCAACTCAGAGCCAGTTTGATAAATGCTTCGGGTGATGTTGTGCAGACTAAGACATTCAGCTCGCCAATCAATCTGAATGGTCTGAATCTGGGTTATGGACATAATTTGATTAAGCGTAACTATGTTTACCGCTTATCGGTTACTTTCGGCGAAAACAGTTTCGAGGGAGAAACATTCCTGAATGTTCTTGTAGAAGTGGTTGACTGGGGAGATGTCTCTCAGGATGTAGTGTTCGATTAACAATAGATAAACAGAATAAAAAAATGAAAGATATGAAACTCAAACATTTATTTTTAACCGTATTAGTTGCCGGAACTTTTGCTTCCTGCTCTGATGATGATAGTCTCAGTGAACCGGTTTACCAGCAGATTGAAACAAGTTTCTCTCTATCGACAACATCGAATGCCGGTCTTGTCGGCAAAGCTGCCACAAAAGTTGACGAAACAACTACTCCCGGCGCAGATAGTGAACGTAAAATTCATACACTGACGGCTGTCGTTTTTTATGAAGACGGGACACTGGCTACTACTAGAACAGTAAATGAACCTGTACAAGATGAAAATTTCAATACATCTATCGATAATATTATTGTAAAAGTAGCTGCCGTAGAAGCAGGCCTGATTTCCGAAACAGAATTAAAGGTCTTTTTGTTGGCAAATGTTTCGGTTCCGCAGAGTGCATTAGTCAATTATGAAACTTTTATAAAGTCTTCCTTTACTGGAATTACTAATTGTTCTTTTGATAAAGTGATGAGTAATGGCGGAACTGAAAATGATCGGCAATTTATACCGATGAGTAGTAATGAACTGGCTGTAAGTAATCTGATTGCAGGAACAGCTTATAACAATCAGGTGGAAAGCAGTGGGGGTACTCCTGTTTATACTTCAAATACCGAAGGAACAAAAGGTAAGAAGTTGGAAAAAGATGCAACGGGTAAATATGTTCCGGGTACTAGTGATTATACTCCGAGTAGTAGGATTGCATTAACGCGTTATGTAGCCCGTGTGCAATTGGAATCTTTGGAGGCAGACTTCAATGATAATTATAAAGATGCAACATTTACATTGAAAAGTGTTTCCGTGGCTAATGTAAGCAATGCTTCTCGTTTTGTAGAAAATGAGGGTAGTTTTCAGTCGGTCGATTATTCTAATGATCAGGCTTTCTACCGCGGATTTCCTGAAAAAATAAAGCGTGCAGATTATTATTTGGCAAGAAGCACTTATGATAAAGCTGCTTTTTCGAAAGACTATAGTAGTGAGGTTTTGGAAATATCCGGTTCGGATAAAATTGATTTTGTTGATAAAACGCTATCTACTCAAACAGAAAAACCGGAGATGGCTCAATTTTATGTGTTTGAGTTTCAGAATGAACTGGTTACTGCCGATCAAGAAGTAGAACTGCCATCAACTGCAAGTAAGACTATCAATACAATGCTCATTATTACAGGACAATGGAAGAACGGCTCTATTGATGACGAGAGAAGTTTTCGTATTCCTATCAGGCATGATATAAATTCTCAGAATGATTATCAGGTAAAAAGAAATTATATTTATAAGGTACACGCAACTCTTACCGGTGAAGGTACAAATAACCCTGATAAAAGTATGTTGAATGCGTTTATAACTTTCCAAATCAAAGTTGAACCTTGGAATATAATCAAACAGGATGAATCTGATGTCAATTAAGATATTCGATACATTTGTATTGTCAACAAAGGCATGGGAGAGTATTCCGTGCCTTTGTTTTTTTATTATTTGCAGGCGTATGTTTCAAATCGAACGGCATATCTATCACAAATGAGAATTTATGGTCTTTAGGATAGAAACACCATCAAAAGAGGTTGGTATCAGCCTGTTTGTTGGCATTTCTATCGTCTATCAAAGGCACTTCTATCAATTTGATGGGTTGCGATTTTTACCCCTTAATCTTGAAAGTTTCGCCTATCGCCCTTGTCTATAAATCACTATACATTTGCATCGTAAGACAAATGAAAATGATTTTAAGAAACGATATTTAAGTATAGGGTTATGAAAACGATAAATACATTGTCCATTTTATTCTTTCTGTTGATTGCTGTAGCTTGCTCTTCTGAAAGCGATTCGATCATGAATGATATAGATAAAGAAGTAGCAGGTTCTTCTGAAAGAATAGCTATGTTTGATTTTACATTCTCAGGTAAAAATATTCAAACAAGAGGTTCTGAAGTTTCTGAAGATGGTTCTCAACTTGCAAATGTCACAACAAGTACAGAAGCTACTATTAGTAATTGTTTTATAGCAGCTTTGAATGAAAATGGGGAAGTATTAGCTTCTTTTTTCTATAGTACTAATTCTCTTTCTCAAAAGGAAGATGTAGCAACTATAAATGAGCATATGATTCTAAAAGTACCAGCTGATAAGCTTCCTGCATTGAGATTTTATGCTGTGACAAATTTATATGACGAAAGTAAGAAGAAGTTACTGGCTTGTGCATCATTAGATGCGATCAAACAGGTAACACTAAACGATGAAACCCCTAATCAATTAGTGAAAGTGGGAATTTCTGATGAACTAAATAGTTACAAAACAAGTCCGTCAATAGATGCCCATGATGAAAATGATGGTTGTACATCTGTTACAATAAACGTTTTTCAACGCTCTGCAGCTATAGAATTAGCAGAGTTTAAAGTAATTGGTGCAGATAATGAAGAAATAGAAACTGTTGTTGAATCTTTACAATTAATAAATAGAAAGGAGAAGGCAAAAGTTGTTGGTGAAGTAGAAGGGGCTGTGACTAATTCATCCGCAATATTCAAGCCTGGAGATGGTGTATATAATACTTATAAAGATATCCGTTTCTATGCATACGACAACACCTCTCTGGAAAATAAGACTTCTTTGAAAATTACTTATAAAGTAAACGGCGTTTCTTACGATAGAACTTATACGATAAAGACTCCGGGGAAAGGTGAAGCTGTTGTTGGTGGAAATTTGTATCAGTTGCATGTAACGATTAAAAATGTTTCGGAGGATATATATTTTGATGTAAAGGATTGGGTTCCATATACAATTAATTTAGGTGATATAGAAGGGACATTCAAATAATAATAAATTGGGTAAAATAGTAATATTATGAATATAAAAGGAATAATAGGGTTACTCCTGATGATCTTTATTGGTTTTACTTCTTGTAGCGAAGAAACTATAATAGGTGAACTTCCATATGAAACCGGAACAATTACTCTCAATTTTTCATTGAATGAAGGAGTGCTATCTAAAGCAACTGCTAATTCGGGTGCAGGAGATATTTCGAATCCTGCAGAAGGATATAGGTACTCAACGAAGAGTGAGTTAAATGTGAAAAATTGCTTTATTGCAATTTTTGCCAGAGAATCGAATGAAGATAATTGGAGTAAGAAAATATTAGCAGATAATTATTCTCCTATTCCAGAAGGGAAAATAGGGGCTTTTAAGATTTCTGGATTAGTATTACCTATTAAAACTGATCTTAAAATAGTTGCAATTGCAAATTTACCAGAGGATAAAGTCGATGAGTATAAAAGTAAATCATATGTACAGTTAGAAACAGCTACAATAGAGACGGCTATAGGCGGAGGTAATTATTATACATTTGATCCTTTATCTTTGATTAAGGTAGGACAACGTGAAGTGCGATTCAATGCAGAGGGGAATATTGTAGATGGTAATGATGAGGTAACGGATGGAAATACTACGATTTCATTAACGCAGTTAGCTGCTAAGATTTACTTGAATTTGGAAGTGGAGTTACCTGCTTCTACAGGTAGTGCTACTGTTGTAGATGGTGAGTATTTTGGAGATTATAAAGCAAAAGAGGTACTGAATATATTCAGCAAGGGTATGATGAATAAGGCTACTAGTGTAGATAAAAGCGTATATATAGTAGATAACAATGGGTCTTTGGTTGCAGTAGATTATGAATCTAATAATTATTTGGCAAGTGCTTACCAATGTAATAAAGGAACTGATTGTCCTGACGGTTATTCTCCTAGTGATAATAAAAAATATGCACACGTAACGGGGATGGTATATAAAAAAATAACAACTACTACTGATACTTATTTATTTAATCCAAATTCGCTCTCTATAAATAATGTAGAAAAGTCTTCTTCTTTTTTGTCTCCAAATGGACTGTTGAATTCTTCGACTTGTGCTGAGCCGATACTAATAAAAGATATGGTAGAAGGTACTACAAATATTAGATTTGTTTTTTATACTTATCAAAAACCTTATTATCCAAATGCCGATAATAGTCAAATTCTTACAGTGAATCTTGAAGGATCTTTATTTAAAGGGGATTTGATAAAAACAGAAGTTTGGAAACCCCAAGGAGCTGTTCATGCAATATGGAATAATACCAATAACGGATGGGGTGATGGAAACTCCAATTTTATTTATGAGTATAACAAGGATGATCAACCGAATGAAATTGTAGAGAAAGGAGAAAAAATGGAGCCTGTTTCTAATTCCTCATTTAAGTTTGAGATCAAAATTAATCCGGAAACAGAAACCTCAGGAATTGTTCATGGAAATTATTATGAGGTGATAGGGAAATTGATAATGAATAAATCATCTGTTTCTCTCGAATATCAGGTTGTTGATGAAGATCCTATAAAGGTAGATATAACTCTTTAATTTGGCAAACGACTAAAAATATACAATATATGAACCGGAATAATTTATATATCATAGCTTTTTTGTGCAGCTTATTTCTTGTAGGATGTACAAATGAAGAGTATGTAGAGAAAAAAGAACAGGTGGTAGAAGGTTTACCAGCAACGGTTTCTTTGGCTTTAAATGCTATTCAGATGGATAAAATACAGACTCGTGCAGGAGAAGCGTTGGAAAATGATGGAAAAGTATTTGACTTGATGCTTTTTGTTGTTAAGGGTGATGAGGCTAAATTTGTTCATTTTCAAAATGGACTGGGAAGTAACAATACTTCTACGAGCATAACATTTTCTGCAGAATCGGCAAACGATGTGCAGTTATATGCTTTGGCTAATATTGAAGGTAGTTCTTATAAGTTGGATAAAGGTGAGAGCCGTTTTAGTGTGGAAGATTTGAAGCTTATAACGACAAAAGAAGCCTTAATGAATATTACTGCAACTTTGGAAGATAAGTTGATTTCATATAGTGACGGTTATGTTTTGATGAGTGGCTTTCTGGCATCTTCAGCAACAGAAAGTGCGTCAACTATCTCTATCGCACCGGGGAAAAATGCAATTACTGATCAGAAGATTTTTTTGAAACGAGTATGTTCTGCAATTACTTTTGAAATTAAGGCAGGGGATGGTGTGACTTTTAAACCGAAAACTTGGAGAGTGATGAATTTACCATATACTACAAATCTTTTTGGAAGCGAAAGCGATGCACGAACAACGTATTTTAACATGGAAAAGGCTGAAAATGTCTCTAATGCAGGACAGTTTACATTTTATATGTCAGAGAACCGGAAAAACAGTGATGGAAAACAGTCTTATGACAACCGTCCCAAATTTGCTCCGCTGGGCTCCTCGTATATCATATTAACAGGGGAATATAACGGACCCGCTAAAAAGAATTCTTCAGGATATGAAACGAATAATGAAACAGTTCGTGCAAATGTAACATACACTATTTATCTTGGATATGTAGATGGGGATGTGAATAACTTTGTCACTCGAAGAAATAAGAAGTATAAATATACTGTAAAAGTAACTAATGTAGATAAGATCATACAAGAAGTGATAGAAAACGACTATGATTATCCAACAGGTGAAGGTGATATTTATTATACAAGTGGTACAGGTCGTAAAATAGAGCAGTTGGATAGTCATAATGGTTCTTTTGAAATTGTTCTTAATAGAAATGAATTAAAAAAAGGGATAGATTATAATTTTTCCATTAAGACTCCTTTGACAGAAAATCAATGGGTTGATGGTGGTGCTAAAGATGTAGAAGATTATACTTGGGTACGTTTTATAAAGCATGAGAATGGTGAAGACGTGTCGTATCCAGGTGATGACCAATCACAGAATAAAACAGTTGTGGAATTTGTGAGAGATGTGAAGGATGCAATGGATGAGCTTAATGATGGACCAAATGATTTTTTTGATGCTGAAGGGAATGCCTATTATAAGGTTTTTGTATTGGAATATTATTATGGAGATGATAATTGGAAAAAAGGCATCAATGGAGAAAACCGTGAAATGAAAATTTTAATGAAAACTCAGAAACAAGATCCTGATCAAGGAAATAGTTCTGTTACAGATGCAAATTTTTATTTTACGCAAAAACCAATCCAATGTATTTATAACTTAGATAATGTAGATGCTGCATGGGGTATTGAATGGGTGAATGAGTCTGGCCGATTACCTTATTACTTAACTAATCAGAATCAGTATAGTTTTAAATTCCCTTCTCAAGCTAAGCCAACTAATCAGTATGATGGTAGAGCTAATATGATAAAAGAATTAGGAAGTTTGGTTGGACAAGCGGATAGTTGGTCAGATGAGGATATTTCAAAATATGCTTATGCTGCATGTATGTCACGTAATCGAGATGAAAACGGTAATGGTGTTATTGATGGAGATGAGATAAAATGGTATCTTCCAGCTTCAAATCAATACAATGATATTTGGATGGGACTTGAAGGAATAGATAAAGAAGCTGGACTATATCCTTATTTCAAAGAAAAATATCAAAAAGTTCATTATGCTTCGAATACATTTAAGAGAAATGTCTTTTGGTCAGAGGAAGGGGCTTCAATCAGTGAATTTGGAAATGCTAATCGAGTACCTGGTGGTAAATTAGAAATTCGTTGTGCCCGTAATTTAGGAGAAACCTATGGTGTTATTAATCCCCGGGAAGGAGATATACCTGATCTTGTTGTTTCTAGAGAAAATGAAAAGTATAGATTGATTGAAGTTAAAAATCTTAATACAAAATCGTTTAGAAATAAACAGATTAGAAATGAATTAGGAAAACATTTTGAAGATGAAGAAAATAATAAATTGTATCAGGCGTATCTAGTACAAAAAAAGACTGTTGCTACAGGAAGAAGGTTGGTTGAAGTGAATGAGAAAGCGAATAATAATAACTCACCTTGTGATACTGAAAACGGTTGGCGTTTACCTAATCAGCGCGAATATACGATGTTTGCGGATCGTTATGATCAGAATGGAATCTATATAACTCGTACTTTGTATAGTTTTGGCAGATTAAGTACTGGTCCAGGTAGTTATGGTGCTAATTCTTCCCAAGGCTATAATACGAATGGGTATATGTATAATGGAGGACATATGGGATTGTCTGGCCCTGGCTCAACAGATTATAATGCGGATATTAGGTGTGTTAGGGATATTGATCCTTCAGAATATTCTAAATTTGGTTTTTAGTTATTTATAAATAAAGAATAAGAATTTTAATAGCTAATTTCTCTGTTTTACAGGGTAGTTAGCTATTATCTTTAATGAGGATACAAGTGATTAATCATTCTGAATAATACCGTAACCTTATATACTATCTTTATAACCATGAATGCTATCCTCTCTTTGTCTCATAATCGAGAAACAAAGGTAGGATGGCGTTGCTGTTTTGTAGTCTTCCGGTTCTTACGGAAAGAAATGAAACGAGCTAAAGTGCATTAAAACGCACAAAAGTGCAATTAAATGAAAAAAAGTGTCGTTTCGTCACGTGGTGACACCTTAGTCTTCAATACCGTAACCGCCCGCCGTACCTTTGTTTCATAATCATTTAAAACAAAATAGTATGGCGTTGTTGTTTTGATAGGGTTTTGCCAGTATTGAGCGTAGTTTAACCTCTTTGGCCCTACTTTACCCTCTTATACCGCATTATAGCGTTTTCATCAAAACTGCCTGTCATACCTTTGTTTCGTAATCATTAAAAACAAAGTATTATGGCATTAAAGTATGTAGTAAAGAAAACGGTTTTCGGGTTTGATCAAACCAAGACACCGAAGTATGTAGCCCGCCCTCTGCCGGCAGGTACGGTTGGTTATCCTGCTCTTTGCGATCAGGTAGCCAAAGTGGGAGCGTTGGCATCACGCAGTATGGTAATATTAGTTCTTGAGAGTTTGTTCGAAGTGTTGGAGGAGAATCTGACTAATCATTTGTCGGTGAAGCTGGGAGATTTCGGCACGTTGCGTCCGAGTTTCAGCAGTAAGTGTCAGAATGAAGAAAATGAGGTGAATGCAGATGTTTTGTGTCACCGCAAAATAATTTTTACTCCAGGCGCAGATTTCAAAAGAGTACTGAGTAATGTCAGTGTCAGGAAATCCGAACAACGATAAGAGTGTAAGATCTTTTTTATAATCATTTAATAATAAATTATCATGGGATTAAAGTATGTAGTAAAGAAAACGGTTTTCGGTTTTGATAAAACCAAGACACCGAAGTATGTAGCCCGCCCTTTGCTGGCAGGTACAGTGAATTATCCTGCTCTTTGCGATCAGGTAACCAAGGTAGGAATGGCACCGCGAGGTATAGTGAAAATGGTGACCGATGGTCTGATCGATGCGATCCGTTGGAATCTGGAAAACCATTTGTCGGTGAAGCTGGGTGATTTCGGAACCTTCCGTCCCGCTTTCGGCTGCAAAAGCCAGGAAAATGAGAAGGATGTGAATGCAGAATCTTTGCGCCACCGCAAAATAATCTTCACCCCGGGTGCTTATTTCAAAGATATGTTGAGTGACGTAAGCATCCAGAAATTCGAAATCCCCAAAACCGACGAAACCGGTGGAGGAGAAGGAGGTGGTGAGGACGATCGCCCGGTGATTGAATAACCTCGGATTAGTATCAGGCACGGACCGTATATCGGTTCCGTGCCTTTTTTGTTGGCTTAGACCTGTGGTGTTTCTCTCTTGAATCCTCGATAGAAGCGGTATTCTTATCAATCAGTGGAAATATGGTAGATTTACCCTATTAAGTTGAAAGACTTGCCTATTATTGATAGTAATTCAAATATTTATCTTTGCAGTCGTTGATAATCTTTCTTTTTGTGTAGATTTGCATGATTGAAGAATAATATAAAATTACAATGTATATGAAAAAAGTACTTTTCCTCTTTTTGCTTCTGGCAGGTATGACGAATGTCTATGGACAGAAGTTTGCGGTGAAGTCTAACTTGCTGTATGATGCCACCGCTACCATTAACCTGGGAGTGGAAGTGGGATTAAGCAAAAAGTGGTCACTGGATCTGTCCGGTAACTATAACGGTTGGATGTTGGGAGACGATACCCGTTTTAAACACTGGTTGGTACAGCCGGAAGTGCGCTACTGGCTGTGTGAAAAGTTTAACGGACATTTCTTCGGAGTACACGGACATTATGCCGATTACAACGTCGGCGGAATTAAGTTCCTCGGAGAGAATATGGAAAACAACCGTTATCAGGGAACCTTGTACGGCGCCGGTCTTTCTTATGGCTATCAGTGGCTGCTGAGCAACCGTTGGAGTATGGAAGCGGTTATCGGTGTAGGTTGGGCACATCTGGATCATGACAAATATCCTTGTGCTGTTTGCGGAACCCATACAAGCAAATCGAAAGACTATTTCGGTGTGACGAAAGCCGCTCTTTCTTTTATCTACTTTATTAAATGATCGGGACAATGAAGAACAGAATAAATATCTATATGGTAGCTGCTTTACTGGCTGCCGGATCGGTAAATACATTTGCACAAACAGCAAAGAGTCCGATCAGCGTATCATGCAACGATCTGATGCAGAAAGGTGACTCTCTTTATATCGATGCAACGATCCGTGTGCAGGGAGATCTGATCGAATCGCGTAAATCGTTGACACTGACTCCGCTGTTGGAAAGTTCAACTCAGAAAGAAGGACTTCCTTCTATCTTGCTGAATGGTAAAAATCGTCAGAAAGTTTATCAGCGTGAGATTGCGTTGAAGAACCTGCAGGATGAACCACGTTATAAAGTGCTTCGTGCCAGGGATGCGGCCGAGCATGTCATTCCTTATAAGATGGCTGTGGCCTGGGAGCCGTGGATGAAGGATGCCCGTTTCGTACTGGCTCAGAATTTATGCGGTTGCGGAAAAGAAGAGCCTGTTAGCCCGTTGGTTATTGCCGACAAGATCCGTATGGCACCGACAAAACGCTACGAAGTTCAACCAACCTTGGTGTATATATCACCGGAAGCGGAAACGGAAAAACATCGTGCCGAGGTGGGTACGGCTTATCTGGATTTCCAGGTGGGTAAATCGCAGATATTACCGGACTTCCGTAATAATGCAGCAGAATTGGCGAAGATCGACCGGACGATCCGGACAGTTACCTCCGATAAGAATATCACTCCGAAAGGAATCTTCCTGAAGGGATATGCTTCTCCGGAAGGTAGTTATGCAAGCAACCAGCGGTTGGCGGACGGACGTGTGAAGGCTTTGCGTGATTATATCCGTACACAGAATAACTTCAGTCTCGATTTCTTTACACTGGCTTCCGAACCGGAAGACTGGAAAGGTTTCGAAGAGAAAACGAAAGCCGATATGGATGTTCCGGCACGTGACGGGGTACTGGCTATTATCGGCAGTAATGATGAACCCGACCGGAAAGAAGCTAAACTACGTGCTTTGCAAGGTGGAGCGGCCTATCGTTATGTATTGAATAATATTTTCCCGTCGTTACGTCGCTCTGAATACCGTATTGATTATACCGTACGCGAATTCACCGTAGAAGAAGGACGTGAAATTATCAAGACGCGCCCGCAGCAGTTGAGCCTGAGCGAAATGTTCGCTATAGCCAACAGCTATGAAACGGGTAGTAAAGAATATAATGATGTGTTTGATGTGGCTGTACGCATGTACAGTTCGGATCCTGTGGCGAACCTGAATGCCGCAAATATATCTATAGGGAAAGGCGATTACGCAGCTGCAAAGAATTATTTGTTGAAAGCAGGTGATTCGGCTGAAGCAATTCATGCCCGTGGTGTTCTGAAATTAATTGAGGGTGATCTGGATGGTGCTGAAACTCTTCTGAAGCAGGCAAAAGCCGCAGGTGTGACAGGTGCTGCAGACAATTTGAATGAATTGCAGAAAAAAAGAGAGGATAATGCCCTGTTTGATAGTTTCAACATACATAATTGATTGGTTTACCATGTATGATTTGAAAGAATTAGGCATACTTTTGTATCAGATTGAATCATGAAAAAACAAACGAATAATAATATGGAATTTACATCATTAGTTGAGAACGTTTTAGTAAACGAGATTGACAACCAGAACGGAGTACATCTCTATCTGGAGGGAAATAAATGGTGTGCCTATGAACGTTCCGCTTATTACCTGGCACAGTTAAAAGTACCGGTAGTAATAAAAAAGGAAATTGTTCGCGAAGGCTATGATGTGATCCTGTTGAAGGCTTTTTTTGAAGTAGACGACATGTGTTTGCCTCTTGCTCCTAAAACAGTCTTGAAACAAGTTGCTGACGATAAGTTATTATTTCAGATAAATGATAACATCGATGGTTTTCCGGAATGGAAGGCTTGGCAGCTGAATAAATTACCAGCATAACGTAAGGCCGTGAGGTTTTAATATACTAAGTTGTAAAATTGAGGGTGTATTAAGTCCCCGGAAGTGAGTGGTTTCCTTCCGGGGCATTTTTTTTATTGACGGTTATGCCGGAAGAGGGGTTTGGAAATAGACGATCAACCGGGTATCGGAGGAGAGGGTGAGCGTGAAGCTTGTTCCCAGGGCTTCGTTGAGGGATCCTTGCCACCAGGCTGTCAGGCGCCGGCGGGTAATAGGCCAGCGCAAACCTTCGGTGGTTATTTCTCCGCAGGGATACATGGAAAAGATCGATATTTGCTGGCCGGGTATGCTTGGCAATGTGGCTGTTTGCAGTACGGGGATGAAGCGTCCGTAATCGGAGATCATTTCTACTGTTTCGAACAGGGGGGAGAAATCAGTCAGGAGAGATATGTTTCCCAGTGTATGGTCTTCCCGCAGGCCGGTTGCTCCCAGGATCAGTAATTTTTGATAGCCGGAAGAATGGGCGAACCGGACGGCTTTTGTCAGGTCGTTTATTTCCTGGTCTTCCACCACATGGATACGGTCGGCGTATCGTTCGAGCATTTCCGAAGGGATGCTGTCGAGGTCGCCAACGATGGCTGTCGGTATCAGTCCCCGTTCATGCAGATTTTGTACAGCCCCGTCGCAGGCAATGATAACGGGGGTATTCTTCAAAAGTTCCAGCGGCCAGGTTGTCTGCGGAAAACTTCCGTTAGCAACCACTACACAATCATAAGGTGTTATCATTCGTTTTTATTCCTTTCTTTATTATTGTTTATTCTTTTAATTCAGCTTCTATTTCTTCAATAGACGGGAGACTTCCTTTGAAATTATCAGGGAATAGTCTGGTGAGTTCATACTCCGATACTCCTATAGGTTGATTGATTCCTTTTAATGAATATTCGGCTATAAAACTATCTTTATTTTTGCATATTAAAAGGCCTATCGTTGGATTATCGGTTGGATATTTTAATAAATCATTCACTGCTGTCAGATAGAAACTTAGTTTTCCGGTGTACTCTGGCATGAAATCAGTGGCTTTTAACTCAACAACGATATAACAACGTAATTTTAAATGATAAAAAAGTAAATCAAGATAAAATTCTTTGTCTCCAACTTTTAATGGTACTTGTCGCCCTACGTAGGCAAAGCCAGCCCCTAGTTCTATTAGAAACTTTGTTATATTATCGGTTAGCGCATTCTCTAACTCTCGCTCTTTATAGTTGTTTGTAAGCGTCAGGAAATCGAAATTATAAGGATCTTTTAGTAGTTGTTGAGCCAAATCGCTTTGAATCGTTGGTAATAAACGGGAAAAATTTGAGATGGAATGTCTCGTCCGTTGAAATTCTTGTTGTTTGATATGTGTATCTAGCATACTGCGACTCCAACCGTATTCGATGGTTTTATGAATATAGAACAGAGCTTCTTCTATTGATTGGCATTGAGCAATGATGCGGAGATTATGCCCCCAAGGAATTTGGGATACTAAATCTTGAATATTTAGTGTGTTCTCTAATTGGCCAACAACTTGTTGGCCAATTGTAATATGCTTATAATAAAATAAATACCACTGTTTTATATATTTGATATTGCTGATAGAGAAACCTTTCATATCAGGAAACTCTTGTTGCAGATCAGAGCTTAATTGTTTGATCAACCCATCGCCCCACTGTGATTGTTCTTGCTTGGAAACAATTTCCTTTCCTAAATCCCAATATAAAATGATTAATTCGGTATTAACTTTCAGTGCAGCCTTGATTTGACTGTTTCGAATACGATATTTAAGGTCAATAAGCCATTGTTTGTATTCGAGATCGGATTTAAGAATTGTGTTCATAAGGTTTTGTTATTAGTAAATTTGTTTGATTTCACAAATGTAGAGGTTATTTTCAATATTTCATATTTGTTTTGTATTTATTCCTTTTTTTATCCATGTAATGTAACCGACTATTGCTAAAACTGCGTAGCAAATATACAAAAACATTGTAGGGTAAAGGCCCCGCAGGTAATAAAGATATACCGAGACGAAGTTTACAACAACCCAGAATATCCAGTGCTCGATGATACGGCGGGCCAGCATCCAGGTGGCGACGATGCCGACTGAAGTGGTGAAGGCGTCGCCCATCGGGATGGGAGAGTCGGTGAAGTTGTGCAGCACGTAATAGAGCAGTCCGTAGATGGAAAGGATAGCCAGGGCTATCCCTCCGAATAACGGCCAGGTGATATGGCAATACAGGATCGTTTCGGAGGCAGGTTTTTCCTTATCCGCCGTTTTATCTGTCTGCGCCCATTTCCAGAAACCATAGATGCTGATCGCAACATAATATATGTTCAGCCCCATGTCGGCATATATTTTCGAGAAGAAAAAGACAAAGACATATACCAGGGAGGTGAGGAACCCTACCACCCACATGGCTTTATGCTGCCTGATTTCCAACAGCAGGTAAAGTAACCCGGTTATGACTCCGAAATATTCCAGTATTTGTTCCATTGTTTTTAAAATTTGAAGGTGACGCGCGCCATCGCACTGGTGCCTGCCTGGGTGAAATAACCGTCGTCCTTTTTCAAGGTTCCGTTCTCGATATAGGAGTATACCCAGGCATTCGTTTCATATTGTTCGTTGAAAAGATTGTTGATCGTTACATCCACACTGATTTCCTTGATGAATTTCGGTTTGAAAACATATCCAACACGCAGGCTGTTCACTAAATAAGGATCGATCGAACGTCCTTTGTCGGAGGAATTGTCGATGTATTGACGGCCGACAAACTGCGAATTAAAGCTGGCGGAGAATCCTTTCAGGTTGAAGTCGAACATGCTGTTGGCAATGATACCGGGTGAGAAAGCGATATCGGTTGTTCCCAGATATTTGCTGTTCTGGCCTCCGGTATCCCAGTTGTCTATATATTGGGTGAAGTTTTTTATTTTGTTGCGGCTTAGCGTAACATTCCCGTTCCAGTCGAGCCAGTGGGTGATGCTTACGCCACCTGTCAGTTCGATACCCATGCGGTAACTGTCTTTGATGTTGGTGGTCAACGCTTCGCCGATTTCGCTGATCTTTCCGGTCAGGATCAGTTGATTGTTGTAATCCATATAATAGAGGTTGGCTCCTACGCGGAAGCGCTGGTTGCCGAAACTGTAGCCGGCTTCGTAGTCATATAAAGTTTCATGGACGGGACGTTCGTCGGGGGCGGCTTCCGTGAAGTTGTCGCGGTTCGGTTCGCGGTTGGCTACCGAGAAAGAGACGAATGCGTTATGTCCTCCATGCTGGATATTGATGCCGGCTTTCGGGTTGAAAAAATTCCAGTATTTATTGACGTGGACGTTTTCACCGGCTTTGTCGTCGCTACCCTTAATGGAATAATGGATGCCACGGTATTGTAAGTCGAGGTATCCGTTCAGCCAGGGGAGTATCCGGTAGTTTGCCTTTACATAGGCATTATAATCCAGTTTGTTACCGGTATTACGGTAGTACTCGAAATCCGGTTCCGGAAGTGCTTCGCTGTTCTTTACCCACATGACACGGCCGAAGTGATCGCCCGTATATTTGTTAACGGCCGAACCGAAGCTCATCTGGAGGCGTTCGGCACGGTAATTGGCACTGTAAACGGCTCCGTAGAAATCGTTGTCCAGCCATTTACGGCGAACGAGATCGGAACGTGTTATTGTATCTCCCTTTCCGTTGATATAAGAGCTGAGTTTGTAGGATTTGAATTTGGCATCGGCCTTATAATCTTCGTAATACCCCTCACCGTGCGTATAGTGGAGGGTCAGGCTCATATTCCATAAATCACCCAGACGCTGGCTGGCCATCAGGTGATAGTTTTGCTGCCAGTAATTATCTGTTTGGTTATTGTAGAATTTAGTGATGCCGTTCTCGGTGTATTCACCGCATGGATTATAGGTGCGGTCGCTTTCCAACAGATAGGAGGGGACGCCTGTCCATGCCTGGTATGTTTTTTCCACGTTGCCGAAAGTCTGGAAACGGATCAACGTGTTATCTCCGTAATAAGCTGCGGAGCCAAAGTAGGAGTGCATGTTGGCCGTTGCCCGGTCGATATACCCGTCACTTTGGATATTGGAATAGCGGGCGTCGAATACGAAATGTTCATGGAGTAGTCCTGTTCCTGCTTTGACGGAGTTTTTTACGGTTCCGAACGAACCCGCAGAAATAGCGTATTCCGCATAAGGCTTCAGGTCGGGTTTCTGTGTCTGCATGGCGACGGTGGCACCGAAAGAGGCGGCTCCGTTGGTGGATGTTCCCGCTCCGCGCTGTATCTGTATGTTGTCGACGGAAGAAGCGAAATCGGCCATGTTCGCCCAAAAGACGGTATGCGATTCGGAGTCGTTGACCGGAACGCCGTTGACGGTGATATTGATACGGTTGGCATCCGTACCACGGATACGGAAGCCGGAGTATCCGATCCCTGTTCCGGCATCGGATGTCATGATCACGGAAGGTGACTGGGAAATGAGGTAGGGAATCCCCTGTCCGTCATTCTTCCGGGTGAGTTCTTTTTTTGATAATTCACTGTAAGCTACTGGCGTACCTTTGGCTACCCTGGTGGCTGTGACCACCACTTCGTTTAAAGATATATCACGGGAAATTTTGAGAGAATCGACAGGCTCGGGACGGTTTCCCGCTGCTGCGAATGAGGCCAGAGATCCGGCACAGATAATCAATACACTTTTCATCCTTTTGTCCTTAAAGTTTAAAACCTGATAAGTGAATAGGTGAGGTGTGTTGTGTGAAGAAGTATACCATGTTTTACAATTCCCTTCGCCGGCATTATCCGTATCAGGTAATATGGGTATCATCTCAGCCTGCGGTACGTTCCATATCCAGAACGCTGCAAGCACCCCCTTGTATTCGGAATGCAAAGGAACGGAAAAAACCGGAAGATACCAAATGGCCGGCCGGGATGATGATTTTCTTCATTTTCTTATAAAAAGATAGATTTTATTTGAAAACTCGCTGATTATTTGTATATTTGCGGGCGATTAAGCGAAGATGAGGAGGGGGCGGGTAGTCCCCTTCTTTTGTTCTTAACAGTATGTTTATGATTGAAAAGGGAGTAATAACTCAGTTGGTTGAAGAGAAATTGGCTTCTTCCGACAACTATTTAGTTGACGTGGTAATTAAACCGGGAAACCTTATTATTATTGAGATAGATAATGATGAGGGTGTTTGCATCGACGATTGTGCAGCATTGAGCCGGTATGTGGAAGAACATCTGGACCGTGAGGTGGAAGATTTCGAACTGGAAGTCGGATCGGCAGGCGTTACTTCTCCGTTCAAAGTGCTTCGTCAATATGTGAAGAATATAGGAAACGAAGTGGAAATGTTGCTGAAAAGCGGCGTGAAACTGACCGGAGTATTGAAATCGGCTGATGATAACGGGGTGGTAGTTACCGTTGAAAAACAGGTAAAACCCGAAGGGTCAAAACGAAAAGTTACCGTTCAGGAAGATCAATCCTATACATTCGATGAAATAAAATATACAAAATACCTAATAAGATTCAAGTAAAGAAAGATTATGGCCAAGAAAGAGGAAACAATCAGTATGATTGACACCCTTGCGGAGTTCAAGGAGTTGAAAAATATAGATAAGGATACGATGATCAGCGTATTGGAAGATTCCTTCCGTAACGTAATCGCTAAAATGTTTGGTACGGATGAGAATTATGACGTAATTATCAACCCTGAAAAAGGTGACTTCGAGATCTGGAGAAACCGCATTGTCGTGGCTGATGACGAACTGGAAGATCCGAATCTGCAACTAACGTTGACCGAGGCCCGTAAGATCGATGCCGACTGTGAAGTGGGTGAAGAAGTGACTGATGAAGTCTTTTTCGCCGGTTTCGGACGTCGTGCCATCCTGAACCTGCGTCAGACGCTGGCTTCAAAAATTCTTGAATTGCAGAAGGATAGTTTATATGCTAAATATAAAGACAAAATAGGAAATATTGTAGCAGCTGATGTGTATCAGGTGTGGAAGAAAGAGATCCTGTTGCTGGATGACGAGGGTAATGAGTTGCTGCTCCCGAAAACAGAACAGATCCCTTCCGATTTCTACCGTAAAGGGGAAACCGTTCGTGCGATTGTACAAAAGGTGGATAACTACAATAATAATCCGAAGATCATTCTGTCGCGCACAGATAAAATGTTCCTGCAGCGCTTATTTGAACTTGAGGTTCCTGAAATTAACGACGGCCTGATCACGATCAAGGCTATCGCACGTATCCCGGGAGAAAGGGCAAAAGTGGCTGTTGAGTCGTACGACGACCGTATCGACCCGGTAGGTGCCTGCGTAGGAATGAAAGGTTCCCGTATCCACGGAATTGTCCGTGAGTTGAGAAACGAGAACATCGATGTAATTAACTATACATCCAATGTATCGCTGTTTATCCAGCGTGCATTAAGCCCGGCGAAAATTTCCTCCATACGAGTGAACGAAGAAGAACATAAGGCAGAGGTTTATCTTCGTCCTGAAGAAGTTTCATTGGCGATCGGTAAAGGCGGTTTGAATATTAAACTGGCCTGTATGTTGACTGAATACACGATAGATGTATTCCGTGATGTGGAAGGAGCTGATGAGGAAGACATTTATCTGGATGAATTTACAGATGAAATAGACAGCTGGGTAATCGAAGCATTCAAAAATATCGGTTGCTACACGGCGAAGAGCGTTCTGGCTATGAACCGTGAGGAATTGATTGAACGTGCCGACCTTGAAGAGACAACAGTCGACGAGGTACTCGCTATCTTATCTGCCGAATTTGAAGATGAAAGTCAGGAATAAAAAGTATTACGACAAAGTTAGATATGCCCATAAAATTAATACAAGTACAAAGAAAATTAAACGTAGGGATCAACACGGTTGTTGAGTTTCTACACAAGAAAGGTCAGCCTGTTGAGGAGAATGCGAACCCCAACACGAGGATCAGTGATGAACAGTATGCTTTGCTCGTAAAAGAGTTTGGAAAGGATCTGCCTGATGGTGGCTTTGAACGTCCCCGTGTGGTAGAACGTCCTCACAGAGAAAGAGATAAAGAAAGAGAAACTACTTCTGTGAAAGAAGAGAAGACCTCGGAAATTAAAACAGTGATCCCGGAAGAGTTCAAGCCCAAAATCGTAACGAAGGGCCACATCGACCTGGATGGACAGCATAAAAAACATCAGGAAGCTCCTGAAGTGAAAGAAGAACCGGTTGCAGCTCCGCAACCTACCGTCATACAGCAACCTAAAGTTGTACAGCAGCCGCCTGTTGTAGAACCGCAACCTGTTGTAGAAAAAGCTTCTGCTCCTTCTCCTGCTCCTGAAGAAAAACCTGTGGAAGCCCCTGCCAAACAGGAAAAGCAGGAACCGGTTCATGTGGAAAAACCTGTGGAGAAAAAAGAAGTAAAAGAGATAGTTGTGGAAAAAGAAAGAATCGAAGAGAAAAAACCGGAGATTATCAAGAAGCCGGAAACGACGACAAACTCTTCTGAAGAAGTGAGTAATACGACTGCTGAAAATCAGTCTTCGGCTGAATCGGAAGAGGATAGCCTGTTCCGGTTGAATACTCCGAAGTTCGAGTCGAATATCAAGGTGACCGGTAAGATTGACCTGAACGCCTTGAACCAGTCTACTCGTCCTAAGAAGAAAACAAAGGAAGAGAGACGGAAGGAACGTGACGACAAGCGCGACAAGTTCAGTAACAACAACAGACCCGGACAACCGGGATTCCATAAAGGTCCGAAAGATCCGAATGCCAAACCGGGTGCACCGGTGAAGCCCGGAGCTCCTGTTAAGCCGGGTGCACCTGTTAAACCGGGTGAAGCCAGCGCGGATGCTAAAAAGAAACGTAACCGTATCAAGAAGGATCGTGTCGATGTAAACAATACGCCGGGTACGAACTATAGCCGTCCGGCTAATCAGGGCGATCGCAAGCCACGTCTGAAAAAGCCTGTAAAAGCTGAAGTAAGCGAGGAAGATGTACAGAAGCAGATCAAAGAAACCCTGGCTCGTTTGACGAACAAGGGTAACAAGAATAACAAGGGTGCCAAGTATCGTCGTGATAAACGTGATGCCGCCGTTAAGCGCGAACACGAAATGATGGAACAGGAGGAAATGGAAAGCAAGATCTTGAAGCTGACCGAGTTTGTTACGGCAAACGACCTCGCCAACATGATGGACGTTCCTGTAACGAAGGTCATCGCTACTTGTATGAGTATCGGTATCATGGTTTCCATCAACCAGCGCCTGGATGCTGAAACAATTAATATCGTAGCCGACGAGTTCGGTTTCAAAACAGAATATGTCAGTGCGGAAGTGGTGGAAGCCATCAATGCCGACGAAGAAGACGATAACGAAGAAGACTGGGTAGCACGTCCGCCTATCGTAACAGTGATGGGACACGTCGACCACGGTAAAACTTCTTTGCTGGATAATATCCGTAAAGCAAACGTTATTGCCGGTGAAGCCGGAGGTATCACACAGCACATCGGTGCTTACAATGTGAAACTGTCCAGCGGACGCCGTATCACCTTCCTGGATACTCCAGGTCACGAAGCGTTTACCGCCATGCGTGCCCGTGGTGCGAAGGTGACCGATATTGCTATCATCATTGTAGCAGCCGACGATGCCGTGATGCCGCAGACCATCGAAGCGATCAACCATGCTTCTGCTGCCGGTGTTCCTATCGTGTTTGCTATCAATAAGGTGGATAAGCCTCACGCTAATCCGGAGAAGATCAAAGAGGAACTGGCAAATATGAACTATCTGGTTGAAGACTGGGGGGGTAAGTATCAGAGCCAGGAAATCTCTGCCAAGAAAGGCATGGGTGTGGAAGAGCTGCTTGAAAAAGTATTGCTGGAAGCAGACCTGCTGGATCTGAAAGCTAATCCGAAGAAACGTGCCGTCGGTTCGATCATCGAATCGTCATTGGATAAAGGACGTGGTTATGTATCGACCGTGTTGGTTGAGAATGGTACGCTGAAGATGGGCGATATCGTATTGGCCGGAACACACCACGGACGTATCAAGGCTATGTTCAACGAACGTAACTTGCGTGTGGAACAGGCCGGTCCGTCAGAACCGGTATTGATCCTGGGTCTGAACGGTGCTCCTCAGGCCGGTGATACATTTAATGTATTGGAAACCGAGCAGGAAGCACGTGAAATCGCTACCCGTCGTGAACAGTTACAGCGTGAATTGGGTATCCGTACCCAGAAGATGCTGACACTGGATGATATAGGCCGTCGTATTGCGGTTGGTAACTTCCAGGAACTGAACGTGATCGTGAAGGGTGACGTGGACGGTTCCGTAGAAGCCCTGTCCGACTCGCTGATCCGTTTGTCTACCGAAGAGATCCAGGTGAATGTTATTCACAAGGCTGTCGGTCAGATCTCCGAATCGGATGTTGTATTGGCGGCTGCTTCGAATGCCATCATCATCGGTTTCCAGGTTCGCCCGTCTGTACAGGCTCGCCGTAATGCGGAAAAAGATGGTGTTGAAATCCGTCTGTACTCAATCATCTACGATGCGATCGAAGAGGTGAAGAGTGCAATGGAAGGTATGTTGTCGCCGGAAATCCGGGAGGAGATTACCGCTTACGTGGATGTTACCCAGGTATTCAAGATCACAAAGGTCGGTACGGTTGCCGGTTGTGTGGTTAAGGAAGGTAAGATCAAACGTACGAACAAGATCCGCCTGATCCGTGACGGTATCGTAATATATGCCGGAGAGCTCGGTTCACTGAAACGTTTCAAGGATGACGTGAAGGAAGTGGTAGCCGGTTTGGATTGCGGTTTGAACATCAATAACTTTAATGATATTCAGGTGGGCGACGTGATCGAGTCTTACGAAGAAACAGAAGTTAAGAAAACTCTATAACCATGAACTGGTTAGACATTACATTGCTATGTCTGGCAGGAATTGGATTTGCGAAAGGCCTGTTTGATGGAATGATCAAACAGGTTGTTTCGCTTATAGCCCTCCTTGTTGCCATTTTTTTCTGTGCCAAGGCGGCTGCCTGGTTGAGGGGATATATTGTCGCCCTGGGTTGGTTTCCGGCCGAGGGAGTAACGGTACTCAGTTATGTGGCCGGGTTTATCCTGATCCTGGGATTTGTCTTGTTGGCGGGGGAGCTCGTACACAGGGTGGTCGGGGTTACACCGCTCAGTGTATTAAACCATCTGGCCGGCGGTCTTCTGGGTCTGGGGCTGATGATCGTTTTTGTCAGTCTGTTGCTGAATATACTCGAAGGTATCGACCGTGGTTCGGTGCTGATTCCGCGGGAAGCCAAGGTAGAATCCCGGTTCTATCATTCAGTTAAAGAAATAGTTCCAACCATTTACCCCGGAAATCTGTTTTCATGGAAGGAGTAAATGGTTTGTTTTAAATATTAATATATAGATATGCAGGAGTCAAACGACATAATTAATGAGGTAACGAGCAGCGATTACAAGTACGGCTTCGTTACGGATATCGATACGGAGGTTATTCATAAAGGATTGGATGAAGAAACCGTCCGTATTATTTCTGCCAAGAAGAATGAGCCGGACTGGATGCTCCAGTTCCGCCTGAAGGCTTTCCGCCACTGGCAGACACTGGAGATGCCGACATGGCCTCACCTGAACATTCCTCCGATCGATTATCAGGATATAATCTATTACGCAGCTCCAAAGAAAAAAGAGGGCCCGAAAAGCCTCGATGAAGTAGATCCGGAATTGCTGAAGACATTCGACAAACTGGGTATCCCTTTGCATGAACGTGCACAACTGGCTGGTATGGCTGTAGACGCCGTGATGGATAGCGTGTCCGTAAAGACAACCTTTAAAGAGACGCTGGCCGAGAAAGGGATTATCTTCTGCTCATTCAGCGAAGCGGTGCAACACCATCCGGATCTGGTACAACAGTATCTGGGGAGTGTGGTAAGCTATCGCGACAATTTCTTTGCAGCATTGAACTCGGCTGTATTCTCGGACGGATCGTTCGTGTATATACCGAAAGGCGTGCGCTGCCCGATGGAGCTTTCCACCTATTTCCGTATCAATGCGGCAAATACCGGACAGTTCGAACGGACGCTGATCGTTGCCGACGATGAGGCGTATGTAAGTTACCTGGAAGGATGTACCGCCCCGATGCGCGACGAGAATCAGCTTCATGCCGCCATCGTGGAGATCGTGGCCAAAGAACGTGCCGAGGTGAAATACTCGACCGTGCAGAACTGGTATCCGGGCGATAAAGAAGGAAAAGGCGGTATTTACAACTTCGTGACCAAACGCGGATTGTGTAAGGGCGAAGGCAGTAAGATCTCCTGGACGCAGGTCGAAACCGGTTCGGCTATCACCTGGAAATATCCGAGCTGTATCCTGGCGGGAGATAATTCCGTAGGCGAGTTCTATTCCGTGGCTGTAACGAACAACTACCAGCAGGCCGATACCGGAACGAAGATGATCCATCTGGGAAAGAATACCCGTAGCACGATCGTATCGAAAGGTATTTCTGCCGGTCATAGCCAGAATAGCTACCGTGGATTGGTAAAGGTTTCTCCCCGTGCGGAAGGAGCCCGCAACCATAGCCAGTGCGACAGTTTGTTGCTGAGTTCCACTTGTGGCGCGCATACGTTCCCTTATGCCGATATCCAGAATGAGACGGCTGTGGTGGAACACGAAGCGACCACCAGTAAGATCAGTGAAGAACAACTATTCTACTGTCAGCAACGCGGTATCTCTGTAGAAGAGGCCGTCGGCCTGATTGTAAACGGGTATGCCCGTGAGGTAATGAACAAGCTCCCGATGGAGTTTGCCGTCGAAGCACAGAAGCTGCTGACCATCTCTTTGGAAGGTAGCGTAGGATAAAGCGGAATCGCGCGACGTCCGTGATAGCTATCGCGCATCACCCGCGATGAATATGGAACAAATATAGAGAAATAACAACAGATATGTTAGAGATAAAAAACTTACATGCCAACGTGAATGGCAAAGAGATATTGAAAGGCATCGACCTTTCTGTGAAAGCAGGTGAGATACATGCTATCATGGGGCCGAACGGTTCGGGAAAAAGTACCCTTAGCAGTGTATTGGTAGGTAATCCGGCTTTTGAAGTTACTCAGGGTGAAGTTACTTTCAACGGAAAGAACCTGTTGGAACTCGAACCGGAAGACCGCAGCCGCGAAGGTATCTTTCTCAGCTTCCAGTATCCGGTTGAGATACCGGGGGTAAGCATGGTGAACTTTATGCGTGCCGCCCTGAACGAACATCGCAAATATAATGGGCTTGAACCTGTTTCTGCCACCGATTTCCTGAAACTGATGCGTGAAAAGCGTGCCATCGTCGAGTTGGATAACAAACTGGCCAGCCGCAGCGTGAACGAAGGTTTCTCCGGTGGTGAAAAGAAGCGGAACGAAATATTCCAGATGGCCATGCTCGAACCGAAACTGGCTATCCTCGATGAAACGGACAGCGGCCTGGACATCGACGCACTCCGTATCGTGGCAAACGGTGTGAACCAACTGCGTACGCCGGAGAATGCAGCGATCGTGATCACCCACTACCAGCGTTTGCTCGATTATATCAAACCGGATGTGGTACATGTACTTTACAAAGGCCGTATCGTAAAGACCGCCGGCCCGGAACTGGCTCTTGAGCTGGAAGAAAAAGGGTACGACTGGATTAAGAAAGAGATGGGGGATGAGTGAGATGAGAGCCGAACAACAATATATCGATCTTTTTACCCGCTATGAAGACCTGGTGTGCCGGCATAGTGCAGCGGTGATGAATGCTCCGCGTGCAGAGGCGCTGGCCGATTTCGAGCGCCTGGGCTTTCCTTCGGTGAAAAGTGAAGATTATAAATATACGGATGTAGCGCAGGCTTTTGCTCCCGATTACGGAGTGAATATAAACCGCCTGGCCATCCCGGTGAACCCGTACGACGTGTTCCGTTGTGATGTCCCGAACCTCAGCACTTCGCTCTATTTCGTGATTAACGACACTTTCTACGATAAGATGATGCCGAAAGCTCATCTGCCGGAAGGTGTATATGCAGGCGGCCTGAAAATGTTTGCCGAAAAGTATCCTGAAGTGGCCGCCCGTTATTACGGAAAAGCGGCTAAAAGCAGCCACGACGGTATCATCGCTTTGAATACCATGCTGGCGCAGGACGGCTTCGTGCTGTATGTGCCGGAAGGCGTTGCCGTGGAACGTCCCATCCAGTTGATCAATATATTCCGCAGTGACGTGGACGCAATGGCTAACCGCCGTATCCTTGTCATCATGGAGCCGCGCTCGGAAGCTCGCTTGCTGATCTGTGACCATAGTATAGATGATGTGAAGTTCCTGGCCACGCAAGTAGTAGAGATATTTGCCGGTGAAGGTTCCTATTTCGATTATTACGACCTGGAAGAAAGCAGTATATCTACCACTCGTTTCACATCTGTTCATGTGAAGCAGGAAGCATCCAGCAACGTCCTGGTGAACGGTATTACGCTGAATAACGGACTGACCCGCAACAACTATTATATTGAACTGAACGGCGAGTATGCCGAAACCACCCTCTGTGGTATGTCAGTAGCCGACCGTGAACAACAGGTCGATACCTATAGCCATATCACACATGCGGTACCTAACTGTACCAGCACCGAACTGTTCAAGAATGTACTGAACGACCAGGCAGTGGGCGTTTTCAGCGGCCGTATCCTCGTGAAGGAAGATGCACAGAAAACGGCGGCTTATCAGACAAACCGCAACCTGTGTGCCACCCGCGAAGCCCGTATGTATAGCAAGCCCCAGTTGGAAATCTACGCCGATGATGTAAAATGTTCGCATGGTATGACTACCGGACAGTTGGATGAAAATGCTCTGTTCTACATGCAAAGCCGTGGTATTCCTTTGAATGAAGCCCGGATGATGCTGAGCGTTGCTTTTACTTCCGATGTAATTGACTATGTCCGCCTGGATGCACTGAAAGACCGTTTGCATAAACTGGTGGAAAAACGTTTTCGTGGCGAGTTGGCACGTTGTGCCGATTGTCGTATCTGTAAATAAGATATTATTCTGATCTATATAAAGGCCCGGATGGATGTTATGTCTGTCCGGGCTTTTTGTTTATCTTTGCTGTTCACCAAATCATTATTATATTATGCAGTTGACTCATATTGCTATCTGGACAAATGAACTTGAACGTGCCCGTGAGTTCTATGTGAAGTATTTTAACGGTAAGAGTAACGAAAAGTATGTAAATCCGAAGAAAGGGTTTGCCTCTTATTTTGTGACTTTTGAGGGTGGTGCCGCCCTGGAAATTATGCAGCGGACGGATGTAACCGGGGAAAAGGAAGGGCTGTTTATCGGCCTTGCGCATTTTGCCTTTTCGGTCGGCTCGAAAGAGAATGTCGATGGTATGATAGAATTATTCCGTAAAGAAGGATATACCATCCTTGGGGAACCGCGTACTACGGGCGACGGTTTCTATGAAGGTTCCATATCCGATCCCGACGGAAATATTGTAGAAATAATTGCCTGATATGGAAATACAAATCAAACAAACGACAGATTATCCTTACGATCTGCTTTTATTGGCCGATCCCAGCCGTGAATTTGTCGATAAGTACCTGAAAACATCGGATTGCTTCGTCGCTGTTTTTGAACAACAGCCTGTCGGAGTAGCCGTCGTACAAAAGCAGAGCGAGGATATGGCCGAGTTGATGAACCTGGCGGTAGATGAATCTTTTCAGCGTAGAGGAATTGCACGTCGCCTGCTTCGCTATATATCCGACGAGTGGGCTGTGGCAAACCACCTTTCTTCTCTGAAAGTATGTACCGGCACTTCCGCCCCGGGCCCCCTTATGCTTTACCAGCAGGAAGGGTTTGACCTGAAAGTACTGGATCGTGATTACTTCGTCCGGAACTATCCGGAACCGATTTGGGAGAACGGCGTACAATGCCGCCATCGGTTGATACTGGAAAAAGAATTAAGTATTTAATTAAGAAATAAGAAGAGGAAGACCGGGTAATAATCCTTTAGGTTGGTATGAAGTTTTTTTAGTGCTTTAGAGATATGATACTCTACCCCTTTAGTGGTTATGCCCAGTGCCTCTGCAATTTCTTTATGAGATTTGTTTTCATAACGGCTCATAACAAAAACAACCCTGGTCTGTTCCGGTAAGCCGGCCAGGGTTTTATTTACAATCTCCTGTGCTTCTGCCGTAAATAATTCATCCGGATTACATGCTTCAAGAGTAGATATACGGGTGTTTAACTCCCATTCCGCATGATTTAATAATTGCTGGTTTACATCTTCTCTTACCTGAAGGTGCTGAAGGTAGTTGAGGCATTTATTTTTTATGATCGTTAGAATATAGGCCGGTACATTTGAGTTTTCTTCCAGCGAATGGCGGTTTTCCCAATAATACATCAATGCTTCGATCGTAAAATCTTCGGCAACGGCAATATCCCTGACATACGTATTAGCAAAGCGGATAAATCTGCCTTGATAGTCAGTGAATAATTGATTAAAAGCTTTTAAGTCTGTTGTATTCTCCATCCCAAGGTTTGTAATAGCTCGTAAATATAATGAAAATAATGTTATAAATCCCCCTTTGTTTTCATAATACATATAGATAAAAAAAGAACGATCCTCTATTGTTTTAGAAAATCGTTCTTTTTATTTAGGAAGATCCTTTATTTATCAAAGAATATTTATTTTTCTATCATCAGCTTGGCCCAAATGTTTCCCGGATACAATTGGACAGCTTGCTTAAACTCTTCATTTGCAGTGGAAGAATTGTTTTGCAACAGATGTACCAGACCGGAATAATACAAGATATTACTTTGTTGTACATTCTGGTTGGCCTCTCCGAATTTGGCATACGAGTCCATCAGGTTTTTCTGCATATGTTCCAGGCTCTTTTGCATATCGGCAAGTGTGGCATTGGCCTCTTCGTTTTTGCTCAGCTTTCTTAAGGATTTGACTTTGTAATAGTTCAAATCGGTCAATCGGTTTCTAAAGTCTGTATTTGCTGACTTTTCAAAACATTCTTTGGCCTTATCCGCTTGACTCATTGCTTCGTAAGCAACTCCTGACAGATAATATACTTTCGCTTCATATCCGCCTCTTGGTGAAGGAGCGACTTCAAGATTGACAGGATATTGGTTCGCCAGTTCAAACTCACGGATCGCATCTTTGTAGCGTTTCCCTTTCAAAAGTTTCATGCCTTTCAGCATGTGAGAGTCAACGTAGATATCGTGTACCTGTCCACCGCCTTCCCAAAGATGGAAATGCCGGTTGTCGAGTATTTTTATTGCTTTGTCGTATTGGCCGGAAGCATTGTACAATGCCAGCAGACGCATAACGGCATCATCATGTTTCATCACGGTTTTAAGATAAGATTCCAATCGTTTTAATCGTACATTGGCCGGTTGGTTGGCTTGTTCGTATATCTTATCCGATTCCGTCAGCAGGAGAGGATCATTGGGATTTGCTTTGATAGCCATGTCATAATACTTCATGGATTTATCCAGCTCGTTCAGACAACCATAGCCGAATCCGACATTACGGCAAGCAATCGCAAATGACGGATCGAGTTCCGTTGAACGTATCCAATGGCTGAGGCCAGTATCTTTTTGTCCGAGATAGTAAAGCAAATTGCCCAGATGATAATGGAGATATGAATTATCCGGACTTTCTTTCAATAATGTTTCGAACAGGTTGATCTCTTCTATACGGAAGGGATAATTATTCAGCGGAGATAATGATCCGGCTTTATCCAGACAGGCAACGGCCTCAGTCTGATTATTCTGTTTCAACAGATTGTATGCTTTATAGTAATAGAGCAATGGGTAGGAAGCATACGGTTCACCTAAAGCGATTGCTCCATTCAGCAAGGTTAAAGCATCTTCGGTAGCTCCTATCGTCATGTAGTTGGACACAACTTCCAATAATTCTTGTACAGCGATAATACCTTTACTATTATGATTTGTTCCGGTGTTCAGGAAAGACGCGCCTTGCGAAGTTGCCAGGCTGGCTTCGGCTGCACTCCAGTAGTCCAGCGGATCGATTCCCTGGATATAACGGATTGTTTCCTGCGCTTCCTCTTTTTTGCCCTGCATCCGGAGAATATAAGCTTTCAGTGTAAGCGCCTGGAGATCACGGCCACCTACATAGAGAGATTGGGTGATCATGTCCATTGCCTGCTTATAATCCTTGTCTTTTACCGCCAATACCGCTAACTCGTAGAAAGACCGGTGCTTGAAATCAGGAGTCCAGGTAGCAGCCCAATAAGCATCTATCGCCTTGGCTGTATTTCCCGTCATTTGATAGAGGTATCCCAGATAGTATAAAGCTTCTGTATTTTTCACAGTGGTATAGTCATGCGACAGGCGAGCTTGTGCACGGTTTAGATGCAACGCGGCTTTTTCCCATTTTCCCTGACGGATATAATGTTTTCCCACTTCGATATTTACACGTGCATCCATTGAATCGCGTGACAATGCTTCATTATAGAAGTCCATGTAATCCAAACGTGCGTTATTGAACTGATCGACACGCAGACCGGCAAGGTAAAGTTCCTCGTTCGTTTTATATTCTTTGACCGGCTGGGTTCCATCGATGACTTTCGGCAATGGTTTCTCATCCAATACGACCGGACGGTAATCGACCAACAGGTTTCCTTCCGCATCGTAAAGTGCTGTATAGAGAGCCGAAGCATCCGACAGATCCGGAACGGATACCTGATCAAGGAAATACTTGTCCGGATCGATATCGATCCGCTTATCCATTAATAACCGGTCTTTATATTTTACGATGACACGGGCATTTTCGTATAAGGTAGTTGCACAATAACCTACACGATAGTTATTACCTTCGGTCGGTTCAAAGTTTACTGCAGCATCATCGGTGGCATTCTTAACGCCTTTGATGCCTTTTACGGGATACCATATCTGGCTGAATTCACGGATTTCGCCCGGATTTATCCAGCTATAATCGGGTTGATTGTCGGAATAGCCGCCCACCATCAACTCCAGGTAATGCCCGTCGTTGTCTGATAATATCTTATTCCACATTTCGCCGTTTGCGTTATTACCCCATAAGAAGAATTTCTTACCGGGCACAACGTGACGGTTGGCAACATGTACGGTGCCGGCATCTTTTCCATAATCATAACCGGCAAGAAAAGACATTTCACTTCCCCAGGCAAAAATCGAACGGGAGCTTCCCGTGAAGTTTTTCCACCAGGACAGGTCTTCTGTTTTTCCGTCACCAACAGTTGTTTCTCCTTCCGGCCAGTTGGTGAAGTATACTTTATGATGGTCAGCTCCGAATTGTACATCGGGTGGGAATATAACCTGATACTGGTCGTTGCAATGTACGGATACGTTTGCCCAGTATAACATCGACTGGATCATCGGTGTCGGATTGATCACTTTGATCTTGGCTTCCACCCATGAACGATTGGGGTATACTGATACGCCTACCGACCATTTCAACCGGTGACGTAACTCTGTTTCTCCTACCCAGATCGTCTTACTTCCATCTTCGTTTTCTTTCATTGTCCAGTTGATAGGCATATAGCTACTGGCCCGGTGATGGTCGGGTATATTCCATTCCACACCGCCTGACAGCCAGGCTCCCAGCATACCGATCAAGGCAGGTTTTACTCCGGTTTGTGTGTAAAAGAAAGGATAGTTGTTTGTTTTATCGGCTGCCGCAAAGATGCGTCCCCCGATTTCGGGAAGGATGGAGATGTCGACATATTGATTGTCTAGTCGGAGCACGTTATATTCCTGTTCCGTCTTTTTTTCTGTCAATACATCGTACAATGGATAGGGATAGATATATCCTTCGGCTCCCTGATAAACGCGGCCGGTAAAAAAGATCGGATCAATTTCCGGACTACCGATCTGGTAGGTTGGAATCTTTTCTGTTATGGATTTCATGTTTACCTCCTGGCCTAAAAGAGGACTTGCACATAACAACAATAGTGGTATAAACTTTAAATTCATGGTATCACAACTATATTAAATTATTAAACATGCAAAAAGATATAAAAAGAGAGAGAAGAAACTGCCCGAGATCACTCCCGGGACAGTTTCAAATAAGGCTTAAGCCTTAGAAAAACACCTTCGACTAATACCTTATTTTTTATAGTTCACTTCAACGGGTCAGGTTTGAATTCTGCTGTTTATCCGTTGATGGATAAGGTAAATAAATTGATTTTTCACCTTGCCATGTTGTAGCAGAAGGGATCAATACGGTTTCTGCGATAGAAACGCCAGGAGCTACTTCTATCGGGGTATTGGTTTTACGTTCGTTGAAGGTTTGTTCCAATAACTCCATACGCAGCTGGTCGTCTCGGCGAGTCACCATACCGACCCAATAGCCGGCAACTTCCCATCCATGTTCTTTAAATGCTGCATCAGCAAAAGCAGAACCGCTCAATCCGGATACAGGATCCAAGCCGGCACGTTCACGCACTTTATTCAAGCATTCATAAGCCATTGCATTAGGAGTACCATCTGCACGAGCCTGTGCTTCAGCATACCATAGCAACACTTCTGAATAACGGATCAAACGGTGACGATGGTCATTGGTCATCCAACCTGTATTGGCAGGTTTCGTGTAATCATAATCTCCTCCGTCTTCACCGATCGTAAAGATACAGAACATCGGGTGTTGTTCAGGTATATCTTTATCCCACCAATCCAGTAATTCATTTCCTGCTGTATTTTTTTTCAAGATTTTAGGATTATAGGTCGCATCTTTACGAGGACCTGCCGGGAATTCTTTCCAGAATTTAATTTCACCCCAACCATCACCCCAACCACCGAGTGATTCGAACAGGTTACTATCTGTCATCTGAGAGTCTTCAACCCATGTAAATGCACGGGAGTAGTTGATACCTACAACCGTTTCGTTTGTATAATTATGACTCGGAGCGTATACATATTTATATTCCGGTTCCAGAATATATTCATACGTACCTGCGTTTACACCATCGATAACAGCCTTAGCCTGTTCTGCAGCGGAAGCATAATATTGCGTTTGTTTCAACGGCCAACCTGCCATTGCCATATAAACAGCTGCCAAAGTGGCTTGAGAAGCTTGCTTTGTAATGTACACATTGGCACCTTCATATTTACGTGGTGCAGCAGAGTAATCAGTAGGAAGAGTTGCAATACAATCCTGCAAATCTTTTACGATTTGAGTATACACCTCTTCAACTGATGCCAGCGGGCGTTCATAATTTACTTCGTTATCCAATACCAAAGGTATAGGTCCCCAACGACGTACTAACCAGAAGTAATTGACTGCACGCCAGTATTTTGCCTGGCCGATTGCAATGTTGATTTCTTCGCCCGTAGTAGGAGTTTTTTCAGCATTTAAAATAATGTAGTTGGCAGCCTTAATAGCTGTATAAGAGGTTTGCCAGGCTGCTTCTACCCCTTTGTTTGCATCAGTCGGATGGAATGCATCAACCTCAGCATAAGCTTGTTTATTACTACCAGGGTTGCTTGTCAAATCGTCGCCCTGCCAGCTGGGAATAGTAGGATTTGTATTGGTTTGGATCATACATATCTTGTTGTATAAAGCATAAGTAGCCATATCCAATTCTTCCTGTGTGGAGAAGAACGTCGAGGGAGTTAATTGCCCTTTCGGATCTTCATCCAGAAAATCACTACAAGAGGTTGACAGCAAAGCTAAACCTAAAGTATATACTATATATTTCGTTTTCATAATATTGTATCTTTATTTAATAGTTAGAAATTCAGACGAACACCAAATGTATAAGTACGAGTTAAAGGATATGCTCCTAAATCAATACCGTCATTTACATCGACGCTACCATTATTAGGATCTACAAAAGAGATGCCGGCCGGATCCATTCCTTTATAACTGGTAATTGTAAACAAGTTTTGGCAACTGAATGTGAAACGCAGATCAGCGAACTTGGTCATTTTTCTGGGTAAGTTATAAGATAAACTTAAGTTGTCCAAGCGGAAATAGTTTGCTGATTCCAAAAACTTCGTAGAAGCAGATGCTGACTGATAATCATTGCCGGTAACGGAAACGGATGGATAGCGGGCTGACTGTCCTTTCACATCATAGTTGTTGTTGATGTATTCACGCAGTGTGATGAAAGCGAAGTCTCCTGTCATGGCTGTTCCTGTAAAACGGACCAAATTCAGGCGGTCTGCTCCGAATGAGCCTGTAAAGAACATATTCAAATCCCAGTTTTTCCAGCGGAGCGTATTATTCCATCCTAATGTAAAATCTGGAGTAGATTTTCCAATGAATGTACGGTCGCTACTGTCTATTATATTATCTTTATTTCTATCTTCAAACGAATCTTTACCTTCAGCATCCAGGCCTGTCCATTTGTAACCGTAGAAAGCACCGATCGGTTGTCCTACTTCCACGCGAGTCACACCATCTGTCGGGATCATACCTGCTGCCGGAGAAATACCGGAAACGAAATCCAATCCACCTAAGTCTTTTACTTCATTTTTCAGATAGGTACCGTTGAGTGTTGAACTCCAACTAAATTCAGGGGTGTCAAAGATTGTTGCATTAATAGAAAGGTCAATACCTCGGTTGCTTACTTCAGCTGCATTTACCCAATAAGAACCACCTCCATCATAGTTCGGGATCGAGCGTTGTAACAAACCGTCTTTTGTTCTTTTGTCAAAATAATCAAATGATATATTCAGGCGATGGTTCAATACGGAGAAGTCTACACCTAAGTCAAGTTGATGCGTTGTTTCCCATGATAGATCCGGAGTAGCTACTGTTGTACCTACCCAATAGCCAGTGTATTGAGAAGCCCCCCCGAATGCATACATCGCTTTAGACATTAATCCAAGTGTCGCATAAGGGTTAATGGCTTGACTACCAATTAAACCGTAACTGGCACGAACTTTCAGATCCTGAAATATCTTTTGATTCTTCATAAAATCCTCATTGCCTAAAGACCAGGCTGCAGCAATAGATGGAAACCAACCCCACTTGTTTTCAAAGAATTTGGAAGAACCGTCGGCACGGATGGTACCAGTCAATATATACCGGTCTTTATAATTATACATCACACGACCTACGCCAGACATCAACGCCCATTTTGAGTAGCTGTTGTCTGAAGTACGGCTGGATGCCATATTTATATTCCACCAACCTACGCTTTCGGTCAACAAACCGGATCCGTTTAATCCCATTGAACGATACTCTGATTGAGTTGCTTCATAAACGGCTGTCGCAGTTAGAGCATGGTCGCCCCATTTGTTTTGATAGGTTAAGTTATTTGTTGTTTGCAACGTCATCCGATAAGCATCGCTGTTTCCCATGCTGTTATTACTGTTAGTTACTTTCTTGGTAGAGAAAGAATATCCTTTTTGATCATTATAATCTATACCATTACTGGTTGTAAATGTCAAACCTGGTAAAATATCAAATTTTAAATCAGTACGGGCATTGATAATATCGGTGATCGTTTCGCCTACTTGTTCTCTTAATTGTCCTACCGGATTAGTCTGGGTTAGAGCACTGTATGGATCTCGTGTATAGGTCCCATTCTCGTTCAAAATACCAAGTACGGGAGAATAGTTCATAGCGACATTGATTATGTTGCTTTTTCCTGCATTGAAATCCCCACTTTTTCTTACATTATGAGATGCATTTACATCGGCAGTAATATGTAACCAGTCAAGAACCTGTGAAGTGATATTTGCACGAGCCTGATACCGTTTGTTTGAGTTTTCAATAACAACACCTTCCTGTCCTACATAGTTACCGGAAACTAAATATTGAACCTTGTCGCTACCTCCGGAGAATGTCAGTTTGTAATCTTGCGTAATGCCGGTCTGATAAATTTCATCCTGCCAATCCGTACCTGCTGTTCCATTTTGAAAAGCGGACAATTGGTCGGAAGAAAATGTGTTTGCTCTATAAGTATTATATAATGTAGCAAATTCATGCGGATTCAGTGTGTCGTAACGTTTAGCGACTGTGCCGACACCGATTTGTGCATCGAACATCACCTGCCGCGTGTTGGCTTTACCGGTTTTTGTTGTAATCAGCACAACTCCATTGGCTCCACGGGAGCCGTAGATAGCTGTAGAAGATGCATCTTTTAAAATTTGCATAGACTGTATGTCTTCCGGATTTAAACCGGTCAAACCACTTTCACGGACGATACCATCGATTACGTATAACGGATCGTTGCTACGGTTGATGGAACCGGAACCACGTACACGGATCTTAACCATACCGCCTGGTACGCCACTGTTTTGTACCTGAACACCCGATACGCGTCCTTGCAATGCATCAGAGACTTGTTTGATTGGCTGGTCTTTAAACGATTTACTGTCCAAAATGGATACAGATCCAGCCAAATCTGCTTTACGGACTGTTCCGTAACCAACGACTACAACCTCGTCGAGGGCTTGATTGTCCTCTTTTAATACAATGTTAAATGAAGCCTGGCCGTTAATTTCTAATTCTTGTGGCAAATAGCCAATGTAGGATACTTGCAGAATAGCATTTGCCGGAACATTTTCCAACGTGAATTTTCCATCAAAATCAGTGATTGTTCCGTTGGTTGTTCCCTTGACAAGAATATTGGCTCCAGTCACCGGTCCCATATCATCTCTCACTATACCGGAAATTGTATGTGTGTCTTTCTGATTCGTTTCAGTGTTAACAGGTGCATCTTTCTTTGAAATGATTATCTGACGGTCAGATATAGAATAATTATTTTCTGTGCCGGAAAATAATTGGTCGAGTATTGTATCTATCTTTTTGTTTTCAACATTAATAGATACTTTGCGGTTCAAGTCGATCGATTTGTCGAGATAAAAGAAAATAAACTCGCTGCTATTTTCTATTTCATTAATAACTTCTTTAACTGTCTTGTTATTGTAGTTGATAGAGAATGATGTCTCCTGAGAGTAAGTCTCTGAGGCGAAGCATGATCCGACGGTTAAAAACGCAAAAAATAAAAAAATCTTCATGGTGCGTATTAGTCTTTTTTGTTTGGTTTTTCTTTGACTAAACCTGGTTTTCTTATTCATATTCTGTAACGATTTAAGTTTGTAATACGGTTTAATGCTTGTAAATCTAGAGTAAGGGGTAAATTATTGAATTTTTACCCGGTTTGTTTTAGGGTCCCATAATTTATTCATTTTTAATGTTTAACAATGATGTTTATAAATCCTTCTTTTTGTTCTATTGCTATTGGTGCTGCTTCTTGAAGAACCTTGAATACCCTGTCTAAATCATCTTTAAGATCCAGCTTACCGCTACAAGTCAGTTCGCTGACCTTATCGTCCCATTGGATTTTAACTCCATAGTATTTACAAAGTTTTTCGAGTACAATATTCATCTTTTGCTGTTTGAACTGATAATAGCCATCTTTCCAGGCGACATAATCCTGAGTGTTAACAGTTGAAGTATAAATCTTGTCGTTAGAGTTGTCGTACGTAAACAACTGGCTCGGATTGAGTGTGTTCTTCTTACGCCCTTTCACCTGTATTTCCACTTTTCCTTCTACCAGAACGACATTGCTATTAGATTCGTTTTCATAAGCAGAAACATTGAACTGTGTCCCTAGATCTCTGATTTCCATCTTTTTTGTCTTTACGATAAAAGGTCGTTTTTCCTCGTGAACGACATCCAGGTAAACTTCTCCTTCAACAAAGATCTCTCGGCTATGATCTGAAAATTTATTCGGATAAATTACTTTTGAACCGGAATTTACCCATAATTTACTACCGTCTGCAAAGGTGACGAAAGAACGTTTGCCGACAGGGACGATCAATTGGTTGAAAGATTGAACTTCTTCTTCTTTTTGTTTTTCTTTCCCGACTTCTATATCCTGCGAGTTGACACTTATACTTCCTCCTTTTTTATATTCGAGTTGAGTTTCTTTCCCTTCAATCGAGAGCTTTTTATTCTCCGAAAGGATTAATTGAACATTTTCCGAAGGATCATCCGGTGAGGGTATCGATTCGATAATCGCTTCATAATTGATTTCGGATTTATAGGAATATATGCTATACCATCCATAGGTAAGTATAGCCAGTAAAGACACGGCTGCTACAGCTGTTATTTTCTGGAAACTGCTCCGGCGTTTCTTTAAGTCATACTGACTATTCGCTGTCTGAATACGTTTCCAAAGCTCTTTTTGTTCTCCTTCCGGTAAAAAAGGAGTTTCTGTAGATGTTTTTATATTTTTCAGGAAAGCGTGTGCAATCTGCATCTCCTGTCTGAAGGGTTCGTTTTCGTCCTGAAGTTGTTGCCAGAATTGATGGTCCTGAGCAGTCGGATGCAATACCGATTCCAGGAAATAATCATCATTCAACAGCTGATGGGCTTTATATTTTGTATAATCCTTATCCATTTCGGGGGTACTTTTATAATAAGGATACAGTAGTTCTTTTTTTATACTCACTTAAAAAAAGAAATTTTTAGAAATTGTTTTGAATTTATTATTTGGCTGCATTATAGTAAGATTAGAGTCATCTACATGTATAAATTCCCCACATTTTTTATTTGTATGGGGAATTTCCCCCACAGCAACGGGGAATAAACCCCATTACACTGGGGAAAAACACCCACTGCACTGGGGAAAAATGCCCACTGTAAAGAAATTAAATTCAGGCTTTGCGGTTAAATTGGAAAGATATGAAACAAAAATCAGCAAAGCTTCCGAGTCATCGGATCACTTTGCTGATTCAATATCATACGAATAAACTACAGTTCGTTAATTTCTTCAACAGACAGACTGGTACATTGAGCGATCGTTTCAATATTGACTCCCTGCTTTTTTAAGTTTGCAGCAATCAGACGTTGCTCTTCAGTCTTACCTTTCTCAAGACCTTTCTCCATCCCTTTCTTCAAACCTTTCTCCTCAGCTTCTTCTACCGCATATTCCATCGTAGCATGCCAGTCGCGGTAAATCTTCAGGTTTTCCTCGTAGACGGCACGCTCATGATCGGTCATCGCATTAAGATTCGCCACGTCGAGCAAGCGCCTGAAAGCATCCTCTTTCTCCTTGAACGGAGACATATCAAATAAATTCATATTCTTCAATATATAAACCATATTTTCAAGAGGCGTTTGACATTCCTCTTTACTTAAATTGAACAGGTCGAACGACAGATAAATCTGCTTCAGTTTGACTTCGCCAAAAGTTTTACCCGTTGCTTCGTCGGCCAGGATTACATCTGTTCGCCAGCTATGTAATTCCGGCAGGCTAAAGTTTAACAGGTAGATTCCGTAAACGGGAAGCAGGCTGTATTGCCAGTCCCGTCCAGTCTTTCCCTGACGGGAGATCATTCGACAAAGATAATATAATCCGCGGTTAAAGAAATAACGTTGCGGGCAATTCTGCATTTCCAAAACGAATTTACTCCCGTCCATATCTTCGCAAAGGAGATCGAAGATCACCGTGCGTTGTTCTACTACTTCCGGTTGGATTTCTTTATCGAGATAGGTCAGGTCTTTTACCCGACGCTCACCCAGAAGGGCTGCATTGATAAAGTCAATAGCTACTTGTTTTACCCCGAATACCGCCTTGAAGCCGGCATCGAACATGACATTCACGTATCTTTCCATATGTTAATGGTTTAAATGGTCGGTTACCCAATAGCGAGTAACGGGACAAAGATAGTTATTTTTTATTCACTTCAAAGGCTGTAGCCTTTTTTTCGTGGCTTCCGTAAAGATTTTGATATAGAAAGTTTTGAGTCTTGAAGCTAGGAATGTGAGTCATTAAGCGACATTGTGGACCCGAAGGGTTCAATTGTGAATAGCCCCCGGTGAAGCCGGGGGGATCCGATATCTGCCGGATGGTACGTCCCTGAAAGGGGCGAATAACACGCACATGTTGACCCCCCTTCGGGGATCACCGGATGGATATCATTACCACCCCCCGGCTTCACCGGGGGCTATTCACAGTTAGTCCTTTCAGGACAAGCGGCGACACTGAAATATTCAAAACTGGCAATATGTGAAACATTCACATTTCATTAAAGGAACAGATTCATTACAGTATTGTCGAGGTTGAACGCGATCTCTGTGCTGCACTGGATACCCGTTTTGTAATTCTTCTTTATCCTTCAAACCGGGGGATATGTTGCGTAAATAGTGTTGTTTCGTTCTATAATCCACCTATTTCGGAAAATTATGGACGTTTTTTCTTGCTGATTCGGAAAACCTCTTTACCTTTGCAACAGATTCCGTAGCGAGCAGAGGCTTGCGATACGCGGTTTCAATTACATATTGTAAGCATTTTACGAAGATTATTCTCAATATAGAATCTGGTAAATTTTAGTAAACCGGAATAATGGACATTAAATGCTTGCGCTGATTACGTATAGTTTATCCACCATTTTTATGGGAGGATTGTTATATCGTATAGGCGCGGGCTGTTGTTCTATTATTGGTTTACGGGCTTACCAGAGCCTTATATTGGATAATAGACAACGCCCGCGCTATTTTTATGCCCGTTCATAATCATTCGCGGGGGTGTTTTCACCCTTTCGTAAAATTAGTTGTTGGATTTTTAGACCCTATTTATAAACAATTAATTTAAAAGATTATGAACAAAAAGTTTTCTACTTTATTGACAGCAAGCCTACTGATGGTAGGGGCGTTGTTTAGCAGTGCGCAGGCGGCGGCTGTCCACATTCCTGTGGGGACAAAAGCTGAAACAATTACTTCGGGTAGCATGTATTACATTGTACAGCAAGCAGGTGAGGATGTTGCTATCTCCGGAGACTATCTGATGGGTATGAACAAAACAGATGCTGTTCCTCCTGTTCTAGAGGGATTGAATATTACATCTGGAAGTACAGACTTAGCTCAAGCTTTTACCTTGGCAACCGGAGAAATCAGTAACTACTTATGGACAGTAACTGAAGTTGAAGACGCCGGTAAAACCTATTACACATTGAAGAATGTGAAAACAGGTAGTTTTCTGGCTGTAAACAGTGGTTTTACTATGGTAACAGCTGTTGCTGACGCTACTCAGGCGAAAAGTAATATTTTCTTTAGCTTCGGAGATGGAACTAGTGCATATAGCGGAAAAGCAACTACCTACTTGGTGCCTAAAGGAGAAATAAACGGTGATAGCCACTCTCTTGCAATATCCGCCATCGGTGCTATTGCCTTTGGTAATGGATCTGCTAATCATGTAGTCCTTTACTCCGTTAAAACCCAACCTGTTACAGCAGCAGATTTGAACGCTGCGTATGGTGGCGCCGGTTTCTCTTTTGCTCCTGACGGTGTAGAAGTAGAAGAAAATATCTTTGATCAGAGTATTAAGGCATTCGATGTTGAGTCTGATATTGAATTAGAAGCAGGTGTCCGTGCTATTAAAGCCGGTACTTACTTCGCTACCAGCTATCCGGATGAATTGGCTGAAAAATCCGTAATTGCAGAAGCGGATGTTGAAGCCGGCTACTTCGATGCATGTACATTTATCGCTGTCTCTCCGACAGATAACTTCAAAACCACCAAATTGCCCCAGTCTAACGGCGAAGGCTTCAAGTTCACTACTGTAAAAGGCGAAGATCTGAATACCTATATCTCCGGCGAAAATCTTTCCAGCAAAGAAGAAGTATCTATATTCAATGCCGCATTCACTGTGACAGAACCTAACGAGTTTGCTTCTGCAGGTAAATATAAAATGGCTTTGTCTGCTCGTGTATTAGCCGATCCGAAAGCATCTTCTAATAAAGATCAGAATCATGAAGCTAAAAACATCGAGGTTATTGCAACTGCTATTCAGGATGTAAACTACATCACAACAAGCAGCGAAGGTTCTCTTTTCAAAGTAGCTTCCAGCAAATTGGTAAAAGCGGTATCTTTATTGAAAGAAGAAAAAGCTCCGTCTGTATTCAATATCCAGTTTGCAAGCGGTAAGGGTACAAAAGATTCTGAATATAATAAGTATATGGGAGTTGCTATCGCTAGTGGAACTGACTTCCAGTTGGTAGCTCAAGGTTCTGCTTTGGCTGCTTTGAACACTCCGCAGTATCAGTTCGTTATTTCTGCCATTGATACAAAGACGCAGACTATTACTTTCAAGAATCTTGAAACTACTGTTACTTTCACCTCTACTTTGTTTGAAACAGAAAATGAAGGTGAATATAAATTGGTAGGTGTTGGAAGTGCTACTAGTACAAACTTAGCTGTTGTTGAAGTAGCAAAAGACGACAAGTCTGACTATACAGAAGATGTTAACCTGGAAGGTAAAGTAATCACTCTGAACGCTGTAGAAGTTGATCCTTTCGCAGGCTTCGCTATTAAAGACCAGGCTTCTGAAGCTGTAGTTTTGAAATTTGCCAAGAGCGCTGCTTTAAATGCAGAAAAGCTGTATATCGGTGTAGACGAAAAAACGTCAACTGCCACAGCTCTTTTTGATAAAGAATCAAAGGCTATCAAGGTTAAATTCATTCCGGAAGAAGAAGCTGACAAGCCTCTGGGAGATGCTCAGACTTATTGCTATAACAAGGACGGTAAGGTATATACTGCCAGCCAGAAGATGGTAACTTACTACTCTTATTCTGCGCAGATTATTGATGGTGAAAATAATAATAGTTATTTGAAGATTAATAGTGATAAATTAGAAATAGAAGCGAATGTTAACAATCCTGCTTCTGCTTCTACAAAATATGTAATCAAGGAAAACAAAGACGGTTCTGTGTCTCTGTTTGATGCGGACGATTTTGCTGATAAAGATGCCACAACTATCGCTACAGCCGATGGCAATACAATCACTGCAAATGCTGGTAAAGTTTATGGAGTAGAAGAAGCTGACGCTATCAAATTATATCTTGTAGGTGAAGAGCTGGGTGTAAGCCTGGACGCAAAACCTCGTCATGCAGCCTTCCAGTCTACAACAGGCGGTTATATCTCATTGAACGAAAAGAACGAAGGCGTTGTAGCTGTTAAGACAGCTGCCGATACAGACCTGACATTCTGGTTGGATACTGCTGATTCAAAGGCAACTGTTCCTTCTTTCTATATCTCTCGCCGTGGTGCTACTGCTGATGCTCAGAGATTGTTTATGTTCAATGTGGCTGACTCTGTTACTAATGCTATTTCTGACGCAAAGAAAGCTGAATATCAATGGTATGAAGACATCAACAAAGTAATCTTCAAAGCTGCTACATTAGTTGATTCCGATACATTATCTACAACCGTAAACGGTAAAGAGGTATTGGTTGCAACCAACGCAGATCAGAACAAGGGTATTCTGGGTGGTTTGAATAACTTCAAATATCAGATCCTTAAAGTGGCCGACACAGACAACGAATACTATATCCGCAACATGGTTGACGGTGACTATCTGGTTAGCTACAACGGCTTACTGACACTGGGTGAAAGAGCAAATGCAATCAAGGTTGTTCTTGAAAAGGGTGAATCACCTGTTGCCAACGAAGGTGTAAACGCTTCTGAAGTATCGGTAATTGCCGGCAACGGTGTTGTTACCATCAACGGTGCACAGGGTAAGAATGTAGTTATCACTAACGTTCTTGGCCAGACTATCGCCAACACAGTTGTTTCTTCAGACAATGCTACCATCGCTGCTCCTCAAGGTGTAGTAGTTGTAGCCGTAGAAGGTGAAGTTGCTGTAAAGGCAATCGTAAAATAAGACATTATTTATAATCAATAAATTTAAATTGGACTGCGCGGTGCGGGGGCGGTTCGTGAACCACCCCCTAACCAACTACCCTGCGACAGGTGAACAAGCGGTCGATATTAATACTAAAGTAATGAAATAAAGTTCTTCTGTTCTATCTCTGTGAAGAGCGAAAACAGGCAAAAAAGCCCCGGCGGTTCATTCCGCCGGGGCTTTCGGCATTGTTAGAAAATATTTTATTTTAGTGAAATAGCGAGTATTAATAAGAGTACTTCAACTGAATCGTAATTTTGTCTTACTTTTTTGAGTGAACGCTGAATCAGGTTCTGTGCAGATTGATAATTCAGGTTCATCAGTATGCATATCTCATCCATACTTAATTCCTGGATAAAACGGTAATAGATAATTTCTTTTTGACGGGGCGTTAAAAGGGCAAGGATCTCATTGATCATTTTCTGCTGATTGGCATATTGTTCATTGTTGATGAATTCTTCTTCGACGGTGGATTCTAATGAAAACTGGATATTTTCCGGCAATTCACGGTCATAAAATGATTCCTTATATAGAGTGCGTATAAGGCAGTTTTTCAGTGAGACGAATAAGTATACTTTGATATTATCAGGGGTGATAAGGTTATTCCTGTTTTTATACAGCGAAGTGAAAACTTCTTGTATACAATCCTTTATGATTTCAGGATCGGAAGTAAAACGGAGACCGTACCGGTATAAAATTTGTACATAAGTAGTGTATATCCAGCTGTACGATTCGTTATCACCGGAAACAAATTGACGCCATTTTATTTTACTCTCATCTACTTGCATACTTGTGTTTTGTGTAGCAAATATAAGACAATTATACTAAAATCAAAGGTTCGGCCTATCGTTTATGAGAAATAAAAAAGCTTTGGGGATAAATAAAGGCCTCTGATAGAATGTTTTCTCAAAGGCCTTTAATTTCAAATTTATTTAGAGTGTTTCGAATACGGAGAAGTTTATTATTTGAGGATCCGCTTTCGATTCGGTCACAACTAATTTGATCGCTTCAACTGTTCGGGAGTCAAATCTGTTTATGTGTTTATGTCCGATGCTGCTACCCGAAGATAACTCGATCCATTCATTTCCTTTTTTACCTTTCAGTAAATATTTCAGTATCCGTTCACCTTTGGATATATCTTCCTGCAGGACGACACGGTTTATGCTGGTCGGTTTATCGAAAGAAATGGTGTATTCTGATCCGGCACCAGCTATTTGTTGTAGCGGTGTTCCATATTGGCGTGCAATCTCATGGCCAAGCGCTTCGACCTGACGAACATCGGCTTCAGGGATAAGACCTTTATTATCGACAACCAAACCTAAAAGCATATTTGTGTTTCTTCCTACACTGGTTTCATATTTAGTGAGCAGTTCAGGGATGGTAAACATCATGCTGTCCTGTCCGGCTGTCCAGAACCAGCCACCCTGGAAAGAGCGGTTCCAGCGTAAAGTGAAATCAGATTCTCCCGGACACCAGAAGGGGGCAAAAGGATCACCATTCAGCCCATTGATAACACGGGTACCATCAGCATTCGTCGTAGAGTCGGCTGTCGCCCAGCAAGGATAAGGGGCAACGCCTTCTTCATTCCCTACCCATCTGATCAGGTTCGGATGTCCGTATGGCCCCTGGAAAGCGATTGCATTCGGTTGTAGCTTCTGAACCAGGGACAATACATCCGCACCTCCTTGATCTCTGGAAAGTACACCGCCGTCGAACCAGATCTCGAACAGTTCACCGTAATTACTCCATAATTCTGTTAACTGTTGCGTAACGATTTGGTTATATTCTTCTTGTGTTACAGGGCTCCCTTCCTGAACTACGCCCGGATTATCCACGTATAAGTAACCATTTGCTGTCGTACTGGCATAGATACCCGGTTTGATGTTATATTTTTTACAGGAAGAGATAAAGTCGGCAACAATATCACCTTCACCGTTTTTCCAGGGAGATTGTTTGATGCTGTAATCATGTGCTTCCGTCGGCCACAGGCTGAAGCCGCTGCAATGCTTGGCTACGAGGACGGCATATTTGGCTCCCAGCTTATGCGCGGTTTCCAGCCATTGGTCGGTATTCAATTCTGTCGGATTAAAGACTGAAGCATCCGGGTGCGTACCCCAATTCCTGAAGTTATAGTCCGATTGGTAAACCGGCATGTCAAAATGGATCAATACACCCATTTCTGCATCTGCCCAGGCCAGCTGGCGGGCATTCGGGGTAACAACTGTTGTTGTTTCGTTTGAAGAACAGGATATAAGAACCGACAGGGCTGCCAGTAATCCTGCAAATGTTTTTTTCATGATGAACTTATATTTTACGATGCAAGTATAATAAAAAAAGATGTAGGAGCGAAATATTTCTCGCTCCTACAAATGAGGTCATTTTAATTTGCCCAACCCGGATTTTGAGGTAATAAGTTCGGATTGTAAGTAAACTCGTCTGTTGGTATCGGATACAAGTACAAACGATCGTACCAGGTACGTGTCATACCCGGATAAAGAACACGGTATTCACCTGTTGCCGGATCACGGGGGCCTAAATAAGTTTTCAGGTTCTCCAATAGTTTACCGGCTTTCCATCTGCATAAGTCGTTCCAGCGAAGGCCTTCGCATGCTAATTCTACACGGCGCTCACGACGTATTTCGTTGAGTAACGGAGAGATGGCAACTTCCCACTTCGGCCAGTTCGGGTCGGTGAACCCAACATTTACTGTCAGATGTTTCATACCTACACGGTCACGCAGTTTATTGATCGTTTTATCCAGAACAGCCTGATCACACTCTCCTAATTCTGCTTTCGCTTCTGCATAGTTTAGTAGAACTTCACCATATCGATAGATCAGGTCATCCAGTGTACATTTGATATATTCATTATCTTCAGCTAAAGGCGAATACATTTTATACAGGCGATAACCGGTGAATGTCAGATTGTTGAATACCGGAGAGTTTTCGTATTCTTCCGAACCGTCGGCCAATATGGCGATAGGGCGGTCGGGTGTGTAAACACATTGTTTTAACCGGGGATCGCGATTTTCAAATTCATCCATAAACTTGGCATCTCCTTTATAAAGACTGCTTAATGCAATAGGCATACCATCATTGCATAAGAATGATTCTACAAAATCCTTGGTCATACCAGTCTGTGCTTCACGAACCGTACGCGGTCTGTTATTCATCCGTTTGTCTGTTATGTAGGCTGCAAAAAAGATCGCTTCTTTATTATTGGTATAATCCTGTTGGTTGAATAACGCGTGATAATCATCTTCAATATTACCGGTAGAGTAAATATCAAAATTACCACTGTTAATGATCTTTTCCGCTGCTTCTGCACTCATACGAAGGTATTTGTCCGCGTTTTCAAGATTCCTGTATTTTCTCCAGGTTCCTTCAAACAGACAAACTCTTGATTTCAATAGTAGCGCTGCATATTTGCTAAGCCGTGTGTCGGTCATTGTTTCAGGCAACCATGCACTGGCTTTATCCAGGCAAACACAGATAGAATCGATGACCGTCCCACGATCATTACGTGGGAAATACAACTCTTCAGAAGAAGTGGTCAGATCCGTAGTCAACCAGGGTACATCGCCGAAGCGGAGTACTTTTTCATAATAAAACTTAGCTTTGAAGAAATATATTTCACCAACATACCGGTTGATGTTTTCCTGAATACCTTCTACCGTATGGTAACGGGTCAGGAAATAATTACAACTTCTGATATTCGCCCAGTCACCTTTAGCCCAGCCTCCTCCGGCAGTCGGGATGGTGTAATCGCTCCAGATAAAAGCATCTTTCGACTGATGCGCCTGGTTGTCGGACGCATTATCGCTACCATAAGCACCGGTATTATCCAATGTCGTATAGAATTGGTTTGCAAAGTTTTTCAAATCGTTTTCCGTCTTCCAATAAGTCTCGTCATTGATCTTATCTTCCGGGTACAAGTCCATAAAGTCGTTATTACATGCAGAAAATCCGAGTAACAAAGACAAGCTTGCTATATAATATACTTTTTTCATTCTGTTTTCAATTTTAATTATTCTACAATGTTCCATCTTAGAATGTCAGGTTAGCACCAAAAGAGAATGATCTGATAAATGGATAAGCATTTACTGTAGCCAATTCAGGATCGAAAGTGTCGGGCATTCCGGAGAATTCAAACAAGTTGTCCGCATTGAAATAAACTCTCAGCTTGGATATCTTCGCTTTTTCCGTGATATATTTCGGGATAGTATAACCCAGAGCCAATTGTTTACAACGAATATAAGCACCATTCAACATGAACCGCGTCTGATTTTGATTGATCGCATCAGCATTGAAACGGGCACGCGGGAAGAATGCATTTGTATTATCTTCTCTCCAGTAATCATAATTCATTTTCTGAGGAACAGACCATTGAGATCCGTAATGAGACAGATAGAATGTCTTCGACGGTATGATATCACGTTTTATAGTTCCCTGGAAGAATAAGGTAAAGTCGAAACCTTTATATTCTGCAGTTCCACGAATACCGAAATTATAACGCGGCGTTGTATTTCCAATAATTTTCATATTCCCCGAATTATTAACAGTATTTTCACCTCTGGTTATTTTACCGTCACCATCCAGGTCTGCAAATTTTATATCTCCGGCATATTGGGTGAAACCGACAACTTTCGACTGATCCCATGCTGCAGCCTCTGCATCCGACTGGAATAAACCTTCGGTAACAAATCCCCAGATCTCTCCTAATTTCTTTCCTTTATAATAATCATCGGACAGATTCTTTGTCGGGTTGTCATATTTCGTGATTTCAGCCTGGTAGTCAGATAGCGATAGCGTTGCGCTATAGGCTAATCCGCTCTGCAAAGTAGATTTCCAGGTCAAAGCAACTTCCCATCCGCTGGTTCTTAAGTCGGCGGAGTTCATCTGCGGTTCTGAAACACCTAAAATAGAAGGCAATGTCTTTGATTTCGTCAACATGTCTTCGGTTGTACGCACATAATAGTCGAACTCACCGGTCAGGCGGCTGTCTAACATCGAGAAGTTGAAACCTAAGTCCCATTGTTTAACAGTTTCCCAGGTCAGCTGATCGCTTACCAACGCCGGAGTATATACACCCATCTGTTTTTCTCCACTGAAGAGATAACCGACTTCGCCCGTGCTGTAAGAAGATACATAAGGATAATAAGAGCTAACCATCTGGTTTCCTAATGCACCGTAAGAACCTCTCAGCTTGAAATCATTAACGATATGGGCGATCGGTTTCCAGAATTTTTCCTGTGAAAGTCTCCAACCCAATGAAAATGTCGGGAAGAATGCAAAACGATCGTCTTTCGGGAAGCGGGAAGAGCCGTCATAACGTCCGTTCACCTGGAACAGGTATTTATCGTCATACGCATAGAACAAACGGAAGAAAGCACCACGGATAGCCCATTGATTCATATAATCGCTTGTTGTGCGGTCACCTGTTGCCAGGTTAAGGAATGGAATATCGTTTGCAATCAGGTTGTTCCTGCTCAAGCCGACACCTTTATAAGTTGTATTTTCCTGGTTGAAACCGATCATACCTTCAAAAGCATGTACTTTATTGAATTTCTTCTTATAAGTGGCATAGGCATTGAATACATCGTACTGCGACTCTGTTTTTGAATAAGATACCTGGTTAGGGGAAGTATGCGGGAAGATTGAACCCGGATTTCCATCAGCATCATAATCGATATATTCGCGCACATGATTCTTGAAAGAATAGTTATAATAATTATAAGTATAATCGAAATTGATTTCGAGTCCTTCAAATGGATTCAGTTTTGCAAAGGCTGTCGCGTACATATTATTATTTCTCATTTCGGCCGATCCTCCCTGAGACAACCATGCTGCCTGATTTGTGAAATAACCGTCACCGCAATAACCTGCAAAATGTCCGTCGGGATGATAAACCGGCATCAAAGGGCGGCTGTCGCCCGGAATAGTTGCTCCCAAAGAGTTGTTCCCATATTTATTTTGTGGGCCGGTATTCATTTTTACCATCGACAAGGTTGCTCTTAATCCGACCTGCAACCAATTATTCACTTTATAGTTAACATGCTGCAATACATTGAAACGTTTGTAGTCTTCGTCTGTCCAGCGAGAGATGCCGTCTTGTTGGAACATACCTGCCGATGTCATATATTTGGCCGTTTCACTACCTCCTTGTACGCTGATATTGTACTGCTGCATCGGATAACTTTTCTTATTCAGTGCATCATACCAGTCCGTATTGCCGCAATAACGATATTTACTGGCTGCATCGTCCGGATGATGGAATACCGGAAGATTGTTGACCGGATCGTTGTAGTAATTTCTGACATGCTCCATAGTAATGTCATCAAAATAGTTACTACCGTTAGATGTAGTATTGGCGTCATTCATCCATTGAGTATATTCCAAAGAGTTCATATATTCCGCATGAACTGTCGGAACGTTGATGGAATAGTTGGCACTTAATGAAACGACCGGTTTTTGTGAAACGAAACCAGTTTTGGTTGTGATCAGGATCACACCGAAAGCAGCACGTGCACCGTAGATAGAAGCAGAGGCTGCGTCTTTCAAAACAGTAACGTCTTTCACATCCTGCGGGTTGATCAGGTTCGGATCCATTTCAATACCATCGACTAGGATCAATGGCGAACCGCCTGATATATTTGTTGTACCACGGATATTGAATGTCGAGCCTGTTCCCGGAGCACCGCTGGAAGAGGTGATATTCAGGTTGGCGATTGCGCCTTGCAAACCGGCTCCCAGGTTGGTCAGCGGACGATCTTCGATCACTTCCGAACCGACGGTGGCCACAGAACCTGTCAAGTCTGCTTTTTTCATTGTACCGTATCCTACGACAACGACCTCTTCCAATGTCTCGGAGTCTTCCTGTAAGATGATTTCCATTCTTCTTCCGGCGTTAGCTTTCACCTCTTCCCTGACATAACCGATAAAAGTGATCACCAGCGTCGAACCGGACTTTGCATTAATAGAGAAGTTCCCTTCCACATCAGTTGTTGTCCCGTTAGTTGTTCCTTTTTCAACAATGTTGGCTCCGATGACAGGGTCGCCATTCGTATCGATAACTTTCCCCCTGATCATACTGTTTTGTTGCGGAGCAGCAGCCATAGTCTGTTTACCAAGAACGATATGGTTTCCTTCTACAGAATATGTGATACCCGAATCAGCTAACAACTCTTCCAGTACTTTTGAAACAGGCTGGTTTTTAGCCTTTAAAGACACCTTCTTGTTGACATTTACCTGATTATTATAGATAAACAGATAATCGGTCTGGTGTTCTATTTCATTCAGTACTGTTTCCAGTTGAACATTTTTCTTGTTGATACTGACCCTCGCATTTTGCGAATGTGTATTTTCTGCAAAAGAGCAGAACACACATATTAAGAGCAGGAATGTCGTGATTCTCATAATTCTGAAAATTTTTAAGGGTCGCGGTGCCCGATAATTACACCTCGACAAAGTGTTTTCTTTCATACTTTGTTGTGATTTGAAATTAATAAATTTGATAATTTAGTTTGTGTTAATTGGATGTCTGCCGGCTATTGCCCCCCAGCCTTCGCCGGCATTACGGTTAACAAGTTTTTACTCCATAAGCATTTTAATTTAGGTGAAACATATTGTTAAAATCATTTGATATAAATTATATGATTGTCCTCATCCCGTTCATAGGCAAACTTTATATCTTTCTGCAGGACTCTCAAAGCATAATCCACACCATCTGTTTGCCTGAATTTTCCGGTGTATAGATATTTTTGTACTTGCAGGTTTGTTATATGTATGTTTATTCCATAATATTTCTCAAATTCTTTCATGATCGAAGCGAACGTTTCGCTCTTGAAACAGATCAACCCTTCCCGCCAACGGTACGGATTGTAATCGTCTACCGGCATCACTCGTAATTTACCTCCATGTAGATAGGCTTTGTTGTTAGGGGTGAGCATCAGACTTTCGTTGGCATCTGTCAGCGATGAAATCTTCACGCTTCCTTCCATCAGGGCCGTTTCAAAACTTTCGGTATCGGAATAGGATTCAACGTCGAATTTTGTTCCCAGAACTTCTACATTGTATTTGTCGGTCTGCACCGTAAACGGTTTCTTTTCGTCTCTGGCCACTTCAAAGTAGGCCTCGCCATCCAGTTTGACCAGGCGTTGATCCGTATTAAAGGAGACCGGATACTGAATTGTTGTTCGTGCATTCAGCCAGACATCGGTTCCGTCGGGCAGTGTGATATTGATTCGTTGACCGGCCGGAACAGTGATTGTTTGTAATGCTATGGGGGCCTGTTCCGTCTGTATCTGCTGATACATGAAACTCCCTCCAAGCGTAAGGGCTATGATGGATGCTATTTTAATTAACTCAGTTCTAAGAGAACTCTGTCCGTCTTTTTTCTCCCGGTAGTGTTTTAAATTTCCTTCGGATGAAACCTAAAATGCATCCGAATGGAATAAAAAATGAAATGAATTATAAAATATCAAGTTGTCATTACTATAGCGAGTAATTCAAATTTCTACCCCGGGTAATTTGAATTAGTATCGCGACTAATATTTTTTAACGTATCAGAAGGATGCGATTAGTCCCCGTTTCATTACAATCTGATAATCGAATCGGAAACAATAAAATGGGTGAAATATGGTATTGAATAATTTTTTTTATTTCTTTACTAGGGATATTAATTTATGAACTGTTATTATTATAGACGGCTATATTGAGCGTATTAAACATGAATAAAGACATATTATATAAGTTTTTTGAAGGAACGGCATCTTTAGAAGAAGAAAAGGATGTGAAACGGTGGATGGAAGCGTCAGCCGAAAATCAACGTGCTTTTTTTAAAGAGAGAAAACTTTTTGACTCGATGTTACTTTTAGGAGATGAAAACAGGATCAGGTCAGGAAAAAAGAGGTTCTCAATCAACCTTAGTTCTCTTAGAACTGAGTTAATTAAAATAGCAGCGGTTGTAGCGATCACATTGGGGGGGAGTTTTCTTTATTTTCAGTCTTTGCAGGAAAAGGAACAAATGGCGATGCAAACAATTTCTGTTCCGGCCGGTCAACGAATCAATATCACCTTGCCCGATGGAACAACTGTCTGGCTAAATGCCAGAACTTCACTGACATATCCTACGAAATTCAGCAAGAAGAATCGTCAGGTAGTATTGGATGGAGAGGCTTATTTTGATGTAGCCAGAGACGAAAAGAAACCGTTTACGGTGCAAACCGACAAATACAACGTGGAAGTTTTGGGTACAAAGTTCGATGTAGATGCTTATTCGGAAACAGGGGAATTTGAGACAACGCTGATGAAGGGTAGCGTGAGAGTAGCTTCTGTAGATGATCCGGAGCAGAATTTAGTACTAAAACCAGACAATAAGGTGTCTTTGCGTGATGGAAAATTGCATGTTACTCCGGTGGAGGACTACAATCCTTATCGCTGGAAAGAAGGACTGATCTGTTTCAGGAATGAATCGTTTATGTCTATCATGAAAGATTTTGAAAAATATTATGGTCTGGCTATTCATGTAAAGAATAAGGAAGTAATGAAATATGTCTATACCGGCAAATTCCGTCAGACGGATGGGGTGGATTATGCATTAAGAGTTTTGCAGAAGGATATAAAATTCACTTATCACCGGGATGATGAAAATCAAATAATATATGTAGAGTGAAAAGTTTGAATTTATGATATTTATTAACCTTAAAAAAATAGCGTATGAAAGTATATGATCATTAAGTAAAATGCCGGCAAGCGCTGGGGGGCAATTACCGGCATTCAATCAACACAATTCAATAAATTAAACTGTATTAACTTCAAATCAACACAAAGGTATGAAAAAAAACTCTTTGTCGGGTAGGTATTATCCTAAAAGCCCGCAACTTAAACAAATCTTTAGAATTATGCGGATCACCACATTTCTGTTATTAGTCTGTGTCTTCTGCACTTTTGCAGAAAATACGCATTCTCAGAATGCCAGGGTGAGTATTACGAAAAGTAATACTCAATTGGAAGATATATTAAGTGAGATAGAAAGTCAGACGGACTATCTGTTTATTTATAATAACCAGGTGGATATCAACAAGAAACTTTCTATTAAAGTAAAAAACAAACCTGTTTCCGCAGTTTTAGATAATCTGCTGAAAAACATGGGAGTTAGTTACGCTATGGAAGGGACACATATCGTATTGACAAAAAACACAGAGAACTCTCTTCCTGTACAACAACAAGCTAAAAACATAACCGGTACGATTGTAGATGTGAACGGTGACCCGGTTATCGGTGCAAATATTGTAGTTAAAGGAACTACAAATGGTACGATCACAGATATAGACGGACATTTCACAATTGAAGCGGATTCAAAGTCTGTTCTGAATGTATCATACATAGGATATCTGACAAAAGAAGTTGCTGTAGGCAATCAGCAGAATATTCGTGTCGTACTGTTGGAAGATACGAAAACGCTGGATGAAGTGGTCGTAATCGGTTACGGTACACAGAAGAAAGCGGACTTGACAGGTTCTGTGGCAAATGTAAGTGCAGAAAAACTGAATACACAAAGTAATGCAAATATCGGCCAGGCACTGCAAGGTAAGATTGCCGGTGTGGATATCGTTTCACAAGGTGGTAATCCCGGAGCCGGAAGCCGTATCATGGTACGTGGTATCGGTACATTGAATAATGCATCTCCTCTGTTCATTGTGGATGGTATGTATATGACGGGGATCGATCATATCAACCCGAACGATATTGCCAGTATAGACGTATTGAAGGATGCTTCTTCAGCTGCTATCTATGGTTCTCGTGCAGCCAATGGTGTGATAATCGTAACAACGAAAGAAGGCTCGAATACAGAAGGAAAGCCTATCGTAGATTTATCGGTCAATGCGGGTGTTTCGATGGTAAGCAAGAAATTGGATATGCTGGATGCACAGGGATGGTCGGAAGTAACTTCCGTTGCCCGTCAGGCTGTAGGCAAACCTGTATTGGATATGGCTACCGATCTGTCCAGCAAACCGGACAACGACTGGCAGGATATTATGTTCAGACCGGCTTTGATGCAGAACTATAATATTTCTGTTAAGGGAGGCGGTAAATATCAGACTTATTATACTGGTCTTGGATATTTCAATCAGGATGGTGTTGTGAAGGGTACGAATTATGAACGTTATACTTTGCAGACGAAAAATGATTATAAGAAAGGTATTTTCTCTGCCGGAACGAATGTGTTGTTGACTTTCAACCATGATAAACCGTTGCATGAAGAACTTCGTGGTGGTATGGTCGGAACTATTTTGCAGGCACTTCCTACTTTAGAAAAATATGATGATAGCCGGAAAGGTGGTTATGGCGGCTTGTACGGTGACGTAGCTAACTTACCTAACCCGCTGGGTATGATCGATGATAATCTGATGAATCGCTATAGCGAAAATATGAAGATTTATGCGAATGTTTATGTTCAGTTGGAATTGTTTAAAGGTTTGAAATATAAACTGAATATGACTCCCGACTTCGAATTCTACCGGTATAAGAAATATCTGAATGAATATGATTTCGGTATTACAACCAACTCTGTTACTCAATTGACAGAACGGCAAACACGCAGGCGTAATGTGTTGGTGGAAAACTTGCTGACTTACGATCAAACATTTGGAGATCACAAGGTTTCAGCTTTGGTTGGTTATACCTATCAGGACAACCGCTATCGTTACCTGCAGGCTTATGGCGAAAATCTTCCGCAAGGATTGGAAGAGATAGATGCTTCAACCACTTCTCGCAGTAATGAAGGTTATTCCAACCGTAGTGTGCTGACTTCTATCCTGGGACGTGTATTTTATTCATATAAAAATAAGTACCTGATCACAGCAACGATCCGTCGTGACGGTTCTTCTAAATTCGGAAAGAACAACCGGTATGGTAATTTCCCTTCTGCATCCGTTGGTTGGAATATCGCAGAAGAAGAGTTTATGAACAACCTGAGTTGGCTGGATCAATTAAAGATTCGTGGCGGTTATGGTGTTCTGGGTAATCAGGAAATTGACAACTATCAGTATTCATCGACGATTACAACCGGTATTAACTATCCGGACGGTAACGGTGGCCTTATACAAGGTGCTTTCCCGAAAGATTTCGCTAACCCGGATATTAAATGGGAATCTACTGCGATGACGAATGTGGGTATAGACTTTGTCGCTTTTAATAATCGTTTGAATATTACTGCCGACTGGTATGTAAAGAATACGAAAGATATTTTGCTGACAGTGCCTATCCCCATTTCTTCCGGTGGTGCGAACGATCCGATCCGTAATGCCGGTAAGATCCGCAACAAAGGTTTTGAGTTTAATGTTGCCTGGAATACGAACGTAAATCAAGATCTTTCTTATGGCGTAAGCGTATTGGGCAGCTTCAATAAGAATGAGGTGACAGCTATGGGTACAGGTTCGCAGGCCATCTGGGGCGGTGCTACCAACCAGAATATCAATACCTGTAAAACAATGGCCGGTTATCCGATCGGCTCATACTGGTTGATCCCTACCGACGGTTATTTCAACAGTGAAGCGGAAGTGGAAGCGTATTCAAAAGACGGTGTCAAGATACAGCCGAATGCACAGGCTGGTGATATCCGTTTCAAAGATACCAACAACGATGGAACGATCGACGACAAAGACCGTGTTTATTGCGGCAGTCCGTTCCCTGACTTCACATTCTCTGTAAGTGGAAATGTTACATGGAAGAACTTCGATGCATCTGTTTCCTTCCAGGGTGTTTTAGGTAATAAGATTTATAATGCAACCCGCCAGACTTTGGAAGATGTTACAAAGGGAACTAATTTCCTGGCTTCCTGTTTGGATTATTGGACTCCGGATAATTTGAATGCTGCACATCCGCGCCTGACCTGGGATGATCCGAACCGTAATACCCGTGCAGAATCAGACCGCTATCTGGAAAATGGCTCTTATCTGCGTCTGCGTAACCTGCAGGTCGGTTATACTTTCCCGCAACAGTGGTTCAGAGGCTATATTCAAAAAGCCCGTGTATATGCAAATGCAGAGAATCTGTTTACGATTACCGGATACACTGGTTTTACTCCGGACGTGAATACTAATAATGCTAGATATCGTGGTTTTGATAATTTCATTTATCCGACCAACCGTGTATTTATGTTAGGCGTGAATGTAACATTTTAATTGAGAGAAAATATTATGAAGACATATATAAAGACAACACTTGCTGTGTTATTTTCGGGAATGTTCCTCTTTTCCTCGTGCGATAGTCAATTGGATCAGACGAATCCCAATAAAGCAACCGAAGATACTTTCTGGAAAGATGAAGCCGACTTTAATCTGGCGTTGACCTCTTGTTATACTCCATTGAAAAATGCCCTGAACGGCGGATATTATGGAACCCGTGGTGTGATGCTCCGTATTGCACGTGCCGATGAGGTGGATTTCCGTAATGATATATCGGACGTATACACAGTAAACCGTTTTACAAACAGTAATACAAACTCCTTGACCCAGGGTATGTTCTATCAGTTCTATAATGCACTCTATCGTACCAATTCGATTATGCAGAAACTGGAAGAAAAGGGTGACCAGTTTACGCAGGAATTTCAGAATGCCGTAACCGGTGAATGTTTGTTTATCCGTGGTTTTTATCTGTTCCAGTTGGCAAAAGAGTTCCAGAATGTTCCTTTAAGGCTAACGGCTTCACAATCGCCTTCCACTTTCCCGTTGGCAAAGTCTTCCCAATCAGAGGTCTGGGCCCAGGCCGAAATCGATCTGAAGAAGGCGGCAGAACTTCTACCCGTTACAAATAAAGTGGGAAAACCGACCAAAGGAGCTGCTAATGCCGCTTTAGGTAAATTGTATATCTATGAAGAAGAATGGCAGAAAGCAATCGATGTAATGGAACCGCTTACCAAAAGCCCGTATACATACAGGTTGGTCGATGACTTCTACTGGAATTTTGATGACGAACACGAGAACAACTCGGAAAGTATTTTTGAACTGCTGATCGAGGACGTAGGTGGTACGGATTTGTGGGGTAATGGTGAAAATATCAACTCTACCCAGTCTAATACCCGACCGAAAGAATATGCGGCAGCAGAAGTGGGTGGTTGGTATGAAGCAAACCCGACTCAGCAGATGATGGACATACTTCTGAAAGAAAAGGATAAGGATGGCAATTACGATTATCGTGCCCGCTGTTCCGTTGCCTGGGATTATGAAGGTTGTATGTATTATCAGAGACCTTTCCGTGAAGTGTTTGCACAGGATAAATGGAATACCTACTGGATATTGAAGTATCAGAACTGGAAAACACTGACGGAAGAGATTGCTCCCCCGAAATCATTTATCAACGAACGTGCAATCCGTTATGCAGACGTGCTTTTGTTATTGGCTGAGGCAAATATGAATCTGGGAAAACTGGACGTGGCGATTGGCTATATCAACCAAATCCGCCAGCGTGCAAACCTGAATGATTACAGTGGAGCCAGAACCAAAGAAGACGTATTTGAAGATTTGGTACAGCAGCGTGCGGTAGAGCTCTTTGTAGAAGGCGAACGTTTCTACGACCTGCGTCGTTGGGGAATATTTGAACAGACATTAAAATCTTGTGATGATGTTCGTTATCAAAACTTTGCTGGTGGTAAATCAGGAAATACCAATAAGTTCTATTATTTCCCGATACCGGCAAAAGAACTGGAAACAAACGAATTATGTACACCGAATGAAGGGTGGTAATGACTAGTTTTTAATAGGTAGTCTTTTTTATCAAGCCGGCTGTGATTAGTGTATTACGCATTATAGCCGGCTTTTTTATTATACTTATTCTATAAATAATAGTATGAGAAAATTTAATATCATAATAACATCCGCCTGTATCCTTGTCGGTTTCTCTTGTACGAAAAAAGAGAATAGCCAACCCAATGTGATCTATATATTAATGGACGACATGGGCTATGGAGATTTGCAATGTTACGGACAACAAAAGATTGAAACACCGAATATCGACCGGCTGAGGGATGCCGGTATGCAATTTTCCCAACACTATACCGGATCTCCGGTGTCAGCCCCGGCAAGATGTGTCTTGCTAACCGGACTTCATTCCGGACATACGCAGATCAGGGCGAATGACGAGATGCCGGAAAGGGGGGCAGTCAATAGCCACGACTCGATGTTCGTTCATCCGGAACTGGAAGGACAGTTCCCTGTAAAGGCCGGGACGATGACGATCGGACGTATGATGCAGCAGGCCGGTTATAAGACCGGATGTTTCGGTAAATGGGGACTGGGAAATCCGGGTTCGGATGGCGTTCCAAACAAACAAGGCTTCGACGAGTTTTTCGGTTATAACTGCCAGCGGCAGGCACATACTTATTATCCGCCTTTCTTATGGAAGAATGAGAAACGGGTCTGCCTGAATAATAAGGTGTTGGATCCTCACCTGGTAAAACTGGATGAAGGGGCCGATCCTCGGGATGAAGCCAGTTATGCCAAATATACCCAACAGGTATATGCGAACGATACGATCTTTAGCGAGTTACAGCAATTTGTCGATCAAAACAGGGAGCATCCGTTTTTCCTGATGTGGACGACTCCTCTTCCGCATGTCTCTTTACAGGCTCCGGAACGTTGGGTGAAATATTATGTCGATAAGTTCGGGGATGAAGAACCATATACTGGTACAAAAGGCTATATGCCTTGCCGTTATCCGCATGCGACTTATGCCGCTATGATCAGCTATTTCGACGAACAGGTCGGAAAGCTTGTCGATCAGCTGAAACAGGCTGGTTTATATGATAATACAGTTATTATTTTTACTTCCGACAATGGCCCTACATTCAACGGAGGAAGCGATTCTCCTTGGTTCAACAGCGGAGGCCCCTTTAAATCGGAATATGGCTGGGGCAAATGCTTTGTGCATGAAGGAGGAATACGGGTTCCCGCAATCGTTTCCTGGCCGGAACAAATTAAGGCCGGCAGTGGGACAGATCATATTTGCTCTTTTCAGGATGTGATGCCCACACTGGCAGATATCGCAGGTATAGCTTGTCCGCCGACAGACGGAATCAGCTTCCTTCCTACCTTGAAAGGAGAAAAGGCAAAACAGAAAGAACATGAATACCTGTATTGGGAATATCCCGATGCTCAAATAGGCTTGAAGGCTGTCCGCTGGGGTAACTGGAAAGGGATCATTTCCGATATCAGAAAAGGGAATACGGTCATGGAGCTATATGATCTGGACAGTGATTTGCAGGAACTGCATGACGTGGCATCCGAACATCCGGATATTGTAGAGAAACTACAACATTATATGGATATTTCGCATGAGACTCCGGAGAATCCTAAATTCCGTTTTTAAAAGGTAGATCAATGAAATATACACGAAAGTTAAACTATAAATGGCTACTGCTTTTTCTGTTTTGTTATATCTCTAATGCAGAAGCAGCGGAGGTGTTGCGTTTTGACAGCAGATGGAAATTTTATCTGGGTGACAAAGGGCAGGAAGCCATACAGCCCGGTTATAATGATTCTGACTGGCGTGCGCTCGATTTACCTCACGACTGGAGCATAGAAGGTGCTTATGAACAAACGGCCAACGGTACAGACTGGCAAAGCGGTTTTCTTCCGGCAGGAATAGGATGGTATCGGAAAACATTTTCTTATGATCCGGATTGGAACGGCAAGAAAGTCCGTATTCAGTTCGACGGTATTTATTTGAACAGCGAGGTTTGGATAAACGGGCATTCGCTGGGGAAACGTCCTAACGGGTATATCGGTTTTGAATATGACTTGACTCCTTATCTGAAAACCGGCGATAATTGTATTGCCGTTAAAGTCGACCAGTCCAAACCTCTTACCGGACGCTGGTACACCGGTTCTGGTATTTACAGGCATGTATATCTGCATGTATCTTCTCCGGTGCATATCGGTTATTCCGGTGTTTATTTTAATGTAGATACCTTTTTGCCGGATAAGGCTGTTTGTTCGGTCGACGTATCGATTGTAAATCCGGCAGAAGAAATGGTGCAGGTAGTATCCTGTTTACTGGATAAGAGCGGACAAACCGTAGCCCGGAGTTCCGGGACTGGAAATGTTGTTTCCGGAGATAAAGTAGAGATGGAAGTGGTCTATCCCGAACGTTGGTCGCCGGATAATCCGTTCGTTTATACATTGGTTTGCCAGTTGAAGAAAGGAGAAACGGTGGTGGATGAGGTTCGGCAACCGGTTGGTTTCCGTTCGTTGGCGTTCAGTCCGGAGTTTGGCTTTAAGCTGAATGGAAAGGTAGTCAAGCTGAAAGGCGTTTGCGATCATCATACCGCTGGTGCTGTGGGAGCGGCTGTACCTGAAGATGTTTTGTATTACCGTCTGAAACTTTTAAAAGAGATGGGTTGTAATGCAATCCGTACGGCTCATAACCCTTTCTCTCCGGAATTTTATACCATGTGCGATACGATGGGGTTGATGGTGCTGAATGAAGGACTGGACGGATGGAACACGCCGAAAGCAGCCGACGATTACGGCAATTACTTTGAGGAATGGTGGGAAAAGGATATGACCGCTTTTATCAAACGCGATCGGAATCATCCCTCAGTCATTATGTGGAGCATAGGAAATGAAGTATATAAGTCTTCTGCAGAAATTCAATGTAACCTGGTCAATCTCTTCCATTCATTAGATACACGTCCGGTAACGCAGGGCGGTGCCGATCCTACCCGTGGCATGTCTGTTGATTACAAGAAGAATTTCGGTAGTCTCGATATTGTAGGGTTTAACGGGAACGGGGAAGAAGTGGGGGAATTTGAAAAGTTCCGGAAAAACTTTCCGTCCGTATGTGCCGTGGCGACAGAGGTACCTCATACCTATCAGACCCGTGGCGTTTACCGGACAAAGACACAATGGCGAAGGAGGGACTTTCCCGCTCCCTGGGAACAGGGTGATCCGGTGAAATGGGATCAGTTTGAGAAACGGGTTTATCCGATCCCAGATCTGACCGACGAGGAATTTTTCCCGGAGGAAGCAGCGAATCCTTATTACCAGTCTTCGTATGATAATGCTTCGGTTCGTATCAGTATCCGGAAGTCCTGGCAAAGAACTTGTTCATTCCCCTGGCTGATGGGAGAATTCCGCTGGGGCAGTTTCGATTATCTGGGAGAGGCGGCATGGCCGCAACGGTGCGGCAACTTTGGGATCATAGATGTAGCGGCCATGCCGAAAGATGCTTACTTCCTGTATCAGAGTTTATGGAGCGACAAGCCGATGGTGCATTTGCTGCCCCATTGGACTCATACCAGAAAGGAAGGGCAAATAGTGCCGGTTGTTGTATATACTAACTGCGATTCTGTCGAATTATTATTAAATGGTGTATCTTTGGGAACGCAACCTTATGAGGGGGAACAGTTAGTGTGGAAAGTCCCGTATAAAGCCGGGAAGATAGAAGCAAGAGCAAAGATGGGCCATGAAATTGTCGTAACGGATTTACAGCAGACGGCTTCTTCTCCTTATACTGTCGCTTTTTCGGCAAATAAATCCGTGTTAAGGGCTGGCACCGGCGATGTTGCCCGGCTGGAATTAGGTGTTGTCGACAAGGATGGCGTTTTATGTCCGTATGCATCCGAAGAACTCTCTTTTGAGTTGGAAGGTTCTGTCCGTCTGTTAGGTGTGGATAATGGCGATCCGGTGGATATGTTTCCTTATAAGCAGCCCCGTTGCCGTACTTTCAGAGGAAAATGCGTCTTGCTGCTTCAGGCAACCGATACACCGGGTACGGCTGTGATAACCGTCTGGTCGGATAAATTGAAAGAAAAGAAAATAACATTAGATATAAAATAGATATGAAAACACAACTTGTATTATGCTTGGGCGGAACTCTGTTAGCCGGAATGTCCGCCTGCAAAAGTGAAGCTCCGAAGAAAGAAGTTCCGATGAATGTGATCTACATTCTAGCCGACGACCTGGGATATGGCGATATCGGCTGTTACGGACAGACGAAAATCCATACGCCTAATATCGATAAGATGGCGCAGGAAGGTATGTTGTTCACCCAGCATTATGCGGGATGTACGGTCAGTGCCCCGTCACGCTGTTCGTTGATGACCGGACTGCATACCGGACATTCCCAGATACGCGGAAACAAAGAGATCGATCCGGAAGGACAGCAACCGATGAGTGTCGATACCTATACCCTGGGTAAACTGATGAAATCGGCCGGATATACCACCGGTATTTTCGGTAAATGGGGATTGGGGTATCCGGGTTCTTCCTCTGTTCCTTCTACGATGGGCTTCGATGAGTTTTTCGGATATAATTGCCAGCGTCAGGCACATAGTTATTATCCCGATCATTTGTGGCATAATAACGATACAGTCTTTTTGCATGAAAACGATAAGGAAGGGCGTAAGGTCTATTCGCAGGATCTGATCCATGAACAGGCCCTGAAGTTTATCCGCGACAATAAAGATAAACCTTTCTATGCCATGCTGACTTATACGTTGCCCCATGCCGAGTTAAATCTGCCGCACGACTCTATCTATCAGCAGTATGAAAATGCTTTTGAAGAAGTTCCTTACGACGGCAAGATGGGGTATCATCCGTCTGAAAAGCCTTATGCCTCTTTTGCTGCTATGGTATCGAGACTGGATAAATATGTCGGCGATGTAATGGCAGAATTGAAAGAACTGGGATTGGATAAGAATACGATCGTTATTTTTACCAGCGACAACGGCCCTCACCGGGAAGGTGGAGCTAACCCCGATTATTTCAAGAGCTACGGGCCGCTGAAAGGTGTCAAGCGGGATGTTTACGAAGGCGGTATCCGTGTTCCGATGGTTGCCTGGTGCCCGGATAAGATCAAGGCCGGTGTTAAGACGGATCATATCAGTGCTTTCTGGGATGTGATGCCTACGTTGGCTGAATTGACCGGTGTTACTTTACCGGAGCAAGGGGATGGAATCTCTTTCTTACCCACTTTGTATTCTAAAGAAGGGCAGAAGCAACACGATTACTTGTATTGGGAATTTCATGAACTGAATGGCCGTGAAGCTTTACGCAGCGGTAATTGGAAATTGATCCGTCAGCCGATCGTAGGCGAGACGATTCTGGAACTATACGACCTGAGTAACGATATCCATGAAGACCATAATCTGGCTCAGCAAAACCCGGAGAAAGTGGAGGAACTGGAAGCATTGTTGGATGGAGCGCGTACGGAATCCCCATTATTTAATTTCGGAAGACAATGAAAACTGCCTTATTCCTATCGATGTTATTGGTTACGGGCAGCTTGCTGGCTCGTAACCTGGATAAGACGTTTCAACTCTTACCCCAGCCCCAGTCGATCGAGATTCAGGCTGGCAAAGGGTGGGATTACGGGGAACTGTCGTATGTAGTAGCCGACGGAGAAGCTCCGATCCCTGTGCTGGGAGCCATCACAAACGGATTACCTCAGAGTGAACGGGCTGGTAAAGGTATTCATTTCCGGTTGTCGCAAACCGGTGTGCCGGACTCTCCGGAAGGGTACGTACTTGAAATAACAGGCAAAGGAGTTACCATCACTTCCCGTGATGAGGCAGGCCTTTTCTATGGTTGCCAGACGCTGGAACAATTACTCGAAGACAGCCGCGACTTTAAGAAGGAGATACCGCCGATGAAAATAACGGATTATCCGGCGATCGCCTACCGTGCCGTCCATCTGGATACCAAGCATCATCTCGACCGGATGGATTACTATTACCGGATGGTGGATAAACTGGCCCGTTATAAAATAAATGCCATCATCTGGGAACTGGAAGACAAACTGCGTTTCACCCGCCGTCCCGAAGCCGGGGCTCCGAATGCGATCAGCAAACAGGAAATGCAGGCATTATGCCGGTATGCGAAAGAGCGGAATGTGGAGATCAGCCCACTGGTGCAAGGTCTGGGACATGCCGGATTTATCCTCAAGCACCATTGGGAGTTGAGGGAGAACCCTGCCAGCGACTGGGAGTTCTGCCCTTCCGATCCCCGCACCTATGAGGTACAGTTCGACTTATACCTGGATGCCCTGGAAGCCATGCCTTATGGCAAATATCTGCATGTAGGGGGAGACGAGATTACCGCGATCGGTATCGACGACCGTTGTAAGGCAACCGGCAAGTCTGCTTTTGAACTTCAGATGATCTGGTTGAAGAAAGTCTGCCGTTTTGCAGTCGATCATGGCCGTACCCCTATATTCTGGGATGATATGCCGCTTAAATATGCCGGTATCTGGAAACTCGCATTGAGCGACAAGCCGGAAGACGAAGTGGCAAAGGTTTGGAATACCGATAAGCTGGATAAAGCTATCGACCTTTTTCCGAAAGAATGTGTGTATATGCGTTGGAAATATGAGGATGCCACGTCTCCTGCCCATCAGCGGCTCTTGAAATGGTATAGCGACAAAGGGCTGAAAGTGATGGGGGCGACTGCTGCATCGGCCGGCGATTCCCCTTTCCTTCCCCGCAAGGATACCCGGTCGGAATATGTGAGGGGCTTCAGCCGGTTGGTGGCCGAAAATCATCTGGAAGGGATTCTGGCAACAGCTTGGGACGACGGTTCACCCCATCCGGAAACAGTCTGGCGCGGATATATCGCACAAGGGGAGTTCGGCTGGAACCCGACGGCACGTGATGTGGCGGCCTTTAAGAAGGTACATGCCCAACGTGAGTACGGATTCCGCCCCGAAGAGAACCGGATGGTTTTCCTGGATGAATTGGAAAAGGCAATCTTTTTCTTCGATGATGCGCTGGTATCGTCAGGACGCCGCAACCCCGCCTGGGGAACGACCGCTTTTACCTTGATCGGTCTGCCGGATAAAGAACATCCGGGTGCCTGGAGCGAAACCTATAAGGAGAAGATCGACAAGGCGAAAGAAGAGGCGAAACGTTATCAGACGATCCGTGAAGGCGTGTTGGCGGCTGAACGGAATGCCTTGCGCAACCGTTATACGCTGAAGGTCTACGAACAGACGAACAACCTGCAGAACTATCCGGTACGTCTTATTCTGGCATTGAACGAATACGATACGGCAAAGGATGAAGCCGGTCGTAAAGCGGCACAGGTGAAGATCCGGGAAGTATGCGATTATTTTAAGGTGATGCGCAAGAACCTGGAGTCTGTTTATTCGGAAACCCGTTTCATGCAGCAACCGGAAGGATTTATCGCCGATATGAACCATCATAATCATCTGGCCTCAAAAACAGACAACAGCGACTGGCTCTATCTGTACGAGATCCCGATGATGAAGAAGGTGCTTCAATGGATAAAAGAATAAGAAAGGATTTACGATCGTCATAACAACACGGTTACGGCGATCGTAAACGAGTTGTTACGGTCATCGTAAACGGTAAGTTACGGCCATCGTAACAATACAGTTACGGTTGTCGTAATAATTGAATAAACAACATCATAAATTAATAAACCATGAAGAAAATAATAGTAACTCTTTTTATCTGTCTGCTCTGCTTCCCTTTGTGGGCGGCGCATCAACCGGAGTTTTCAACAGCCGGTTTCTTCCGAATGGATCATTCCGGGCGTGAAGTGTTTTCCATGAACCCGGCCTGGCGTCTCTATAAAGGAGCTGCACCGGGAGCCGATGCAAAAGACTTTAACGACAAAGACTGGACGGTCGTTTCCTTGCCGAACGGCATCGAATACTTGCCCACCGAAGCCAGTGGTTGTATCAACTACCAGGGGGAAGCGTGGTACCGCAAGCATTTCACTCCCGATGCAGCCTTGAAAGGAAAGAAACTCTTCCTGCATTTCGAAGCGATCATGGGAAAGAGCAAAGTGTTTGTCAACGGCAAGCAGTTGACGGAACATTTCGGAGGCTACCTGCCTGTCGTAGTGGATGTAACGGATGTGTTGGACTGGAATGGCGACAATGTGATCGCAGTATGGGCCGATAACAGCGACGATCCTTCCTATCCCCCGGGCAAAGCGCAGGACGTACTCGATTATACCTATTTCGGAGGTATCTACCGGGACTGCTGGCTGATCGCCCATAACAATATCTTTATCACCGATCCGAATTATGCGGATGAAGTGGCCGGTGGCGGACTCTTTGTTGCCTACGATAACGTATCGGATGCATCGGCAGACGTGCTCCTGAAGATACAGGTGCGTAATGAAACAAAGAAATCGTTTACCGGAATAGTGGAATATGAGTTGCAGCAACCAGATGGGAAACAAGTGGCTTTTCTGAACACCAAGATACGGGTAAAACCGGGCAAGTCTGTAAGCAGTTCGGATAAACTGCTGGTGAAAGATCCCTTGCTGTGGAGCCCGTCTTCACCTACATTATATAATCTGCTTGTCCGCATCCGTGACGAACAGGGCAATGTGATCGACGGTTACCGCCGCCGTATCGGTATCCGGAGCATCGAGTTCAAAGGAAAAGAAGGTTTCTGGCTGAACGGTAAACCTTATGACAAGCCGTTGATCGGCGCTAACCGCCATCAGGACTTTGCCGTGGTGGGTAATGCCGTAGCGAACAGCATCCACTGGCGCGATGCCAAAAAGTTGAAGGACGTCGGAATGGAAGTGATCCGCAACGCCCACTGTCCGCAAGATCCGGCTTTTATGGATGCCTGCGACGAATTGGGTTTGTTCGTGATCGTCAATACACCGGGCTGGCAGTTCTGGAACGACGCTCCCGAATTCGCCCAGCGGGTATACAGCGATATCCGTCACCTGGTACGTCGCGACCGTAACCATCCTTCGGTATGGCTTTGGGAGCCGATCCTGAACGAGACCTGGTATCCGGCCGACTTCGCCAAGAACACCAACGATATCGTACATGCCGAATATCCGTACCCTTCCTGCTATTGCGGCAGCGACAGCGAAGCCCGTGGACACGAAGTCTTCCCGGTTCTTTTCGCCCATCCGCAGAATGCAGACCCGGAATGGGCGCTGAAGCATGCGGACGATACCAAGACATACTTCACCCGCGAATGGGGAGATAACGTAGACGACTGGAATTCGCATAACTCACCCAGCCGCGTAGCCCGTAACTGGGGTGAACAAGCCATGTTGATACAGGCGCAGCATTACGCTTCCCCTTCTTATCCGTATACCAGTTATGACGCTTTGTTCCAGACTTCCCGCCAGCATGTAGGCGGCTGCCTGTGGCATTCGTTCGATCATCAGCGCGGTTACCATCCCGACCCATTCTATGGAGGAATCATGGATGTGTTCCGTCAGCCTAAGTTCTCTTATTATATGTTCATGGCACAGCGTCCGCCGGTTAAAAGTGATGGGATAGCCGAGACAGGGCCGATGGTATTTATCGCCAATGAAATGACTCCTTTCTCCGGCAAGGATGTAGTGGTTTATTCCAATTGCGATGAAGTGCGCCTGACCTTCAATAAAGACGGAAAGACTGCCACTTATAAAAAGGATAAGAACCGGAAAGGAATGCCTTCACCGGTAATCACTTTCCCGGGTATGTATGATTTTATGGTGGATAAAGCACTTTCAAGAGATAGAAAGCAGGATGATGTTTACTTGCTGGCCGAAGGTCTGATAGACGGGAAGGTGGTAGCCACGCATAAGGTCACCCCGGCTCGCCGTCCCGAAAAACTTTTGTTATGGGTGGATAACGAAGGGACGAACCTCGAAGCCAACGGTTCCGATTTCGTTACCGTAGTTGCCGCCGTAGCCGACAAGCAGGGCAACATCAAACGTCTGAATAACTATTTCATCAAATTCAACGTAGAAGGCGAAGGTCGTCTGTTAGGTGGTTCGGATGTAATGGCAAATCCGGCTCCGGTGAAGTGGGGAACCGCCCCTGTCCTGGTACAGTCTACCTTGAAACCGGGTAAGATCAAAGTAACCGCCAGTGTCCTGTTTGAAGGCTCGCAGATGCCGTTAAGTGCAGAACTGGAGTTTGATAGCCAGGCAACAGCTTTTCCGTTGATTTATAATCCTTCGGAGGCCGCTCTGATCCCTGCTTCTTCTGTCGGAAGCGGCCAGGCTGCAACGGTCAAATTATCAGCAGAACGTGAAGTGGAGCGTTTAAAGAAAGAGTTGAATGCGCTGAAGCTAAAAGAGGTGGAACGCCAGCAAACAGAGTTTGGCGAAAACCGGTAAAATGAATACCTTTATCCCGAACAATAAATTTAATGGATTATGAAGAAAGGTTTATCTTGGTTTTTAGTATGCTTCAGTGTAATGTGTGTATTCTCCTGTGCACAGCAACCCAAAGAATGGACACTGGTTTGGGAAGATAATTTTGATCAGGCGGATAGTTTCGATCCGGCTTCCTGGAGTAAGATACCCCGCGGAGGTTCCGATTGGAATAACTACATGTCCGACTTCGATTCCTGTTATGCCATGCGGGACGGAAAACTGATCCTGCGCGGACTGGTCAATTACAGCCTGCGGACTGATACGGCTCCTTTCATTACCGGGGGAGTCTATACAAAAGATAAAGTCGGCTTTAATAACGGCCGTCTGGAAATCCATGCCAAACTGAACGGGGCAACCGGTGCATGGCCTGCTTTCTGGCTGCTGCCTCAGGATGGTAAATGGCCGAACGGAGGGGAGATCGATATTATGGAACGCCTGAATAACGATAGTATCGCCTATCAGACCGTCCATTCAAACTATACCTTCAACCTGGGCATCAAAGACAACCCGAAGCAAGGAGGTACAGGCCTGATAAACCGTGATGATTTCAACACCTATACCGTTGAAATGTATCCCGACAGCCTTGTTTTCTTCATAAACGACAACCATACGTTTACCTATCCGCGTATTGAAACAGACAAGGAAGGACAATACCCCTTCAGCGAAGGGCAGTTCTATCTTCTGTTGGATATGCAGTTGGGAGGTAGTTGGGTAGGAGCCGTAGAACCTGCTGATCTGCCCGTGGAAATGGAAATTGACTGGGTACGTTTTTATCAGAAGAAATAATTTCGGAGTATTTTCTGTTGATAATTATGATAATTGGTCTCTGCGTGAAATTGTTAGTCGTTTTTTCTTTAAAATTGTAACAAGATATCGGTATAAAAAGTTTACCTTTGTCTTGTAAATAATATTTAAATATCTAAAATCTAACTGTAATGATTGGATCAATTATTCAACTGGCTTTATCCATACTGATGATCGTTAGTATGTGGAAGGTTTTTGAAACTTTCGGCCAGAAAGGGTGGGCTTGTATCATTCCGTTCTACAACATCATTGTAATGTTGCGTATCGCTAAGTGGGAACCTGTTAAGTTCTGGTTTTTCCTGATTCCGATTTACAACATTTATTTGTGTTTCCTGTTGTACCGTGATATCGCGGCTAAGTACGGAAAGGGTAGCAACGAATTTGCTGTAGGTCTGCTTTTATTACCGTTTATTTTCTTCCCGTTGTTGGCGTTCAAAGAAACTCCGATAGCAGAAGATGTAGAGTAACTAGTATTGAGGGAATGGAAAAGCCTTTCGTGAGAACGAAAGGCTTTTTTTATATTCTTATATCTGTATAAATGAATATCTCGCCGTTGTTAAAATAAACATCGTATCTTTGGCGTTTGTTATAAGACTAAAGATACACGAGCTATGTTAGATATACAATCTATCCGGAAAGATTTTCCTATTCTGGAACATAAGATATACGGTAAGCCGCTCATCTATTTCGATAATGGTGCTACAACGCAGAAGCCACGCCAGGTGGTGGAAAAGATTGAAAGCGGTTATTATAATGTAAATGCCAATATCCATCGTGGTGTTCATTTCCTGAGCCAGGCCGCTACGGAAGCACACGAAGAGGCACGCAAAACTGTACAGTCGTTTCTGAATGCCCGCTCCTCTAACGAGATTATTTTTACACGCGGCACGACCGAAGCGATCAACCTGATAGCTTCCAGCTTTACCGACGAATGTATGTCGGCAGGCGATGAAGTGATCCTCTCGGTCATGGAGCATCATTCCAATATCGTTCCCTGGCAGATACAGGCGGCAAAGAAAGGGATTGCCTTGAAAGTGATCCCGATGAATGAAAAGGGAGAGCTCGAGATGGATAAGTTCCGCGAGTTATTTTCCGACCGTACCCGCCTGGTTTCCGTAACCCACGTATCCAATGTGCTCGGAACTATTAACCCGGTAAAGGCGATGATCGAAGAAGCGCATAAGCACGATGTGCCGGTGCTGATCGACGGAGCGCAGGCTGTTCCCCACCTCGCTGTGGATGTACAGGATCTGGATGCCGAGTTTTATGTATTCTCCGGACATAAGGTGTACGGGCCGACCGGTATCGGTGTTTTGTATGGAAAGGAAGAATGGCTGGATAAGCTTCCCCCTTACCAGGGAGGCGGTGAAATGATTTCGACCGTTTCTTTTGAAAAGACGACCTTCAATGAACTGCCTTTCAAGTTTGAAGCAGGTACGCCCGATTATATCGGCAGTACAGCGCTGGCAGAAGCGTTGCGGTACGTCAATCATCTGGGGATGGAGAATATAGCCGCTTACGAGGATGAATTATTGCGCTATGCAACGGAGAAGCTGAATGCGATCGAAGGAATGCGTATTTTCGGGCAGGCGGCTCACAAAGGGGCGGTTCTATCCTTCCTGGTCGGAAATATCCATCATTATGATATGGGAATGTTACTGGATCGTCTGGGGATAGCTGTCCGCACCGGACATCATTGTGCACAGCCGCTGATGCAGGCGTTAGGCATTGAAGGGACGGTTCGCGCTTCCTTCTCATTCTATAACACGAAAGAAGAAATTGATACTTTTGCCGCCGGGATAGAGCGTGTAAGAAAAATGTTTTAATAAGTAGTTTATGTTATATTACCTGAAGAAATATCCGATATCTTTAACTGTCATCGCAATAGTCATTTACCTGTCGTTTTTCAAACCGCCGACGATGGAGATAACGAAGATCCCGAATATGGACAAGCTGGTGCACCTTTGCATGTACGGCGGGGTATCGGGAATGCTATGGATCGAGTTCCTTCGCAACCACCGGAAGTATGACGAGGTGATGTGGCATGCCTGGATAGGAGCTGTACTTTGTCCGATCTTGATGGGAGGAGCGATCGAATTACTTCAGGAATATTGCACCACTTACCGGGGTGGTGACTGGTTCGACTTTCTGGCCAACTCGACCGGAGTAGTGCTGGCTACCTTGTTCGCCTATTTTGTGTTACGGCCCTGGATGCTGAGAAACAAGAAAGTAACAAATTAATCTAACTTGTATGCTGTTACCTTATTTAGAACCCAACCGGATAGAAGCCGGATGTGATGAGGCGGGACGCGGATGTCTGGCCGGATCTGTTTTTGCTGCGGCAGTGATCCTTCCACCCGATTTTAAGAATGATGATCTGAACGACAGTAAGCAACTGAGCGAGAAGAAGCGCTATGCTTTACGTCCGGTCATCGAGCGTGAAGCCATTGCCTGGGCAGTCGGTATCGTCACCCCCGAAGAAATAGACAAGATAAATATATTGAAAGCTTCTTTCCTGGCCATGCACCGGGCTATCGATCAACTGGCAGTAAAGCCCGAACATCTGCTGATCGACGGAAACCGTTTTACTCCATATCCCGACATTGCCCACACAACTGTAGTGAAAGGTGATGGTAAATATCTGAGTATCGCAGCCGCCTCTATTCTGGCCAAAACTTATCGTGACGACTATATGGACGAATTGGCTAAAGAATACCCCGATTACCATTGGACTGAAAACAAGGGCTATCCTACTAAAGCCCACCGTGAAGCTATCCGCGCTGTCGGCATCACTCCCTATCACCGTAAAACATTTACTTTACTCCCTGAACAATTAATGTTGGACTTCTGAAATAAACGGCTTCCCTTTGTCTTTTTCCTGTTTATTTCGATATATTTGTAGTCTATCGTTTAATCTGATCAGGGTATGAAAAAGACTAGTATTAATATCGCTTTGTTTCCGCTATTTCTTTTGTTGCTGGGAACAGTGTTTTTGAATCTTCTTTCGTCTTGCAGTGATAAAGACGATGAAGACGAGTTTGTCGATCCTCAGAATTTTTGTGGAAGTTATTCTGAAGATAAATTGTCGTTGACGCTTAATCAGAATAAGATGCTGGGTGCTCAGGTAGAACTCGTGTCGGTCAGTACGGATGGGAAGTTTATGCAAGTCAGGTTGTCCGGTGTTTATCCCACCGACGAACCGGTAGAGTTTGAGGTTGCTGTCGAACCTGGACAAGGATATATCGAGTTGAAAGGAACAACCAGTTATTATGAGTGTTATGATCTCTCTTTTTCAGGAGTTTGTGATAGTAAAGAACTGCGTGCAACGCTGGTGTACGAAGTGACATCTTCTTTGACAAGGTCTGCTGTATTCGACTTTACGGATCAGATACTTAAAGTCTCGCAAGGGACAGCCGGTACTGTCGAATGGGAGGGTAAGACCTACGAGAAGGTCGAGTTTGTTGAAGGCGTACTCGAATATCTGAATAAGAAACTGTCGGAAAATATCCAGGGTATGCGTCTCGACTTCGATCGGGACGGAGTGCTGGGTGTCTATGTGAAAAAGGTTGATGGTGATTTCACCGAATGGCCGCTTCATCTGACATATTGGTTCCGGAAATATTCCCACGGGATTTACATCGCAATGGATCGGGAAACTAATAATGCTTTCCTGAATTATCTGAGTGGCGATGCTGATTTTTCTTCTATTCCGACAGTCGCAATGACAGCTGAACATTATTGTTTACCTGCGTTTTATACACAGAACGACGAATATTTCTCTTTGGAAATGGATTTCCCGACACTCCTTATTTGTCTGGGTGACTGGATAAACAGCGGTATGCTGAACTATAAGGAAGCCGAAGCTATGAAACTGTTTTATAAAATCTTAAGCTCCGACTCGGATAGGGATATGGCATGGCGTATCCATATGATTGCAAAGAGGAATGCGTAAACTTATTCATATCCTGCTGTACTAAGTATTTGAAAAATAACTATCACTACTATCACGCCCCTGTTTAATGTCCCTATAATCAACGCTTGTGGTAGTGATAGTTGCTGTTTTCAACTATCACTTAACTATCACTCATCTATCACCAACTGTCAACTGTCTTGTCCTGAAATCAAATACATACCTATCTTTTGTCATAAAGTATATTGCTTATTATCAAAGATATAGTATGAAATATATCTTGAGACCCGGGTCTAGACGGCCTCGACACCCGGGTGTGAGCATCGTCGGAATGGGGGTGTAAAACTGGTAAAAATGGGCATCTCGGAGAAAAAAAGTAAGTACTTCGATGAAAAAAGCCTATATATTCATGGTAAATATCTAGGGGGATATGGGGATAGACTTAGTTCACATAGAACTATAGCGAAATAATACGCTACAAATATAGTAATTTTCATAAAAACAGCATACATTACGGTGAAAAATAAATAAAAAAAACATATTGTAGCTAATTTATGTATTAAATCAACGCCTTTCAGCCATTAATAACCGGAGTTCTATGTGAACTGTTGCAAAATAATATTCTCACTAATGAATTGAGTAGAAGATATTTAAAGGAGACGAAGATGTCGGTAGTCTGATTTGATAGATTGCCTTTTCTGACAGGCCATGAAAAATGGCTGCTGTAGTTGTATTAAGTAAAAACCGTTAATTTTGAATTATGACGACAAACACTAAAAGGAGGAAATTATGTCCATCGGCTATGTGCGCCAAGACTATGCACATGCGCCATTTTCTTTCGTTTTTGATTTTTATGAGTTCTAATCACTAATTAATTATGTTATGAATTACACAAAGAAAGTCATTTTTGTGCCTATGGCTTTATTTTGTCTTAGTTTGCCTTCGATGGCTGAGAGTAATATCTCTGCAAAGCAGGCAACGACAGAGTTGAGTGCAAGCATTGAACATTCTGCAGTAGCGGTACAAGAGTCCGCATCCACAACTCAGAATGCCCGTAGGGTAACAGGTATTGTAAAAGATGAGAATGGTGATCCGGTAATTGGTGCCAGCGTTGTTGAAACGGGGACTACTAACGGTATTATGACGGATGTCGACGGTCGGTTTGAACTGTCTGTCCCGTCTAACGCATCACTACAAATCTCTTATGTGGGTTTTGTTACCCAGACAATCAAACCGGGAAACCGGAATAATCTCCAGATCGTATTGCAGGAAGACAGCCAGGCACTCGACGAAGTGGTAGTAGTGGCTTTCGGTAAGACAACTAAAGAAGCGTTTACCGGTTCAGCCGGTATCTTAAAAGCGGATGATCTTCTTAAAGCACAGGTTGTTAACCCCGCCAGTGCGTTGGCCGGACGTGTTGCCGGTGTGCAGTTGAGCAACACTTCCTCACAGCCGGGTAGTTCGCCTTCCATTACCATCCGTGGTTTCGGTTCTATTTCTTCAGATACTGAACCTCTGATCGTTGTCGACGGGATGCCTTTCGATGGGGACTTGAACCTGATCAACTCCAATGATATCGAGTCGATGACCGTATTGAAAGATGCTGCATCCAATGCCTTGTATGGTGCCCGCGGTGCTAACGGGGTGATTATGATCACGACGAAGAAAGGTAAGAGCGGAGATGCAAAAGTAAGCGTCGATGCTAAATGGGGTGTCAACAGTAACGGTTTGCAGAACTATAAGTCGACCAACGCACAGGAGTTCTATGAAACTTATTATAAGATGCTGTATAACTATTATACAACGGAAAGCGGAGGAGGTTTGTCGTCTACCGATGCGCATGCACAGGCTAATCGTCATCTGACTAGTTCGTCGAGTGGTGTAGGTCCTGGTTATATGGTTTATTCAGTTCCCGACGGACAGGATTTTATCCAGCAGGGAGGTGTGATGAATCCGAATGCAACTATGGGAACCCTCTATAAATATAATGACAGACAATTCTGGCTGCAGGCCGACGATTGGGAAGAAGAAGGATTGCAGAACGGTTTCCGTCAGGAATACAATGTGTCTATATCCGGAGCATCCGACCGTATCAACTACTATACCTCAGTGGGTTACCTGGATCAGGATGGTATTCAGGAAGGATCGGCCGTGAAGCGTCTGACTGCCCGTGCAAAGCTCGATTACCAGGCAAAGACATGGTTGAAAGTCGGTGCAAACTTCAACTATTCCAAGTACGATTACAGCCAGACTTATGAAGGAACTATCGGTACCGGAACTATCTGGAGTACGATCAAGACACAGGCTCCTATCTATCCGGTTTATTTCCGTGATGCCAATAAAAATATCATGGTCGACCAGTGGGGAGAGAAAATGTATGACTTCGCTAAAAATTATGATTTGAACCGCGGAGGAGGTGTAGGTGGTAACGGTATCTTTACGAATAAATACAGAACGGATGAAACAACCGGTAACTCATTTATTGCCAGTGGTTATGCCGATATTAACCTGACGAAAGACCTTACATTCACTTTCAATGCCAATGCTTATGATTACGACCGGCGTTATACGTATGCAAAAAGTCCTTTTGTTGATTACTATACAGACTCGTCCGACAACGGTTCGCTCGAAAAAAGATCTCTGCGTACATTTACATATAATACCCAGCAGCTGTTGAATTACAATAAGCAGTTTGGTAAACATGACGTAAGTGCACTGCTTGGACATGAATATTATGATTACAAATATGAGTACCTGAAAGCTTCCGGTTATAACTTCGGAATAGACGGTACGCGTGAGTTGGCTACTGTTCTGAACCTGGACAATAATCCGACTTCTTACTCCCGGTCTTACAACAACGAAGGTTATTTCTTCCGTGCGATGTATAATTATGATGCGAAGTATTTCGGTTCGGTATCTTACCGTCGTGACGCTTCTTCCAACTTCTCGAAAGATAACCGTTGGGGTAACTTCTGGTCGGTAGGCGGTGCATGGCTTATCTCAAAAGAGCAGTTCTATAATATCCCCTGGGCGAATAGCATGAAACTGAAAGCTTCTGTTGGTTCGCAGGGTAACGATAATATCGGTTCGTATATCGGTGATGTTTTGTATGCCGACTCTTATACTATTGTCAACAATGATAATGAAGCGGCTTATCAGTGGCGGCAGAAAGGTGCCAGTGATATTACCTGGGAAACCAATACGAACTGGAATGTGGGTTTGGAATTCGATCTGTTCCAGGGACGCCTGGGTGGTAGCGTAGATTATTTCTACCGCAAAACGAGTGATATGCTGTTCTCCCTTAACACGCCTCCTTCAATCGGTTACACCAGTTATTATATCAACCTGGGAGATATGCGTAACTCGGGTCTTGAACTGGTTTTACAGGCTACGCCGATACGTAACAAAGATTTCCAGTGGGATATAAACTTCAATATCACGCATGTGAAGAATAAGGTGTTGACTTTGCCTGATAAGATTAAGACAACGAAGGTGGAAGGCCATGACGGATATGTCAATCTGGATAAATCGTTTGTGTCCAAATACAAATATTTCGTGGCAGAAGGTCTTTCTCTTTATACCTGGTACTTGCCGAAGTTTGCCGGTCTTGATCCGGACACAGGAGAATCGTTGTTCTATAAAGATATTCTGGACGATGCAGGCAATGTGACAGGACAGGAAACAACCAAGGATGTGAATCAGGCAACCGATTATCTGATTGGTGACGCGCTGCCTAAGTTCTCCGGTGGTTTGGGTACGACGCTCAGATACCGTAACTTCGATTTCTCAATCAACCTGAACTACCAGATCGGTGGTAAAGCATACGACTATGTCTATCAGCTGCTGATGCATACCGGAGGAACATCTTCTACCAACTGGCATAAGGATATTTTCAACGCATGGACTCCTGAAAATACGAATACCAGTGTTCCGCGCCTGATGTTCTCTGAAACTTATTCGCAGGCTTCACGTTCAGACCGTTTCATTACGAATGCAAGCTATGTGAATCTTCAGAATATCAACTTCGGATACACATTGCCTTCGAGCCTGACACAAAAGTATAACATACAGAATATACGTGTTTACTTCTCTGGCGAAAATCTGTTGTACCTCTCTGCACGGCAGGGATTTGACCCACGTTATACACTGAAAGGATATAGCAACTCGGAACTTTATTCTCCGATACGTACAATCTCGGGAGGTATTTCATTGACATTCTAATCATTAAAAGGAAAACATCATGAAAAAATATAAGATATTTCTTGCTGCTGTCGCTCTTCTGGGATTGAGCAGTTGCATCGAAGAAAAAATACCAACAGAATATGTGTTGGACAGTCAGATACAAGCCTCGGAAACAGCCTTGCAGGGGATGGTCAATTCCATTTATACCTCGATGGGCGGATATATAAATGATGACGGGGGGATTGAAATGATTTCTTATGCCAGCATGCGTGCCATGCTCGAACATAGTACGACCCAGCTGGTTTGCTCCGGCGCGAACGGTTATAATACGATGGGGGCTTACTGTTATGGAGCGATAAGTGCCACGGGATCTAATCGCGGACTTTATCCTTCTTATCTCTACTATGCTTATCTTAAGAATGTGAATGATATTATCGGTCTGATCGATGTGGATGATCTGGATGATTCCAAAAGGGGGTATCTGGGGATCAGTTACGCTTACCGGGCACTTTATTATCTGGATCTGGTTCAGATCATGGAATATAAGAAACCTACCGATAGCCGTTTCAGCTATGTGAGTCCTGAAAACGACCTGACCAATCTGGGGGTACCCATTGTAACGGAGAAAACGACCGGCGAAGAGGCATCGAATAATCCGCGTGCAACGGTGGATGCTGCCTATGATTTGATCCTTAGTGACTTGCAACAGGCGGAAACTTATCTGGACGGTTATGCACGTACGGATAAAACCCAACCGAACCTGGCTGTTGTGTATGGCTTGTATGCCCGTGCTTATGCTAACCTGGCTTCGCGTGTAAATACTTCCGCTTCTTACAAAGATGAAGCTTCTTACTGGCAGAAATCCGGTGAATATGCGGATAAGGCTATTTCTGTTGCCGGTTGTACACCGTTGACGGAGGCGCAATGGACGGATCCTACGAACGGCTTCAATAACCGTAACTCTCAGAATTCGTGGATGTGGGCGACTTCTATTTCAGAAGGCAACACGACTGCGGCAACAGGAAACGACCAGTCGTTCTCTTTCGCTATGATCTTCGGGACTGAAACCAATTTCAGTTCTTACGGTTGGCGTGTAGGGCGTTCGCTCGATCGTAAGTGGTACGAACGTCTGTCCGATAACGATTTCCGTAAGAAATCGTGGTTGGCTCCTAACTTCCTCTATGAATCGACCAATCAGAAAGAGGGTGAACCTTATCTGGTGGAAAGAAATGCCGACGGTAAGTTTATCAATAATAAATGGGCAGTAAATGATGAGAGTACGAGTTCGGTTCAGAGCGATTGGACAGACAGCTATTCCGGATATGGCCCTGACAAGTATCAGTATCAGTTGAACAGCAGTCCGTCATGGATCCGTTCACGTATCAACTCGTCTTATGGCTTCCAGTCGTGGCCGTGGGTATATGTAAACATTAAGTTCCGTCCGCATAATGGCGATTACCGTACACATTCGATTGGTGGTGCTATCGATTATCCCATCATGCGTATCGAAGAAATGTATTTCCTGAAAGCGGAAGCGGCACTTCATACTTCCGGTGTTCCTGCAGCAGCGGCAGCTCTGGAAACAATAGTAAAAACGCGTAATCCTTCATATACCTGTACAGCAACTACTGCCGATGCATTCCTGGATGAATATATCTTCCAGAAAGGCGTGGAATTCTGGGGTGAGGGTGTCAACTATTTCGATGCCAAACGTCTGGAAGTGGGTATTCATCGTGCATACTTCGGTACGAACTGCGAACGTTACCAGCATTGTCTGGATATGGACGGCTTATTTGTGGGATGGACTCCGGGATGGAACCAGGCGGAACTGAATGCCAATCCGGCTATCTTCCATTACAATAATCCTTATACAAATCCGACGACTTATTATATCTATAAGTCTAATGACGATTTCAGACCTTATTATGGTACAGAAATAAAATAAAGGGATTTGATTGAAAAGAAAAAGGTATGTCACGGGTGTGGCATACCTTTTTTGTCTCTTGCCGGAAACTGTTCGTTTACCGGTTATTATTTACCTGCTTCTTCTTTTGTCTTGTAAGCCAGCGCATACATACGCATCTGTTTAACCATGGCAACCAGCCCGTTCGAACGGGTAGGCGAAAGATGCTCTTTCAGGCCGATCTGTTCGATAAAATAGAGGTCGGTATCCAGGATCTCCTGTGGTGTGTGGCCTGACAGGACATTGATCAGCAGCGATACGATCCCTTTTACTATAACGGCATCGCTTTCACCTTTGAATATAATCTTACCGTCCTCATAGTCTGCCTGAAGCCATACGCGGCTCTGGCATCCCTCGATCAGGTTGCTTTCTGTTTTATACTTGTCTTCCAGCGCGGGAAGGGAGTTGCCTAAATCGATCAGCAACGCATACTTGTCCATCCAGTCGTCGAAGGCTGAGAACTCTTCAATAACATTGTCCTGAAGTTCGTTGATAGTCATCGTTGTATTATTATTTCTTTTGTCTGTTATATACTACTTCCAGTACCGTTTGCCCTACGGCTTTGAGGGTTTCGCGGTCGATATTCTCCATATTGTCTTTCTGGGTATGCCAGTACCAACCGAAGCCGTGATCGCTCTCCGGATCGTAATTGATAATGTCGATGCAAGGGATGTTACGGCCTTTGATCACATACTCGTGGTCGTCGGTAATGGCACCGCCTGTTGCATTGATAAAGTACTTGCCGTATCCCAGGTTGCGGGCTGTGCTCCAAACCATTTCTACAATATTACCTGCTTTACTCAGTGAGAGTTGTTCTTTAAAAAAGGTAGCGTTTTTGGCGCCTACCATGTCGAGCAGGATACCGAAGTCGGCCCGGTAGTTCGGAACGTGCGGGTTCTTAGCCCAGAACTGCGTACCCAGACACCAGGTATCAGGTTTGTAATCGTTCACAAATTCGGGAGTACCATAATCTTCGGCATCGAAGAAGATGATGTCGACGCCTATTCCCGGATCTTTTTGTCCGATCTGGCGGGCGATCTCGAGCAATGCACCTACGCCGCTACCACCGTCGTCGGCACCGTCGATCGGTTTACGGTAGTTCGCAGGGTCGGGATCGTGGTCTGAATAAGGACGCGAATCCCAATGGGCGAAGAGTAAAATACGTTTATTATTGTCCGGATTGAAAGACCCTATGATGTTCTTGGCTTCCAGCCCCGTATTGTCGTATGCGGTAAGAGTCGCTTCCTGTTCGTAGACTTTGGCACCGAAGCGTTTCAGTTCGGAGGCCAGGTAGTTGCCGCAAGCTTTGTGTGCTTGGGAATTCGGAACACGTGGGCCGAACTTTACCTGATTTTCTACGTATGTGTAAGCACTGTCGGCGTTAAAAGAAGGTGTGCTTGTAACAGGTACGGCCTGGCTGACTGTCGTTTTCTCCTGTTGCTGATTCTTTGCCTGGCTGCATGCCAAAAGTGAACAGGCTAGTAGTGTTATATACAAAATATGCATCATTACTGTTTAGATTATCTATTTATCCATTATAGGCAGTTTGCACGCGCGACATGACCCGCAGCAAATTTCCTCCCCATATCTTTGCTATATCATTCTCACTATATCCCTCTTTCAGAAGCCTTACAGTGATATTTATCAGTTCGTTACTTGCCCGGCAGCCGATCAGCTCGCCGTCGCCGTCAAAATCGGAACCGATGCCTACATGGTTGATCCCGATCAGGTTTACAATATGATTGATGTGGCGGACAGCGTCGGTAAGAGATGCCTTTTCTGCATCTTCGTTGATAAAGCCCTTGTACAGGCAGATTTGCACGACGCCTTGTTTGGCAGCCAGCGCTTTCAACTGATCGTCGGTCAGATTGCGCGGATGGTTGCACAAGGCACGGGCGGAAGAGTGGGAGGCGATGATCGGCAGTTGGCTGAGTTCCAGCGCATCGTAAAATGTGCTTTCGGCAGCATGCGATACGTCTACCATAATACCCAACCGATTCATTTCCGCTACCACTTCTTTGCCGAAAGGACTCAGACCGCCCCATTCCGCTTCTCCGCGGGCAGAGTCGCATATATCGTTGCTACCGTTGTGGCAGAGCGTGATATAGCTGACTCCAAGCTTCTTGAAGCGAGCAATGTTACCAAGATCCTTACCAATGGCGTACCCGTTTTCTATTCCGAGCATGATCGCTTTCTTCCCGGCATCTTTCGTTACCCATACTTCCTGCGGAGTATGGGCAATGTTCATCCGGCCCCGGTTTATCTCCATCTGGCGGTGAATCTCATTCAACCGGTTTATGGCGAAATCTGTAGCCTGGTGCAATGAAGCATCGTCCCGTTTCCCTTGCGGAATATAGGCAACCATGATGGCTGCATCGACCAAGCCTTCTTCCATGAGCGGAAGATTTACTTTGCCACCTTCTTTCTCTCCGAGATTGAACTGGCCGGGGAAGATCATCGGGGTATCCGTATGCGAATCAAGTATTACGTTTCGCTGATGAATGCGTTTGGCTTCTTTGAACAGGCGGGCAGCTTCCACATGATGTTTGAACAACTCCTGCATTAATTCGTCTCCGTTGGAAGCCATTGCTTCCGGATGCCATTGAACGCTGAATATTTCCTTTTCCGGATGTTCCATAGCTTCGTTGATACCATCGGGGGCTACAGCCGTCTCCCTGAATTCGGGGGCAACCTCTTTTATTGCCTGGTGATGGAAAGAGTTGACAAGTACATTTGTTTCCTTCTTTAAAATCTCAAACAGGCGGGAGGTCGGATCGGTGATCCGGACGGAGTGGGAAGCATATTCACGTGATAATGTCTGGCTGTGTTTGATCAGCTTGCCTTCATGTTGCGAATAAATATCCTGATAAACGGAACCGCCGAATGCCACATTGATGATCTGGTGGCCACGGCAAATACCCATGACCGGTAACTGGCGGTTGGTAGCCAAACGAAGAAGTATCAGGTCGAACTCATCGCGGAAAGTATCCACGTCCTGTAGTTGAGGAACCGGCTCTTCCGATACATAAAGCGGATTCATATCGCCGCCGCCGCTTATCAGTAATCCGTCCAGTCCGGATACGATGGCTGTAATCGCCTCTATATCTGTGATTACCGGGATCAGCACCGGAGCACCTCCGGCCTGCAGTACGGATTGTACGTATGTCTCGGCTATACAGGAAAGTCCGTCTTTCCGGTTTGAAGATATTCCTATGCGGGGAGGTTGAGGTTTTTCTTTCTTTGGTGTAAAGTTGTCAACTTCCCTGTATAAGGCTTCTAAACTCGGACGACGGACTTGCATATTCATAGGAATGAATAATTATCAATTAATAATTAATAACAGGCAAGCAACGACAAACGGTTACTTGCCAATTACCGGAAACTTATGCGTCGATATTGGCATAAGTGGCATTCTCTTCGATAAACTCACGGCGCGGGCCTACTTCTTCGCCCATTAACATCGCGAATATCTGGTCTGCCTCGGCTGCGCTATCGATAGTAATCTGTTTCAGTGTACGGTTGTCAGGGTTCATTGTCGTATCCCATAACTGGTGATCGTTCATTTCTCCCAAACCTTTGTATCTCTGAGTATGGATCTGATTTTCATTACCTGCGGCATATCTGTCGATAAATGCCTGACGTTGCTGTTCTGTCCAGCAGTATTCTTCTACTTTTCCTTTCTTACAGAGGTAAAGAGGAGGAGTTGCCAGGTAAACATATCCGTTATCGATCAGTGCACGCATTCTGCGGAAGAAGAAAGTCAGGATCAAAGTGGCAATGTGGCTTCCGTCCACGTCGGCATCGGTCATGATGATCACCTTGTGGTAACGAAGCTTGCTCAGGTTCAACTCTTTCGGATCTTCCTCTGTACCTATAGTAACACCCATAGCACGGAAGATGTTCTGAATTTCTTCACTTTCGAAGATTTTATGATCCATCGCTTTCTCCACGTTCAGGATTTTACCGCGAAGCGGAAGGATAGCCTGGAACACACGGTCGCGGCCCTGTTTAGCCGTACCGCCTGCAGAGTCCCCTTCGACAAGGAACAATTCGCAGATGGAAGCGTCTTTCGAAGAACAGTCGGCCAACTTACCGGGTAGGCCACCACCGGTCATCGGCGATTTGCGCTGCACCAGTTCGCGTGCCTTACGGGCAGCCTGACGAGCCTGTGCTGCCAGCACAACCTTTTCTACGATGATCTTGGCTTCTTTCGGATGCTCTTCCAGATAATACGAAAGTGCTTCACCGATGGCCTGGTCTACGGCACCGGTCACTTCGCTGTTACCCAGCTTTGTCTTTGTCTGTCCTTCAAACTGCGGTTCGGCCACCTTGATAGAGATAACAGCGGTCAGACCTTCACGGAAGTCATCTCCCTGGATCTCTACTTTTGCTTTTTCCAGCAATTTTGAGTCTTCAGCATATTTCTTCAGGGTACGTGTCAGACCACGGCGGAAACCAGCCAGGTGCGTACCTCCTTCAATTGTGTTGATATCATTTACATACGAGAACACGCTTTCGTTGAAAGAAGTGTTGTATGTCATTGCTACTTCAACAGGGATACCCTGCTTTTCCGTTACAATGTGGATCACGTCCGGGATCAGGGACTCTTTGGAGCGGTCTACGTAACGAACGAATTCCTTCAGACCTTCTTCCGAACGGAAAAGTTCTGATTTGTAGCTGCCGTCTTCCTTTGTTACACGCTTGTCGGTCAGCGTCAGGCTGATTCCTGCATTCAGGAAAGCTAGTTCGCGCAAGCGGGTAGCCAGGATATCGTATTTGTATTCCAGGACTGTGAAAATACTACCGTCCGGCTTGAATGAGATCGTTGTACCGGTCGTATCGGCTGTACCGATCACTTCAACGTCGTGCAACGGCTTACCGCAAGAAAATTCCTGCATGTGTATTTTCCCGTCACGGCGAACTTCGGCTTTCAGATAAGTAGAAAGAGCATTCACGCAGGAAACACCTACACCATGCAAACCTCCGGATACTTTGTAAGTACCTTTGTCAAATTTACCTCCGGCATGCAGAACGGTTAATACTACTTCCAGGGCAGATTTGCCTTCTTTCTCATGAATATCTACCGGAATACCACGGCCGTCGTCTGTTACTGTGATAGAATTGTCTTCGTTTATAACTACGTCGATCTGGGAACAAAATCCGGCTAGTGCTTCGTCAATAGAGTTGTCGACAACTTCATATACCAGGTGATGTAGACCTTTTTCACTGATATCGCCAATATACATGGCAGGTCTTTTTCGTACTGCTTCTAACCCTTCAAGTACCTGAATACTGTCCGCAGAGTATTCCCCGGAAGTATTCTTCATTTCTTCACTCATGAGTTTCTATCCTTTAAAATCACTAAATTTCTATATATCTAAAAATGCTAACAAATGTAGTGAAAATAATTGACTTAGATGGTACAAATGTAGTGAAAATAGCAAAAAAAGCAGGGTGGAGAAAGCGTGACGGGAGGTATAAAAACAAAGCAGTCGAATCACAATTGATCCGACTGCTTCTGTAAAGTAGCCCATAGGGGAATCGAACCCCTCTTTCAAGAATGAAAATCTTGCGTCCTAACCGATAGACGAATGGGCCGCAATTATTCCTTATGCAAGCTTGTTGACGTGCTTTGTTAATTTGGATTTCAAGTTGCTAGCCTTATTCTTGTGAATAACGTTTTTCTTTGCAAGCTTATCCAACATAGAGCACACCTTAGGTAACAAAACTTGAGCTTCGTTCTTGTCTTCAGTAGCACGCAAAACACGCATTGCATTTCTAGCTGTTTTAGCATGATATCTGTTCTGCAAACGTCTTGCGTTAGTTTGTCTGATCCTTTTGATTGATGACTTGTGATTTGCCATTTCTTAGCTATTCTTTATTGAATTTTTAATTTTATTTATTGTAGCCCATAGGGGAATCGAACCCCTCTTTCAAGAATGAAAATCTTGCGTCCTAACCGATAGACGAATGGGCCATCATGTCAAAGTTCTCACTTTCAGCGCTCTGGGATAGTTGATTTCCCGATTGCGAGTGCAAAGATAGATGTTCTCTCTGAACTACCAAAACATTTCAAGGGAAAATTTGACAGTACGTACTGTTTTAACTTCTATTTAGAACCTAGATCCTGCAGGTGTATTTCCAGCGCTTTAACAGAAATGTTTATTTCCCAGATACATACGCATAGCGAAGCTGCTAAAAGCAGTAAAGCGACCCCGAATATCCATGCCGCTATAATTTGCCATGAAATATAGATAAAGAACATGGAAATGACGCAAAGCAGCAGGCTGAGTATCCCGAGTATCTGCATGGAGCGGGTCAGATAAAGTCGTTTCCGGAGGTTCGCGATCTGTGCGTAATCCTTCGGATCGTGTGATTGCTGGTGCTTTTCTTTCAGAGCCCGGACTACACTGGCATACGACAGGAAGCGGTTGGTATAGGCCAGCAATATTAATGATATGGCTGAAAATAAAAGCGACGGGGTAGTAAGATCTAACATAATTAATATTGTATTTATACTATTATAACCTACAAATATCGTAAATAGTTTGTTGTTTTGTATCTTTGTCTCTTATAAAGAGGTGAAGATTATGTTATGTAAAACGCGCGGGATTGTCCTGCATGCTATTCCATACAACGATAAATATTCTATTATATATATGTATACGGAGGCTTTCGGGCGTGCTTCTTATCTGGTGGCACGCAACCGGGGGAAGCGCTCGACCGTGTCGAAAGCTCTGTTTATGCCGCTGTCTGTCCTGGAGATGGAGGTGGAACATCTGAATAAACGCGACCTGCACCGTATCCGTGAAACGAAGTTATGTTATCCTCTGACCGAACTGTTCTGCAATCCGGTGAAGAATGTGCTGGCCTTGTTCCTGTCCGAGGTATTGTTCCGGGTCGTGAAGGATACGGAACCTGATTCCCGGCTGTTCAATTATTTATATGAATCGATCCATTTGCTGGAATATGCTGATAAAGGAGTTGCCAACTTCCATCTGGTATTCCTGCTTCGCCTGCTTCATTATTTAGGAATTTATCCGAATGCCGATTCTTTTTCTTCGGGTTGTTATTTCGATATGCAGAACGGTGTCTTTATCGACCGTATCCCTATGCACCGGCATTATCTCAACCAGGAAGAGAGTATGGTGTTTGCCCGCCTGTTGAAAATAAGTTTCGAAAATATGTCGCTCTATTCTTTTTCCCGCCAGGACAGGGTAGGAGTTATTAACCGTATTGTTGAATATTATCGCTTGCATTTACCGGAGTTTCCGGAGATAAAATCCCTGTCCGTCATGCAAAGTCTTTTTGATTAGACAGATTACCGCCTGAATACTTGCCAGTTTGAGGAAAAGATTATACTTTTGCCGCACCTTGTATAAAAGTCGGTCTTGTAGTTCAATGGATAGAATAGAAGTTTCCTAAACTTTAGATCCGGGTTCGATTCCCGGCGAGACTACTTATATGTAAATGTATTCAATTGATAATGATGCCTGTATGTAGGTGAAAATTTTGAGGAAGGGTTAAAATAAGGGTTACAGTTGCTTCAACTAACTGTTATAAGGGGCAAATTGCTTTTCTGGATCGATCGCTGATTAAGAGTTCTACAATCAAATTTTTTATTTCGGTAGTTAGGTTATATCAGTAACCTGAATAAGCCTTCTATGAAGCAACAAATGTCTCAATATGACGTGAGGCATATTCTTTGCAACCGTATACTCTTTACTTCTATTTAATAGGTTTTCTTATATTTGCATAGGATTCGCAGATAACATTATTTTATGAGCGCGGAGCTTTATCTTGATTATCCTGCATGATAGTAATACATTTTCATATGATCAACGAAAAACTATATACATTATATTATAATAGGTTGAATGCCGGTTCTCCTTGTGTCCTCCAACAACTTCGTCAGATGCGTCGTGAAGGTAATCCTCCTGCATATCCTTTATTGCTAAAAGTAAATGAAAAGCGATATAATAATGCAGATTTAAAGGTCATGGTGTTCGGTCAAGAGACTAATGGCTGGGAGCATCAGGTTTGTCCGATAGTTACACCAGTAGAGCAATCTTCAGAGATTATAGATATTACTGTAAAGGGGTTTATGGACTATTATCGAAAATTTCTTGATGGCTGGGGAATTAATAGTCCATTTTGGCACTATCT
>ERZ856578.242-NODE-242-length-112784-cov-11.500386_pt1 | contig 112784 bp, 94 predicted proteins | sample MGYA00514384_ERZ856578 | MGnify/ENA primary metagenome ERZ856578 (study PRJEB29103, sample SAMN06111958) | human gut metagenome | biome: human gut; feature: ankylosing spondylitis patient; material: healthy_person | host: Homo sapiens | place: China:Hangzhou... | reverse complement strand
TTACGGAACATCTCGATACCAGTTACAACAGTCTTACGAGTCTCCTCGTGAATACCAACGATCTCAACCTCATCGTTCAGTTTCAGAGTACCACGCTCAACACGGCCGGTAGCAACAGTACCACGACCTGTGATGGTGAATACGTCCTCGATTGGCATCAGGAACGGCTTATCAGTAGCACGTACCGGATCCGGAATGTAGGAATCTACAGCGTCCATGAGCTCCATGATCTTGTCGCCCCACTCGCCGTTCGGATCTTCAAGAGCCTTCAGAGCAGAACCCTGGATGATCGGTGTGTCATCGCCCGGGAACTCGTACTCGTTCAGCAGGTCTCTGATCTCCATCTCAACCAGCTCAAGCAGCTCCGGATCGTCTACCATATCGCACTTGTTCATGAATACTACGATGTACGGTACGCCTACCTGACGGGAAAGCAGGATGTGCTCTCTTGTCTGAGCCATAACACCATCGGTAGCAGCTACAACCAGAATAGCGCCATCCATCTGAGCAGCACCAGTGATCATGTTCTTAACGTAGTCAGCATGTCCTGGGCAGTCAACGTGTGCGTAATGTCTCTTCTCTGTCTGATACTCAACGTGTGCAGTAGAGATAGTAATACCACGCTCTCTCTCTTCCGGAGCTTTATCGATATCCTCGAAGTTCTCAGCTGTGTTACCAGCTACTCTTGCAGCCAGAACTTTTGTGATAGCTGCTGTCAGGGTTGTTTTACCATGGTCTACGTGTCCGATAGTACCAATGTTACAATGCGGTTTAGTTCTTTCAAACTTTGCTTTTGCCATTTTAAGACGTCCTCCTTAATTTACACCCAATACGGGTATCTCAATTTATGTTAGGCTGACTCTAATTATATTCGATTAGAGCCGTTTTTTCAAGCCTAATATTGCTTTTCCGGGCAGTTATCTGCCCGGAAAAGGCAATATAGTTACATTTTTAATTATTTCTCAGCTTTTCCAGCAAGAACTTTCTCCTGAACGCTCTTCGGAACCTGCTCATATTTCTCAAAGAACATGGAGTAGTTACCACGTCCCTGAGTTCTGGAACGAAGGTCGGTAGAATAACCGAACATCTCTGCCAGCGGAACATAAGCCTTAACCAGCTTGCCGCCGCCGATGTCTTCCATACCCTCGATACGACCACGACGAGAGTTGATATCACCGATGATATCACCCATATACTCTTCCGGCATGGTTACCTCAACCTTCATGATCGGCTCAAGCAGTACCGGGTTACCTTTACGCATAGCATCCTTGAATGCCATGGAACCTGCGATATGAAAAGCCATCTCAGAAGAGTCGACCTCATGGTAGGAACCATCGTATACGTCAGCGTGAACGCCGAGTACCGGGAATCCGCCGAGGATACCTGCCTTAGCAGCCTCTTCGATACCTTCGCCTACAGCCGGGATGTACTCTTTCGGGATAGCACCGCCGACAACGCTGGACTCAAACTTGAAGGTCTCTTCGCCGTTCGGATCCATCGGAGTGAAGTGTACCTTACAGTGACCGTACTGACCACGACCACCAGACTGTTTTGCATACTTGCTGTCTACATCTACAGCCTTTGTGAAGGTCTCTTTGTAAGCTACCTGTGGAGCACCTACGTTAGCTTCAACGTGGAACTCACGAAGCAGACGGTCTACGATAATCTCCAGATGGAGCTCGCCCATACCAGCGATGATTGTCTGACCAGTCTCTTTGTTTGTATAAGCACGGAAGGTCGGATCCTCCTCTGCCAGTTTTGCAAGAGCCTCGCCCATCTTGTCCTGACCAGCTTTGGTCTTCGGCTCGATAGCGATGTCGATAACCGGCTCCGGGAACTCCATGGACTCCAGGATTACCGGATGCTGCTCATCACAGATAGTATCACCTGTGGTGGAGAACTTGAATCCGATCGCTGCTGCGATATCACCGGAGTAAACCTTTTCCAGCTCGTGACGCTTGTTGGCATGCATCTGAAGGATACGTCCAACACGCTCTTTTTTGTCCTTTGTTGCATTCAGTACATATGAACCGGAGTTCATAACACCTGAGTACACACGGAAGTAAGCCAGCTTACCTACGAACGGGTCGGTCATGATCTTGAATACAAGAGCGGAGAACGGCTCTTCGTCGGAAGAATGTCTTACAGTCTCGTTGCCATCCAGGTCAACACCCTTGATCGGCGGGATGTCAAGCGGAGACGGCATGAACTCGATGATTGCATCCAGGAGCTTCTGAACACCCTTATTTCTGTATGCAGTACCACAGCATACCGGGATTGCCTGACACTCGCAGGTTGCTTTTCTTAATACTTTCTTTAACTCATCTACAGACGGCTCTTCACCCTCAAGGTAAGCCATCATCAGATCGTCGTCCAGCTCGCAGATCTTCTCTACCAGCTCGGTGTGGTAAAGCTCAGCGTCATCCTTCATATCCTCCGGGATATCAAGGATGCTAATGTCCTCACCCTTATCATCATTGTAGATGTATGCTTTCATCTCGAACAGGTCGATAATTCCCTTGAAATCATCTTCCTTGCCGATCGGAAGCTGTAAACAGATAGCATTCTTACCAAGTCTGGTCTTGATCTGCTCTACACAGCCATAGAAGTTTGCACCCAGGATATCCATCTTGTTGATGAATGCCATACGCGGTACATTGTAGGTATCAGCCTGACGCCATACGTTCTCAGACTGCGGCTCTACACCACCCTTAGCACAGAATACACCTACAGCACCGTCCAGTACACGCAGGGAACGCTCAACCTCAACCGTGAAGTCAACGTGTCCTGGAGTATCGATGATGTTGATACGATGCTCCAGAGCGCCTGGTTTCGGTTTGCAGTTTTCCTGCAGAGTCCAGTGACAGGTTGTCGCTGCAGAAGTGATGGTAATACCTCTCTCCTGCTCCTGAGCCATCCAGTCCATGGTAGCAGTACCTTCATGAGTATCACCGATCTTATAGTTAACACCAGTATAATACAGAATACGCTCAGTAGTGGTAGTCTTACCAGCATCGATATGAGCCATAATACCAATATTTCTGGTTCTCTCTAACGGATATTCTCTTCCAGCCAAAGCTTTTTCCTCCTATTAGAATCTGTAATGAGCAAATGCCTTGTTAGCCTCTGCCATCTTATGCATATCTTCTTTCTTCTTCACAGATGCACCAGTGTTGTTAGCTGCATCCAGAATCTCTTTTGCCAGTCTCTCTTCCTGAGTCTTCTCGCCTCTCTTACGGGAGTACAGAGTGATCCAGCGAAGTGCAAGAGCCTGTCTTCTTTCCGGCTTAACCTCGATCGGTACCTGATAGGTAGCACCACCGATACGTTTTGCCTTAACTTCCAGAACCGGCATGATGTTGTTCATTGCCTCTTCGAAAACCTCTACAGCTTCCTTACCGGATTCTGCAGCGACACGATCAAACGCGCCGTATACGATCTTCTGAGCAACGCCCTTTTTGCCGTCCAGCATGATGTTGTTGATTAATTTAGTAACAACCTTGTTGTTGTACAGCGGATCCGCTAATACGTCTCTTTTCTGAGTATGTCCTTTACGTGGCACGTTACTTCCCTCCTTAATATCTGCTCCGGCGGGGAGCCGCGGGAGCCATTCATTAGATCTTAGGTACTCGCATTGAACACTTAGCGAGGTTCCTCACGAGCTTAGTGTGAAAGCGCACCTGCGAAACGAGCGCGTCTTTCAGCGCGACATTGAGCATGGTGCTTCCTCTCTTCCTACTCGGCAGGTTCTCTCTAAGTTCAACCTGCGTCTCGTGCGCGGTTCTATGATTCCCTGCAACCTACAGGATCAATATCAAAGTCCGGCACATTCATTCTAAATCTAATAGAACTTCTACCTAATTAAAATTATTTCTTGTCTTTCGGTCTCTTAGCGCCGTATTTGGAACGCGCCTGTTTTCTGTTGGCTACGCCTGCAGTATCAAGAGTACCTCTGATGATGTGGTATCTGGTACCTGGTAAGTCTTTTACACGACCACCACGAATCAGAACAACGCTGTGCTCCTGTAAGTTGTGTCCCTCACCCGGGATGTAGCTTGTTACTTCGATACCGTTGGAAAGACGAACTCTGGCGATTTTTCTAAGAGCAGAGTTAGGCTTTTTAGGTGTTGCAGTCTTAACGGCTGTACACACGCCTCTCTTCTGCGGTGCAGAAACGTTGATAGCTTTCTTCTGTAAAGAGTTGTATCCCTTCTGCAGAGCCGGAGCTGTTGATTTCTTTTCAGATGTCTGTCTTCCCTTTCTTACTAACTGGTTAAATGTAGGCATCCTTTTCACCTCCTGTGATATTGTCTGTGGTTGCTTTTTTAAGCTTGTATTTCCGCGCAGAAATTCCTTGAATTTTGCACGCTTACTTATTATAGCTAGTTTGAGTTGCACTGTCAAGGTATAAAATGCAAATTTTTCCCGTAAAATAAAGGGTTTGTTACTGTTCACGCATACGTGCCCAGTAACGGAATTTGCCGTGGCTTCGCATTTTAATACGGCAAATTCCTGCTGCCACCACGTTTTCTTACGGCACTTTCGGTTCCAAAAGTGCCTACCTGTGAGCAGTAACAAGGGTTTTGCGCTGTAGACAGGTACAGTGCAAAACCCTCTATTGTCTCATCTGACTCTTTTTTTCTGGAAAATATCTTAAATATCCCGGAACTTCATTTCCGCTACTCCTGCGGTCCCATGTACTCCGAATCACCAAAACCAAGAATCAGCATAAAAATCGGATTCAGGAAAAATAAACCAATAGTAAATCCTATCCCGTGACCATAGGCACACGCCAGCTTATAGAGTGCCACCACATTCATGAGTGCTGTTCCCAGAAGCGCAAGCGAACCGATAACTCCCACGATTCCGCCGAAGGAATTTAAAATACCTCCGCCGACCGCCAGTCCGAGTGCCACCCAGAAATACTGCACATCCCAGGTCAGCCGGTACTGTACATAGCCATTGTAAATCGGAATGATGGATTTCCATCCTTCTTCCCCGGCTTTTGTAAAGATCTTCCAGTATGCAATTACCTGCAGAATATAAAAGATAAACGCAAATAATGCATATGCCATAATAAACGCCACCAATCCCATACGCTTTCCTCCTTTCAGTTTTTACTGTCCGAAGAATGTATTCACGCCAGCCAGCAGTCCGTTCGCCAGAGTCTCAAGCGTCGCACCCGAATGATCGGACGCCTTATCTCCCAGCTCAATATCCACACTCGGAATCGTTGAATAGGAAGTCTGGGTCAAATCCATCTCCATGCTGCCTTTAGAATAAATCTTCACACCCGCGCTCTTTAAGCCGCTGATCAGCGACTCGCCCAGTTGGTTGTGCTGCTTCCAATGAGAGGCAACCGGCTCCATCGCACGGTAGGTTGCATTGCTTGGAACGCTCATGAAAAAGGCACCCTTGTTGCTGCTGGTTGAATCCCAGTGCAAGGCTATATGACAGTCCGCGTTGTTATTCGCAATGACCGTACGAGCTATATTATCCAGCTGTACATCATCTGATTCACGGATCATCAGTACATCATAGCCTGCATTCAGAAGTTTTGTCTTAAGCACCTTTGCCATAGCAAGTGTTACCTTGCTCTCTGCTGTTCCATCTGCAAAGGTCATACCGCTGGAAACTGCCACTGCTGAGGTAGCACCGGCTCCGGTTGTGCCGCCGGTTACTTTCGCACTTCCATCCGGATGACACTGGGTCTTGACGCTTCCGCCACCGTTTGTTCCATGTCCGGCATTGACACAGACCACTTTATTTTTCTTGTTGGAAGCAGTCGAGCGGTACAGGGTCGCAGTTCCGCTGTTGATCTTTGAATAATTTGCGTATTTATAATTAGAAGAAAGTGCGATCGCCGTGCCGCCGGATGTCTGCGCTCCCGCTGCTGTCTGGCTGGTTGTCTGGACAGCACCTGCAGATGCCGGTTTTTTGCTTGTCACATAGGCGGATGAAACGTAATACTTCTTTCCATTCAAAAGAATCATCGTCCACTGCCCGCTGGTTCCCACGCGCTCCAGCTTCTGACCGTAGGACAGATTGCCCGCGATATTATTGTCCTTGATCTGCGCCGATGTCCGGTAGCGCAGGGAAGACGTATTGACATACACCGAGTCGCCTGCCAGCGCGATCTGCGACATACCGGCTGTCATCAGCAGAGCCGCCGCCAGTCCCAGTGTGTGTTTTTTGAGCCAATTGTGTCTCTTCATCTATATAATCTCCTTCCAATGTCTCTATTTTTAAAATAATTGTTTCTGTTTTGAAAGTCTAAAATCGTTAAATTTGTTCTTTAAATTTATACAATTTAATCACATTACTTTGGATTTTAAACATTTCCTTTATAAGTATAACGGATTTTCACCTTCGATTCAACCAATCCCGCGCTTCTATTTCTTACGGTTTTATGAAACAAAAAAAGACCGCCGCATCTCTGCGGCGATCTCCAAAAAACGATTCCGTTTTTCATTTTTAATTATTCTTCACTCAGCTCATCCTCGTTGAGTACAATCTTGTCTGCCTCGTCCAGTTCAGCCGGCTCGTTGAAGTCGTCCTCTGCCAGATCGATATCATCCTCTTCCTCAACATCTGTGTTCAGCTTGATGGAGCGGTAACGCTTCATACCGGTACCAGCCGGAATCAGCTTACCAATCAGAACGTTCTCCTTCAGACCAATCAGCTTATCTACCTTTCCGTTGATGGCAGCCTCGGTCAGAACCTTGGTTGTCTCCTGGAAGGATGCAGCGGATAAGAAGGAGTCGGTTGCCAGAGATGCCTTGGTGATACCCAGCATAACCTGACGTCCGATCGCCGGCTCTTTGCCCTCGGCTTCCAGCGCCTCGTTCATCTCGTTGAAATCGAGTACATCCATGGATACGCCCGGCAGTACGTCGGAATCTCCACTTTCCTCAATCTTAATCTTCTTTAACATCTGGTGTACGATCATCTCGATATGCTTATCGTTGATTTCTACACCCTGTAAGCGGTATACACGCTGTACTTCCTGGATCATGTAATCCTGTACGGCGCGAACGCCCTTGATCTTCAGAATATCGTGCGGGTTCACGCTACCTTCGGTCAGCTCGTCACCAGCCTCCAGAACCGCGCCGTCCTGAATCTTGATACGGGAGCCGTAAGGAATCAGGTATGTCTTGGAATTGCCCGTCTCATTATCCGTGATAATGATCTCACGTTTCTTCTTGGTATCTTTGATGGTTGCCACACCGCCGAACTCAGCGATGATAGCAAGTCCCTTCGGCTTACGTGCCTCGAAAAGCTCCTCGACACGCGGAAGACCCTGTGTGATATCGCCACCGGCAACGCCGCCCGAGTGGAACGTACGCATGGTCAGCTGTGTACCAGGCTCACCGATAGACTGTGCCGCGATGATGCCGACTGCCTCACCGACCTGGACCGGCTGACCGGTTGCCATGTTGGCACCGTAGCACTTCGCACACACACCGATATGGGATTTACAGGTCAGGACGGTACGGATCTTGATGGAATCTCTGCCCTGTTTCTTCAATGCTGCCATAACAGCCGCTGCACGCTTCGGCGTACACATATGATTCTTCTCAATCACCACTTCACCTGTATCCGGGTCTGTGATTGTCTCAGCGATGAAACGTCCTGTGATACGCTCCTGCAATGTCTCGATGGTCTCCTGACCATCCATGAATGCCTTGATCTCCATATACGGAATCTCCGGCTTATCCCAGCAGCAGTCCTCCTCGCGGACGATCAGATCCTGGGATACGTCTACCAGACGTCTGGTCAGGTAACCAGAGTCGGCAGTACGCAGAGCCGTATCGGACATACCTTTTCGAGCTCCGTGTGCGGAGATGAAGTACTCCAGTACGTCCAGACCCTCACGGAAGTTGGACTTGATAGGAAGTTCAATCGTATGACCGGTCGTATCTGCCATCAGTCCTCGCATACCAGCAAGCTGTTTAATCTGCTTATCCGATCCTCGCGCACCGGAGTCAGCCATCATGAAGATGTTGTTATATTTGTCAAGTCCTGTCAGCAGGTCGTGAGTCAGCTGATCATCGGTTGCCTTCCAGGTCTCGATAACTTCTTTGTAACGCTCTTCCTCTGTGATAAGACCACGGCGGAAGTTCTTTGCGATATGGTCAACCGTTGCCTGCGCGTCAGCAATCAGCTTCGGCTTGCTTGCCGGTACGGTCATATCGGAAATCGATACGGTCATGGCTGCACGTGTAGAGAACTTGTAGCCAATCGCCTTAATATCATCCAGGGTGATCGCTGTCTGGGTTGCACCATGGACATTGATAACCTTCTCCAGAATCTGCTTTAACTGCTTCTTGCCTACGTGGAAGTCAACTTCCAGTTTCAGCTCGTTCTCTTTCTGGGAACGGTCTACGAAGCCCAGATCCTGCGGGATGATCTCGTTGAAGATGAAACGTCCAACGGTAGACTCGATGATACCAGTCTTCGTTGTGCCATCCGGCATCGTGCGGGTTACTCTTACTTTGACACGGGAATGCAGGGTAACAACCTTGTTCTCGTATGCAAGAATCGCCTCGTTGATGCTCTTGAATGCCATGCCCTCGCCCTTGGCGCCCGGACGTTCCTGGGTCAGATAGTAAATACCAAGTACCATATCCTGGGAAGGAACGGCTACCGGACCACCATCGGACGGTTTTAACAGGTTGTTCGGAGAAAGCAGCAGGAAACGGCACTCTGCCTGTGCCTCCACGGAAAGCGGAAGATGTACCGCCATCTGGTCGCCATCGAAATCGGCGTTGAATGCGGTACACACAAGCGGATGCAGCTTGATTGCCTTACCTTCTACCAGAATCGGCTCGAATGCCTGGATACCCAGACGATGCAGTGTAGGAGCACGGTTTAACATAACCGGATGCTCTTTGATTACATCCTCGAGAACGTCCCAAACCTCCGGCTGAAGGCGCTCTACCATCTTCTTTGCATTTTTAATGTTATGAGCGGTTCCGTTGGAAACCAGCTCTTTCATAACGAACGGTTTAAACAGCTCGATCGCCATCTCTTTCGGCAGACCGCACTGGTAAATCTTTAACTCCGGTCCTACGACGATAACGGAACGTCCAGAATAGTCAACTCGCTTACCCAGAAGGTTCTGACGGAAACGTCCCTGTTTACCCTTTAACATATCAGAAAGGGACTTGAGGGCACGGTTGCCAGGACCGGTAACCGGACGGCCACGGCGGCCATTATCAATTAATGCGTCAACTGCCTCCTGAAGCATACGTTTCTCGTTGCGCACGATGATATCCGGTGCGCCGAGCTCCAGAAGTCTTGCAAGACGGTTGTTACGGTTGATAATACGACGATACAGATCGTTTAAGTCGGAAGTTGCGAAACGTCCGCCATCCAGCTGTACCATCGGACGGATATCCGGCGGGATAACCGGGACAACGGTCATGATCATCCACTCCGGTTTGTTGCCGGAATTTCTGAATGCCTCTACGACTTCCAGACGCTTGATGATGCGGGCACGCTTCTGTCCGGTTGCATCCTGTAACTGGTTTCTCAGATCCTCAGAATCCTTCTCCAGGTCGATCGCCTTTAAAAGCTCCTGAATCGCCTCGGCACCCATGCCGACACGGAAAGAACCGTAACCGTATTTCTCGATCTCGTCACGGTACTCCTTCTCAGACAGAACCTGCTTCATCTGCAGTCCGGTCTGTCCCGGATCCAGCACGATATAGGAAGCGAAGTACAGAACCTTCTCCAGAGTTCTCGGAGAAATGTCCAGAATCAGACCCATGCGGCTCGGAATTCCCTTGAAATACCAGATGTGGGAAACCGGAGCTGCAAGCTCGATATGACCCATGCGCTCACGGCGGACGCTGGCTTTTGTAACCTCAACGCCGCAGCGGTCACAGATAACACCTTTATATCTGATTTTTTTATATTTACCACAGTGGCACTCCCAGTCCTTGCTCGGTCCAAAGATTCTCTCACAGAACAGGCCGTCTTTCTCCGGCTTTAATGTTCTGTAGTTGATGGTCTCCGGCTTTTTAACCTCGCCGTGAGACCACTCCAGAATCTTTTCAGGGGATGCCAAACCGATCTTGATTGCGTCAAATGTCAATGGTTGATATGTTTCATTTGTCTCTGGCATGAGCGGTACTCCCTCCTATCGATTATTCTTCGTCGTCAGATCCATTATCATCGGAAACGTCTGCATAGTCATCGTCCGTATAGCCGTCTGCCTCTGCTGTATACTCATCGTGCTCTACATCGGTCAGCTCACCATCTTTAAATTCCTGCTCCTGGTAACCGTAGTTGCCAAAGGACTCATTCTGAGAGTAACGCTTGCTGTCACCCTCGATGACGGAACGAAGATCGGTATCGCCTTCGTCGATGTTCTCCTTGAGTTCGATCTCGGAACCGTCTTCTGCCAGAACTCTGACATCCAGACCCAGGGACTGAAGCTCTTTTAAGAGTACCTTGAAGGACTCCGGAATACCCGGCTCCGGAATATTCTCGCCCTTGATGATTGCCTCGTATGTCTTCACACGACCTACCACATCATCGGACTTCACGGTCAGGATCTCCTGCAGCGTGTAGGATGCGCCATACGCCTCCAGAGCCCAAACCTCCATCTCTCCGAAACGCTGGCCACCGAACTGAGCTTTACCACCCAGCGGCTGCTGTGTAACGAGGGAGTAAGGACCTGTGGAACGTGCATGAATCTTATCATCAACCAGATGATGCAGTTTCAGGTAATGCATGTGTCCGATTGTAACCGGGCTGTCGAAGTATTCGCCGGTACGTCCATCTCTCAGGCGGACTTTACCGTCACGTCCGATCGGAACGCCCTTCCAGAGTTTTCTGTGCTCCAGATGGGTACCCAGATACTCCATAACTTCCGGATCTACAATATCTTTATATTTTGCTTCGAACTCTTCCCAGGAGGTGTTGACATAGTCATTTGCCATCTCCAGAGTGTTCTGAATATCTTTCTCGTCTGCACCGTCGAAAATCGGGGTGGATACATCAAAACCAAGTGCTTTGGCAGCAAGGCTTAAATGAATCTCCAGGACCTGTCCGATATTCATACGGGACGGTACGCCCAGTGGGTTCAGTACGATGTCGAGCGGACGGCCATTCGGAAGGAACGGCATATCCTCAACCGGAAGTACACGGGAAACGACACCCTTGTTACCATGACGGCCAGCCATCTTATCGCCGACGGAAATCTTTCTCTTCTGTGCAATGTAGATACGAACGGTCTTATTTACACCCGGAGCCAGCTCGTCGCCGTTCTCTCTTGTAAATACCTTCGCATCAATGATGATACCGTATGCACCATGCGGTACTTTCAGGGAGGTATCACGAACCTCTCTTGCCTTCTCACCGAAGATCGCACGTAACAGGCGCTCTTCTGCGGTCAGCTCGGTCTCTCCCTTCGGAGTAACCTTACCTACCAGGATATCACCGGCACGAACCTCTGCACCGATGCGGATGATACCGCGCTCGTCCAGATCTTTCAGTGCATCCTCGCCGACACCCGGAACATCTCTTGTGATCTCTTCCGGTCCCAGCTTGGTATCACGTGCTTCTGCCTCGTATTCCTCGATATGGACGGAGGTATATACATCCTCCTGAACCAGACGCTCAGACAGAAGAACGGCATCCTCGTAGTTGTAGCCTTCCCAGGTCATGAAGCCGATCAGCGGGTTTTTGCCCAGACCGATCTCACCGTTGCAGGTGGACGGGCCATCTGCGATAACCTCGCCAGCTTCGACATGGTCATTCTTGTATACAATCGGTTTCTGATTGTAGCAGTTGGACTGGTTGCTTCTCTTGAATTTTGTCAGATGGTATACATCGCGGTTTCCATCGGAATCTCTCTTGATGATGATCTCGTTGGAAGCGGAGCGCTCAACCACACCGGCATTCTTTGCAACGACACACACACCGGAGTCAACAGCTGCCTTCGCGGAAATACCGGTATCGACAACGGCTCTCTCGGTGGTCAGAAGTGGTACCGCCTGACGCTGCATGTTCGATCCCATCAGAGCACGGTTCGCATCGTCGTTCTGCAGGAACGGAATCATGGAAGTAGCTACGGAGAATACCATCTTCGGGGATACGTCCATCAGGTCGATTTTCTTCTTCTGGAACTCGGAGGTCTCCTCACGGAAACGACCAGATACGTTATTGTGGACGAAGTGTCCTTCTTCGTCTAACTGCTCGTTTGCCTGTGCAACAACGAAGTTATCTTCCTCGTCTGCTGTCAGGTATACAACCTCATCCGTAACAACCGGGTTGGACGGATCGGTTTTATCTACTACACGGTACGGAGCTTCGATGAAACCGTACTCATTGACACGTGCGTAAGATGCCAGGGAGTTGATCAGACCGATGTTCGGTCCCTCAGGTGTCTCGATCGGGCACATACGGCCATAGTGTGTGTAGTGTACATCTCGTACCTCGAATCCGGCACGGTCCCTTGACAGACCGCCAGGACCCAGGGCGGAAAGACGTCTCTTATGGGTCAGCTCGGACAGCGGGTTGTTCTGATCCATGAACTGGGACAGCTGGGAACTTCCGAAGAACTCCTTGACTGCTGCTGTAACCGGCTTGATATTGATCAGGGACTGGGCAGAAACACCTTCCATGTCCTGTGTTGTCATACGCTCACGTACCACACGCTCCATACGGGACAGACCGATACGGTACTGGTTCTGAAGCAGCTCGCCGACCGCACGGATACGACGGTTGCCCAGATGGTCGATATCATCTGGATTGCCGATGCCGCCTTCCAGATGCATGTTGTAGTTGATGGAAGCGATGATATCTTCCTTCGTAATATGCTTCGGAATCAGGTCATGGATATCTCTGCGGATAATCTCTTTTAACTCCTCATCAGAAGCGCCGGCATTTTCTTCCAGAATACCCTGGAGAACCGGATAGAATACTAACTCTGTGACGCCTACTTCTTCCGGATCGAAATTCACATAAGCGCCCAGATCTACCATCATGTTAGAAAGAACCTTGTGATTCTTCTTCTCACCCTGAATCCATACAAACGGAACGCCTGCGTTCTGGATGTCAGTAGCAAGTTCCTTGGTAACCTTTGTTCCCTGCTCCGCCAGAATCTCTCCGGTAGTTGTATCAACCACATCCTCAGCCAGAACGTGACCTACGATACGGTTCTTAAAGTGAAGCTTTTTATTGAATTTATAACGACCTACCTTTGCCAGATCGTAGCGGCGCGGATCGAAGAACATGCTGTTTAACAGGCTCTCTGCGCTGTCTACGGAAAGCGGCTCACCCGGACGAATCTTCTTATATAATTCCAGAAGACCATCCTGGTAGTTGTTGGACGGATCCTTCTCGAAGCTCTTCTCCAGTTTCAGCTCATCGCCGAACAGGTCAATGATCTCGGCGTTAGTACCGTAACCAAGAGCACGGATCAGAACAGTAACAGGAACTTTTCTGGTCCGGTCTACACGCACGTAGAAAATGTCGTTGGAATCTGTCTCATACTCCAGCCAGGCACCCCGGTTCGGGATAACGGTGCAGCTGTATAACTCTGTACCGATCTTATCGTGCGCGATTCCATAATAAATACCAGGGGAACGAACAAGCTGGCTGACGATAACTCGCTCCGCTCCGTTGATAACGAAGGAGCCGGTGTCGGTCATAAGTGGAAGATCACCCATGAAAATCTCATGTTCATTGATCTCATCTTTATCTTTATTGCAAAGTCTTACCTTTACCTTCAGAGGAGCTGCATAGGTCGCATCGCGCTCTTTGCACTCTTCGATCGTATATTTGATATCGTTTTTACACAGTGTAAAATCCACAAATTCCAGACTCAAGTGACCTGCGAAATCCGTGATCGGGGAGATATCAGCAAACACTTCTTTCAGTCCCTCATCCAGGAACCACTGATACGAGTTTTTCTGAATCTCAATCAAATTCGGCATTTCCAGAACTTCTTTTTGTCTTGAGAAGGTCATCCTTACACCTTTACCGGTTTTTACCGGACGCATCCTGCTTTTCTCCATTCGATGTTTCACCCCTGTTTTCTTTCTATCTCTATGGTTTGCATTTTTCCATCTCCGAACCAGCCTTGTTTCATGCCGCCGGAGCTGCACTGTCATTTGGGCATACGAATACCCGGAAAACACAGTTTTCCACAATAGTGCATTCTCCATCTTAGCATGGGATTTGATGGGTGTCAAGTGGTTTTTTGATGAATTTGGAAAATATAGCCTTCCCTCTTCTCATTTCATTCTATCATGCGGCAAATCATGGTATAATTTAAGAATATTCACTACAACATATGGAGGAAACCGATGCCAGAGTTAAGTGGATTTGAAAGAATCGCTTATGCGGACCAATGCACCAACACATCCGAAATCATCTCAGTAAAAGCGCTCGATAACATGATTTTGGTTTTTTCTATTTTTTTAAGTCCCCATCGCCATAGTTACCCGTCTATTTTTCTTGCCATTTCCCCACTCCAATGCTATAATACATAGTAATTGCGCGGTTATTTTCGTGTTCCATGCGAAATGGGATTGGATTTTCGTCCCGCCGCTATCTACAACGGAGGTATATATATGTCATTTTGGAATGTACTGCTAGTTATTATCGTCATTCTGGCTATCCTTCTTGTCGTACTGTATATTCTGGGTTCCCGGATGCAGAAACGTCAGGCAGAGCAGCAGACTATGATCGACGCTTCGAAACAGACTGTTTCGATTCTGGCGATTGACAAAAAGAAACTGAAAATCGGAGATTCCGGTCTCCCGAAGATGGTTATTGACCAGACTCCATGGTATATGAAGTGGGCGAAGCTCCCGATCGTAAAGGCTAAGATCGGACCGAAGGTTGTGACCATGATCGCGGATGAGAAGGTATTCCTTCAGTTACCGCTCCGCACCGAGGCAAAGGTTGTCATCAGCGGTCTTTATATCACAGAGATCAAGAGCGTGCGCGGAGGCATCCCGCCGCTGCCGAAGAAGAAAAAATTCTTTGACCGTTTCAAAAAAAATACAGAAGAGGCAGCAAAGAAAGAAGCTTCCAAGTCCAAGAAAAATAAATAATGGATCTTAAAATCCCGGAAATGTAACTGATTGCACGTTTCCGGGATTTTTGATTCGTCGATTTTATTTCTTTGTTTCTATATTCTTTTATATTTACTGCTCTTTCAGGTTCAATTTCGCCGTCGCCTTCGATTTCACATCAATTTCAATATGGCTCTGGCTGGTCTGCTCATAGTTGAGTTCCAGCGTATAATCAATCTGGATTTTCAGATGATCCGGACCTTCATTGATCTTGATGCGGTCGGTCGTGACGCCCACGATCATCTGACCGTATGGAGTCACATAACAGCTGACATTCGGACGGTTCTCCTGAAAAATCATATGCGCCCGCGCATCGCCTCCCTTGATCATATCGACGCTGTCCGCATTGGCTTTGATGGTATTGCGGATGCTTCCTTCCTCGCCCTCCAGTATCTCATCATAGATGATATAATGCTTGCCATTTTTGAAATAATAGCTGCCTGCCGTGATAACCTCCAGGTTATTCGTCTCCCCGTCCGCAATATGGGCACCGCGCACGGATACAAGCACATCTTTCGTCATATTTTAATACTCCTCAATGTTAATCTGTTTCGTGTCTTTTACCTCTTTTGGCAGAATCGCCTTGGCAAAACGCGTAAAATTCTCCGCCCGGTCGCTGACAAAGAACTGATACTGGTCAAGAATCGGCTCCCCGGCAGCAGCGCGGCGGCTGTTTTCCTCCGAAAAACGTTCCAGATCCTCCGAACTGCGTGTCAGATCCATGTCCCGCAGCAGAGTTTTAAGTTCAACCGCCGTCTCATATGCCGGATTTACCAAAGTCACCTCGTCACCCATCAGCCGATGCAGCGTCGAACGCAGTAGCGGATAATGCGTACATCCCATAACCAGCGTATCAATGTATTTTTCTTTCAGCGAAGAAAGATACCGGGAGGCAATCTCATCTGTTACCGAATCATGGAAGAGTCCTTCCTCCACCAGCGGCACAAAGAGCGGACACGGTTTTCCAATGACCTCAATATCCGGGCGCAGCTTCTGCATTTCTCTGGTATAAATACCGCTCCGGATGGTCGCCTCGGTTCCAATCACGCCAATCTTTCCATTATGGGTTGCCTCGGCAGCCGTGCGCGCGCCCGCGTAGATAACCCCGATGATCGGGATATCCAATTCCTGTCTGACCGTCTCCAGTGCACACGCCGAGGCCGTGTTGCAGGCAATCACGATCGCCTTGACTCCCTGTGTTTTCAGAAAACGGATGATCTGGCGGGAATAGCGCAGCACCGTCTCCTGCGATTTGCTTCCATATGGAACGCGCGCCGTATCTCCAAAGTATACGATGCGCTCCTGCGGCATCTGACGCATGATCTCACGGGCTACCGTCAGACCGCCGATGCCTGAATCAAAAACTCCGATCGGGGCATTTCTATCCATGTTTACCTTCCTTTCGGCAAAATTCTTATGGTCATGTTTCCATTCTTTCCCGAACTTCTGTGTATATCGAATCATATAACGTCCAAAAGTAGATTCTCTCACACTGTTTCAGGATTCTGAAACATTTTTATTTATTTCTAGGCTTCGTAGCGTTTCAGTCCGTGTTCAATCAGCTTTGTCACCATCTCCGGCTTCGGGATTCCGGCCGCCTCAAAGAGCATCGGGTACATACTAATCGCGGTAAAGCCCGGCATGGTATTGATCTCATTGAAGATAACCTCGCCGTCCTTCGTCACAAAGAAATCGACACGCGACAGACCATAGCCATCTACCGCCTTGAAAATACGTCTCGCCGCCTGACGCACACGCTCGGTCGCATCGCCCGGAAGCTCTGGATTTACCACGGTTCTGGACTCTGCGTTGTAATATTTCGCATCGAAATCATAGAAATCGGCTGCTGCCAGAATCTCGCCAACACCGGAAGCGATGACCGGTTCTGTGCCATTTCCAAAGACCGCACATTCGATCTCACGGCCGACGATCGTCTCCTCAACCAGAATCTTGCGGTCATGGTGCGCCGCCTCCTTTAAGCCTGCAATCAGCTCTTCGCGATCCGACGCCTTGCTGACACCTCTGGAAGAACCTGCATTGGACGGCTTGATAAATACCGGATATGCGAACCGGTTCTCGATGCGTGCCACAACCTCATCCATCTTTTCAAGTTCTTTGCGGATGACCAGCTCATATGCCGCCTGGCGCACGCCTGTGTGGTCAACAATCTGTTTTGTATACACTTTATCCATCGAAACGCTGGACGCCAGCACACCGCATCCGACATACGGGATTTTTGCCAGCTCAAAGATGCCCTGAATGGTGCCGTCCTCGCCCCAGAGTCCATGCAGAACCGGGAATACCACATCAATGCGGATCATTTCCGCCTTACCATCTTTCAGGACGATCACGGATTTCTCCGTTGCATCCGGGGAAAGGATCGCGGTCGTCGTGTTCTTTCTCCAACTCTCATCCTCGATCTGCTCGACCGAGTCAACCAGCAGCCATTTTCCCTCTTCGGTAATGCCGATCAGGGTTACATCATAGCGCTCTGTATCTATATTTTTAATGACATTGATTGCCGACATACATGAAACAATATGTTCCGAAGACTGTCCGCCAAATACCACAAGTACACTCTTTTTCATAATATCCGCCTTTCTGCCGGGTGTGGGAAGCTTCACCACACGCCGGAATGCTATTCCAAAATATAGTTTAGATTATACCATAACTGTCAATACTTGCGACAAGAAGATTCGATTTCTTTCAGTAAAAGGAGAGCCATTATGTTAAATCAAGTGATTTCGTTCCAGTCTGAAAATTCTCTGTCATCCGCATCCAGGATTCATCCACCTGTTACCAATAAATGCCGCCATTTTTCCACCGGTTCGTGCAAGTTTTCCCATATCTACGATGGAATACTCCCGCTTCTCGCATTATGTTCCATGCTCTTATTTCTGCTTTTCTGCCTGCCTCTTCTTACTTTTACCAGAAACCAGATTCAGCAGAAAGTCCTGGCGTACGCGATCGCCCCGCCGATCCTGCAGACTCATGTGATCGACAACTGGTGGGGTGTTCTCTATCCGCCGCCCGCCCTGTCCGGAGGTGTCATGCCGGAAGAAAACTCAAAAAATCAGAGCGCCGATTCCGTCTCTGACGCTCTGATTTTTGATAACGATATGAACTGGCTGTCGCAAAAGAAGCATATCATTTTTGATGTAAACAAGAAAGATACTGCTCTGATTTCCTCTAAAGCTGACCCGATGACTTGCTCCAATCACTCGAAACGTTCTGGAACAGCTTCAGCTTCCAAAATTACCACCGAACCGACAGAATCTTCTTCGAACTCAAAAATAACAGCCACGCACGCCGTTTCCGCTGACAGCAGTCTGCCGGATAAAGCTCATGCTTCCTCCGACAATTCGATTACTCTTCGGGTAACGTGTCGTTTTTTATCTTTCCTTCCCGGAGGCTCGGAGTAATGAAATTCTCATAGGAATAGTTCCACAGCGTCTCCGAGCCCTTGGCGGTATTCTTATTTCTTCCAAGAATCTGGCTCAGGTGCACGCCGCGCGTCGCCCACGCCTTTCCCTTGGAAGCATCATTGAGCATCGTCGGCTGGATGTTGTCCATCGTATGTGCAAACCGTGCTTCCGGCGTCTCCCCGGCTTCAAATTCATCCCAGAGAGCGCGCAGTTTTTCGCCCTGATCCGGCGGCAGCATTCCGAAAATGCGCTCTGCACCCTTTAATTCTCTCTCCCGCTGGGTTTTCTTCGCCTCCTCATCATAGGCATATGTGTCGCCGGCGTCGATCTCGACCAGATCGTGAATCAGAAGCATGGTAACCGTTTTCAGCACATCGATCGGCTCATTGGAATACTCCGCCAGAAGCACCGTCATGATCGCCATATGCCATGCGTGCTCCGCGTCATTTTCCTTCCGCTCGCCGTCTGTCAGATACGTCTGGCGACCGATAAATTTCTCCTTATCTATCTCCCGGATAAATGCAAACTGCTGCTCCAGACGTTCTTTCTGTTTCTGATTTATATCCATTGTTTCCGCCTCCCTGGTCTATTTCACTACATTTCTAGTTACTGTTCACGCATACGTGCCCAGTAACGGAAAAATGCCTCTTGCATTTATCCTCTCTTTACAGTCTCTTCCCTGCAAGAACCTCTTTATAATCCTTATAATTCTCCTCCAAAAGCTTCGGCGTATCCAGACCATACGGGCACATCGACTTGCAGTGTCCGCAGTGCAGGCAGTCCTCTATCTTCTTCATCTTCGCCTGTCCCTCCGGGGAGAGGTATCTCACTGACGGAGAACGGCGCAGAAGCAGGGACATACGCGCACAGTTGTTGATCTCGATTCCTGCCGGACACGGCATACAGTAGCCGCAGCCCCGGCAGAATTCACCTGCCAGCTCTTTCTGGTCTTTTTCAATAACAGCTTTCAGCTCGTCCGTCAGTTCCGGTGGATTGCCGATGTAGCTTAAAAATTCGTCCAGCTCGCTTTCCTTCTGTACACCCCAGATCGGCAGTACATTCTCAAACTGTGCCATATAGGCATAGCTCGCAGCCGAATTGGTCAGCAGACCGCCCGACAGACCCTTCATTGCGATAAATCCCATTTCGTGCTCCGCACAGGCCTTCGCCAACGCGATCTCCCGCTCGGTGGAAAGATAATTAAATGGGAACTGCAGGGTATCGTAAAGCCCCGACTCGATCGCCTCCTCCGCAATGCTCATGCGGTGGTTCGTGATGCCGATGAAACGGATTTTCCCCTGCTCTTTTGCCTCGAGCATCGCCTCATAAAGACCGCTTCCGTCTCCCGGCTTCGGACAGACTGCCGGATTGTGGAACTGGTAAATGTCCACGTAGTCTGTTTTTAAATTATGTAAACTCGTCTCCAGATCCTTCCAGAAGCCTTCCGCCGTCGTTGCCGCTGTCTTGGTCGCAATATAGATATGCTCGCGCACGTCGCTCAGCGCATAGCCGATCTTCTCCTCACTGTCCGTATAAAAGCGCGCCGTATCAAAGAAACGGACACCCGCATCATACGCCTTGCGAAGCAGTACCTTCGCATCATCAAAAGAAATACGCTGGATTGGCAGCGCGCCAAATCCATTTTTATTGACGATAATATCCGTCTTTCCAAGGGTAACCGGCGTACCGGCTACCCTTTCTCTTGCGTCCAGCATCTCTTTCAGCGCCTCGTCGCTGTCATCGATCCAGACATCCTCCTCATCGGCGTTGAGACCGAGATATTTTGCCAGTGTCCGCTCATCATCCGACCGGTTCCAACGGGAAATATAGCGATCGATTTCCTCAAATGGAATCTGTCCGGACAGGTACAATTCTTTAAATGTCATACTTCCTTCCGCTCCTTTAAATTCTTAAGTACCGTGATTTCCTGGTTATCTATGTGCCCCCTGGCTACCGCCTTTGCCTCCGCCATATGGCGCAGACGCAGTGCCGCCAATATTTTTTCATGCTCTAACTGCAGAATCTGCCGTTTATCCTCGTCCTTGATGTATTCCAGACGGAACCGGTACATCTGCTCACGCAGGTTGTTCAAAATCTGCACCAGACGCTTGTTGCGGGTCGAATGGTAGATCACGTCATGGTATGCCTCATCCGTCTCCGCGATCTTCATCGCATCGCCCTGATCAATCGCCGCTTTAAATGCTTTCTGTGTTTCTTCCAATGCCTGCATATCTTCTTCCGTCATGCGCTGGCACGCCAGCTCAATCGCCAGTTCCTCCAGCGAACGGCGCACTTCCAGCACATCTTTCAGGCTTTTTTCCGAAATTCGCGCCACCTCCGCGCCGCGCCGCGGAATCATCAGAACGAGTCCTTCCAGCTCCAGCTTGCGGATCGCCTCACGGATCGGGGTGCGGCTGACGCCCAGCTTCTGTGCCAGCTGAATCTCCATCAGGCGCTCGCCCGGTGCCAGCTCTCCCTTTAAGATCGCCTGCCGGAGTGTGTTGAATACCACATCCCTGAGTGGGAGATATTCATTCATTTTAACCTCAAAATTGTTCCCCATCTGCGTGCCCCTTCCTGTTGTAAAAACTAGTCAGGTATACCTGTTTCGCTAGATCCTGGCTGCTTCCATAGCGGAGTTCCTCATACGCCGCCTGCGCCGCCGTCTGGTTCGTAAACAAGCCAAATACGGTTGGACCGCTTCCGCTCATCAAAGAGCCGTCCGCGCCCATCTCCATCATCTTATCTTTGAGTGTCTGAATCACCGGATTTTCCGGGATCGTCACCGTTTCCAGCACGTTTCCAAGCTGTGAAACGACACCGGAGAGGTCTTTTTTCTCGATCGCCGCCCGCATCGCATCAATATCCGGATGCGCCTCTGCACCCAGAGACGGCAGGTTTAAGCTCTCGTACACATGCTTCGTTGAAACGCTGACCGCCGGTTTGGCAATCAGCACGCGGCACTGCGGCATCGGCGGAAGCGGTGTCAGGATCTCCCCGATTCCCTCCGAAAGAGCCGTTCCCCGCATGATACAGTACGGCACATCCGCCCCCAGACGGACGCCGCGCTCCATCAGCTCCTGTTTCGAAAGCCCCAGTCCGAACATCTTGTTGACACCAAACAGGACTGCGGCCGCATCGCTGCTGCCGCCTGCCATCCCGGCTGCCACCGGGATAAATTTCTTCATCTTGATCTCCACACCGTCACGGATTCCAAACTCATCCATCAGAAGCTTCGCCGCGCGGTAACCTAAGTTATTTTCATTGTCCGGCAGATAATAAAGGTTCGTTGAAAGACGGATTCCCTCTTCCTCCGTCCGGTTCAGTTCGATCGCGTCGTACACGCGCACCGTCTGCATGATCATCCGCACTTCGTGGTAGCCGTCTTCTCTCCGGCGGACTACATCCAGACCGAGATTGATCTTTCCATATGCTTTCAGCTCCAGATGCCTGATCATCGGTCATTCCTCCCATCGTTCCCTTAGTGTAATCACACTAGATTGTATTTTTTCATTATTTTGTATACAAGCTATTATATCCTTTTTGCATACAAAATACAATAGAATCCTTGCAGGATGAAGGTACCTGAACGAATTCCATTTTTTCCGCCAATATCCGTGAAGCCGTGTTGGAACGCTTCGTGCAAATCCGGATCTTATCCAGCTCCAGCGTTTCAAACCCATATTTCACAATCGCCCGGCAGGCTTCCAGCGCATATCCCTGACGGCGGAACGGTTCATAAATATGATATCCCAGCTCTCCGTCCGTCAGCCCCGCCTTTCCAACCAGCACACCGTCCGCGCGGCGTTCCAGCGCCCACAAACCGCACTCGGCAAAGCGGTACTGGTGTTTCCGGTATTCCTCGCGCTTGTTCCAATCAGAAAAAGTTCCGTCGGCATCCTCAGCGGATGCCGGTTCCAACGGATCGTCCCGGGAAAATTCACGAATGATGAGGCGGTCGGTTTCCGCGATGAACCACGGGAGAGCCAGATGGCGGCGGACGACGCGTTCCAGGAATGTTTCATCGGCGTCTTCAGGGTCTGTAATAAGGTAAAGGCAAGATGAATAGTCGGCCGGCTGTTTTTCCTCGTTTTCCCTCCATAAGCCAACAATAGCTCTCCCGGCTGCTTTCGCAGCCTGAAGAGCTTCGTTTTCATCGGAGAGAATCACCGGGTATGTCTGTCCCGCAATGGTTACTTCTCGTTCGATTGTCATAGATTATCTTTCTTTTCCTTTTTCCGGCTCCGGGTACTCCTCGCCGAAGGTGTCAACGGTCATCTTTTTGATCTTCTGCTCTTTCAGCGGACGATCGCCCCAGTCGGTGCGGACGCCGGCAATCTTGTCCACGATATCCAGACCTTCAACTATCTTCCCGAAGGATGCATACTGACCATCCAGATGCGGGGAAGTCTCATGCATGATGAAGAACTGGGAACCTGCGGAGTTCGGGTCCATCGCACGCGCCATAGAGAGAACGCCCTTGGTGTGCTTGAAATTGTTCGTAAAACCATTCTGGCTGAACTCACCCTTGATGGTATACCCTGGACCGCCCATACCGTTTCCATTCGGGCATCCGCCCTGAATCATAAAGCCCTTGATGACACGGTGGAAGATCAGACCATCATAAAAGCCCTTCTTGATCAGGCTGATAAAGTTGTTGACTGTGTTCGGCGCAATCTCTGGGTAGAGCTCTGCCTTCATGATATCGCCATTTTCCATCTCAATGGTAACAACTGGATTTTTCATGTATGTTTCCTCCTGAATTTTAAAAAATATCTCATTAAGTGTTCACATTATATCATACAACCATTCCTGGAACAAGCCTCGTTACAATTTACATGGAGCGCACACTGTCACTAAATTTTTCCGATGCTTCACATTCTAAAAACGTTCGAAAATCGACTGTTTTTCGTTCCATATTTGTCCATTTTCTTTACATTTCGTAAGTTTCTCCTCACAATTCGTTCACATTTATGGCTTAAGATGTATAGCACAATGTCGAAATGGACATTCTATGCGAAAAGATGAATGTTGCGCTCAGGAATCATCATCTGTCCTGCATCATACATCTGTGAGCAAACTAAGTCAAAAGAAAGGTTGGTAATGTACTATGAAAAAAACATATTTTGCTATCCTGGGCGCGGCTGCGATCCTCTCGCTCGCAACCGCCTGCTCTTCCAAAAACGTGAATGAACCGACTGCTAATGAATCGTCCCAGTCCGCCTCCTCCGAGTCCAGCTCGAATGGCATGGACGAAAGCAGCCCGATGGATGATTTAAAAGAAGACGCCAAAGACGCCGTTCTTCCATCCGAAGGAACTGCCGATGCAAAACAGTCCACAATGACTGGTACGATCAGCGACATCAAAGACTTTATGTTTACGATCACCGCCGACGGAACCGATTATGAATTCAGCTTCGAGCAGGATCAGAAACCGGACGGGCTTTCTGATGTAAAAGATGGGGATAAAGTTACCGTAACGTATACGGGAACCGTCAGTGAAGTGGATGCATTCAGCGGAACCGTTTTATCAGTTAAAAAAGCGGAATAAGGATTGTTGACACACTTTATACCCGTATTTTTTATGGCAGTCTTGACAGACGAAGCACGCAAAATATCTGCGCTTCCTGCCCAGGCTGCCATTTTCGATCCTCTGAACATAAAATCTATTTATCGTAATCATGGAATCCATGTTCCGCGTTCATATTTCGTTCACACTTCATTAAAAAACCTTTTACACAATTAACATGGTTTCTTCACGATTTTTCCCTATACTATAACCATAGCAACAAGCAATGCTTACAAATTTTTTTCATAATACCGAGCTGAGTTTATATCAGCTCTCCTCCCTTTTTCAATACCAAAAGACCTCTCACTGCTGGAGAGGTCTTTTGTTGTATCTGAATCCCTCAACGCTCTCACCGTTCTGGTCTTCGTACCTTCCTGCCAAGCAGCACCAGCGCTGCAAGGTTTGGCAGCGCCATCAGCCCATTGAAAATATCAGATACCGCCCAGACGGCTTCCATCCGGCTGACGCAGCCGAGAAAGACTGAGGCAAGATAACCTCCGTGATACAAAATACATATTTTGTCGGCACGCTTCTGTGGGACACCCCGCATCAGCCATCCAAGTGCCTGATCGCCGATGTAAAACCAGGCAAGGATCGTGGCAAAGGCAAACAGCACTATACACGCCGCCGTCACTATGCCGCCTGCATTTCCAAAACGGGCTGCCAGAGCCGCCGCCACCGCGCCGCTGCCGCCCAGGGAATCGATCTTCTCGGTCAGATTGTGTGGAAATACACAGAGCAGTAAAAAAGCGGTCAGACTGCACCCTATGATTGTATCGAAAAACACCTCGAAAATCGCCCACATTCCCTGTTTCTGCGCTTCCTGCCTCTGTCTTAGCCTCCCCTTTCCCTCACTCATCCCATGCAGCACCGCCAGACTCCCCAGGCCCGCCTCATTGGAAAACACACCGCGCGATACCCCGCTCCGGATCGCCGCTGCCATTCCGTACCCGGTCATCCCGCCCGAAATTCCTGAAAAATTCAAAATACTGCTTCCATCCGTCTGTCCTGCATTATCTGCCAGTCCAAATGCCCCGCCCATAATTTTTCCCAATACTTCCGGTATCTGATCATAAAAACTGAACACGGCGATTCCACCTGCCAGCAGATACAGCCCCGCCGATACCGGTACCAGAACCGAAGCCGTCCATCCGATGCGTTTTGCCCCGCCAAAGAGCACCACGGCAGTCAAAACTACCAGTATGATACCGGTTCCAAGCGGCGGCAGGGACGCTGCATAGCGCAGACTATCCGCCAGAGCCCCCGCCTGTACCATACATCCCATTCCAAGCGACGCCAGCACGCAAAACAGGGCATAGCATTTTCCAGCGAAACAGCTTCCAACCCCATTTTCCAGATAGACATAAGGTCCGCCCCCATACAAAATTCCCAGATAAACCTCCGTATATGCCAGCGCCATCCCCAGAAATGCCGCCGCCCACATCCAGAACACAGCACCTGGACCACCGATCGCCAACGCGACTGCCACGCCCGTGATATTTCCCGTTCCGACCGTCGCCGCCAGCGCGGTGCAGGTCGTCAAAAGCTGTCCTTTCCCGCCGCTCCCAACCGTCTCTTCCCACCAGACTCTGATATGACGGATCGGAAATCCCCGCAGACGCACCATGCAGAGGACTCCAACCGCCAGAAACAGTCCCAGAAGCCACGGTCCCCACACCATTTTCTGTACGATTCTGAGTGCTTCCATCCGAGCACCTTTCTATATCTATTTTCACTCTATCAAACCAATCTTATGATTTACTATGATATTTCATTCTCCAAGCCATGATATTGCCTTCCGAGAACTCTCTTTCCATCCACGTTTTGTTACTGTACACGCATACGTGTCCAGTAACCACGTTTTCTTACACTTTCTGTAAACATCCGCAAACCCCATGACAAACCAGACCGGCAGTGCTACAATAAGCATATCGGACAGGCGGACAAATTTCCAAATCTCTGTCCTTCTGGAAAGGATGAAAACAATATGCCAGGTTTTACCACGCACTATATATTCGGCATGAAAGCATACAACGATATGCCGTTCACACCCTTAAAACACACGATCGCCAAATACCGCTGGCTCTACCAGCTCGGTCTGCAGGGACCGGATATGTTTTTCTATAATATCCCGATCCTGCGCCACCGCGATTACCGCAACGTCGGTTCCTATATGCACGAACACAAGGTAAACGCCTTTTTTGAGTGCTGTCTGCGCCGTATTGGAACCATCCGCTCGCGCCAGCAGCAGGAGGAAGCCATCTCCTATCTGGCCGGATTTATAAACCATTACATTGCCGATTCGATCTGTCATCCTTACGTGTACGGGCGCATCGGCTATCCAGTGGATGCCCCGACCTCCATGCATCACGGGATGCACGCACATCTGGAAAACGAGCTCGACGCGATCCTGCTCTGGAAATATAAAAAAAAGAAGCCGTCCGAATTTAACCAGACCGCCACGATCTGTCTAAATGGACAGGAAATCCAGTTTATTTCCCATTTCCTGGCTTCCTGCATCAACGAAACCTATTATCCGATCACCTACCGCAACAACTTCCAGGTTACTCCGGCGATGGTGCACCGCTCCATCTGGGCGCTGCGCTTCGGCTGCCGGACACTCTCGGACAAGAACGGCAAGAAAAAATTCGGCATTGCACAGGTCGAATCCATCTTCGTCAACCACCCAGTTGCTTCCGCGAAAATGGTAACGGACTCCGTAACCGACTACCGGAGCAGCTGTAACCTAAACCACGAAGCATGGGGCAACCCGTGGGATCCGACCCGCGTCTCAACCGCCTCGTTTGTTGATCTCTTCCATGAAACATTGGACAAATGCAGCCGTGTCTATGCGCTTTTAAACAGCGCCGTCACAGACAACATGCCGTTAGATAAACAGGATTTATCGCCGCTTCTGGCTGAACTGGGGAATGAGTCTTATCACAGCGGACTACCTGTTGAGTGAAAACACGTACTTCGGTTCCTGGTAAATAAAAGCTGTCATATGAAGAACACTCATCTGTTTCTCATATGACAGCTTTTTTGATCACTTTTCTCTTAATTATACACAGAAAATATCCCGTGTCTGTGCAGACAACCTCTTATTCTGCGTTCTCTGTCTCTTCCTCCGCCTCAGTCGTATCGTACTCGCCTGCTGCTTCTTTCTCTTTCACCTTGGAAATCAGCTCTTTGGTATCCGGAAGTTTGAAATCTGCGCCAGCCTCATAGGAACCACTGATAAACCATGCGTCCTCGTTATCCTGGTCGCTCTCCGGAACGATGCTGTAGGACAGTGCATACTGTTTCCACAGTCCGCCGTAGGAATCTTCACCGGACATCTCAATCGAGAAGTCCTGGGTGTGGACAATGTCGTTGAATCCCTTGATTAAATCTTCCGCATAGGTTCCTATCTGATCATCCGGCAGATCATCTGCCACTACCCAGATCAGCATGATCTGTTTCTTGTTCGGCTCCATATAGAAATGGAAATCGCGGCCGTACTCGTAGGTACTTGTATCCTTGAACATGTCTTCCGCGTCCGTGCTGACCTGTGTCCAGTCGATCTCAACATTTTCCTGGGTCTCAAAATTCGGATCTCCGACTACCGTCTCAGAAGTCGGTTTTACAATCGTACTCTCCGTGCATCCGCTGAGCAGCGCCATACACGCAACCATCATTATCAGAAGTTTTTTCATCGTGTTCTTCTATCCCTTCATTCACTCATTCACAGCCGGAACCAGCCCGAACCGCATGGCTATTATATAATATCGCCTTTTGTTTTTGTAGTCATTTTAGAAAAATTCAAAAAATCTTCATACTTTCCAAAATTTCCCGTAAACAATCCATCTGGACCATTTTACCGCCATTTAGCGCATCCAGGTTGTCAATCCAAATCCTCAACCGTAAGCTCTGTGTCATCCTCCTGCACACCCTGCTGTGTTTTGGCATCCTCTGCCTCTTTCTGTGCAGGTTTTTCTTTCAGCGGCTTCTTTTCCGTGGAACCAGTTCTTACTTTTCCACTCTCTGCCAGCCGGGACGCGGCTGCATCTGCCGCCGGAACCTGTCCTGAACCAGATCGCACATCCATGTCAGACTCCGCCTGCTCTGTGCTCTCATCTGCCTCCGCTGTGCCAGGCGCCCTGTAGGACGCGCCCATCCGCTTTTCAAGCAGTTTTTCAAACTCTTCCCGCGAACAGCCGATCTCCTGCAGACGCTGTCTTCTCCGTTTTCTCCGCTCCTCCTGGCGTCTCTTTTCTTCCTGATGACGCTGGTAGAACAACCATACAAGCGCCGCACACGCCGCTGCCAGAAGCACACTGACGACCACAATCAGCACCGTTCTCACCGATACTTTCGGAAGTTTCGGCAGGGTCAGGTGGAACGAAGATTTCGCCTGCTTCGGTTTTCCGGACGCGCCTGTATTGGATGCTGCCGGATCCGATGCCGTATTTCCGTCATCCGGAGCCGTCTCCCCGTTTGCTGCCGCTTCTGCCGCCGATGCGCTGATCAGATACACCTGTCCGATCTTGCGGTCGTTGTATTTGTAAGAAAGCAGTGCCACCGCGCCCAGCGGTGCATCCTCCGGCAGATCCGTTACCACCGTCTTCTCCGCATCCGCAAACGAAGCATCCTTCGGGATCGTGATGACTGCCGACGTATCCATCGATAAATCGGACGGCTGATAGCTATTGTCTCCGATCTGCACCGGCTGATCGCCGCTTGTGTATGCCGTCTCATTTTCCGAAATATTTACATTTTCAAACCGTAGAAAGCCGAAATCCAGCAATGCAATCGTATCCTGATAATGGGTCGCCTGCGTACTCTTCATCGTGACCGCAATCTGGCGTCTGTCATCCTTGATCGCATAGGTAACAAGCGTCTGCCCGGCAATCGATGTGTAACCGGTCTTTCCGGCTACCGCATATGGATAATAGTTCGGACTCTCTGTGTCAGTCGTGATAAGAAGCTTGTGCTCCGGCTGGATGGTCACACCGTCCGGATTGTTCTTCGTCGCCGGTAATCGGTAGCTCTTATCCTTACTGATCGTTAAAAGCGTGTCATTTTTATACGCCGCCGATGCGATCAGCGCCATATCATACACCGAAGTGAGCTGTGTGTCGTCATTCAGACCGGACGGATTCGCAAAATGGCTGTTCTCACAGCCAAGCTCCGCCGTCTTCTCGTTCATCATCTTCACAAAACCGTCGCGGCTTCCGCCCACATGCTCCGCCAACGCATTCGCCGCCTGGTTGGAAGAACGCATCAGCAGCAGGTAGAGACAATCGCGCACCGAAAGCGTGTCGCCCTCCTCGATGGCGTTCTTGTTTCCGCTGCCATCTTCCACGTTGTAAACGGCATCGTGGGAAAATGTGACCGTATCATCCAGACTGCTGTTCTCAATGACTACGAGCGCCGTCAATATTTTCGTGATACTTGCCGGTGCCTTCTGCACATGGATGTTCTGCCCGAATAAAACCGCCCCGGAGTCCGCATCCATGACAATGCCTGCCTCCGACTCGATCCCCGTATCCGAGGGCCAGTCCGGCTTTGCAAATGCCGTCATCGGCATTCCGGCAGCCATCAGTGCCGTGATCATCAAACTTATCAGTAAACGTCTTAATCTCTTCATACGATTCCTTCCTGTCAGCTTTCCTTTTCCGGAAATCCTTTTGTATCATGAACGATATAAATTGGACGATCCTTCAATTCTGTAAACAGGATCGCGATATACTCCCCGATAATTCCCACAATCACGAACAGCATCGCGAACATAAAGCATAAAAGCACTACGATCGTCGCGTAACCATTGGGCGTTCCTTTGACCGCCCACTCATAAATCGTTTCCAGCATCACGAGCAGCCCCAGAAAGCCCACGATAATTCCCGAGTAAATGCCGAGCTTTAGCGGCAGATCCGAAAAGCAGAGAATCGTATTGATCGAAAATTTAAATAATTTCCGAATACTGTACTTGCTCTCGCCCGCCACCCTGGCTCTCGCCTCATACTCGATGGTCGTCCGGTTAAATCCGATATTCTGCACATAGCCGCGCAGGAAACGCACTTTTTCCCGGTAATTGGTCTTTAACACCTGCGCCGCATTGGCAGTCAGCGCAAAGAAATCGGATGCGTTATTTTCCAGCTTCACATCTGAAATCTTGTTCAAAAATTTATAAAAAGCAGAAGACGTCAGGTTTTTGATGAATCCAGCCGATTTATTTTTCGTCCGGACCATGTTGATAACCTCATAGCCCTCTTCGAATTTTTCGATTATCTGCGCCACACATTCCGGCGGATGCTGCAGATCGGCATCCATACACACGATGCCCTCCCCGATGCTGTGATCCAGCCCCGCAAGCATCGCCGCCTCATGGCCAAAGTTGCGGGAAAAGTTGATCACACGTACCCGCGGATCCGCTGCTGCCAGTTCTGCCAGAATCTGCCCCGAGGCGTCCGCACTTCCGTCGTTGACAAAAATCAGTTCGTAATTCCACGGCAGCGCCTCAAAAACCGGAGTTGCCTCCCGATAGAACTCATGCAGCGCCTTTTCCTCGTTGTAAACAGAAATCACGATCGAGATCGTCTTTGGTTTCTGTCCGTTCATATTTTCCATCCTGTTCTGCATGGTCGACTGTCTGGTTTCATTTTTCTTCTTATCTTCCATGCTGTCTGTCCGTTTTTTCTTATCTTTCTTACTCATATTTCATCTTTCAATTAAGCATCCGGGTCATCCAAAATTTCGATCGCTATCGAAGAATGTGCCGGAACCCGTTTTTCCACCGGCGGCAGCGTCATATAGTCGCCGTAAATCCACTCCAGCACATGCTCATAGCCCACCGGCACCATCAGCTTTGTGTCCTCAAACGGCAGATCCACCGCGTGCTCGCACCATGCGCCCTCCAGCGTTACATAGAGATAATCCGGCTGGTAATTGCTGTAATACCAGTGTTTCGTTTTCTTTTTGCGATCCTTCGCCGCTGCAAGTCTCTGCAGCTTAAATAAAACCGGCATCGGGACAAGGTGTCCCACACCTGCCAGCACACCAACCCGCAGCTTATCCATCAGGCTGTATTTGCTGAAATCAATCTGATCACGGTGTGCGATCGCCATTCCATAAATAATCTTCTGAAGAAATTTTGCGCTCCACGCGCCCACCTTACTATCCGGCAGGCGGTCAAGGACGAACAGATCCACCCAGAGATGGTTTAATTTTCCCTCATAAAACTGCATCTGCTCATTGTCCTCATGGACGCGGCTGTTGTCATAGATGACGCGCGTTGTAAAATCATAAAACACCTTGCCACCCCGGATCTCCTCCGGGCGCAGCAAGGACATTCCCTCCGGCAGCTCCCGCGGCGCTACCTTCAAAAACATCTCATAATTGGCACGTGTAAATGCCAGATCGACATCATCATCCCACGGGATAAATCCCTCATGACGCACTGCGCCCAAAAGTGTCCCGGAATCCAGCATATAGGAAATCTTGTATTTCCGGCAGATCCGGTCTATCTCCTTCAAAAGGCGCAGATTCGCCCGGTGAACCTTCTCAAGCCCCGGATACGGCGGCAGTTTGACCGCCCTGCGGCTCTCTGATTTTTCCTCATTCATGATGGTTGTCCCCTCATTTTCTCCTGCAACTGCTCATTCTCTGTCACAGCTGCTCATTTTCACAGGCATTTTCTTACAGGCAGAGCATCTCCCCGCCTGTGAATTGCCGCGGTCTCCGTTCTTACTGACGGCATGCCTCACGAAGTGTCTTTGCCATATAATCAATCATTTCATCTGTCATGCCCGGATAAACGCCGACCCAGAAGGTATCGCGCATGATACGGTCGGTATTTTCCAGAGTTCCGGCTACGCGGTAGCCGCAGTTTTCTTTCCGCATCTCATCAAAGCACGGATGCTTGATCAGGTTTCCGGCAAAGAGCATACGCGTCTGCACGCCCTTTTCCTCGACATATTTGACCACCTTGTTCCGATCCACGCCCTCTTGGCAGGTCAGAAGGAAACCAAACCAGCTCGGATCGGAATGCTCACAGGCAACCGGCAGGATATATGCGTCCTCGGTTCCGGCAAGTCCCGCTTTCAGGCGGGCGAAATTGTGTTTTCTGCGCTCCACGAAGGATGGAAACTTTTCAAGCTGCGCGCAGCCGATCGACGCCTGCAGGTCGGTCGCCTTTAAATTATATCCAAAATGGGAGTATACATATTTATGGTCGTAGCCAAGCGGCAGCTCACCATACTGGCGGTCAAATCGGTGACCGCAGAGGTTATCGCAGCCGGACGGGCAGACACAGTCGCGTCCCCAGTCGCGGAAGGAACGGATAACCTTGTTTAAAAGCGGATTGTCCGTGTACACGGCGCCGCCCTCGCCCATCGTCATGTGGTGCGGCGGATAAAAGCTGGACGTTCCGATATCTCCGATCGTACCGGTAAAATGCCACTCGCCATTCAGCTCATAGCGGCTTCCGAGGGCATCACAGTTGTCCTCCACCAGCCACAGGTTATGACGGTCACAGAATTCTTTTACCTTCTGTAAATCAAACGGATTTCCCAGTGTGTGGGCGATCATAACCGCTTTCGTCTTCTCTGAAAGCGCCGCCTCCAGCTTATCGGCGTCGATGTTGTATTGTGGAATCGTCACATCCACAAACACTGGAACTGCGCCATACTGGATCGCCGGGGTTACCGTCGTCGGGAAACCTGCCGCAACCGTGATAATCTCATCGCCGCGGCGCACCCGGCGCTCTCCCAGCAATGGGGAAGTCAGCGCCATAAATGCGATCAGGTTCGCGGAGGAACCGGAGTTTACAAGGGAACAGTATTTGACGCCCAGGTAGTTCGCAAGCCCCGCCTCAAACTGATCGGTGTAACGTCCGGAGGTCAGCCAGAACTCCAGCGCACTGTCTACCAGATTGACCATCTCATGGTTATCGTAAACGCGGGACGCATACGGAATCCGCTGTCCCTCGGTAAATTCTTTTTTCTGATTATGATATTTATCGCAATACTCTGCCACCAGATCGAGAATCTGCTGACGCGCAGCCTCTTTTCCGTCCGACAGGGTTACTTTTTCTTCTGACATGTTTCTCCTCCTGCTTTTGCTACCGTTCTCTGCCGCAGCCGTATCAGCTCTGCCTGCTGCCAGACACACCTTTCGTGCAGCCGCCTGCATCTATCTATTTTTCTTCAAACCGAGCCGCATACGCCCGGATCTGCTCATCCGTCACCTCGCGCATATCCGCTCCGGCAAGCCACTTCTTCGACCATTCCACCGTCGCAGCCATCGCCTCTTCTACATGGAAGTGCGGCTTCCAGCCAAATACCTTTTTCACTTTGGAACAATCCAGTTTCAGAAAATTCGCCTCATGCGGACCTCCGTCATAGCGGTTGATCCAATGCATCCCGCCGCCCCATGTTTCACAGAACAGATCCGCCAGACGTCCTGTATTGACGCAGTCACAGTCATCCGGTCCGACGTTGTAGCAGCCCGCCAGCTCCGCATTTTCCCACTGCGCCTTTGCCACCGTCAGATACAAAAACAGCGGCTCTAACACATGCTGGAACGGGCGCGTCGAATGCGGATTCCGCACGATAATCGGCTCTTTCTTTTCCGCTGCACGCACGCAATCCGGCACGATCCGGTCCGCCGCAAAATCACCGCCGCCGATCACATTGCCAGCACGGCAGGTTGAGACGGCGCAGCGGCCGTCCGTGAAGAACGACTGCTTATAGCTGTGTGTCACCAGCTCCGAACAGGATTTACTATTGGAATACGGATCATAGCCGTCCAGCGGGTCATTTTCGCGGTAACCGTACTCCCATTCCTTATTTTCATAAACCTTGTCCGTCGTCACATTGACGAGAGAGCGGACGGATTCACACTGTCTGGCGCATTCCAGCACATGAACCGTACCCATGACATTCGCCGCATACGTGCCGACCGGATCCCGGTACGACTCGCGCACGATCGGCTGCGCTGCCAGGTGGAGTACAATCTCTGGCTTCGTCTCATCAAACACCTGTTTTAGATGGGCAAAATCGCGCACATCCCCATCCACATGGTGAATCGTCTCCCCCAGATGCAGGATCTCAAACATCGACGGCTCGGTCGGCGCTTTCAGCGCATAGCCGGTCACCTCCGCCCCCGCCAGATGGAGAATGCGGACCAGCCAGCTTCCCTTAAAGCCTGTGTCACCGGTCACAAGGACCCGTTTTCCTTTATAAAAATCAAGAAGTTCCATGGTTTTCCTCTTTTTAATTAATTTCGTGATTTCATCACTCCATTATCTTTGCTGAGTGCTCTTATTATATTTCTCACCCGTCCACTCACGAACCCGCGCTATCGCGCTCTACCGCCCTGCTTCGCATGGCTGTTCGTTCGTTAATGGCGCAAGAAAAGAATATGTCTGCTTCGCAGCCGCATTCTTTCCTTCTGCGCTCATTATATCATACTTTCTTACAGGATTTGTGTCTATTCCTTGAATTTTCCCTTACAGTATATTATTGTTACTGTTCACGGGTAGGCACTTTTGGAACCGAAAGTGCCGTAAGAAAACGTGGTGGCAGCAGGAATTTGCCGTATTTAAATGCGAAGCCACGGCAAATTCCGTTACTGGGCACGTATGCGTGTACAGTAACATATTATTTCCACAGCTTCCAGGGCGCATTGCCTTCCTGCCACATCTGTTCCAGCTGCATCTTGTCACGCTGGGTATCCATACATTTCCAGAAACCGTCGTGGCGGTATACCATCAGCTGTCCGTCCTTGGCAAGCTGCTCCAACGGCGCTTTCTCAAAGACGGTATCATCGCCCTCGATATAGTCAAAGACGCCCGGTTCGAGTACCATGAAGCCGCCGTTGACGATCTTGCCGTCATCATCGTTCTTCTCACGGAACTCGCGGATGTGTCCGTCGCTGTCAACATCCATGACACCGAAACGCTGTCCGATGTTGACGCCGGTCAGGGTCGCGATCTTGCCGTGCTGCTTGTGGAATGCCACCAGCGCGTCCAGATCCACGTTGGAAACGCCGTCGCCGTAGGTCAGCATGAACGTCTCATCCCCAATGTAATCGCGGATACGTTTGATACGACCGCCCGTCATCGTGTGCAGTCCGGTATCGACCAGCGTCACGCGCCACGGCTCGGAATAATTGTTATGCACCTGCATCTCGTTCTTCGCCAGATCGAAGGTCACATCCGACGTATGCAGGAAATAATCGGCAAAATACTCTTTTACTACATACTGTTTGTAGCCCAGGCAGATCACAAAATCATTGAACCCATACTGGGAATAGTGCTTCATGATATGCCAGAGAATCGGCTGTTCTCCGATCTCGATCATTGGCTTTGGTTTTAAATGGCTTTCCTCGCTGATTCGTGTGCCGAATCCACCCGCTAATATTACAACTTTCATTGCACTTCTCCTTCTGTCCATCGTTTTTATCGAAATATATTCAAATGGTTTTCTTCCAAAATTCTCATCGCATCCCGCACTGCATCCGGGTCGTTATGCAGGTAGGTTTCCAGATCCTCATCGCTCGCCGTCCGGTAATTCAGTCCCAGCTCCCTTGATACCTGTAAATATGCCTTCCGGTACGGCGCTGTCCGGATTTCTGCCCGGGTTGTCCATGCATTTCCAAAGACCGTCAGCACGGTAAATGCCAGCATACAGACCTTTAAAGGTGTGCGTACTGCCCGTTTCTCCGGCGCGCGTGTTTTCGCCTTATCTGCCTCTGTTTCCTGCGCCTTTTCCCGGCACATACTCCAGACGAGTGCAAACGTAAGCAGAATTCCTACAATTCCCATCTGGTACTGTATCTCGTACCGCGAGGACATCCCGTACTCGTCCTTCAGGAAAATCCACCGCGCCGCCAGCACCAGCAGATGGTTACAGCCGCCGCTGAGAACCAGCAGAAGCGGAAAAATAGTCTTTTTATAAAGCTGAAACCGCACATTCAGATACAGTGCCAGCAGATACGAAACAAACACTGCCAGCCCCAGCAGATACACCAGATGCAGCCGGACAAACCAGGGGCTTCCTGCCTCCAGCTCCTGAATCTGCGCCACGCCGATCACCGACGATGCCACCGCTTTCAGCAGAAACCGCAGGAAAAAGAGTGGCTGGGCGGCAAATTCCTGAGCGATTGAAACATCAGTCACTGCTCCACGGTGCACGTAAACTGCCTGTGAACTGCTCCAAAGATATAATACCATCGCAAAAACCGTTGTCAATGCCCCGATGCACCAGGTTCTCCGGCACTTTCGGCTCCAGGAGCGGCTGCTTGTTTCAGCACCACCGCTCCGATCCGCCAGCCACAGTGCGCCGTATGCCAGCACCAGAATCACCGCATAGCCGCCGCTGTACGGTCCTGCCACCAGCACGACCAGCAGGATCGGCAGAATTGCCAGAAGCACCCGGTCAGACATATTCCGGCACCGGGTCGCCGCTGCATGGTCGAGGACTGCAAAATGGAATAAAAACCCGGAGATCGACAGAGTGCAGACCCAGCCGGTCCCGTTCGTCATCATTTCCCATTTATTCAGACTGAAATATACAAACTGAATCAACAGGAAGGAAAGATAGCCGACCGAGCGGTTCCGCTCTGCGTAGAGCGACAGCACCGCCGCGCCCGCACCCAGGCTCAAAACACCCAGAATCATGTCAAAATACGTATTATAGCCAAATAGTTTCACATTGATGATGCGCCCCAGATACGTGATCGGAACGCGCGTCAGGATATCCGGTACAAAGAATTTCGCCGGATTTGTCACATCCGGCAGATACGAATTGATCAGCCGGATATAATCCGAATACGCCACATTGTCCGAGGCATGAAATATATACCAGATATAAAACAAAATCCCCAAAATAACCGGAAGCCCTAAAAATACACGGCGTTTCATCCGTTTCTCCTCTTTAAAATGCTCAGCTGGTTCAAGTAAAGTTCAAATAACTGACGGTGTTTCTTCGTAATAACCTCCAGAATCACACCACTGATCCACAACAGGAACGAAATCACATAGAGTCCGGAACACGCGATCAGGGTCGGGAACTTCGGCACCATGCCGGTTGCCAGATAGCCGCTGAGCACCGGCGCGAAAAATGCCGTTGCAATCGCAAAACAAATGAGTCCCAGCCATCCAAAGAACGCAAATGGCTTGTAATCCCGGAAGAGTCTCGCGATCGTGCGTAGCACCTTAAATCCATCCGAAAACGTATTTAACTTTGACACACTTCCCTCCGGGCGGTCACGGTATCCAACCGGGATCTCCACCAGCTTAAAGTTCTTGTCCAGCGCATGGATGCTCATCTCCGTCTCAATCTCAAATCCGGTCGAAAGAATCGGGAAGCTCTTGACAAATTCATAGTTAAATGCGCGCGCGCCTGTCATGATATCCTTGATATTGCTCTTGAAAATCAGGTTGATAAGCCCACGCACCAGACGATTTCCCGTATTGTGGAACGGACGCTTATTTTCGGTAAAATACGTCGAAGAAAGGCGGTCGCCGATGACCATATCCGCTTTCCCCTGTAAAATCTGGTCTGCCAGCTTTCTCGCGTCCTCCGCCGGGTAGGTGTCATCGCCGTCCGTCATGACATAGCACTCCGCGTCAATGTCGCGGAACATGCTGCGGATGACATTTCCCTTGCCCTGCTGGTATTCATAGCGCACAACCGCGCCTGCCTCCCTGGCAATCTCATCCGTGTGATCCGATGAATTATTGTCATATACATAGATCGTTGCCTCCGGCAATGCCTCGCGGTAGTCCTTGACCACCTTGGCAATCGTCTGGCCTTCATTATAACACGGAATTAATACCGCTATCTTGTCCATTTTTCTCCTCCCGTTTTCACTCTTCCACCGTTTTGGCGGACCATTCCGGATTGATCACAACAGCCCGTTTTGTCTCAGCTGTACTTACCAATTCCAATTTTATCTCTCTCTGAAGCCCTGTCAGATCAAGCTGTACTTCCATCGGTTCATATTCCTTCTGTCCCGCCTGGATCACAGCAGCCGTCCGGCTGTTTGTCCCATCCGAGGCGATGATTTCCACTTCAAATGGCTGCTTCAGCACCCAGTAGTCCGGATCACACAGAACCGCCCGGATAGTCGGATGATCGTCCCCGCTGGTATTCTCCCAGCGCCATTCTGGTACTTCTTTTTCCGGTTCCTGTGCATCCATGAAAATCTCCTGTGTGCGGTACCAGCAGTTTTCGCGTCCATGCGCCATCTCAAGCCCTGCCAGTGTAAAGGACTGGCTGCCCTGCAGGATTGTTTCCTGATACTCCATATCATGCACGTACCATCCCGCCTCATTCATCCATTCCAGATAGCTTTCCAACGTCTCAAGTCCCTGCGGGATCATGTCATAGACGCCCTCGCCTGCCTCCATCGCCTCCTCGATTTCATCGATATAGGCGTCTTTCTGCTCCGAAAGCTCATTGACGATCGAATACCGGTTCCAGACCGGCACATCTTCGCCCGCAAGCCGCGCATAACTTCCCACATCCGACCAGGTCAGGAAAATACGGTCAATCTTGGAACGTTCTTCCGGTGTAAACAGCTGATGATCGTGAAATACGTAAGGCAGGTTGCTGTGGATACTCTCACGGCTCACCGCCCGCATCGCCCATTCCCCGCCGTTCCAGACACGGGTGTAAGCATCGTAAGCGCGCCCGGCGTAAACAACTATAAACATAATCGCAAATACAACGCCGCCTGTCAGCCTGGGAGAAATGGAAGCCATTCCCTGCAGCACCAGGCACCCGCAAAGCATTCCGGCAAATAAGATTCCGCCCATAAAATAGCGGCTGTGTCCCGTCGTTGCCGCCCAGAGAATAAAGGATGCGGCATACAGCAGAAATAGGGTTCCCGTCCTGCTGCTGACCCGCTTCCAAATCCAGCAGAGCCCGGCTCCCGCCGCTCCCAGATACATCAGCGCCAGATCCAGGTTGTATTTCGCCGGGAGCTCACTCAGGCGGTAATCTGGATGCCGGATCATCGAATATGCCCACAAAAGGAACTCTTTTATGTTGCTGGGTCCCCATCTCGGATCCTTAAAGTCCATTTCCCCAAAATATGGCGAATGAAACAGGCTGTTGTAATAAGGATAAACCGGATTTTTCATCGCTATCCCATTGTAAATCAGGTACACACTGACGGGAATCATCCCCGTCACCAGGCATCCCAGAAACAGCTTCGGCGTCAGATACTTCCGGATTTTCCACAGATACAGAAGCACCAGCGGTACCAGATACACGATATTCGTCATCTTGAGGCAGAACAGGATTCCGCCAAACAGGCAGAATAAAACCGCCTCGCGCTCCCACTTCGCCTCATCCAGACCGCGCAGAAGCAGAAATACCATTTCCAGCAGAAACGGCAGTGCCAGAAGCTCGACCATGTAGCTGCCACTCTCCTGAATCAGCTCCAGACGGCTGACAATCAGAAATGCAAGTACCGGCGCAAGATGCTTCAACCAGCTGCATGTTCTTTCCAGCCGGCCTGCCTCCATGCTCAGGAACACCGTTACCTGCCGATAAATCACAAGCATCGCCAGCGCATTTAACAATGTCCCCATCCGAAGCCCAAAAAGCGCCCTGAATGGATAAAACATCCGGTCGCCCAGCCGGAAACCGAACATCTGGAACCGTCCCGGTATCACATGATAATGAAGGTTGTCCACAAATCCGGGAATCTGCGACAGCAGGTGATAGTTCTGCGTATCATAGCTCTGATCCGGGGCAAATCCCTTGACCGAAAAAAATGCCAGGATGAACAAACTTCCCGCTATAAAAAACGGACTCACTCCCGCATGGTCCCGTTCAAATCTTCCGATTGCCGCCATGACTGCACCGCATAAAACGAGCGCTGCCGCCCGCGACAAAATCGTTCCCTGTGGTACATGTAAAAGCCATGCCAGAAGATCCAGCACTTCCAGCCACCAGATAAAAAGCGTATAGGCAAGCAGCACTGCAAAACTGCGGGTACTGACTCTCCATTTTGCCGTTTTGTCCGCCGGCCTGTTTCCAAATAACATACTTTTCCCTTGTAATCATCCAGTTTTTTTCATGAACCTGCTGAATCATTACTTCCTTTCCATGAAACAAAATATATCTTAAAAGAAATATTCTTCCAGCATCAGGCACAGTGCATGGTACACCGGAAGATGCAGCTCCTGAATCTTAAATGTCTCCTGCTCCGGCACGACAATCGCAGTGTCGCTGTACCCACGGATCCGCCCGCCGTCGCGTCCCAGAAGCCCGATAACCTTAAGCCCCTTTGCCTTTGCCGTCACGGCTGCATACAGGACATTTTTTGAATTGCCCGAGGTTGAGATTCCGAGGAACACATCCCCCTCTTTTCCATATCCAAGCACCTGTTCCGCATAAGTCATGCTGCCGTCCACATCATTCATAAATGCGGTGGTCAGTCCTGCATGACCAGTCAGCGCGATCGCCGGAAGTCCCTGCTGCAGCTTTTCGGAAAGTTCCGCTCCCATCTGCGGATCCACCGTTTTCAGTGCCTTTTCTATCTCTTCCGAAACTGGGCGTTTCTTCACAAACCCCTTCATCAGCTCGCCCACGATGTGCTCCGAATCCGCACAGCTTCCGCCATTTCCGGCAATCAGAAGTTTTCCGCCGCGCTCATAGCACTCTTTCAGCGTCTCATACGCAGTGCGAATATCCGCTTTCACCGGTGCAAGAACCGGATAGCGGCTGATCAGCTCGTCTAGGTACTCGTATTCCTTCATGATTTCTATTTCCTCCTGTCAGTTTTTTCGATGTCTATTGAGCTTCTGCATCATAAAATAAATACTCCTGCTCAAACATTTCCAGATTGTTCTGCGCTTCTTCCTCCGGCACCGCTGTGTCGGATACCCGCGCAAGCATATTTCCATTTTCAAAAAACAGATCGGTCAGGCTGCCTCTGCGGATCAGCTCCCGCAGAAGATCCAGACTCCACTCCCAGCTTCCCGGTCCCAGATAGCCTGCTTCCGCGTAGACATAATCTGTCTTCGCATACGCCATATAGGTTTCAAACGCCTCCGGCGAGTTGACGAGTTCGACGTTGCCCCACGGCGATGTAATATCCTTATACGACTCCACATTGCACGGGAACTGCAAACAGTACGGATGCGTTCCAAATGCGATCACCCGGTTTTCCGGATCCTGCGACACTTCCTGCCAGATCAGCGTGTTTCCCTTTTCCTCTATCCGCGCCTGTTCCTGCGCCCGGTGATTGACACGCCCTTTATTCAGAAGATGAATCTCCGAAAATCCAGCCGTCCACGCCCAACTGCTGATCGCCGTGACAATCAGATTTAATACCAGCAACGGCGCCAGGCACTTCGACGCGAGCGGATAAAAGCCGATTTTCTTAAAATACACCATCGCCCGGCATACCCCCAGAATCAGCATAGAATACAGAAGCATGAAATAATTTCCGTCGATCTGGTAAAGCATCGACAGGCTGATCAGGCTGACGATCACAAATGGGAAGAAAATTACCAATGCCGCGTTCCAGATATGGGACTGCTCATCTCCCTTTTTGGAGAAAATCCCATAAAGCACCAGCATCACAATCAGCACCGCCATCAGCGAGGTTCCCCACGCCAGAATTACATGCCCCATATCTTCACCCTGCGGCTGCATCAGCATCTGCCAGATGCGCCGCGCCAGCACATGAAGCGTTGATTCCTCCTGATAATTCTGCGGCAGCTCCGAGGTGGCAAATGGGTATTTCATTTTAAAACCAAACCATGCAAAAATCGAAGTAAACACCGAAGTGACCGGCATTCCCGTGATCTTCATCGTCCGCGCCCAGATACCGACCAATGCCCCAAACGGCAGGCATAAGGAGCCAATCAGGCGGACCATATGGTGAAACAGGTCAGCCGCCGCCCCGCGCTCATGAAACCAGAACCACAGAAGGTACAGCCCCATCATGCCAAATACGGCAGTGGAAAAGACCAGGGAGGTCGGCTTCATCGTGAGGGACAGGAAATAGGAACCGGCTGCCCCGGAGAGGAATATCCAATGATTTTCATACACATGAATATACTGAAAGAAACATCCCAGCATGATAAGCTGCAGCAGCCACGTAATCAAATCCGCCTTGGCTGTGAGCGCCATATTCATGATGCCCGGCACCGAAACCGTCAAAACAGCTGCCATAATTCCCGGCAAGACGCTTCGATACGTTAGTTTCTTCTCTGTTCCGGCTTCCCGGCTCTCTTTCCCACGTTTTCGATCGCCCGTCAACATCACCGCATTCCAGACCATCGCCCCGATTCCCAGAACTGCCAGCCAGAGGTTAAAGAACGTCAGGTAGCTGTGACTCGCCAGATCGCAGAGCGGCAGAGTCAGCACCTCAAAGCCCTTCGAATACACATAGACCATGCCGACCAGCCCCGGATTCTCATACAGCCCGGTTCCGCCTGCCACAATGTACTGGGAACGCACACCATACCAGAGTGTATCAAAGTCGAGTGCGATATTCAGGCGTCCCACCTGAATCAGGAACATCAGGACACACCAGCCAGCCGCCAGCGTCCATGCCCGGCGCACCCGGCGCGGTATTTCCCGCGATCCCCCGCTGCCAGCCGGTTTGTTACTGTTCACGCATACGTGCCCAGTAACGGAATTTGCCGTGGCTTCGCATTTAAATACGGCAAATTCCTGCTGCCACCACGTTTTCTTACGGCACTTTCGGTTCCAAAAGTGCCTACCTGTGAACAGTAACGCCTGTTTCCCTGCCTCAATCACCTGAACCGACACCTTGTCCCTGCCATCCAGCATCCAGGAAAGCGTCTGCCATCCCCTGATGCACTGGCAGGAAATCGAGGAAAAATCAAAGCCCAGCGCCGCCACACCCAGAGCATAGACGATAAGGCGCATCCAGGCGATTTTTCCAACGCCAAGGGTAGAAAGCAGACAATACACAACGATTGCAAAGGAGGTTCCAAAAAGGAAGTCCATATAAAAAGAAAAATAAGGCCGCTCCCAGACCCTTCCCCTGAAAAACACCCGTTTTCTCAAAAACCGCCCGATCGCCAACAGGCTAATCAGATACATCGCCGACACCACCATCGGCAGAAATACCACATGAATCCAGGAAAACACCAGCACAACCGCCGTCAGCCAGTACATCCGGCTGCGTCCGCGCTTCAAAAGCGCCAGCCCCCCAAAGATCAAGACTGCCAGAATCGCAATCTCCACATACATCCGCTTCGATTCCGTGAAATGAATGTAATCTGCGAAAAAACCATTTCCCGTAAACAGCGTTTTCGCCGGAATCAGAACCGCCGCCACGCAGAACAGCACCAGAAAAAGACCAGCCATGCGCACGGCTGCGTCTGGTCGTCCGTTTTTTCTCTGATTCTGCATGTCGATGGTTCCTCTCTTTCTAGTTTATGTACTCCCGGAATCTTTTTGTGAGCAGCATTCTATATACGCCCGTCTAAAATCCCGCGCACCGCATCCAGCAGCGTATCGACATACGCGTCATAACCGCCCACCGGGCAGCTTCCGTCCTCTTTTATAAGTCCAGCCGCCCTATCTTCCGCATGTTCTTTTGCCCCATAGCCGGTTCCTACAAGGACTCCGGTCACGCCGAAGTTTTTTCCTGCCTGCGCGTCGATGCGCTTGTCCCCGATCATATAGGAATGTGCTTTATCAATGCCCCCCGGCAGATCGCGCTCTGCCATCTCAAACATTCCTGTCTCCGGCTTGCGGCAATGGCATTTTTTCTTATAAAGTCCAATCCCATGCTCCGGGTGGTGCGGGCAATAGTAGAACGCATCTACGTGTGCTCCGTCACGCCCCAGCACCTCATTCATATAATCATGAAGGATTTTTACATCCGCCTCGGTATAGTAACCCCTCGCCACGCCCGCCTGGTTGGTAATGACGATCACCTTATATCCGGCCTCGTTCAGGAGACGGACTGCCTCTGCGGTGCCGTCAATCAGCTTCAAATCTTCTTTTCGATGAAGATAATTGACCTCCACGTTCATCGTGCCATCACGGTCAAGGAATACTACTTTACAGTTATTTTTACACATGGAATGTATACTCCTTATCCGGCATCTGCACCTGAATATCGCGGTAGTCCCAGCGGTCTTCATCGCAGATCCAGCTCTGTGCGCCGCGCAGTTCGAAATTCCAGTCCATCAGCTGTCCGCCTGCCGCTTCCAGACGGTGCGCCACCTGATGTTTGACGTTGTATGGGCAGTACACAAGAAGGAAGCCGCCTCCGCCAGCGCCCAGAAGCTTTCCGCCGAGAGCGCCCGCTTTTTTCGCCTCGTCATAGAGCATATCAATCTGTGGATTCGTGATCTTGCTGCTCATCCGCTTCTTGCTCTCCCAGCCGTAGTCCAGAAGGCGGCCGAAATTGTGGAGATTTCCCTTTAAAAGCTCGTCCTTCATCGCATAGGAAAGCGCCTTTACCTCACACATCGCCTGAAATGCGTCCGGTTTCTTATAGTTGCTTACCTGATCCTTGATAATATTCGCGGATACATGGATATTGCCCGTGTAGCATAACAACAGGTTATACTGCAGCTCATTGATAATATCGCGGCGGATACGGAGCGGGTTTACCACGACGTTGTTGCGTCCGTGAAATTCAATAAAGTTAAAGCCGCCGAAGGTCGCCGCATACTGATCCTGATAACCGCCGGAAATTCCCAGATCGATCCGCTCCACGCCGTAAGCCAGATCCGCCATCGCATAATTATCCAGCGTGATTCCTTTCCAGCGCGCCATCGCAGTCAGAAGACTTACCATGACGGTCGAGGAGGTTCCAAGTCCCGAACCAGCCGGAGCATCGCACTGTAAATAAACCTCACAGCCCTGCTTAATATCCATCGCCCGCAGCGCTGCCGTGACAAGATCCAGCCGTCCATCGCAGACGTAATTTTCCTTCGCATTGTACTTGACTGTCATATCAAAATCCAGGGAATGAACCGTGATCTGGTCATCATCTCTCGGAATGATCGAACAATATGCATATTTATTGATGGTACTTCCGATAATGGCACCGCCCTGTTCTACACAGAATGGTTCTACATCCGTACCGCCGCCGCCAAAGCTCACGCGCAGCGGCGCTCTTCCTCTGATTACCATGTAATGTCTCCTTTTCTTACGTCCTCCTGAAACCGGAAATAATCCTCCGGCACACCGATATCAATAAAATAGCCGTCATTTACGATGCCGCCGAGACGTCTTCCCTCCTGCATCCACCTGGGGATACACTCATTTTCCAGCGAAACTTTTCCCTCCGGAATCTCATCCAGCAGCGCCCGCTTCATCAGGTACACACCGCCGTTGATCGTGCCCGCCCCGGTATTGCCGTTTTTCTCATTAAAAGCGGTCAGCAGCCCGTCGGTCAGGCGTGCCGCCCCATAGCGGGAAATATCCGGCACGCCACGCAGAACCAGCGCCATCTCCAGATTTTTTTCCTGCTGAATCCGGCTCAAATCGCCAAAATCCATCTGATAAAATGTATCGCCGTTCAGGACAAAAAACTGCTCGTCCGTCACATATTTCCCGGCATTCTTGATCGCGCCCGCCGTGCCGAGCAGCTCTTCCTCATACGCATACCGCGCCCGGATGCCAAACCGCGCTCCGTCTCCAAAATATTCTTCCACCATGCCGCCCTTATAACCAACGGCAAAAATAATATCGTCAATTCCGCTCTTTTTCAGCCCCTGAAGCACATACTCCAGAAACGGCTTACCCTCAACCAGCGCCATCGGTTTCGGACGGTCGCTTACCACACTGCGAAGCCGCGTCCCCAGTCCGCCAGCCAGAATGATTGCCTGCATACTGTACTTCCTTTCTGTCTGTTGTTTTTCGTTTAATTATCTCTACTTCTATTCTTAAACTTTAACGTTTAATTTTGATCGCATTCCGACTAGATTATTCCTTGTTTTCACTTCTGGTATCTAAGCCGTTCGTCAACAGCTGGTAAACCCAGTTTAACTTATATATTCTACCACAGTTTACTCGCGATTTCTACCGCCAGAACACCTTTTTAACCTTATCCTCTCTATATAACAAAAAATACAGCCGGTTTGGGGAAACCGACTGCATTTTTGTTTGTATCAATGGGGATTGATCATATTTAGTTGCAATGTGATTCGTTCTATTCTGCCGGGAATCTCTTGATTCCCATTGTAACAATCTCCCTAAAGAGACGTATAATTGCCAGATGTACCGGTTCCGGGCATCCGTCTACGCTCGGTGCAACTCTGGAACCAATCGAATCATGGAATTCAACGCGCCAGCAGCTGTCCAGCACTCTCTTTTCTATCTCCTCGCTGCACATGGCGTCCAGATTTCCTTCTGCCAGTCCAAGCAGGCAGGCAATTCCATAACCAGCCCAGTTTGAGATAGCCGCCGAAAGCAGAACATCCACCTTTGCTACATCCAGTGCAATGCCGGAATGACACGGGCATTTACACATATTTCCGTTCTTTACCTTTTCTCGCACTGTTTTTTCAATATTTGCCATGCCAATCTCATTACCGCCATCGCCGATACCGATTGTCGCGATCCCGCGTTCACCGGCGCCGGTAAAGAGATAATCCATCTTCGCCTGGCTGGCAGAGAAGTCAAAGCCTCCCATTCCGTGGATCCTGCCATGCTTATTCATACCTCCACGTTCAATCGCCAGACAAAGGGATGGTTTATAGTGCTCCAGCAGTTCTTCGGAACGAACCCGGCAGGCTTCCTGATCAATCGGCATACCAATTACCGCAATCGTAGGAACCATTTCAAATCCCAATTCATCCGAAAGAGATGTTGAAAGTTTTTCCGGCTCTGTAATTGAAAAACCACAGCTTGACATAACCTTCTTCATATCTTCTACCAGATAATCATCTGTAATGACAATCGGCAGACCTTTTAATGTCAAGCGGATAGCTCTTGCAAGAGCCGCCGTACCTGGCGGTCCATCCGTCTCACTCTTCGTCGGGATATTGGCTGGCTGATCCGCCCATCCGGTTGTGATAAACACATAATCGCCGGGCTTAATCGACTTTTGCATTAATTCTACCGCCGCCAGCGTCATAGGCTTTCCATTTAAAAGCTCTCTGGCTGCATCAAACAGCACCTGTGCCGTACCACGCGCACCAATATCCACATTCATCAGCCGGTCGATTGACTCTGCTACATTTGCAAGACCGACATCTGAAATTAATTTGCGCATTTTCTCTCCTCCTTCTTTTGTTATTTATGGATGCATACTCAATCTCTTCAGACTGAAATACTCCTCAAGACCCCAACCGGAAGCGTCGCATCCGACGCCGGATTCACGAACCCCGCAATGCGGAAGCATCGGTCCGGTACTAAATCCATTTACATACAATTCTCCAAATTCCAAAACTTCATATGCTCTGGCAATCGCCCTTGCATCATGTCCGAATAAATAAGAAGTCAGTCCGGCTTCCGTATCATTCGCTTTTTTCAATACATCCTCAAAATCTGTATACGGGCGTACTGAAATAACCGGTCCAAAAATTTCTTCTCTGGATATCTTCATATCCTCATTCACATCTGCTACGACTGTCGGACTGATATAAGCGCCCTTTTCAAAGCCTGCAGGAACATCTCCGCCACAAAGTACCTTTGCGCCGCGCGCTTTTGCATCTGCGATTAAATCCAGTACCCGATCCCGCTCGCGGAAACTGATCATCGGTCCCATGACCATTTCCCCGTCGTCACGTCCCGCTCCAATCGTTACTTTTTTCAGGCGATCCAATACTTTCTGGCAGAACTCCTCATAACGTTTTTCATGTACATAAATACGGTTATAACCGATACAGGTCTGTCCGGTATTGCACACCTGGCTTTTTACAATCAGATCCGCTGCCAGATCCACATCTGCATCTTCCATCAAAATCGCCGGTGCATTGCCTCCCAGCTCAAGTGAATATGTTTTAACTGAAGACGAGCCTTGCGCCATAACCTGGCGGCCTGTTTCCGTCGAACCGATTAAGGTAATCATTTTCGGAATCCGGCTCTTATTCAATACATCTCCAAGTTCTCCCGCCGGACCTGAAATAATATTCACCACGCCAGCTGGAAGCCCGATCCGATGCAGAATCTCCCCCAGATAAAGGGTTGCCAGCGGTGTCTGGCTGGATGGTTTTAAAACGCAGCAGCAGCCAGAAGCGATTGTCGGCCCAATTTTAAGCGCTGCATTTCCAAGTGGATAATTCCATGCAAGATGTCCTACCACAACGCCAAGCGGGCGGCGATCCACCAGATGATAGAAATTTCCCCGGCGGCCTGCGTTATCTGAAAACGTAGTACCTGTCACCCTGCGGATCTCTTCTGCGAAAAACCGAAGACTGGAAATCCCCCAATCAAAATCATAGCATGCTTCCGCATATGGTTTGCCGGATTCCTGTGATAACAAATCTACAATGTATTCCCGCTCTGACAAAAGTTCTTTCGTATACTTTCTCAGCCATTCCACACGCTCATCCAGCGGCGTCCAGGACCATGTCGAAAATGCTTTTTTAGCCGCCTCCAGCGCTTCTTCTGCCTGTGCCCCGGTAGCTGCCTTAAACGATTCGAAATCGGTGCCGTTTGCCGGGTTCATAACGCGGAGCATTGTCCCCTTTCCTTCCACCAGTTCTCCACCAATATACTGTTTAAACATCTGTTTCCCCACTCCTTCCCTCATGAAACAAAATCATGACCGCTTAAAAGAGGCTGCGAATATAATTCTGGACGCTCTCTTTGTCATAACCATACTTTTTATAAAGTTCCTTTGCATCTCCAAACCCCGGATATACCTGCGGGATTCCAAAACGCTTAAAGGATTCAAGTGCGATACAGTTATCCGTAAGCACATCGCTGACTGCACTGCTCAGACCATTGTTCATCAAATGATCCTCCCAAGTGATAATTCTTCCTGTTTCCTCTGCTGCCCTGATAACCGCTTCCCGATCCAGCGGTTTCACTGTAAACATATCCAGCACACGGACACTGATTCCCTCTTTTTTTAATTCCTTTGAAATCTTGATCGCTTCTGCTACCATCTCTCCACAGGCAATAATGGTAATATCCGAGCCCTCGCATGCGGTATATGCCTTTCCGATTTCAAACTGAGCATCTTCCGGATATAAAACCGCATTGTTTTTGCCCGGATCCATGCGGATTGCCATCGGTCCTGCCCAATCCACGCTCTTTAAAATTATCTGACGGAGCTGCTCCGGATCAGCCGGTGCGCACACTGTCATATTTACCAGAGATGAAAATAATGCCATATCTTCCATTGCATAATGGGTAGAACCGCCGTTACCTGTCAACCCCGAGTAATTTGCAATAATACGAACCGGGAGATTCTGATAACACAGATCCGTGCGGACCTGTTCCAGATCCCGCATACTCATAAACGGCATCATACCGATAATAAACGGAATGCTTCCTTCCAGTGCCAGACCGGCAGAAACTCCCACTACACACTGCTCTGCAATTCCCGTATCGATAAATCTGCCCGAATAAGCTGCCTTAAAATCTGCACACCCCCAGCCAATATCCGGTGTCAGAAGCCAGATACGGTCATCTGTTTTTGCCAATTCTGTAATCGCATCTCCAACTACCGTCCGCCCAGAATTGAATTTTTCCAGTGTATACGATTCCTGCATAACTATCCCTCCATTTCCCGGGCAAGCCCTGCATCCAGATCCGCCAGTGCCCGTTTTAAATCTTCTTCATTCAGGCTTCCACAATGCCACTTAATCTGTTTTTCCATAAAGGAAACTCCATGACCTTTTACTGTGTTTGCCACAATTACCGTCGGTACCTTGCTATCCGGTGCCGGTAATTGATCCAGTGCATCCACAACTGCGTTCATATCATTTCCATCGATCTCTACTACATTCCAGCCAAAAGCTCTCCATTTGTCTGCATATGGCTCCAACTTTACTGAGTCTTCACTAAAGCTGGTCATCAGCTGACGGTTCCGATCCACAATCGCTATCAAGTTTCCAAGTTCCTGTGCGTGACCATTAATTGCTGCCTCCCAAACAGAACCTTCGCAGGTTTCTCCGTCTCCCATCATGCAGAATACCCGGTGTTTTTCTCCTTTATAACGCGCATGGGCTGCCATTCCGACACAGATAGCCAGTCCGTGCCCCAGGGAACCGGTTGACGCCTCTACGCCTGGAAGACGCACTTTACACGGATGCTGTCCATATGCACTATCCAGTTTTCCGTACGTCCTTACTATCTCGTCATAGTCAAAAAATCCACGCAGCGCCATGGTTATGTACATACATACCGCGCCATGTCCTTTGCTCAAAATAAACCGATCCCGCTCCGGCATCCGGATATTATTCGGATCAATCTTCATTGTATGGTGGAACAGACAGGTCAGAATATCTGCCATCGACATATCCCCGCCCATATGAATGTTTCCCTGATAACTGCCACAAAGCTTGCAGAGTTTAGTCCGAAGCTGGTACGCCATTTCTTCCAGGCGTCTTACTTCCTGTTTATCTGCCATATCCTTCTCCTCCTTTTTACGAAATTGTCAATCCGTTCTCTCCGCCTATCACACGTTTCAATGTAAAAAAAGCAGATAATGGTGTATATGCCCCTGTCACCAGTCCTTTCGGAATGCTGCATACTTCAATATCAAACTGAACTCCATCTGCGGTCACTTCGATTTTATGGGTATTTCCCTTTACATCCGGATCCGCCACAATTCTGGAGCGCGTCTTGTCAAATCCAAGCCCCGCAATCGCAATTCCAGCATGCACATTTACATTGCGCGGGAACTTCTTACAAGCTTCTCTGGTGCTTCCTTCAAAAAGAACTGTTTTCTCTGTTACGCTGCTCCCCAGATTCGCCGGTTTTTTTGTTGTTGTGATGCATACCTCTTCCAGTACTTCCCTGCCGTCAAAAATGCCATCATATCCAAGCACAGCGCCATGCGGAATATAGATCTTTCTTCCCCATTCACTGCAGAGGTGCTTCGCCAGTTTTTCAAACTTTTCTTCTGCAAATGCACAGGATGAAAATGTCATCATATCCGCATATGGCAGAATTAACGGTGCAAGCTGCTGTACCGCCTGATAAGTAGCTGCTTCTACTACCAGATCCACGGAAAGCTCCTTCATTTTTTCTACCAGCTGCTCCGGTGTACTGATCACAAGTTCTGGCGGAAGACTGGCTGTCGCCTCTGGGTTCATATCATATATGAACCCAAGCTTCACATCGCCAAGCTCACCTAAACGTTCTTTTATATACCGGCCAATCAGGCCAAATCCTATCAGTCCTATCGTCTTCATAACAATTTCCTCCCACTCTGCCTAATACGTCAACATTCTAACCCTTGCTACCGTCTCCCATTCATCTACAATCTTTCCGTTTTCTGCCACAAGAATCGATGGATATAAAACCGTAGTCGGGCAAATATGGCTTGGTATCACATATAAAATGTCGCCAATCTGAGGGCGTTCCGCCTCATGGCCTTCCTCCATCTTCCAGAGCCAGTGTTCCTCACTCTGGAACATTGCTTTCGCCGCCACTCCTACCAGTTCGCCCCGAACCGGCTGGTCACAGGAAATTCCTTTGCTTCCCAGATCCAGTGTAAATGTATTTGATGCCGGATGACTGACAACCCGCGTCATAATCGCTCCCGCTTCCCAGAGCTTCAAATCCGGGGCATCTTTTCCGTATCTGGCATCCATGACAAAGGAAGTTCCCGGAGAAAGGAAATAATCGCTTACCTTTGCATGGCACGGAAATGACGGTGTTCCGCCTACAATCACTGTATCGCAGACAATTCCGCGTCCGAGAATATCTTGACGGACCTCTTCAATCTTCCGATCCATCTCATCTACCGCTTTCTGTCGTTCTTCCACATCCACCTGATGGTTATGTCCGTCATAACAGTGAAGTCCACGCATCTGAAGATTCGGCAGACGACTGCATCTCTCATAATAATCGGCTGTTTCAGACAGCAAAACTCCTGTCCGATCCTGTCCCACATTGACATCCAGAAGAACCGGAATTGTAATACCTTTTTCCCTCGCCGCTGCCGAAAGTTGAAGAAGCGTATCGTAGTCATCTCCAAGCGCCCAGAACTGGGTACCCGGCATTCCGAGCGTCAGGTCAATAAACCGTTCGATATTCGGTCCTACCAGCGCATAGGCAACCAATACATCTTCTGCCCCTACCGACGCTGCCATCTCTGCCTCGGAAATAGTAGCGCACATAAAATGTGTAAATCCCATCTCCATCTGCATCTTAACCAGTTCTCTGGTTTTATGTGTTTTTACATGATACCAGAGCCGGTTTGCTCCCCCCGCCAGTTCAATGGTTCTCTGTGTATTCTTCACAATCGCATCTCTATAATAAATCAACGCCGGGCTTACAATCTTTTCTTCACCCTTTACATGATAATTTTCCAATTTCATATTCATCACTCCTGCTCTGAACGCCTATTTTTTTAAGTATTTTCATTTTGGCAGAGAGGCAGCTGTTCCAGCCTCTCTGCCCATTTTTCTTTATTTCTTATTCTTCTGGAATGACACAAACTTTAATGCACTGACCGCTGCGTGCCAGATCAAGTGCCTCGCCGTAACGGGACAGCGGGAATGTATGTGTTACAATCTTTTCCAGCGGAAGCACACCGCTTTCGATGATACGGGCTGTCTTTTCCATGTAATATTTTCCAAGGAATACGCCATGAATTTCTACTTCTTTTTTCAGAACCTCTCCAACCTTGATCGGAGCTAATGCAGTCTCATCATGTCCGCACTGAAGCACTTTTCCTCTCGGGCGTACACAGTCGATACAATCCATCAACATTGCGGCAACCGCTTCAATACAATGATCGACACCTTCACCGTTTGTTTCTTCCATGCACACCTGTTTGATATCCTCAACATTCGGATCCACAACTCTGGTTGCACCTAATTCCAGCGCCTTATTTCTGCGGTACTCGATCGGCTCAGAAAGAATAATCTTTCTTGCTCCGCTTGCCTTCGCCAGTGCCAGATAAAGCTGTCCAATCGGACCGCCACCCAGGATGCAGACGGTATCTCCCACATGGATATTCAGCTTTTCAAGGGAATATCCACAGCATGCCAGCGGCTCTGCCAGCGCCATCAGTTCTGCCGGTGTATCAGCTGCGATTTTATACGCAAACTTTTCCGGAACCAGTGTATAGCTGGTTAATCCGCCATCCTTAAATACGCCCATCGCATTCGCCTGGCCTTCCAGTCCCGGCTCATCCAGATACAGATTCTTACACATTTCCGGAAGTCCGGCACGGCAGGCATCACAGTAACCACACGGTCCATGCGGGTCTACGATTACTTTATCGCCCGGTTTTAAGCTTGTAACCGCTTCTCCTACCTCTACAACCTGTCCGCAAAATTCATGTCCAAAGATAATTCCCGGACGGGACGGATGTTTCTGCGGAGTTGCAAAAATGTTAATATCTGTACCACAGATACACACTCCCAGCACTTTGATCATCACATCATCTGCTTTTTTGATGATTGGTTTCGGTCTATCTTCAATCGCAAATTTTCCAGGTCCTTTATAGATAATTGACTGCATATGCTCCTGCCTCCTTTTCTTATTCTACTTCTACCCATTTCGAATCATTGTCGCCGCTCTTCATAACTGCATGAACGAATTTAACGCCCGATACACCAGTTTCAACATCCGGGAAGTCCAGATCGTCCGCTGTAAGCGGTTCACCATTTTTACGTTTGATCAGATAATTGATAATATTTTTATAAATATTAGCTTCCGCAACGTAGTATCCTTCCGGATGTCCGAACGGGAGACGGAAATGACGTTTTTCTTCATCTGAGAAATAACTACCTCCACGTGTCAAAACCTGTGTTGCCTCTCCATATTTATGGAAGATAACCTCATCCGGGCGAATCTGCTGCCACTCTAAGCCCCCCTTTGTTCCATATACACGGAATACCATTTCATTAGATTTACCACATGCCACCTGGCAGAACCAATAGGAACCATGGACACCATTCTCATATTCCACCAGAATATTGTCATTGAAATCCAATTTTTTTCCAAAACGGTCAACCGTAGCTGCTACTTTTTTAATTTTCAGTCCTGTAACATAATGAACCAGATGTTCAATGTGGGTACCGTCATCCGCACAGGTGTTGGAAATGCCGGAAAGTTTCGGATCCGAACGCCAGATCTTACTGTTAATCTGGGAATCTTCATGAAGCACATTTAAGAAACAGCCCGCCGTGTACTCTGCATTGATAGAAACGATATCTCCCAGTTCGCCTCTCGCTACCATTTCTTTCATTACCTTTACCATCGGATAACCCGAATAGCAGTAGTTCACTGCAAAAAGAAGGTCTTTCTCTTTTGCCAATGCAGCCAGTTCCTCTGCTTCTGCCACTTCAAAGCACAGCGGTTTTTCGCACATAACGCCGATTCCATGCTCCAGAAAGCACTTTGCAATTTCATAATGCACAAAATTCGGCGTACAAATTGCCACAAAATCAATTTTACCGGCCTCTGCCTCTGCCATTTTTTTGTAATCGAAATAGATTCGCGATTTGTCCACGTTATAATAATCCGCGCATTCTACGTTCAGCTCATCAATCGCTGAAAAACATCCGCACACCAGCTCTGCTCTCGGATCAAACGCCAGTCCCTTACGATGCACTTCACCAATCAGTGCTTTCAGATCGCCACCTACCATTCCATACTGAACCTGTTTCATGTTCTCATCCTCTCTTTCTTTCATTTATATTTTCAGAGCATTAAGATCAGCTCTTTTTCATCGGTTTTTTCCTGCCGGATCCCCATGCCGGTGCTCCGTGCTTCTCTTCTCCCGCATATTCAAATCCACAAATTTTCATTGCCTGCTCAACCGCTGCAAATGTATTTTTCTCTGGGAAAAATTCAAGACACGCAGTTCCCTGAAAACCTCTTTCCCTCAGTTCATTCATCAGATAACTATAATTAATCTCCCCGGTTCCCGGTTCATGGCGGTCCGGTGCATCTGCAATATGTACATACGGTACAATATCCAGATTCCGAATTACATTTTCAAGTAAATCTCCATGCATCAGCTGCATATGGAAGAAGTCGCACAGCAGACGGATCTTCGGGGAATTTACGGTTCTTACAATCTCTGCTCCCTGGCTTGTATCCGTAATGGCCATTCCGCCATCCGCTCCATGGTTATGGAGCGGCTCCAGCAGAAGTGTAATGCCTTCTTTTTTGAGAATCGGTGCCAGCAGTCCCAGTGTTTCCTTGATATTGGCAACTTCCTCCTGCCAGCTGTATATATTTCTCAAATCTGAGCTTTTCCCATTTTCAAAATGATTGGAGAATGCAATCAGGGAATCACACTCCAGATAATGAGCCGTTTCGATGGAACGTTTTACCCACTCAATATACTCGCTGCGTTTCCTTCCGTCGCAAAGAGAATAATCCTGCTGACCACTGAAAGCAGTCACCTTTACTCCCTGATCTTCGCATAGTTCACGAATCCGCTTCACATCACGGTCTGCCCAGCTCCAGAACTCAATTCCGGAAATCCCTGCTTTACGAATCAGCGGAATTTTCTCATAAATATCCTTTCCCGGAAAAAGCGGTTCTATATTTGCTGCATATGTAATCATATTTCTCTCCTTTCCATCCGCTGCTTTTACTCTCCAAACACAGCCTGATAATCTTTCTGAAATTTGATAATTCCTGCATCTGTCAGCGGATGTGCCAGCATCTGCTTCAGCACACCATACGGTACAGTTGCAATGTCCGCGCCTGCCAGCGCGCATTCTGTCACATGAATCGGGTTACGGATGCTTGCCGCAATGATTCTGGTGCGTATTTCCGGATAATTTTTAAACATTTCTGCAATCGTCCGGATCAGTTCCGTTCCGTGCTCCGAAATATCATCCAAGCGTCCTAAGAACGGAGATACATAAGTTGCCCCCGCTTTTGCCGCCAGAAGCGCCTGATTCGCAGTAAACACAAGCGTCACGTTCGTCTTGATGCCTTCTGCCGCTAACGTCTTCACCGCTTTTAATCCCTCTCCTGTCATCGGAATTTTTACGACCATATTCGGATGAATCGCTGCTATCGCCCGGCCTTCTTTAACCATTTCTGCTGCCTGCGTTGTGGTTGCTTTTACTTCACCACTGATCGGACCATCTACAATCGAAACAATCTCACGAATTACTTCATTAAAATCTCGTCCTTCTTTTGCTATCAGGGACGGATTAGTCGTAACCCCACAGATAATTCCCATGTCATTTGCTTCCCGTATCTCCTCTACTTTTGCTGTATCGATAAATAAATCCATGTCCCATCTCTCCGTTTCTTCTTCCATTTTCCTACAGTTCCGCTGCTTCCTGTCTGGTCGAACCAAGGCGCCAGCGTCCTTCTGCCAGCTCGCTTTCTACATAAGCATATTCTTTATCCAGATGATAGAAGAAAAGCAATACTGCAATCCCTCCCCAGGCAATAAACGGAACCATCAGATACAGATTCTGAATTGCCGCCACTGCCGACTCCGGCACGCTTGCCGCCAGCCCATCAAATCCTGCATGTGACATTACAAATCCACAAACCGCATTTGTCAGGCCACCACCCAGCTTATAACCAACTGCTGATGCACAATAGCAAAGTCCTTCATTCCGGATACCTGTATACCAGTGTCCGTATTCAACCGTATCTGCCAGAAGTCCATAAATCAGTGCGCCTACAGTTCCTCCGCCTAATCCCCGTACAATCAGTCCAACCGTCAGGGTCGTCAGATTGTACGGCTGTGCTGCCATAATCGCCGCACCGGCTAAAAATAATACACTTCCTGCTATTGAACAGTTTCTCTTTCCCAACTTCTTTACGAATGGAGCCACTAAAACAACCGATAAAATAAGTGGAATCTTTTCTGCCAGTGTCAAAAGTGTTACCCTCTCATTATTTCCCAGCGCGTACTGTGCATAATAGGAAACCATCATTCCATTCAGCGAGAAATACATTCCCCAGAGAATGAATACTCCTGCAATAATCAGCCAATAACGGTTTTTAAATAACGCTCCGATGCTCTTTCCAACCGGCACCGCCGTATCTGCTACCGCTGTCGGATCCTCGGATACCTGTTCCTTACAGTTCAGAAAGCAGATGAATAAAAGAATCATTGAAATAATTGCATATCCAATGGAAATCATAATCCATGCTCTCTGATCGCCCCCCAGACGATTTGCCATCGGAAGTGTAAAGGCCGTTACAACAACTGCACCTATCGGTGCGATACACATACGGTACATATTCAGAACGGTACGTTCATTCTGGCTGGTTGTCATCAGCACGGCCATTGCACCATATGGTAAGTTCAAAGCTGTATAAACGATCGTTACAGCAAAATTATATGTAATAAATACATATATAGCCTGTGCCATCGCGCTTGCATGCGCCGGAACCATAAACATCAGCACCGCTGCAGCGCCAAACGGAATAATCATCCGCAGCACCCAGACTCTTGCTTTTCCATATTTTGATTTCGTCCTGTCTACAATTACTCCCATAATTGCATCGCTGAATCCATCAAACATTCTGGAAAGCAAAAGAATCGTTCCAACAACCGCCGCTGACATTCCCACAATGTTGGTATAAAAATAGGACGCCATATTCGCAGTTGCTGCAAATAATATGTTGCACGCCAGATCTCCGAATGAATACGACAATCGGGTTTTAAATGATAATTTTTTCTCCTCCAATTTTAAATCTCCTTCCCCGTTTCCAGATTTTCCCCAAAATCTGTATCTCTTTCATTTTTCCATCCCCATTTTCAATAATAGTAAAATAGTCTCTTGATTTTGATAGAATAGTCCCCGATAGAACTCTTATGAATCTGGCCTATCATTTTTACCTTTTCGGTATTTCGTCCTTCATTTTTTCCAGTCACAAGCAATTCCATTGTCATTCTACACAAAAACAACCAATTTATATTGTATTTTCAAGGACCATATTGACATTTTGTCTATATTCAGCTTATACTGATTCACAAACCATTTTTTATTTCTGGCATTATTTTACCCTAAGCAGGTTGCATGCTGCAATCTCAATTCTCTCATGTTTTGGTAATATAATTTCATCTTCCATGAGAAAGCAAGAATTATCCCATTCAACACCTGATGAAAGGAGATTTTGAATTATGATCAATCAGGAAGTAATTGTAAATCAGCAGCTTCAGGAACGTATTCACTATGATAATCCGGACTTTCCGCTTGCCCGTTTTATCGACGAAATGGATTATTTTGTAGATGGGGAATTTCTCTGTCACTGGCACCCAGAATTTGAATTAGCAATTATTTTAAAAGGCGGGATTGAATATCAGGTAGATCAGCAGGTTTTCCGCCTGCATCAGGGAGAGGGAATCTTTATTACTTCACGGGCCCTTCATTCTGCCCGACAATTAATTCCAGGATCCATCATTTTCAATATCGAATTTCCTGCTTCGCTCTTTCATACGATTGGTACCTCATTTCTGTACCAGAACTATTTCAACCCATCTTCCCTGAAAAAAATGGGCAGCTGGAAAATCCTCCCTGAAAATGAAGAAGGAAGTGAAATTCTTGAACGCCTTATGCACATCCACCGCTCCGATCCAGATAAATACGCCTATGAGCTTCTGTGCATGGAAGACATTTTACACATATGGCGTAATCTTCTGGTTCTATTGCATCGGTCCTTCCCGGTTCCTACTGACAATGATGAATTCATACGCGAACACCGCATGAGAAAAATGGTGAGCTATATCCAATCGCACTTTGAACAGCCCCTTACCATTGACGATATCGCCGGTGCCGCCAGTATCAGCCGCAGCGAATGTTTCCGATGCTTTTCCGGTTTCTGTCAGGTTTCGCCCATTGAGTACCTGAACCGCTACCGCCTTCAGAATGCAGCCCAGAAACTCTCTGGCAGTACTGCCAGTATCTCCGACATTTCTTTTCAATGTGGATTTAGCAGTATCAGCTATTTTGGCAAAGCATTCCGTAAAATGTACGGCTTATCTCCCTCTGAATATCGTCAGAAGAAGAAAAATGCCGTCTCAACCTCATTGAACGCATGAAGCTTTTCCCTTTCATCGCAGATATTTGCGGAACTTGCAACGATTTGTTGATTTTTTGGCATGATTCGACGAATTTTTTTATTTGGCAGACACTCTGTTCCGTGCTACAATCTTAGTTATAAATTGGGATTTGGAGGAATGCTTATGGCACGTGATATGACAAAAGGAAATATAACCGGACACCTGATTGCCTACGCGGTTCCGCTTGTTTTTGGAAATTTATTTCAACAGCTCTACCACACGGTCGATTCGGTGGTTGTCGGACAATTTTACGGAAAAGAAGCATTGGCGGCAGTCGGTGCGGCAGGTCCGATCATGAATATCCTGACTTTTCTGATTGTGGGACTGTCACTCGGCGCATCGATTTTAATGGCAAGCTACTTTGGTGCAAAAGATTACCAGGATTTGAAGGATGAATTTGCGACCTCTGTACTCTCCGGACTGCTTTTGACCATCGTGCTCTCCGGAATCTCACTGGCCGGAAGCCGCCTGTTTATCCGCCTGACGCAGACGCCGGAAGAGATATCGGCGCAGGCATCCTTGTATTTGCAGATTATCTCGCTGGGTCTTATTTTTACCTTTTTTTACAATATTTTCTCCGCCGCCCTGCGCGCGATCGGAGATTCCAGAGCGCCGCTCTATGTCCTGATCCTGACGACCATTGTCAATGTATTTCTGGATGTATTCCTGGTTGGCATCTGCCGCCTCGGTGTTCCCGGTGCGGCAATCGCTACAATCATCTCGCAGGCAGTCTCTGCGCTCGCCCTCTTTGTCTATATCTGGTCGAAGGTGCCGCTCTTACGGCTCGGCATCCGGGATCTGAAACCGAAAACCTCGATGCTCAAAAAAACGATCGATTTCAGCTCCATTTCCGCCGTCCAGCAGACGATTCTCTACGTCGGCCGCCTGCTCGTCCAGTCCGGCGTCAATGCGCTCGGTGTCGATGCAGTTGCCGCTTTTAATGCCGTCTCCATCATCGACAGCTACGTGCTCGCCCCGGGCGACAGCCTCGCGGCATCTATCACGACGTTCTCCGCACAGAACCTCGGCGCGAAAGAGTATGACCGGATTCCGAAAGGGCTTCGGAAAATGCTGGTGATTGCAGAAATTTATATTATTTTGACAGCGGTGGTCGTGCTGTTCTGCCGTCACCCGCTGCTCGGCATTTTCTTGAAGCCGAATGAAACGGAGGCGCTGCGTCAGGGCATGTCCTATCTGGTGCCGATGGCTAGCTTTTACTTCATCAGTGGTATCACCAATACCTTTCAGGGATATTACCGGGGAATCGGGCACCTGCTGATCACCCTGTTCGCGACTCTGGTGCAGATTCCGATCCGCGTTGTGATCAGTTATGCGCTGTTTGGACGGCTGGGAATTCAGGCTGTAGCGATTGGTACGACGATTGGATGGGCTTGTATGGTGGTATTTGAGCTTTTGATGTATCGGAGGTATGGACGGGTGGAAGCGCTGCGGAAGAACGATCGGTAATATAGAGTGCTCTACCCGGTAGTACAGGAAAGAGCCTGCAGCATACCGGCGTAGCTGGCTCTTTCCTTCCTTGGATAACTTTAAATTACCCTTACGCAAGAAAACGATCAGAAGCACATTCCCCTGATCGTTTTCTTTATTATATATAATTTTCTATCTTTTACTATTTTTTATTCAAAATCTTCCTTAATCACATCCCACGCCGCATCGATACTGAAATGCTCGCGGATATATACCTGTGTTTTTTCGGCCAGGTCTTCCAGACGTTTTTCGTCTTTGTAGAGCTCTACGACTGTCTCGGCAAATTCGTCCGGCTGATCCTTGACGAGGAGAACTTTTTCTACATCCGGGATTCCCTCGCTGCCGACGGAGGTAGTGACGATGGGGGCACCGTTATAGATGGCTTCTACCACCTTGCCCTTAACACCTGCGCCGTAGCGGAGCGGTACCACTACAATCCGGCAGTTCCGGTACAGGTCTGCCAGTTCTTCTTCACTTACAAAGCCTTTGACGATGATGCCGTTTCCAGGCTGTTCCAATGCTTTGATCTCGTCGGTTACTTTGGAACCTACGATGTAGAAGTTGACCTTGATCTGTTCCCGGATCTTCGGGAATACTTCTTTCGCGAACCAGAGCACCGCGTCTGCGTTCGGCGGATGCGCAAAGCCGCCGACAAACAGGAGTCCTTCCCGTTTGGCGAAGTCTTTGTTCAGATTCTGTAAAAACTCCTCATAGACATATGCCGTGATCGCCTTGACCGGAATCGTCTCATCAACGGCGTGGATCGCCTCTTCTTCGACGTAGGACGGATAATAAGACACCGCCACTTTGTGGAAGAGTGAAAACTCGATCGATTTCCAATATTCGGATTCCTGACGCTTCTTCACATCGCCGGTCAGCTCATACTCGCGGAACTCACGCATAAAATGAAGGTCGTGACCGTAATAAATCATCTTGATATCCGTGTGTTCTTTGATAAAATCCACATATTTTGTCGCGATATGCGGACGGTTCAGATATGCCACGTGGATATCTTTTCCATTTTTCACCAGCCAGTCCCAGATACCGGTCAGGTATTCCTGTCCGTAGAGGACCTCGATTCCCATCTGCTGCAGCGTAGACGTATACGGTTCCTCATGGAGGTAATTATCTCCGATAAATTTAACAACATACCCCTTTTTCAGGAACATTTTCAGGTACTGGAACGTTGTCTTGGAACCAGCGTCTTTGTCAAAGGTCGGCACATAGTGATCGATCACGACAATGATCTTTTTGCCCATGCTGCGCTCGCGTGCGCGGAATGGATTCGGATTGCCGTTGTTGACGCACTGGTTCTTAAACTCTTCTTTCCATTTTTCTTTGAGCTTCTCGCTGTTTTCCACCTGATACCGTTTCAGACCGGTTCCGTTGACATCCGTTCCGTTGGAAATGCCTTCGAAATGGATGACCTTGGATTTTGGCTGGTAAACGACGCGGTAGCCCGCTTTCCGTACCTCAAATGCCAGATCCGAATCTTCGCAGTACGCCGGGGCAAACCGCTCGTCGAAACCGCCGATCTGCTTCCAGAGTGCGGTGGATAAAAGGATCGCTGCGCCGGAAATATAGTCTACATCCTTGACGTAGTTATATTCTGCCTTGTCCGGATCGTCGAGGCGGCCGTAATTCCAGCCGGAACCATCGCTCCAGATGATGCCGCCTGCCTCCTGTAAACGTCCATCCGGATATACCAGCTTAGACCCTACCATACCGATGGTGGAGTCAGATTCAATGAGATTTACCAGGGAGCTTAGCCAGCCTTCTGTTACCTGGGTATCGTTGTTTAAAAACATCACGTATTTGCCGCGCGCCGCCTTCGCCGCCTGGTTGCAGTTGCGCAAGAAGCCCTGGTTCGTCTGGTTACGGCAGATCACCAGGTTATCGGCAAACTCTGCCAGATGCTCGGTGGCATCGGTTGAAACGTCATCTGCGATGATAACCTCATAGCTCACATACTTCGTATGCTCCAGAATCGACTGCAGGCATAGATAAGTATAGTGAATCTGGTTGTATACCGGAATTACGATGGAAACCGTCGGATTTTCTTCCTTCGGAAGGTGGATTTTTCCGTAAGTCAGATACTCCTCACCTATCTCAAAATCACCTTTGATAAGGTTCTTTCCTTCCTCGGTGGTGTACATCTTCATCATTTTGCCCGGATGAAGAATTGTGCGTTTCCAGTAGCCGAGCTTCTTGCGGCGTACCGTGCCCTTTGGATAGCACCGGTTAAATGCCTGTCCGAGCTTGCGGCGCACCTTGAAAATGACCGCCTCATGACCATTTAAGTAGGTCAGCGTCTTGCCAAGCTCTGCATTTTCATGGCGCAGATCAGAAATGATAACGTCCAGATTCGCCACGTGGTTATTCGTCAGGCGCTGTACCTCCTGCACTTTGCGGAGTGCCGTATCTTTTTCCGAATTTTCTGCCCGGAGCGCATCCAGACGTTCGTTTGCCCTTGCAAGTTCTCCGTCCACATGGGAAAGATCGGCTAATGTCTTCGTCTTTACCATGTAATCTTCCTGGTAGGTGCGCTGGTTTTCCCCGTGCACGTACTCCTGGAAGCCGCGTTCCATCGCCTCGTAAAGCGAAAGCAGCTTCTCATCCGCCTTCACATACTCCGGGAACTGTCCGATAAATTCCCGCTCGGCCTGACCGCCCAACAGACTCTTATAACGGCGGTAGAAATAAACCAGTGTCCTGTATTTCACAAAGCCAGCCGGAACCGGGAATAAGAAGACCCACTCATAGTCGATCGCATAGGTTCCGTCCGCCGTCACCAGCATATTTTCAAAAAGGGCGTCAATGTTGGAGGCGCTGTAGCTCTCGTCCGCAAGAACTGCCCCTAAAGAAGCCCATCCGCCGCCATTTTCTGTCTCTTTATCCCGATAGGAATCCAGCTCGCCCAGCGCATTAAATACCTTGATAAATTCCGGTGTCACCGCAAATGGTTTGCGTTCCTCCGGGCGGATGTTGTAGATCTCATCCATCGCAGCCCGGATCGCGGAAACCTCCGCATCCGCGCCCTGGGCAGTCAGAATTTCTCCCAGAAGTTCCGCCCGCGTTTTTCCCTCTAAATACGGAAAGACCGCTGTCATCCCCTCGTCCTGAAGCTCCGGTTTTGCCAGTTTCAGGGACGGATTCTGACGGTCAAGCACCTGATATTTTTCTTCGAAGGACTGAATGTGCGCCTTTCCCTCCGGATAGAGCGCCGTCTTCCAGACCTCGCGGGTTCCATTCTTTTCACGGATCTCTGTCCGGATCTGGAAGCGGTCTTCGCGGGTGCGGTTGTATTTCACATAGATAACGTCCTGTGAAGCATTCTCAGCTTCCGGCGCAGCCTGTCTCTGCCAAAACACCAGAAATGCATTCGCAAATTCCGGGAACCGTCCGTCCTCGCAGGCTGCATCGAGCGCCGCCCCCATATCCATCAGCATATACTGCGGACAGTCATAGACCGGTAACACACCGGTCAGATCGCCTTTTTTCGGCAGATAGGCATCTGAAAAAATCTCTCCCGCCGTCCGGTAATCCGGCATCGGATAGTAAAATTCCCCGCCCGGAAGCAGCTGCTTCATTTCGTTCCAGGAAAGTGCACCTTTCTCCCGCTCTGCGCCTGCCATGTATTTCACGCCAAACCAGTTGGACGCCGCCGCAATCAAGGTTCCATGAGCAGAAAGAAGCTGTTTTGCGGCTGTCATCTGCGCCGCGCGTCCAGCCCTATCTGCCGCCGTCAAATCCCCGATCAGCACTACATATCCATATGTCCCGCCACGCTTTTCCGCTTCCCTCGCATACGTCTCCACATCCGCACAGACATAGCGGATCTTCGCCGCCAGCTCGGGCTCTGTCTGGAAGCGGCGGCGTACTACCTCCAGATTTTCTTCGGAAGCATCCAGCACCGTTACCGACGATAAACGTCTGGCAAGCAGCCCTGTCAGCGCGCCCGCGTCCGCCCCGATCTGCAGTGCCTGCTGTTCCGGGTCAAATTGGCACCAGTCCAACAGGTTTTCCCGCAAATCTGCCAGTGCGTACAGATAGGAAAGCTTCTTATTTTCCCGCAGCGCCTGGCGCCGGTCACTGCCGTATTTATCAAACAGAGCAATCAGCTCCTGATTGATTTTTTTCATCTTATTTCTCCTTTTATCATGCCTGCAGATCTTCCTGTGCCGCCTCATCCGCACTAAGCGACTCCGCCTGCTTCGCTGCCTCTCCGGCCGGCGATAACCTGACCGCTACATCCGGCTCCATGTCGTAGACACCGACCGTGTTCTTATTGGAAATAACGGTAATATTTGCCACATCGTAGAGACGGTGGTAAACCACGTGCTCGCCGCCTTCAAATCCGGTACAGCTCATGGACAGCAGGTATTCGCCGCCCTGCAGGGTCATCTTCTGCGTAAACGCGACATCGTAAATATCGCCCTCCTTGACCGGATGGACATCCGTTCCCTCAAACAGGGTGTTCGTGCCGGTCAGGTCGGTTCCTTTCTTATCCTTGATCGTATAAGTAAAGATCGGTGCCTGAATCGGTGCATTGAAACGGATGCGCTCGCGGATGGTAAACTCTTCGCCTTTTAAGAGCAGGTTAGTGATATTGCCGCGCGCGTCCACCAGTCCCAGATCGAAGATCTGCGCCCTGCCGTCGCCGTACTCCTCGCGGTTTGCGTTGATCGTCAGCTTGTCGCGCATTAAGCCCGGCTTTTTCGCCGTTTCTCCGTTCAAAGCAGCCGGATTTCCGGTGCCGTCCGATGCTGAAGCGACTCCATTTTCTGCGGTGCCATCCACTGCCTCGGAGCCGTTTACATTTCCGGCATCGTTATTTCCATCCTCATTTCCAGATGCACCCTTCTCCGCACTTGCGGCTCCTGATTTCTCCGCTTTTACTACCTTGTCCCCGGAAAAATCGTTCATCACTTCCAGCTCGGCGCGCAGCGCGTCCATCTGTCCTGCCAGAATCTTTTTGTAGAGATCGACCATCTTGCCCGCCGAACCCTGTGCGATAAATTCGCCCTTATTGAGCAGCACTACCTTATCGCAGTATTTGATGATACTTCCCATATCGTGGGTTACCATGATGATAGTCGTGCCGTTTTTGCGGATCTCCTCCATGCGGCGGTAGCACTTGGACTGGAAAAAGACGTCCCCGACCGAGAGCGCCTCATCAACGATCAGGATCTCCGGCTCGACGTTGATCGCAAGCGCAAATGCCAGACGCACGAACATACCGCTCGAGTACGTCTTGACCGGCTGATAGACGAAATCGCCAATCTCGGCAAAATCGAGAATCTCCGGTAGCTTTGCATCCATCTCTTTTTTGGTATATCCCATCATCGTACCGTTCATATAGATATTTTCGATACCGGTGTAGTCCTGGTTAAATCCGGCTCCCAGCTCCAGCAGCGCCGAAATTTTGCCGCGCACCGTCACCTCGCCGGTCGTCGGAGTGAGAACGCCGGTAATGATCTTAAGGATCGTCGATTTACCCGAACCATTCGTACCGATGATTCCGACCGTCTGACCTTTTTCAACCGTAAAGGAAAGATCGCTCAACGCGTAGAAATCCTTGTGGTATTCTTTATGGCTGACGCTCAGCGATTCTTTCAGCCGGTCGATCGGTTTATCATACAGCCTGTATATCTTGGTCACATTTTTCACTTCGACCGCGTACTTCTCTGCGTTCTCCGCCTCTTGTGCCCCTGTGTTTGTTGTATTTTCAGCAGACATATATCTTTTTCGTTCCTCCTGTTCCACTATTCTCGTAGTATAGCATGTTTTCTATGTTTCTTGCAATTCCTGTACGCAGAAAAACACACCTCTTTCTATGTACTCACGAAAAACATTCGTATTTTTTTGTGAAATGTTTTGTATTTTCTTGACAATATCCAGATGCTATGCAAAAATCATGGCAAAGGAGGATGATTCTATGGATTTTTTAACAATGACAATTCGAAAACAAAAAAATATTGCACTCATCGCACACGACAATAAAAAACGTGAACTCATCGACTGGTGTGAGGCGAACAAAGAGATCCTCAAAAAACATTTCTTATGCGGAACCGGCACAACCGCCCGCATGATTACAGAATATACCGGGCTTCCGGTCAAGGGCTATAACAGCGGTCCTCTGGGCGGCGACCAGCAGATCGGTGCAAAAGTCGTCGAGGGACAGGTTGATTTTATCATCTTCTTCTCTGATCCCCTGACCGCCCAGCCGCACGATCCGGATGTCAAGGCGCTTCTTCGAATCGCCCAGGTTTACGATATCCCGATCGCCAACAATAAAGCGACTGCCGATTTTATGATTACCTCGCCGCTGATGGATGAAGAGTATGAGCATGACATCATCAACTTCCATCAGAATATTAAAGAGCGGGCCAAGAAGCTGTAAAAAACATATTCTCCCTTGTATTTATTCTCATTCTTCGGTACAATGGTCGTTACCGTTTATGAGAATACATACAAGGGAGATTTTTTATGTTACAGAAATTTTTTAAATACATTTTCCAAAGCATGGCGGGCATGCTGGGAATTTCCGTCTACATCCTCGCAGACACCTATTTTATCTCGGTCTACTCCGGTGCAGATGGTCTGGCGGTTTTAAACCTGATTTTACCAGTTTACGGGCTGATCTATGCGATTGGAGCAATGATCGGGATCGGATCGGCGACCCGTTATGCCATCGACCGTGCGCAGGGCAAAAACGCCAGCTTCTATTTTCTCTCCGCCGTAACCTGGGATATTCTCATCAGCATTCCGCTGGTGCTGGCAGGCATCTTCATCCCGGATAAAATCTTGCAGCTTCTCGGCGCAGACGCAGGGCTGACCGCGCTCGGAAAGCAGTATCTCCGCATTATTCTGGCTGCCTCGCCGTTTTTTATGTCCAACTACGCATTCACGGCGTTTGCACGCAATGACAGCGCTCCGGCGATCGCGATGCTCGGCTCCATCGCCGGAAGTATGTTCAACATCGTGTTTGACTACATCTTCATGTTTCCGGCAGGTCTGGGACTGACCGGCGCGGCGTTAGCGACTGCATTCTGCCCGCTTGTGACGATGAGCATCTGCAGCACGCACTACCTGGGAAAACACAATCAGGTCGGATTCCGTTTTCGCGCTCCATCCCTGCGCCACCTGATCGCCTGCTGCCAGCTCGGCGTATCCGCCTTTGTCGGCGAAATATCCTCCGCCGTGATCGCGATCGTCTTTAATTTCCTGCTTCTGGGGCTCGCCGGAAATGTCGGTGTCGCCGCTTACGGCGTCACTGCCAATCTCTCCGTCGTTGCCATGTGCCTGTTCAACGGACTCGCGCAGGGCACGCAGCCGCTCATCAGCGAAAGCTACGGAAAAGGCGATCACACGCAGAGCCGCCAGTTCCTGACCTGGGGCGTCATCGCCTGCCTGATCGTGGAAGCGCTCATTCTGGTGCTGACCTGGAGCATGACCGATCCACTGATCCAGATCTTCAATCAAGAGCAGAACGCCGAACTTCTGCATTACGCCTACAGCGGACTCCGGCTGTATTTCCTGGGCTTTCTCTTTGCTGGCATCAACATCCTGCTGGTTGCCTATTTTTCCGCCGTCGCGCAGCCAAAACCAGCCATCGCCGGTTCTCTGCTGCGCGGGGCCGTCGCTATCATCCCCTGCGCTGTCACACTGGCGCGCCTGTTTGGGCTGAACGGTGTCTGGCTGTCTTTCCTGGCGTCGGAAATGATCACTTTCTTCGCTATTTTGCTGCTGGCAAGGTTGGAACATACTTCCAAAGAATCACATAATTTTAAAAAAAATTAATTTTTTTCAAAAAATATTTGATATTTTATACCATGCGTAGTATATTGACGAAAAATCGAACACACCAAAACCGTTGAAGCGGAGATCAAAGCAGCATATGCGCGCACAGAGAGTCCGGGAGGCTGAGAACCGGGTCGAGATGCAGGCTGCCAAATGGACCGCTGAGGGCGCAGCCAAAAGCTGGATATATTTTCAGCCTAGTACTCTGCGACGTAGGGCATACGTTAGTTGCCGGAGATATGCAGGTATCTCGCAAAGCGCATGGAATCACTCCATGAATCAAGGTGTCACCGGCGTCCGGAGTGAGATCCCGACCGATATCGGCGCGATGGTAAATCTGATAAAAGAAGAAAGCGATATCCCGTGTGCCGTATGTGGCAGAATACGTGAAATCCATGAAAAATGCGATTCGGTAAAAAAAGAAAACCGTCTGTAAAAGAATCTTTCATTCTTTCTCAGACGGTTTTCTTTTTCTGGCTTCAGAAGCCTTGTTCTGTCGTAAATGCTTTAGGTTGGTGGTAACTCATCCAATTCTGCCGGATGGTTATAAGCTTGCGAGCAGATTATCCATTACATTTCGCACAGAAACTCTTTTTCTACTTCTGCCTCAGACTCGGTATAACCTAACTGTGCAGCTAAACGATGTACCAGTACCGGCATTGCTTCCTGCTCTAAGGACTCGGAAACTACATGCTTTTCTGCTGGTGTGTTGTAATATGCCTGATATAAATTCTCCTGATATAAACCGTTATTGAATGTTCTTGTTGCTTTCATCATGATAATTACCTCCATCAAATAAAATTATATTTTTTCATATGATAGGCGGAAATCCATTGCAATATTCTTATGATACTATTACGATATCCGTCTGTGAAAATCTCTTGTTTCTTTCGATGGCAATAATATAACACTGTCAAACAAAAAGTACCATCCCCGGAAGTGGTATAAACTTATAAGTCATTTGCAATTATATAAACATAAGTTAATATATGTAATAAGTACCAATTTTGACACCCTGACTATGTACAAAAGTTACAAAAACAGCCATACTTGAAATATAAACAAAAACGTCCGGCGGCGATTTGCGGATTTGTGCACCCCGCCTAAAAAAGAATGTACCTTGGCTTATTCGGGCGTCTCGCGCGGTCGCCTGCGAACGGTTCTGGCAGGGCTACGCGGATGGGTGCTGCCTACACAATGCGTGAACGGTGGCTTAACGGGATTCGCGGATTACCTCCTCAATATTTTTGTACGGAACCCGCGTAAAAAGCCCCCGCAGCTCTTCCGCCAAATCCAGTGCCATCGCGATTTTTGTGAGTGACAAAAGGGAAATCTGCCCCGTCGCCTCAAATCGCTTAATTGAGCCATAACTCACCCCACTCATGTCCGCCAGTCTCTGCTGTGAAATAGCGCGGCGTTTCCGGATGTTACGCAGCCGTGATGCCAGTTTCTGATCCAGTTCATCTGCAGTTTCCCAGATAAGTGCTTCCATATTGCTCTCCTGCCTCTCTAAAGATAATGACCTAACATGTCCTGCACACATGTACGAATCTGTTTTATCATTTCCATGCATCTCGTTTTTTTCATTCCGGCTGCAAGCCCAACTGCAAGCAGCTCCTTCTCACCCGGATTTCGTCCATTTCCATCTACGCTGGTCGTATGTTCCCCATAATATGTGTTGCTGTACGTCAGATCATACGCTGGTCCCAGGCGCCATTGCTCTTCCTCCTCCCGATATATATAAGTAAAATTCTTTGAATGATCATCCCGGTTGTGGGCAAACACATTAAAACACATACGGCGGAACATGTTTTCTATATCTTCTGCCTTCCCGTTCGTCAATATTTTCGTTAATTTCATCAATTGATGGTAATCCAGACTTGGCTGTTCAAAATCCAGTTCTAATAACGCCGCTGCCGTCAGCATATGAACCCGCTTTACCATCCCATTTTCTATTTCCCGATCAAATCGTCTGGTTCCAAAATATCCTTTGCATCGCCTTGAGGGAAACAATCTCGATTCACTCATGACAATTCCGCACTGTTTTGCACAGCACGCATAGTCATACTCCATCTTCCCTGCATCTTTTCCATCTATATGTGCCGGAAATTTAATCAGCCAGTCCTCTCCCTGAATCTGCGTCATAATTTTCGGGCGCGCACCTCCGCTTGTACCGCCCAGCCGGTACAGTTCATCCAATTTGTCCGAGTATTCGGTATTTAATATTTTCTGGCAGGCCTCCGCAAGTTCGTCCAGATTATCATTTTTCTCCTCAACCGAAAGTTCCCGCTGCGGACGATAGGTCAACGCCCCCATCCCAGATCTTCCCACAACCGCCAGCCGGTCTAACACTGTCCAATCGTCTGGCTGCTGCTTATGCGCCAGCAAAAGACGCCGCAAAAGCAGGCGCCCCCACGCATCTGGCAGGCTATCCGCAAACACCCCAAACAAACCTTCAAAATAATCCTTATTTGGAATAAACACCTGCTTTTTCAAAGGCAGTGAAAACGGACTGATCGAAAATCCCTCTTCCAGCCATGCATCATCATACTCAAATGCCACCTTGTGATTCACTGTTAATGCAAGAGTTCCTACCAGTCTGTCTTCATACATAACCTGAAGTTTCTTTCCTGTCTCCATCCGCCCTATCCTTTCTCCTTTATTATCCCATAAACACAAACTTTAGGGAAATTCTATTTTAATTTTTTCCATTTAAATCATGGATAATATATTATCCATTAATGCTATTTTTTATTTGTTTTGTATAATATATTATCCATTTATTTTAATCTATCCACCCCTGATTTTCAAGCCTTCTACCTTCGCTTTTCAAAATTTCCCTCTTTACATCCTCTTCCATTTTTTTATAATAACCCTCGCGCAACAAAATATGGAATCAAGAGGCATAAAAAAAGAATCACCCGAACTAGCACTTTACGAGTGATTCTTTTTATTTAGTTTTAAAAAAACTTTGCATCCCCCTTCCGCCCGGACATCCGGCACCTTACCCGTCCTTCTCCGGCACCTCATCCCGCCAGACAACCGTCTCCACATCCTCAAACAGCTCCTGGTTGCGCTCGACCGTCAGATAGACAAAATCATCCGGCTGGTATTCATCCAGAAGCGCCTCCGTGTATGTGTCAAAGGTCGCAAACACCGTTTTCCGGTATAGCTTCGGCATAAAATATTTAAGGTTCTGGCTAAAGGAATCGCCTACCACCAGAAGTGTTTTATCATTCGGCGAATCCGACTCAAATACTGCAAAGCTGTTGTCCTCGTTCATATCCACCGTCGTAGCCGTCACCTCCGGCAGATAATTCTGAATCACATATTCGGTATCGTCGCTGTACTCTGCTGCCATGTTAAGCATCCGCGCCAGGTCTCCGGACGCCGGTCCTGCCGCCTCAATCGAGACTGCACTGAGCGGTGTAGAGGTTCCAAGCAAAGTCTGTGCAATCTGCTGGCTTCCGATAAAAGAGCCGATCTGGTTCCAGTGCGTATCATATTTGTAATAAAGCTGATACGTGTCCGCCTCTTTCAGAAGCTCCGGCTTCATGTCATACACCGGAAGTCCCTGCGCCGCAAGCTCCGGGAGCGCCGCATCCAGACGCGACTCACTTCCGTATACCCGGACCGAATCCGGCATATATTCCGCATAGACACTTTCCTTGTTGGGTGCCTCAAACATCACAAACCGGATGCCGCGCTCTTTCATTTTCTCGTTTACCGAGGTAATCGCGTCCGCCAGCGCTGTTTTCTCATCCGCCGTATAGAGATTTGTCCGCTGATAATCCGCCAGCGCATCCTCGCCGTCCTCCGAAACGGTGTAAAACAGCCAGTTTTCTTTTCCGACCGTCACATCCGAAATCGAGCTTTCATTTAAAAGCTCCAGATCCAGCTTTGTCTTCGCCTTGACAAACAGATTTTTAAACGGAACATGGTCGTTGTAATACGCTTCAAATTCCGTCGGAATATTGTCAAAATTGGCAGCCGACAGTTCCGGAAAGGATGCCAATTCCCTGTTTTCATAATTCTGCTGGTCCAGATGGCTCCTGACCGCCGGATAGACAAGCGTCGGCAGCACCAGGCTCGCCGCAAAGGAACCAATCAGAAGTATTTTTGTCCCTGTCTCTCGATTCATATCTCTCGTTTTCTTCTCCCTGCATGAATCCATCTTTCTGTACTTTCACGCCCTGCCGCCCATGCTTTCATTTTTATGTTCTCATCGCACAGACAAACATACTTTCTACAGCGCTTTTAAAAACGGAAATAAATAAATGGATTATATGTATTGTTGACAAGCAGCAAAATGGAAAACCACAGGATCGCCATGTAGCCGATCCAGCTTGTGACCGTCACCGAGCCATCCTGCGCCAGCACGCGCCCTTTCCATTTCATCCAGAACCACTGTACCGGACCGCATGCCAGCAGCGCCGCCGCCAGAAACATCCAGAGTTTCCGGTTCATGTAGCGTTCCATCAAAACGACTGCGCTGTGCGGCACAAACATATACCGGATAAAGGAAAATGCCTGCCCGATCGTGTCCGCGCGGAAGAAAATCCAGCCGATCAGCACGACAAACACCGCATAGATATGCGCCAACGGCCGGAATTTCTCCTGCTTCAGCCATTTTCCCAGAAAACAGCGCTCCAGCACGTTGAAAAAGCCATGGTAAATGCCCCAGAAAATGAACGTCCAGCCCGCTCCGTGCCAGATGCCGGTCAGCAGAAAGACCGTCCAAAGGTTGACATACGTCCGCGCCGTGCCCCTCCTGTTTCCGCCGAGCGGAATGTACACGTACTCTTTAAACCAGCTGGAGAGGGAAATATGCCATTTCCGCCAGAAATCCTGGATCGAAGTCGCTGTGTACGGCAGCCGGAAGTTTTCAATAAATGTAAAGCCAAACATTTTTCCAAGCCCAATCGCCATGTCCGAATAGCCAGAAAAATCGAAATAAATCTGCAGCATATAGAGAAGCGCCGTCAGCCAGAGCATCGCCTGGCTCACATCCGCCGCCTGATACGCGTAGACCGCGTCCACCACCTCGGCAAAGGTATTTGCCAGGATTACCTTCTTTCCCAGACCGAAAATAAAGCGTTTCACGCCGTAAGAAAAGCCCTCCAGCGTGACGGTCCGGTTTTCGATCTGCTCCTCGATGTCATGGTATTTCACGATGGGTCCCGCTATGAGCTGCGGGAAGAAGGAAATATAAAGCATCATGTTGAGCGGATTTTTCTGTGCCTGATTTTCGCCCCGGTACACATCCACCACGTAGGAAAGCGCCTGGAAGGTATAGAAGGAAATTCCGATCGGCAGCGTCACCTGAATCGCCGGAAGCGCTATATCAAACCCGCGAAGCAGCGGATTCAGCACCTCGGCGAGGAAATTGTAATATTTAAAATAGCCGAGGATCAGAAGATTGAGCGTCACGCAGAGCGCCAAAAGCCATCTCTTTTTCCCGAATTTCTCCACCAGACGCCCGAAACCGTAGTTGAGCAAAACCGAAGAAATCATGAGCACCACATACCGCGGTTCGCCCCAGGCATAGAAAAAGAGGCTGAATACGGTCAGGATGCAGTTTTTGAACGGTTTGGGGCTCACGTAGTAGAGGAGCAGGATGCAGGGGAGAAGAACCCATAGGAAGATGATTGAGCTGAAAACCATTTTATGTAAACTCCTATTGATAAGTTGTCGCAGAAGGGAGCTGCCGGAGGCGGCACTGGCAGCTTCTCAGATTATCGTTGTTCGCATCTCGATAATCTAATAGCCATCAACACCATCTACAGCAGCTCCCTTCCCTTCTACAGTACGTCTGAGAAATGGGGACGAAGTTTTTTGAATACCTTCAGTCCTATTATCATCAAAATAAATGTTACCACCCAGAAATAAATCGTCATCGTCGGCCGCTCGAAGAACCAGCTTCCCGTAAGCATGCTGTCGCGGTAGCCTGCGGCGATGTAGTAGAATGGGTTAAGCTTGAATACCCACTCCAGCCAGGATGCGCGGCTGGTAAAGATTGCCTCGTCGTACATGATCGGGGTCAGCCACATGCCGAACTGGAGGCAGATGCCGACGATCTGCGCCATATCTTTAAAGAATACCTGCACGGCGCTGGTAAAATAGGTAAACGCCAGTCCAAGCATCGACGCCGCAAAGGAATAGTATAACACCTGAATCCAGGTTGCAGACGGCATACGCCCGTCAATCAGGTACAGCCCCGCCATAATGATCAGGAAGCAGGCATGTACCAGGAAACAGGAGATAAGCTTGATAACCGGAAGCATCTCCACCTGGAATACTACCTTTTTAACCAGATAATGGTACTCCTGCAGGCAGTTTGTGCCCGTATTTAAAATCTCGCTGAAATAAAACCACGGGATGATACCCGGCGTCAGCCAGATGACATAGGTCGCCCCCGGAACCGGCGGCGCATTTTTCATGCCATGTTCACCGAAGATGAACGCATAGATCGCGATCGTAACCATCGGCTGGATAAACATCCAGACAATTCCAAAGTACGAGCCGACAAAGCGCTTGCGGAAATCCGCCTTGGCAAGCTCGGTGACCAATTTTCTTTTTCCTATCAGTTCCCGAAACAGGGAAATCAGTTCCCGCATTCTATCCTAACTCCATTCTTAAAATTTGAATGCATCCCGGAAGCCGCCCCATTTCTGGTCTTTCTCCGAAATAATCAACTCCATGCCTTCCTCGATCGGCCACTCAACGCCAATCTCCGGATCGTTCCATGCCATACCGCCCTCATCGCCAGGATGATAAAAATCGGTACATTTGTATGCAAATTCTGCCTCATCGGACAGTACCAGGAAGCCGTGTGCAAATCCTTCCGGAATGTAGAACTGCTTCTTGTTCTCCGCGGAAAGAACCACGCCAAACCATTTTCCGTAGGTCTCAGAACCGGTACGAAGGTCTACCGCCACATCAAATACGGTACCGCGCACTGCACGCACCAGCTTGCCCTGCGGATACTGTTTCTGGTAATGAAGTCCGCGCAGAACGCCCTTGACAGACATGGACTGGTTGTCCTGTACAAATACCATGTCGAGTCCCGCCTCATGGAAATCGTTCTGATTGTATGTCTCCATAAAATAACCGCGCTCGTCCTTGAAAACAGTCGGTTCAATTACATAAAGTCCCTTGATGTCACATGGTGTTACTTTAATCTTTCCCATTTTTCTATCTCCTTCTTATGCAGGTATTTCAATTCATTTTTCAATACGTAACTGGCATCATCCTTTTCGGCTGTGCCATCTTTAACTATATCATTCGTTTTTCTGGCTGACAACCTTTTTTACAGATGTTTGTGCCTCTTTCCCCCGCTCATTTTCATCCAGCGCAATCTTCTGCGCCAGATCCTTGATCTTCGTCTCCAGCTGCGACTGTTTGATCGACATATGGAACATTTTCACAATCAGGAGGAAAATAACCGCCAGATAGATAAAATTGGCAGTCGTGTACGTTCCCGCCAGCTCCGCCAAAAGATCCGGCAGCCCCGGAAAGATACTGAACACAATGAGAATGGACGAGAATCCCAGCCAGAAAATCGAATCCTCGATCTGGAGTTTTGACTGCCGGATCTTCCGCATAATCATAAAGGTTGTCAGGATCGACACGACGATCAGGACAACTCTGAGTGTTGGCGTCATGGCGCTACCTCCTCTTTCTGAAATTCTGGATTAACAGAATCGAAATCAGCATTTTAAGCATATACCGCATCGCATTGACCGGTGTCAGGTAACTGACTCCCAGAATCCGTTCATCCATGATGACCGGCACCTCCGCCACCCGCGCGCCCTGGCGGATCAGGTAGGAAACGGTGTCCGGCTCCGGACCGTAGTTAAGCCCCGATGCAAATTCGCGGATCATGCGCTTGCTGAACATCCGCATTCCCGAGGTCGGATCCTTGATATTGACACCCGTTGTGAAGCGGATCGCCATCTCGATCAGATTACTTCCAAGCATCCGCATCGTAAATGGCTTTTTCTCCCCGACAAACCGGGAACCGATGACGATATCGTAACCTTCTTCCATTTTCTTGATCATGGATTCCAGATACTCCGGACGGTGCTGTCCGTCTCCATCGAGCTGGACCGCATATTGATATCCGTACTTGTCGGCATATTTAAGTCCCGCCTGAAATGCCCCCGCCAGTCCCAGATTGACCGGAAGGTTCAACAGATTATATCCATTTCTCTGGCAGATCGCCGCCGTCTCATCGCGCGATCCGTCATTGACGACCACATAATCATACTGCGGAAAATTAGCAGTCAGATGGTTCACAACCCGCTCTATATTTTCGGCTTCGTTGTACGCCGGTATGACTATTAAAAGTTCGGCTTTTTCCGCCCCAGAAGCTTCTTCTGTGGACAATAACGCCTTATCTTCCATCGCCCGCTTCTCCTTCCCAGTATGCCGGATTCATCGTCAGGCTTCGAATCAGCCCCTCCGGCAGCTTTTTATAATGCTTTCCCAGCCAGTACCCGGCATATTTACTTCCGCTCGCCATCACAAGCTGCGGCAGAAGAAGCACATGACCATTTTCCACCAGCCATTTTGCTGTTTTCTTTACCAGACGGATTCCCTCGCCCTCCGAATGAAGTCGCCCAAACACCTCGGGGTGATCCGCCTGCGATACGCCGAGGTCGAAATTCCGGTGCAGCTGCTGCATCGCCGTATAATTGTGGGAATGGATGACCTGCGCGTCCGCCGCGTAGGCAATCTGATACCCGGCTTCCACCGCGTGTCCGGCAAAAATCATATCCTCGTTGAAAATGGTTTTCTTCGTAAATCCGCCAAGCTTCAGGTAAATATCCCGCCGGTATGCCGCGCAGACATTGGAACAAAAATACGTCTTGATTCCCAGCTCGTCCTCGTCCTCTTTCCCTTTCAGACGGCTCACCGCCGGATAATTAAAGTCCCTCGTATACCGTTCAATCACACCGCAGTCCGCCGCCGGAAGCTGTCTCGCATATGCTGCCGCCACACGTTCCGAAGCATCCAGCGCCTCCAGAAGCTCTTTCACCAGATTCCGGTCATACGGCACGCAGTCGTGCGTCATGCAGATGCAGACATCCGCATCTGATTTCAAAATTCCCTCATGGCGCGTCCTTCCATGGTCAAATTCCGACTGGCGGATATGGCACACGGTCAGCTTCGTATCTTCCCCCTCAAATAAGGACTCAAACCGCTCAGCATCCCAGTACTTTTCTTCCGTATTCATGATGATCACACGGTCCACCGGCACACTCTGTTCCAACAGCCGCCGCAGAAGTTTTTCCAGCTTATCCCCCGGTTTGAACGTAGGTATAATCACATCGGCTTTTCTCATTTTTCGTACTCCTTATAGGCTTTTCTGTAAAAATGCATCAGAATCTTTACCATCCAGTCCGGCCACATTTTCCGGAACATCGCCATCTCATCCGCCGGGCGCCGGTTGTCCTCGATGCAGGCTTTCGTCGTCGCCGCCGCATGGACGCGGTAGGCAATCAGCGGTTTTTCCGAACAGATAAAACGCCCTTTTTTGCCCGCCAGCTCGTAAAGGTTGTCCCAGTCCAGCGCAAAATCATACTCCGAATGGAACATATCGTCCCCAATCTGTTCTTTATTGTACGTGCAGGACGGACAGCAGATCGAATTGCCAAACCAGACACTGCTCCGCTTGATCCAGGTGCGGTCCGCCAGAAAATGGAAACGCAGCGGCAGGCGCAGTATCTTTTTTACCAGCCAGACCATGTTAAATGACTCCGGAATGGCTTTCATTTCCCCCTCTTTCTCCGTCATGCGGATCGTGAGATAATCGCTCGCAAACAGCAGCAGATCCGGATATTTCTTCCATGCTTTTAAAAGCTTTTCGGCATAATCGCTGCGGTATCGGTCGTCCTGATGCGCGATCGTGACGAAACGCCCCTGCGCTTTTCCATAGGCAAACATCCAGTCCTCACGGATATTGCTCGCCCCGTCCCGCACATAGAGCGGCACCTGATACCGCGCTGTCAGCTCCCGGATATAGCTGCTCGGCGTCGAGGTACAGCAGATCACCTCCGATTTGACCGTCTGGCTCGTCACCGAACGCAGACATTCTTCCAGATACGGCGAATCCTTGTATGCACAGACCGCAAATGTATGAATGATTTCCTGCTGCATCTCGTTTCCCTTTCTCTCTCGCTCTTTCATGCCGCACTTCTGCCTTCTCGTTTTTCAAGAGCGGTACCTGCTTGAATTTATTTTTACCAGACTTATGATCGATTTTAACGTTTCAAACATCTTTTCCTGCTTCTGGCTTGCTTATGCTTATCGGCAGAACTTCATCCAGATATCCAGATAAACCGTTGCCGCCAGAATCAGCGCCGCCGCCCCTAACACCAGCGCATGATAGTTTTTATTCTCCATCCGCACCATCACCCGCTCCGGGTTTAATCCCAGCCAGACAAGCGGCAGAAATGGCAGATAATAGCGCCCCTGTACGCCGTCGATATAGGTATTACCCGGTCTGGTAAATGCGATGTACATCGAAGTCCAGACCAGCACCGCCGTTCCCACGCAGAGTATAAATATCCACAGCTTCTGTTTTTTTGACAGACGTTTTCCACAGGATGACTGCCCGGCTGTGAGGATAACGGCCGCCGAACCAGCATACAGCGCCCACGGAAATGACATCGTTCCCGTGTGTCCCAGAAGCCCCAGGGAATTTTCGCCCAGCACATAGGACGGAAGCGTCCGGAACAGGTTGCACATCAGCACCCATGCATAGGCAAGCGGCTGTCCCAGAATGTATGCCATCTGCCCTTTCTCGCTGGTGTTGTCGCCTCTCGTATCCCCGATATCGCGCGGCGCGATCAGAACCGGCAGGATGAAGGATAGCATCATCAGACCGCAGATCACGATAAATCCGCCCTTCATCAGGTACATTTCCCGTTTAGAACGGAACTTTTCTGCCGGAATCATCAGTCCCAGCAGAATGAGCGGCGCATATACCGCCTTGACGCGGCAGCCCCAGACAAAGGTAAGCACGATGAGCGCATACGCTTTCCAGTCCATTTTCCGCCCGCCAAGCGCCGCTTCCAGAATGCCCGCAAAAGACAGCCACAAAAACGCTGTGACGGTCGGGTCATAGGAATATGCCCCCGCCAGCATCATCGGCTCAGGCATCAGCGCCAGAAATGCCAGGATTGCCTTGCCGACCGGTGTTTTTTTGATGGCAAAATACAAAACTGCCGCATAGACATAGAGATTTCCCAGCCGCCCCAGCTTATACAGGATTCCAAATGGGATATGAAGCAGCCCACCCGCTTTCAGCACCAGCGCCGAGCCCACATATCCGGTCATCGTCGTTTTGTTGAGATCCGTACTCCAGAGATGTTCACCGTGCCGGTAACCCGCATTCTGATTCAGATACGAAGTGAGCGCCGCCTGCTCGTCCCGACTCTCCGGCTGATTGTACGGCCAGGTATCTGCGCCCGCCGTAAACTCCTGTATAAGCGCCGGTTCCGCCTGCACCGGCGTCCGGTAATTTGCCATCCAGAACGCCTGCGCGAAATGCACTTCCTCATCCCAGCTCACCTTATTTGCCGGGAGCGACAGTGAAAATATTGTTCCAAACGTCAGGGAGATCAGCAGAAATCCAACCTCGATGCGCTTTGCCACGAAATCCCGGAAACAGAGAAGTGCGATCAAAACCGCCGCCGCACACCAGAACAGTCCCAGCCGGTACCAGTTGATACCTGCCCGCGCCACCGTCGCAAATCCGGTCAGTGCAAGCGGCATCCCGCCAAAATTCATGTAGGAAAGCCCTTCTTCGTCTAGATCCTCCCGCGTGATCAGAAGATCCACGTAGTCCAGCTTTCCATTCACCGGAATCGAAGAAAATTTCAGCACCCGGCAGTTGCGGTCCATGACCATCTTTGCGTCGTGCTCCCGCTGCTCGCCGTAGATGTTGCGGTAACCGAGGCGGACGGTGGCATTTAACAGACCATCGTAATCATAGTGGTAGAGAAACTGGCTGACATAGCTGCCGTCCAGCGGAATGTGGAGATAACCGCTTGCATCCGAAAGCTGCAGCACCTCTGTTTTTTCTGTCTCTAACCGCTCAAATCCACTCGCCTGCACCTCGTCCAGAGCAAGCGTCCGCGTCGCCTGCCGCGTCCATCCACTTGCCCGAAGCGCCGGGAGATTGCAGACAAACTCGCCCAGAACGCCCATCACAAGGACTGCCACAAGCGCCAGAAGCAGCCGGAGCACATCTTTTTTCTCTATTCGATTCATAAAATGCCTGTTAAACTGCATCTGTACTTCTCCCTTATTTCTCTTCCTGCTTTGAATCGGCAAAATCCACTGCAATTCCGTCATTATACAGCACTTTCAGTTTCAAAAATCTGTCCGTAAGCAACAAGCAAATCCATCATAATCCATCACGTTCGAAACAATTCAATTCACTTCATCCGTTCCAAGCGCCACAAAGTCTCGCCTGTTCCACGCTTCAAATCAAATCTAGCGCACTATCTTCTCCACACCTCTATGTTCCAGGATGCGCTCATAATCCTCAATATAATCAACCTCCGCCCAGAAATGCCCGCTGACGTCCTCGACATAGACCGGCTGCTGCCCGGTCATGCTGTAAACAACATTTTCCCACCAGACGCCGTGCTCCTGGCGGTCGATCATCTCCTCCATCCGGCAGATAAATTCCGGCATAAATGCCGCTGAAAACCGTCCGATTCCGATGTACTCGCCCGTCACATCATCCCCGGTCAGCTCTTTTCCATATTTTTTCAAAATTCCATCTTCATAGAAGAACTTATAATCCGCTGTCTCCCGGCGGCTCTCGTCCGCAAACATCACCGGGCTCCTGCCCTGCGCGAGGATCCGGTCAAGCAATTTTTCCTCCAGATATACGTCGCCGTTCATGATCAGCAGATCGTCCCCCATCAAGAACTCCTTCGCAAACCATGCAGACGCAATGCTGTTTGTCACATCGTAAAACGGGTTGTAAAAAAAGGATACTCCCTTATCTGCCAAAACCTCGCGGATCACCTGCGCCTCATAGCCCAGCACGATACCGATGTCCTGGATACCGCGGGAATGAAGCAGGTCGATCGTGTACTCGATCAGGCACTGTCCGCCGCCGATATCCACCGTACATTTTGGTTTTCCCGACAGATAACGTGAGATCCGGGTTCCCCGTCCCGCTGCCAGAATCAATACTTTCACAGAAGCCCCCTCCTTTGCATATCTTTCCACGCCGCAATCAGGCTGTCATTGTCTTCCGGCGTCAATGCGCCGATATGACCGACGCGGAACACCGTGTCGGCAAGCGCGCCGCCGTTCGGACAGATCCAGATGCCGTATTCATCCTTCAAAATCTCAAAAATCCGATGCGCCGAGACCGGTTTTCCATCTTTATCCACACCCGTCGGGTGAAGCGGCGTCAATGCAGCCGAGAGAGAATTGGAAACAATCTCAAACGGCAGATCTTTAATTTTGCTTCGGAAATCTTCCGCCTGACAGCGGATCCGCGCCTGTTCTGTCGCAAGCCCTTTTTCCTCGATCATTGTCAGCCGTTTATGAAGCTGTAAAAGCACTCCGACCGCTGGTGTAAACGGTGTCTGCCCCCGCTCGCCATTTTTCAGATAGTCGCGCAGATCAAAATACATCGAACGGACCGCCGTCTCCTGCACTCTCGCGATCGCACGCGCCCCCAGCACCAGAATCGAGAGTCCCGGCGGAAGTGCCAGTGCTTTCTGCGAGCCGGTCAGCACCAGATCAACTCCCCATCTTTCCATCCTAAATGGATCGGCAAGAAACGAGCTGACCGCGTCAACCGCCAGAATCAGCTGGTTTCGTCTGCAAAAGTCAGAAATCAGCTCCATATCATAGAGAACGCCCGTGGAAGTCTCATGGACATTGACTAAAAATCCGGTAAATTCTTTTCCCTCATACGGCGCCAGGTCTTCTGCCCGAAGCGCCCGTCCGCTCTCCAGCCGGATCTCCTCGTGAGGAACTTCATGGATATCACAAATTTTCGCAAACCGCGCGCCAAAACTGCCGCCGTTTACGACCAGCACGCGGTCGCGCTCTGTAAAAAGGTTCATGACTGCCGCTTCCATCGCCGCCGTGCCCGAACCTGTCAGAAAAACCGCCCGTGCATCCTCAGGCGCCCCGGTGAACTGCTTCATCAGGCGCTCATTTTCCTTCATAATTGCAGAAAATTCCGGCGTGCGGAAATATGGTACTTCTTCCGCCCCGATCGCCCGGATTTCCTCGTCCATCTGAACCGGTCCTACCGCAAAATTAATCATACATTTCCTCCAAATCTATCTAATGTACTCTCGAAATCTTTCTGTGCTCGATTTTGTGAGATGATTTTTTGTCAGTTGTGCCCAAATTTCTGAGGCGTACGCGGTGCGTACGTTGATGAAATTCGGGTGCGGCTGGCGGAAAATCAGCCACAAAAGCAAGTGCAGAAAGACTCCGAGAGTACATTCTAAACAAGTTCTATATCCCACGTGCCCGTCTCCGGTACATCACAAGCGACGTCAGTCCAAAGCAGGCAGTCAGTGCCGCCATCAAAAGCAGATACGAAAGCGATCCGCCCAGCAGTCCTGCCGCGCGTACGCAGGGCGAAGAAATAAGGAGCGCCGCTGCCGTCACACCGACATAACCCAGAAAAATACGTTTCTGCTCCTGCATAATGATGAGTGCATAATAAAACAGATTCACATACGCATTGAACGCGCCGCCTAGAATGATAAACACCAGCGCCAGACGGCATTCCCGCAGCATGTACGCAATTTTCGGATATAATATTGAGAGAACCGGAATTCCGAGAATCCAGGCACCCCCGACTGCCAGCACCGTAAGCGCCGCGATGATTGCCGCCAGCCGGCCTATCGTCCCGGCAAATTCCGGGAGCGCATTCCGCTCCCACTGTTCCGAGAGTTTCGTGATATACGGGCGGATGACGAAGCCTGCCACCAGATTGATGACGCTGGTCGGCATGAAGATCGCACCGAATACCGCCTGATACTTGTCCGCCATATTGCCCTCGATCGCATATTTCGCGGCAGAAAAAATATAAAAATCCAGGATAACCGATAAAAACAGGACTACATTTTCTTTAAACAACAGCCCGACACGTCCGGAGCGGACTTCCCAGTCCACCTGCGGCAGATGACCGATTACCGAAAAATCAAACAGGCACACGCCCGCCAGCTGCGCCAGTACTGCCGCCAGGCAGGAGCCGACCAGGTTATGGGTCGCATTCAAACAGCCCAAAAAGACACCGACTGATAAAACCGTCCGGAATGCGTTTGATTTGCCCGTCAGATACAGGCGTCCGTCACGCTGAAATTCTGCCTCATAAGCGTCCGCGAAACCGTCGATCACCTTGTACGCTACCATCAAAAATACCGTCGCCGCCTTGACAAAGGCATAGTCCCGGTTGATCACCGTCACATAAAAAAGCCCGGCCACCAGCGCCGCACCACAGGTCATCAGGCGCAGCCGCAGATATTCGCCAAACGTAAACCGCCGCCTCGTATCCGTGATCTGGAACGGGCGGATGCCAAAATAGGCCACCATAAACATATGCTGACCAAATGTAGAATACGCAAAGGAGAAGATACCGCCCTCATCCTCGCCGACAATCTGGATGACCGCGATCGTCAGCACCATGGACGCCAGCGCATAGAGAAAGCTCCCTATCATATTCCAGCTCATATTTCGTTTTTCAATCTGCCCGTCTCCACCAATCAGGGCGTTCGCTAAATATTTTATCACTACAGTATCTCTTCCTTTGAAAATTCCAGCCGGCTCGGTGTGTGTGTTTTGCGCATCTCAACCGGCGGAAGCTGCATGAAATCGCCGTACATATTTGTCAGCATTTCCTCGATATTTCCCGGAAAATTCATGCGTCTGCCCTCAAATTCCAGCTTCCGGAGCGGATAACAGCGTGTCCGGTCCACGACATTCCAGTATGGGCTTGTGTCCGGCAGAAATGCCATCCGGCGTGTCCGGTATTTATTGTATTTGCGGCAGACCCGCTCACAGCGCATCCGCAGCCACTGAGGCGAGATATGGAGCAGCTTCATCGCCTTGTAGACCATCCCGCAGACCGCCCAGATAAGCTTCGCCTTGATGCCCCGCTGCTGCAGCGTCGGACGCGGAATCGCCCGCAGAATCATCAGCTTACTCCAGAACCATGCCGTCCACGACTGAATCTGGTATAGAACCGGGTTGTCCGCCACATTGTCAAGCACATACAGATCCAGAAAGATACCAAACGGACAGTCCACATCCTTCATAACCTCCTCGACAAACACCGTCCCCTTCTTCACCAGACGGGTCGTCATCAGCGGATAATTGGGATATCGCTCCGCATTGAGAACCAGATACCGGTCGCTCATCTTCTTTTCCACGATCCGGAGCAGGTGCTCAAAATCCCGCCGCGGCATCGCAATATCGATATCGTCGTCCCAGGGAATAAATCCCTTGTGCCGCAGCGCACCGATTCCCGTTCCGGCTATCCCGAAATATTCCAGATGATAGTCTTCACAGATCCGGATAAAATCATCCAGAATCGACAAAATCTCTCCCTGCAGCTGTTTCAGAACTTCTGGCTCATAAAATTTACTGTCCATATCGATGTCTGTCCCCTCCACCAAGCCCGCAGAATACCCCACTCCTGCCGCAGCTGATCATATTTTCCTTAATAGTACGAGGGTATTCTACTATATTTTAAAGGAAAAGTAAACCGCGGCTACTTTTTACCTTCTTTCCCAGGTTCCCACACCTCTATCTCCCGCTTCCATCCAAACAGATGTCCCGGAAGCGAATATGCCGCTCCGATCCCCAGCCCGATTGCGATCGCCATCTTGATTGTATCCATGCCATACTGGAGCGCCAGCGCTTCCTGCCCCATGAAGAAGTTGTAGGCGGTATAGTAGATCGCCGCTCCAGGCACAAGCGGGAAGATGCCGCATACCAGAAAGAGGATCGTCGGCGCTTTCCGCTGTATCGCCAGACAGCGCGACAGCATCGTCAAAACCGCGCTCGCCGCGAAGATCCCGATGATCGGCGTCTGATAAGCTGCCATGACCACCAGATACACGCCCCAGCCGACTGCCCCGCAGATACCACAGTCCAGCCAATACTTCTTCGGGACTCCAAACAGCGCCGAAAAGGCGGCAGTTCCGACACAGGCCGCCAGAAGCTGCCCCAGAATTTCCCCTGCCATTTCCATCAGAGCATACCTCCCATCGCAAACATCCAGAACCGCAGTGCCACACCAACTCCGATCGCAATACAGCCCGCCGTCAAAAAGGCGTCTACAAAACGGATCAGACCGGATAAATAATCATTTTCCAAAAAATTCCGGATCGAATTGGTCAGCGGCACACCCGGCGCCAGCGTGAACACAGCTCCGATCATGACATGATCCAGGCTTTCTCCCAGCCCGATCCAGCACAGCAAACAACAGCACAATGCAAGCACGCTGCTCGTCATGATCGTCTGCATCATCCGGGACGAAGAAAAGCGCGGAGCTGCGTATAAAAGGAACAAATACAGCAGCACTCCCGCCACAAATGCCGCCGCCGTATCGCGCAGGCTGCCCTGGAACAGGTAACAAAATCCAGCGCTTCCAATTCCTGCCGCCAGAACCTTTCCCCGATTTTCGAGCACTTTCATGTGTTCAATCTGCTCAAGGCGCATCCGCATCTCATAAGGACCGCATTTACCCGCCGCAATCTTTCTCGACAGATCATTTAAGGCATCCACCCGGCATAGAATCGTAGGTGCCAGCGGCACATAACAGATGCGGCTGGAATAAAACCGCCCGTCAATCACCACATTTGAAAAAATTCCATTCGCAATCACATACGCATTAAATGCTTCAAGACGCAGCGCCCGCGCCGCATACTCCATCGCCTGCTCCGCCCGGAATACCTCCCCGCCGTTGGAAAGAATCGCATTTCCCAGACGGGTCACCAAACGGAAGCGCTCGATCTGGGAACAATCCTCGATCGAAGCGCGTACTATTTCCTTCATTCTGTTTCTCCCCCTGTTTTTATTTTCTGTCCATCCGTTTTCTCTATCCCATTTTCTCCCCCTTCTATCCGCTCACTGGTTCACTTCTCCAAATCTGCCGCCCATTTCAGCCTTTTCAAAAAAAAACGTTCCATTTTGAATTAAATTTGCCCGCCAAAACTCCCCCTTTGGTTGACGTTCCACCGAAAATCCTGTATAGTGGATATATTATATTAAAGAATGATGCCGCAAGGGGGATATATCTATGGATCATAATGTTACCATCGGTGCCAAGGTGAAAGCCTTCCGTACCGCAAAAAAATACACACTGAAACAGCTCAGCGAAGAGTCCGGTCTGTCCATCGGCTTTCTTTCCCAGTTGGAGCGCGGTCTCTCTTCGATCGCAATCGACTCTCTGGCAAAGCTTGCTACGATCCTCGGAGTCAGTCTGTCTTCGTTCTTTGACTCCTCCGCCGATCAGGAGAAATCCCCGGTCAGCCGGAGTTTTGCCATGCACTGTTCCCAGATCAACCCCCAGATCGTACAGTACCTGGTCAATGGAAATGCACAGGGATTTGCCTGTCTTCCGCGTATCTTCCACCTGATGCCGTCTGCCACCACAAGCTCTGAAAACCAGCTTGAGATGAATCAGCACGACGGTGAAGAATTTATCTACGTTCTGGAGGGTATCCTGACCGTATATCTGGACGGCAGCGAATACTGCCTGAATCCGGGCGACAGCATCCAGATCCACTCCCAGACCCCGCATGACTGGGTCAACAACACAAACCGTGTCGTTAAGATTCTGACCGTACACACGCCGAATCCGTTTGTTCATGGGAATGAAGTCGTATTTTAAATAGTCTGCGCGGTATAGAAACATAATAAAAGCTGTCTCTTTTAGAATTTCAAGATGTTTTTATTTTCTTTTTGGTTTTCCCATCTCAGGAAACAAAAACTCCTGCATTTCTGAAAAAGACAGCTTTTTCATACCTTTTACGCCGTATACACTATTTCTCCTGCCAGATACACTTCCTGCACATCATCCAGCGCACGAATATTCTTTGAGACATCACCCTTTACAATCAGCAAATCGCCAGCCAATCCTTCTTTCAGGCTGCCTGTCTCGTTCTCAATACCAAGCACGCTTGCCGCGTTGTAGGTTGCCGTGCGGATCGCCTCCATCGGCGTGATTCCATAGTCTACCATATAGCCGAGTTCCTGATGAATCGGAAGCGGCGGTGCCTTGTAAAGCACCATATCGCTGCCTGCCAGCACCGTAACCCCTGTGTCATAGAGCTTTTTAAAATTATCCCGGTATGCCTCAAACGCCGGTTTGAAAAATGCCTGATCGTGAACGGCTCTGGCGGCGATCGGGTTGTCCATGTCCACACCCGCCTCGATCATCTGCTTCGTCTGCTCATACAAATACGTGTACGCCGTGATCGTCGGCGTCCACGCGATTCCTTTTTCTGCCATCTGGCGCGCCTGCGCCTCTGTTAAAAAGGTTCCGTGCTCGATCGTGTCAAATCCCGCGTCAATACACATCTGAATCGACGGCTGTGTACCCGAATGAACCGCGATCTTCACCCCCTGGCGGTGCGCCTCATCGACCGCTGCATCCAGCTCTTCCTGCGTAAATTCCGGGATATCGCCGCGGTTGCTCGTCAGGATCTTGACCCAGTCAGCTCCCGCACGCAGCTGTCTTCGGATAGCGGCGCGCACGCCCCACGGGCTGTCCGCCTCCTCGACCCCATCCTGATGTCCGTGGCCGCCGGTCATGCAGATACCTGCGTCCGCATGGATGATCCGCGGGACCGTCACATATCCCTTCTGGCCTGCCAGGCGCAGCTGCTTCATCAGATTGGGCGGGCAGGACAGATCGCGCACCGTCGTGATGCCGAGCCGCAGCGACTGTTTCGCCTGCTCCAGCGCATAGTATGCCACCATATAATCGTCATAATTATCCAGATCCGGCTGGCTGTAGTAGTAGCCGAAATGCACATGCATATCAAACAGTCCCGGCAGGATCGTCGCCTCGCCGTAATCCTTTACCATCTCTTCCGGGTAGCGCCCCGCCGCTTCCGCAGCGTCTCCTATCCAGCCGATTTTTCCCTCTTTATCCAGATACACCGCCTGATCCTGCAAACAGGTTCTGCCATCTCCGGTAATTAAATACTTCGCCCTTAGAATCATTTTCACGGACTTCCTTTCTCTTTTTCATAAGCATGAAATTTTCAGTCGAATATCGTCATTTCACGCAGTTTTTCAGTTTTCTATATCGTAACACCGGAATTTTGTTCTTGTCAATATTGGAATGCGGAGTATCCGGTGAAACCTGTTTTAAAAAAGATGGGCAGGCAGAAAAAGAGCGGCACACATTTCTGCATACCGCCCAAACCAGCGACTGTCCACACACAAGCAGTCACTCTGAATTGATTCATTTTATTTTTTAGTAGAACAATCTGTTTACCGCACTGAAGATACCGCGGATAGATGCTCTCGTAATGTTGGAGCTGATGCCGACACCGTAGGTTGCCCGGCCGCTCTTTACATCCATCAGATGGATGTAGGACGCTGCCTGTGCGCCGGAACCGGAACGAAGTGCATGCTCGTTGTAGTCCAGAACACGGATCTCGATGCCAAGTGCCTCCTCGATCGCTCTCTGTACCGCATCGATCGGTCCGTTACCTACGCCCTCAACGGTGCGCTCGGTGTCATGAGCGGTAAAGGTAAGAGTTGCAACGGTTGCGAATGCGCCGCCCTCGTACTCCTTGTCTGTGATCTGGCATTTTTTGAAGTGCATCGGCTCTTTTCTGTCCAGGTAGTTTGCACGGAACTCGTCCATGATCTGCTCCGGAGCTACCTCGCCCTGCTTCTCTGCAATCTTCTGGATAATGTCAGCAAACTCTTTGTGCATTCCCTTCGGAAGACGGAATCCGTAGAAGGAATCCATGACGAAGGCTACGCCGCCCTTGCCGGACTGGCTGTTGATGCGGACAACCGGCTCGTACTCGCGTCCGATATCACTCGGATCGATCGGCAGGTACGGAACCTCCCAGATGCCATCGGTTCTCTTCTGAAGCGCCTGCATACCCTTGCTGATCGCATCCTGATGGGAACCGGAAAATGCGGTAAATACCAGCTTGCCTGCATACGGATGTCTCGGGTCAACGGTCATCTTTGTGCAGCGCTCACAAACCTCGGTGATCTCCTTTACATTTTCCAGATTTAACTCCGGGTTGATACCCTGGGAGAACATATTGTAAGCGATATTTAATACATCGATATTACCAGTACGCTCGCCGTTTCCAAGCAGTGTACCCTCGACACGGTCTGCACCTGCTAAGAGCGCCAGTTCGGTCGCTGCAATGCCGGTACCACGGTCATTGTGCGGATGGATACTTAAAATAATGCTGTCACGGTTCTTAAAATGCCTGTTCATCCACTCGATCTGGTCTGCATATACGTTCGGAGTCGTCATCTCAACCGTTGCCGGAAGGTTGATGATGATCTTATTGTCCGGTGTAGCGCCCCACTCTTCCTGTACAGCGGTGCAGATATCCAATGCGAAATCAAGCTCGGTTCCGGTAAAGCTCTCCGGAGAGTACTCAAGGATTACTTTTCCGTCGTAATCTTTCATATATTTCTTTACCATGCGGGTACCATCGATCGCGATCTGCTTTACTTCCTCGCGGTCTGCATGGAATACAACCTCACGCTGTAAGGTAGAAGTTGAATTGTAAATATGTACGATCGCCTTCGGAATACCCTGGATGGCATCAAAGGTTCTCTTGATCAGGTGCTCGCGGCACTGGGTCAGAACCTGTACAACTACGTCGTCCGGGATAAGCTTGCGCTCTACTAACTGGCGCAGAAAATCGTACTCAATCTGGGAAGCTGCCGGGAAGCCAATCTCGATCTCTTTAAATCCAAGTTTTACCAGGAGGTTGAACATCTCGATCTTCTCCTCTACGACCATCGGCTCAACCAGTGCCTGGTTGCCGTCGCGCAGGTCAACGCTGCACCAGATCGGCGCTTTCTCAATCTCTTTATTCGGCCACTCACGCTCCGGGTAATCTACCACCGGAACTCTCTTATATTTCTTGTAATTTAACATGTCTTTCTCCTCCATCACGCTATCCCTGATCTCGTTCCAGGTACCTCATCATCAAAAAACGCAGTTCCTATCATCCTAAGCTTTGGAGTCGATAGATCACGCCGTACCTTTTAACAATGAATAAAATTACTGATTCTGGTCTAACCCCATCATAATCATCCCTTTTCTATCATAAAAGAAATTATTTCGATTATAGATTATACCATCGGAAATAAAGGATATCAAGAGAAAAACGGGGCAATTACAGGTGTTCTGGCATTACTGTACACGTATGCGTGAACAGTAACTTCTGGCATCTCTTACATAAAATTATCTATTTTTTCTGTCCTCTGGTTTTTTCATCTTCCGTCTCCAGGACCGTATCAGATGCGCCGCCAGCCGGTTTCCAAAATACCCCGCCGCGCATCCCACAATCATGCCGCCCAAAACATCGGTCGGGTAATGCACATATAAATACATTCTTGAAAACGCCATCAGGATCGCCAGAGGCAGCGTGATTTTCCACCATTTTTTCGCCCCGGCAAAGTACAGAGCCGCGACCGCAGCAAACGAAGCTGCCGTATGTCCCGACGGGAAGGAATAGTCCGCCGGGCGGGCAATGATCAGCTGAACTGTCTGATTCACATCGCACGGACGGATCCGGCAAACCATAGGCTTTAGTAAGATATTGCAGATGATCGCATCCAGACAGAGCGCTGCCGCCAGCGCAGCTCCCCATCTTCTCGTCCGCGGAATCATAAGCAGCAGGCATGTAAACAGAATCCAAATCATTCCTGCATTTCCAAGCCGCGAAATAAACACCATCCAGACATCGCCCACCGGTGTCCGCATCTGCTGAATCCAATCCAGTATTTGTAACTCCATTTTCATTTTGCTCCCTCTGTTTTTTACACAACTTTATGCGCGAGCCATCTCCGGCCCATAAAGCGGAATGTGAATACGATGCCCCGGATCGTCCAGTCTGTAAACATGCCGATCCACACCGCGATCGGTCCGAAGCCGTGGACGCGGCAGAGATAAATGCACAGCGTCACCCGGAACGCCCACATACTGATGCAGGAGAGAATCATCGAAAACCTCACATCCCCGGCAGCCCGCATTCCATATGCCGGAATAAATGCGAGCGTCCAGACGATCGGCTTTACCACCGTGATCCATCCGACCATGTAGAGACACATCTTCGCACTCTCCGGCTCCATGCCGCCCAGAATCGTGACCGGTTTCGTCGCCAGAAATACGAGCGCACAGCTTGCGATGATGACGATCTCCGCCACTGCCGTCAATTTTTTGATATAATAGAGCGCCTCATCCTTGCGCCCCGCGCCGAGACACTGTCCGACCACCGTCATCATGCCGATTCCGATACCGATCGCCGCGATGCCGTTTAAGTTTTCCAGAATATTCGTCATCGCCTGGGCTGCGATCGCGATCGTCCCGAGGGTCGAGACGGTTGACTGAATCGCAAGCTTTCCAAACTGGAACATCGCATTTTCGATACCGTTTGGGATTCCCAATGAGAGAATCCGCATAATCCGGCGTCCGTCCGGACGGATATGCAGATAGTCACGCACCGCAATTTCCTGGCTGGAATTGTGCAAAAAAGCGAACACCACCACTGCCGAGATAACGCGGGAACCAAGCGTGGCAATCGCCGCACCGGCAACTCCAAGATGGAAGCCCCAGATAAGCACCGCATTTCCGGCGATATTTAACCCGTTAGAGACGACCGCGATCGTCATCGGAAGCCTTGTATTTCCCTGCGCCCGGTAGATCGAGGAACCGGCATCATAGAGGGCGATAAATGGGAACGAAAGCACCGTGTAGAAGAAATAGATCTGCGCTGCCTCCATGACATCCGCCTCGACGCTGCCGAAAATCAGCCGCAGCAGCGGTCCGCGTGTCAGAAGGCAGACTGCCATGACCGCCGACGAGATGCACGCCACCACAAAAGATAACTGTCTCGCGGATTCCTCCGCATTTTTCTTATCTTTCTGTCCGATGTACTGGGAGCAGACGATCGTGCCGCCTGCCGCCAGCGCATAGAATGCCTGTATCACTAAAATATTGATGGAGTCAACCAACGAAACCGCCGAGATCGCCGCCGATCCCACGTTGCTGACCATAATGCTGTCCGCTGTACCCATCAGGGAGTTTAAAATCTGCTCTACGATCAGCGGAACCAGAAGAATCCGCAGATCGCGATTGCTGAAAAGATGATTTGTCTGCTCTTGTCTGCCCATATGCTGTCCTGTAACTTTCTATATTTTATTCTCTGTCCAAATGGTCTGTTTTTCTAACGGTCAGGCATCACATGCACGGACGCCGCCGCATCTGAGACAAAATTACCCCCTTAGCATGATAACGGATACATATAATAATTCCCATTTCCCTATCCTTCGTTCACCAGCGTCAGAATCCAGTACAGCCATGCCCGCACTGAACTTGACCTTCGCACGATCAGATTCTCCCCGCAGACCTGGTATTCCCGCATTTTCTTTGCGACATACTCCTTGTCCGGAACATCTCCGATCTGAAGGGCAGCTTCAAATAAATCGTGGAAAATCGGGTGTTCCAGAATCAGGCGGACGTATTCGAGCTGGCGCGCCCTATACGGCAGTTTCAAAAGCCGTCTTCCTATCGCCGTGATATGCACTTTCACGCCGTCCTCATCCGTCTGCTTCTCCGCCAGCCCCAGATAGCGGCACGCGTTGAAATAATAGTCCGACTGTCGCTCCTTAAATCCAAAAAGCTGCGCGATCTCCCCGCCCGTCATTGGATTCTCGTTCAGCCGTTCCACCAGTGAAATAACCTTGTAAAAGCTGTCCGCCTGGATAAAGGTAACCGCCGGTTCCGGCTTGACCTTTGTCCGTGCCCAGACATCGTATAAATCATCCAGCGTGATCTCGATTTCCTCTAAGCTGTAATTTCGCTCCTGCACCAGCCGCAGCGAATTGTAGTAGCGCAGGTCCGTAAATTCATATTCCAGAAGGCGGAAAATATTATTCGAATACACCATAAACACCGGACGGATCGGCTTGTGTATCTTCTCCGCCCAGAGTCTCGCCGGATAATAAAGCTGCCGGATCAGAAAATTGCTGTGGACGACGTTTTTTCCCTCGATCAGCGTAAATACATTCTCATTTTCAAATCCGCCGTCGATCTCGACCTGCGAATTATGTACCTGGATAAGCGGCTTTTTCTCAATCGGCTCTGATTTTTGATAGTCGCTGACATAAAACTCAAAATTTCCAGACCCCATCCGCCCCGAAACCGTCTGCACCATGCGATCCTCGCCCAGAAAATCATCCAGAATCCCCGTGATGCTCATAACGTTGATCGCGCTGGCTTCCGAGCGGATGTCATGAAGGTCGATCGACTCAAAGTAATCGGGTATCTTCGCGCTCGTCACCCGCTTGATATCGGACGGAATCTCCGGAAAATCCTGATACAAGTCAAACTCGCCCAGCACATAGCCGCCGCGCGACACCGGAAGAATCGAAATCTTCTTTCCAAACACCCGCGGCAGAGATTCCCGCGTGTCAAATTTCGTCATCAGACGCGGTTCCTTGACCTCGCGGATCTGGTCGGCGGTGATGTAAAACCGCCCATGTTTCTCAATTTCCCGCTCAATTCGGTATTTATCAAATAAAATTCTCCATTTATCATCAATCAAGCTCATAATTGCGTACCAGAACTTCCTGAATCTCTCCGCGCTTCTCCGGTTTCACGTTGATCGCGCGCTTGGCATCCACGTGGTCGATGATGTAATCTTTATATAAATCCTCGATAAATTCGCAGGACGAATTGGAAAGCAGGAACTTGATGCCCTTTGCATTCAACATGTCGCACTGCTCTTTTAATGCGATCTGCTCTTCCTCCCCGAAGCCGCCCGCGGTGTAGCCCGTGAATGACGCCGACGAGCTGATCGGCATATAAGGCGGGTCAAAATAGACGAACGCGCCCTTCCGGATGCCCTTTAACGCCTCGCGGTAATCGCCGCATTTGATCGTAATATTCGCTTTATTTAAATACGTATTCAGCGCATGGATCGTCGCCTCGTTCGTGATATTCGGGTTCTTATATCTGCCCCACGGAGAATTGAACTCGCCGGAGCTGTTGACGCGGAACAGGCCGTTGTAGCAGGTCTTGTTCAGGTAAATGATCCGCGCTGCCCGCTCGACGTTGGTTCGCGTCTGATACGTCTCCTTGTCGCGATCCCACGCCCGCACCGTATAATAATACTCCTCGCAATTCTGTTCCTTATGGGCGCTCAGCGCCGCAATCAACGCTTCCGGCTCTTCCTTGATCATCCGGTATACATTGATCAGCTCTTCGTTGGAGTCATTGATCACCGCCTTGTTCGGCTGTCTCCCAAAAAGCACCGCACCGCCCCCGATAAACGGCTCATAATAGGTCGAACATTCCGGGATCAGCGGATTGATGCTGTCCAGCAGCTGCCGTTTGCCGCCTACCCATTTGAGGATGGGCATGACGAACGGATTTTTTCTTGACATCGGATAGGGTACCTCCTTCTGTTTGTCTTCCGGATACATTGCAATACAAAAACGGGAAATCAGATGTCCGCTTGTGCTCTGATTACCCGTTTATTATAATCGTACAACTGTTCTAGTTCATTATACTTGACTTTGGGGTGGATGTCCAGCATTAGAACCGGAAATTCCTTATGTATTCTCAAGCTATATCATTGTTTCGGTTTCGTATACTCCACTCCTAAGCCTAAGTAACATTTTTCATGACCTTTATTACAATTATACGCAATTTGATATCCTTTATTCTCAACAAAAGAAACTCCACATATTCCAGCCTTCATCTCAGCCTTATGCCCATCTAAAAAAGTCACCGAATTCCAATCATAATCTTTATCTATACCCGAAATTTTAACTTTCGGATTCTGTTGCTGGGTAGACATATAATCTGCCTGTATTTCCGCATAATATGCCCTGAGATTCGCCCAGTCTGCCGCCACCTCTGCCTTGTGCATCTGTGCCGTAAAAATCGGGATTGAAATTGATACCAGTATTCCAATAATAACAACCACTATCAAAAGCTCAACCAGTGTAAAACCTTTCTGTCTCTTCATCACAAATTTCTCCTTCTGTCAGTTTATGTTATTATATTCGTTTTTTCCTCCTAAAGCAATTACATGATGTTGGGGTCAAAAATTTTCCCGCAAGCAAGCTTGCGTCGAACTTCTGACCTTTTGACCCTGGTATCATTACATATTTTTAACAAAATCGATATTCATAAATCAAACAAGACAAACGTATGTATTTCGTTTCCGTACATCCAAATTTATCGAGACGGCTCCACTTTCTCAGCCGGCCAGGATTTTCTCAGTGCCGCATAGGAAACCAGAAAGTTGGCAAGCCATCCTGCCGGCACGGCAAGCCAAACAAAATTAATACCAAAACGCGGTGCACCGATCAACGCCACGGACAGGCGGATCGCAAGATTTACCATGTTGGCAACGAGGAATGGCCGCATGATTCCGAGTCCGCGAAGGACTCCATCGGTCGCCATTTTAATTCCCATGAAAATAAAGAAGTAACCAAGCCATCTCATATAATCCCCCGACACCTGATAAGCCAGGGCGGTTCCGTCTTTTCCAAGGAACAGTGATGAAATCTGCGTGTGCAGCGTTTCAATGACAAGGAAAGCAAGCGCCGCAAAACACACATCCAGCACCAATGCTGCGTGGTAGCCTTTTTTGATGCGCTGGGTTTTGTTTGCGCCAAGATTCTGGGAAACAAATGGGGAAACCGCATTGCCGATGGACACAAAAATCAGGGAAAAAACATTCTCCACACGCATCGTTGCCGCGTATCCGGCGAGTGCCTGTGTGCCAAAAGGATTTACCACCGCCTGTACGATCATCATACCGATGGATACGGTAGACTGCTGAAGAACCGACGGAACAGCAATCCGAAGCATCGAGCGCAGCTCCTGTCCCTCAAACCAGGCAAAGATACTCTTATACCGCCGCATCCGGTAAAAGAAAATCAAAAGTGAAAACACAGCCGAAATGCCCTGTGCGATCAAAGTTGCAAGCGCCGCACCGAACACGCCAAGTCCCAGACCGGCTACCATCCAAAGATCCATTACAATATTCAGGATTGATGAAAAGATCAGCAGTCCCAACGGAATTTTTGATTCACCGATGGAAGTGAACATAGTAGAGAGAATATTGTACATGAACAAAAACGGAAAGCCCACAAAATAGACCCGCAGGTACAGCACTGCTTCCTCCAGAATATCGGCAGGAGTCTGTAATCCGCTCATCATCGCATGGGAAAAACAAAAGCCAAAGACACCAAGGATGATGCTCAGCAGCAAAAAGCTGATCAGTGATGTAGACACAATCGTTTTCATTTTTCCATACTCTTTGGCACCGAAATAGCGGCTCACAAGCACACCTGCACCAGCACCGGCCCCCAGTGCCACACAAATGAAAACATTCGTCAGCGCTGCACAGGCGCCAACCGCCGCCAGTGCGGAGGAACCCACAAACTGGCCGACGATAATGGAGTCCGCCATATTGTATACCTGCTGAAAAAAACTGCCGAGAATCATCGGCATTGCAAAAACCGTCAACGCTTTCAGCGGCGCATCGGTAATCAAATACTCATCTTTTGACATGATCCTATTCCTCCACAACTTCCTGCTTTTTACCCGAAAGCACAAGCTTAGCAAGTACGATCCGTAATTCGTGTACAAAAATTCCGGCAAAACCAAAACAGGGTCCAGAAATAATTGGCATAACATTGTTAATTCGTTTCATAATTTCACTCATTCACTTTCTGCACCACAGTTGCAGCTATGGTTATCCGGTGCCTCCATTGCCTTTTACTGTGTTCAGCAGCTGCTGGGAATGTATGTGTACCCAGCATAATATTTATATAAACCGCCAGTTTTTCTGTCTATTTATATTATAATCGATCTTCCATTTAAGATACAATCATTATACACAAAAAGCTCCGCCTATATTTTAGTATAGACGAAGCTTCCTAATTCTAACTCCTAATCCTCCATATTTTCTCTTCTCAATAGCTCAAACAATGTCAGCAGTCCCTCACACAAAACAGGATCCAGAACCGGAATTCCTACTGTCTTTTCGATGGAGGGAGCAATACGGATACTGGACATTCCTGTACAGCTAAGGGCAATCACATCGGCACCCATCTCTTTCTGCGCAGCCGCTGCTTTCATGGTGGCTTCATATCCTCTGTCTGTCATCAAATCCAGGACATTTTCTACCCCAGCTCCCTTTGCATTGTCTACAATCCGATCACCGAATATCCGCTTATATCCTGACGGTACATCTTCGGTAATCCCCAACACAGCCGGATGACTGCCAAAAAACAGACTCAACGCTGCAGTACTGGATCCCGCTCCTATAACCGGAATCGGTACGGCCTGTCTTGCCTCCGGAACTCCCGGGTCACCGGCACAGCTGATAATAATAGCCTGACAGCCTTCCTTCCACAGTTCCACTGCAAGATTCACCACCTTAGGTACACCTACAGCGAATGTTTCATCGTCATGAATTCCCTCCGGTTGATCCGGAATACATCGTGACACCACCTGGAACATAGGGAAATACGATTCTATCAGCTTTCCATGCAGCTGCAGCAATTCCTCGTCCTCTGTGGTCAGCACCCGAATCAGACCAACTTTATATGTTTTCATATTATACGTCCTTTCTCTCTTGTTTCGTGAAAATAATTTCATGAAGAAAGTACTCCAGCAGCAATTGGGAGTTCTCCTTAAATCTGGAAAACTCCATCTAACATAACTAGCTTGTCATCCAAATATAATGTAGGATTCTTAATAATTCCGTCCATATGGCAATCTGCCTGATTATTTCCTCCAAATCCAACATTAGTACCAAAAGCAATATGGACAGTCTGATACGCTTTCTCATCCTCCAGAATAACACCGATCAGTCTGGCCGCATAGTTGGTTCCAATGCCCAGTTCACACAGTGTGGCATTGTTCCTATTTCTCAAGAGAATCTCCAGTTTCTCTGCTTCTTTTCCTTGGATGCTTTGAAGAACCCCGTCCTTCACTTTCACTTCCAAAGGCTGTTCTAATAAACCGATTCCAACCATAGATCCATCAATTACCATCGTACCATTTGCTCCTGTCTCTATCGGAGCTATGTAGGACTCTCCGGAAGGAAGATTTCCCGCCTGCCCCTTTTCCCGATAGACACCAGAGCTAGATACTCCACGCCGTCCCCGAAGATCCAGCGTTAAAACATGTCCATCTTTCTCTATGCGGGCTGTATTGGCCTTCGTCAGCAAGTCAGTTACTTGCTCTGTAAGTGCCATAACACGACTGTAATCTGCAGTCATAGCACCCATGGCAAACATTTCCTCCGTGATTCCCGGCATTGTAGCAATCCTTGCTCCAGCTTCCGCTGCCTCAATTTTGGCGCGTGTATGCGTAATCGATGTTTTCATGGGGCAAATCACCACATCCGCCGCCTTCATGGCAGCTGCCACTACAGAGGGTGGTTCCTGACCAGATACCTCTCGAGCAGGCATGGTCATTAACATAGCTTCTGCTTTCAAAAGTTTAGCTGCCTGATACAAAGCCTGACCAATGGCATACTTCTCATCATCGGTCACTATCAGTACGTTCTCTCCTGGTTTGACATTCATGCAGTTTGTTAAAATATTTTTTCCAATTTCCGCCAGTTCCATCGTATTTCCCCCCTTATGACAACAGCTCCATCATAACCCGAACTGCAAGTGTCCGGGATAAAATTACCCGTTTTCCAGACAATTTCTGAAATCGTTCTTTCATTCCGATATTATAGCCAATGCAGTCCATTACCACCAGATCCACATCCATTTTCGCTGCAGCTCTAGCCGCCGCATCCAAATCATCCTGGCTACCGTAGGGAGAAGCCGGAATAATAATACTCTCCTTTACATACTGATTCCACTTTTTCTCTGTCTGATCCACGTGCTGCGGTGTTGGAACCACTACAGCGATCTTTCCTCGATTAGACAAGGCTGGCACAAGCCCATTAAGCACCTTGCACGGAAAAATCAATGGCACTTTCGAATGAAACATAGCCGGAAAATCTCCCGTGCACAAAAACAGAATCAAATTTACGCCCTGCTCTTCCAACCGATCGATACACTGCTGCAGCTGGGGCAGAATATGTCGTTCGGCAAACATAACCGAACTTCCGTCCCGAAGTCGCGAGATTAAAGTATAATCCTCTGGTCCTGGTGCAAATGCCTGGATATCCTCCCGAGTGAGCCCATCTAATGCACCTGCCTGAATTAGTTCCACCTGCTCACCCATCAGCGGAAGCAATTCTTGAACCACATCCGTCCTGGGTGACTGCCCAATGGTTATTGCTCCAACTTTCATCTTCACCATCTTAATTTCCTCCATCTTATACTTGTCCTATCGTAACTGTTCAGTACCTTCACAGTCACGCGCAATAAATGCACAAACCTACTGAACCGTTACGTCCTATCTATAAAGGCCCCGCTGCCAGTATTTTGGCGGCGGGGTCTTTCGCATAGATTCCCTTATCTCCTTATCAGAATGACACACAATCCACAATAGGACGGTTGATGATCTTCTCTACGCCCGCCAATAAGTCCTTGTCAAACATGGGAGCCGCCAACTTTAGATGCTGATAACCCACATGAATGAGATAAACTTCTTGGCCCTGCTTCAAGTCAGATGTAGGCGTTGGCCGTCCAGTCTGGCTGTCAAATGTCATAATCAGATCAGGGAATGTGCCTTTGCGCTGTCCATCTGGTCCATCCACCGTCATGTACTCATTCCAGAAAGACATCTCATATCCACCAATCTTAACGATTCCTACATCAAAGCCGCCTTCACTGCGCAGCTGATACTCCTCTACCGGACCGTGAGCCAATATCTCACCGCCTAAAAATTCACAAACCTCCTGCACACCATTTTCTACCGACTTTTCTAATCCCTGTGAATAACGGCGTCCCGTCTCAATCGCCAGTGACAAGCCCCCCACAGCGCTGTTTTTTTGCAGGAACGAAGCCTTCACCGGGTTCCGGATTACAGCCACAAGACCTCCAGCCTCCACAGCAGCTGCCCGCACCAGTTTAGAACAATGATCAATAGAACCTGTAACTGTACATTCCACGTGTCGGCCCAATTCCTTTCGTCCGCCCACACAGGTCATGGTAGTAATATAATTGGGATCACGATGAAGATTCAGGCTTCCCATCACTCCCGTAGGATGAGCACGGCCGTTGCAAGGAGCGTCTATCAGAGGGATTCCCAGCATGGATGCCTCTAGCCAGCCATTGAACGTAGAACCGCCTCCATTCTCATTAGTAACGATACCTCCTGGACGAATACCCGTGCTTTGAGTAAAGAGCTCCACGCAGCGCATCATATCTGCCGGGGAGACAAACTTCTCCTGTGCGGCAGGAGCTCCTACCATAGAGGCTGTGACAACCACGGTTTCCGGATCAATCTGATCCAACGGGGTTAATTCCAGCTGGCTGAACCGCACAGCCAGATCTCCGAACTCAGCTCCGGTCTTTGCCGAACCGCCTCCACCGCCGCCAAGAATAGAGCCACCAAGAGCCGCCCAACGGACATGTTCTTCTGTCAATTTCATTCCAATATGTTCCATAACTTTCTTCCTTTCTATATTCTACCTCAAGATGCTTCCACCTTAATTCTTCTTATTTGCCACCAGATTAAACACCACATGCAGCACAACCGTAGCTGCCATACCATTAATAGCCTGAATGCCCGGAGAGAAAATAGCAACTGCTACACCACATCCCCAAGCCAGAACGGAAGGCCACTTGATAAGTGGAAGGTTTTCGTACGAAATGTCATTATAATTATAATTATGTTTTACTCCAAACAAAGGCAGTACCAAATAATCAGCCACCATAACTGCAGCCATTGGCGGGATTACAATACCAAGCCATGTCATATACGGCACAAAGTAGTCCACCACACCACAGAAACCTAAAGCAATTCCGATCGCGCCCAGAACAATGGTAACAGTGCTCTTTTTCTTCACTTCGATAATGTTGCATGTCGCATTGGATGCGGAGTACAGGTTCTGCTGGTTAGTTGTCCATGCAGCTAAAGTAATAAGCACAGCACCAATGATTCCTGAACCAGTGGCCAATACGCCGATGTAATCAGATACTACTCCGAAATCCCATGTTTCCAGATGCAGAGCAGCTGCAATACCAGCAATTGGAAGCAGAAAATGACCAAAGAAAAGACCAGCGATCCAAACGATAGAGATCTTTATGATATCCGTCTTTGCAAATCGGCCGCAGTCGGGAACAGTAGCCATTCCGGCTGCCCAGCTGCCAATAACTGTGGTAACGCCAGTAGCCATGGTGCCAATCTGACTTCCCGTAGGGCTATAAGAGAACAAAGAATCTACGCCAATCAATCTTACACAGTTAACCAGTGCCAAAACAATAAACAGAAGCAACGGAATCGCTGCAAATGTGCTTAACTTCTCCATTCCCTTAAATCCCTTAATTGCTGTAGACGCCATCATAATTCCGCCCAGCACTGCCAGAATCGGTACACTTATCGGAAGATACTGAGACCAAATCTGCCCAAAGAAGCCCAACTGGGTGGCAAACCAACCCACGGAGGTCACACAGATAATCGCCGAGAAAATATAAGTTCCTACCCGACCTACGGTAAACCGAATCAATGACATTGCTGCCAATCCGGTTTTTGAACCGATATACACAGTCATAATCATGACCACCACTAATATAATATCACCGATTGACAGGGCAATGAGAGCATCCCGAAACTTCATGCTGGATCCCAACGCCGTACCTGTAGCCAAGTCTCCTACTACTACATTCCAACATAACCAGACGAAAAACATCTTAATCCATCCGTACCGCTTATTCTGAGGAACCGGAGTATAAATATAATCCTGATCTTCCACGTTAGACTCAGTTGTCACAGCATTCACATCTTGTTTTTTATCACTCATATGGCTCTCCCTTCTTTTAAAGCACACAATCCGTTTCTTCTATCAACTTGTCATACCATGTAGTATGTCTGGTCCCAAGCATTGGCTTTTCTCGAACCAGGTTTATCACTGGACATCCACTTTCATCTGAGAATATAAATCGAGTATCCATTGTCATATCTGCAAATCCGCTCTCGTTGAGCACCACCTCATTCCGCGGTACTAGGAACATATCTGGACCAAATATGCCGCTCACTCCTTTTTGAGCCGCAAAGGCTGCGTATGTACTATTTTCATTAGCCCTTACCCTAGCAAGATGATAATGTTCCACCTCCTGTTGAACCTCTGGAATACCAGGAGGGCACGACGGATTTTCCACCGCTGGAACAGCTAAAATATCGCATCCGCCATTGGCCAGCAATCGAGGCACTTCCGTAATAAAAATTTCGTTGCCTAACAGTACACCGATTCTGCCATAAGGGCGATCAAGGACCAGTCCGGCACGGTCTCCTGCTTCCGCCCACTGTGCTTCCCTCTCAGTCAGATGACTCTTCCGATAGTAATGTCGAGAACCATCTTCGCACAAGCATGCTGCTGCATTCCATAGCTTCCCGTTTTCTTCTAATACAAAGCCCAGAATCACATCCACATGATTCTCCATGACTAGAGAAGATAGCTCTTTCCACACAGGATCATCCTCTCGAATGGCCATGCACTGTGCTTGCTGCAAGTCATCAGGCACACCTCCAAGCACCAGTTCAGGCAGAACCAGCAAGCGCTCTCCTTGCTTCCCAGCTTGACTGATAGCCTGCTTTACAGCCATAAACCCTTCTTCCCGATTCTCTGGCTTTATGCTGCATACCGCCGTAGAAAATTGCTTTCCCTCAAGCAATGGCTCCGTAGCATATGCTTGGTAATACTGACTCTGATACCATGGATAACGCTGTAACTGAAGTTCACGGTAGAGTTTCGGGCGGCGTAAAGGAATATCGCTTCGATCCGGTTTCATCTCTAAATCAATCTCAGCTATAGCAATTCCATCCCCATGAGGCTGACATGCCACTACTCTGCCCTCTGGATCAATAATCCCGCTTCCGCCGCAGAAATCGAATCCTTTTTCATTTCCGTGCCGATTAGAAGCAATCACATACATACCGTTTTCCTTAGCACGTGTCAGCCAGATATCTGATGGGATAGAGGACTCGTTCCAGTTCATAGGCGAACACAAAACCTGTGCTCCCATAAGCCTGCTTAACCTAGGTCCTTCCGGATAGCTTAGATCCATACAAATCTGTATGCCTATATTTCCAATAGGAGTATTAAACACCTTTACCGGTTCATCTCCCGTTTTAGCCCATGTACTATCAGGAACATAATGGTGCATTTTTCGATGTCGGCCAATCAGCCCCTCTGGTCCTATAAGAACAGCTGAATTGTACAATTTCTCTCCATCCGACTCAGGAAGTCCTGCAACTAAATAGCAATCTAACTCCTTTGCTAAATTCTCCAATAATCGTACCGTTTGCCCATTTGCTATGGGCTCTGCCATCTCGGCCGCCTGTTCCATGCTATCAAAATAGTATCCAGTCGCACACATTTCTGGCAGGACAATGAGCTTCGCCCCCTGCTCGGCCGCCTGACGCACCAAGTTTGTCAGATCAGCCAAATTTTTCTCTTTGTCCATAAAATGGCAGTCATATTGAATTGCAGCACCTTTGTATTTCATGATTTTCACGCTCCTTTCTATCGTTCATTTGTCCGAGATTCCTATTATAGGAATACAGTTACTCACATAGGAATTATGTTGTTATATTAGCATTTTATCAGAGTTTTGTCAATATACTACATCAAATTCTCATAAATTAGTTTTATATCCATACTTTTTTGCGACAAAAAGAGAATCAGGACAAAAGACCATTTCTTTTGTCCTGATTCCTTATATTATTGCCTATATTTGCATCTGCAACAAATCAATCAGATATTCTACTGTAATAGTTTGAGCCCATTTGATTATTGATCTCAACAGCCAGTTGACGCCCCTGCTGGATATATTTCTCCACAACGTCTGGTCGTTCCGAATCATCTACTCCCCCTACACTCAGACCAGCCACTAGCTGGTTAGCTGAGTTATAGATAGGAAATCCGACGGCAAACAGTCCCTCTGTCAGCCTGTTATGAGTAATATCATATCCACGAGCTCGAGCGTCTTTCAAATCCTCCTTCAGCTGAGCTTTCTCCTCTTCTGCCAACTCTAAGCTATTGAGATAGTTGCTTTGAAATTGGGACGAAGCAAATGCCAGTAATACTCGATTGCTTGCCCCACGAAACAACGGATATACTCCCCCCACAAACACTGAACTCAAACGCCCAGTACTATCTGAAACCACACGATCCACACACAAACTCTGATTCCCACACGGAATCGTAAGATATGTGCTGATCTTGGTGCGCTCATGGAACTTCCAAAGAAAATCGTGAGCAATTCGTTTAACATCCAGCCTATGCACCGCACAAAATCCCAATACCAGCGCCTGCTCTCCCAAAGAGTACTGTTTCGTAAAAGGATCCTGTGTTAAGAATCCCTCTTCGGTCAAAGTATGTACCAATCGATAGGCGATGGTTTTTCCCACCCCCAGCTCCTTGGCAATCGACGGCAGAGACAGTGTATTCTGCTGTCTGAACATTTCTAAAATAGTTAGGGCACGGCCAACCGTCTGCAGGTAGCTCGCATCATCCTTTTTATTTGAATTCATCTCTCCTCCTTAAGTTTGTGATTTTGTAACTGTTCAGTACCTTCACAGTTACGTGATTTTTACTCTCCCGCTGCTTCCCGGTAAGCTTTACTGCCCACCTCGCTCCAGATTAGAAGTCATACCGCACCACCTGGCAGTTTTTTACACCAAAGGATGCAAATTCTTCATTGGTCATATCCGTAAAATACGACTGAATCATCCTTGAAATTCCATTGTGTGCCACCAGAATGTATGTCTTATGGTCAGACTCCTGTTTTATCTCATCCAGCAGATTATAGATACGCTGTGCAAGCTGCAGCATGGATTCTCCCCCTTCATATCGGCAGGCAAATGACTCTTTCGCCGTCTTAAACCCTTTGCCGTCTCTCGGCGTAGACTCCCATTTTCCAAAGTTCTGCTCTATGAGTCTTGGTTCTTCCCTGCAGGGAATCCCGCTCATTTCAGAAATAATTTTTGCTGTATCTGCTGCACGGCTAAGGGGTGAATAGAGAATTTCATCTGCCTTGATTCCGCTTTCTACAATATTTTTCCCGGTTTCAGCCGCCTGCTGCCGTCCATGCTCCGTCAACGGACTGTCTGTTGCTCCGCAGATTTTATTCTCCACATTCCACACAGTCTGTCCGTGTCTTACAAAATAAAAATGTCCCATGATGTCATCCCTTCTCATTAGCTTCGCAAGCTTTTTTATACCCAGGAAATTCCCTGCTGCCTATCATCGTCATACATCATTTCCGTCATTGATAATCCTGGGAAAGCAGCTGTCATAATTGTATTATAACTATACTCAGGTTAAGATACAACTCTATCCTTTACTGGGCACGTATGCGCAAACAGTTCCAGTGCTGTTCTCAAAATCCGTTTCTTTGTGCCTTCTGCCATAATTATTTTCTTCATTAAAGTAACCATTCGATAACTACGCTATGATTACCGAATGGTTACTTATCAAGAACTAATGAATAATTCAAGTCGAACGTCTTCCATTTGACTTGCCTCCCTCGAAAACCCTTCGTTTTTCCTCGAACGGCAGCCCTAGATCAATGCCGGCTGCTTCCGACGCCCCCAACTTATCAGCAGATACTTTCAGAACCATACCATACCATTTATTATTGTCGTTGCGCCTCAGCACAGCTTTCCAGTCATTCCAGGGATATTCCGGCTCTGCGCCGTAATGGTCATCCATCTCATCGTAAATAATATGCTCGATAATTGCCGTGGTCTTTGTTGAATAGACCACAACTTAAAGGGTACTTGCTTTCTTCATGAACTCCAGATAAAGGCTGAACAGCACGGCGCAGACGGGAACGCTGAACAGCATCCCTAAGATGCCGAATGCTTCGCCGCCAATCGTAACAGCCATCAGCACAAGCAGTCCAGGAAGTCCGACGGACTTGCCGACCACCTTGGGATAAATCAGATTGCCCTCCACCTGCTGCAAAACGATCAGAAAGAGAATGAACCACAGAGCCTTGCCAGGTTCTGCCAGCAGAATCAAAAACGCACCAAAGCCGCCGCCAATCCATGCGCCAAAAATCGGCATCAGCGCAGTGACAGCCACAAACGCGGAGACAGCACCGGCATACGGAATCCCAAGAATCAGCATTCCAAAGAAGCACAGAACACCGATGATAACCGCTTCGGTAAGCTGGCCGCTGACAAAATTTGTGAAGGTCTGATTGGTCAGCGCGGCAATACTAAGAAGCCGCTGCGCCGTCTTTTGCGGAAGGACTGTCTCAATGAGTTTTTTCAAATGTGCCGCGACGACCTCCTTCTTCGCAAGCAAATAAAGTGCAAAAACAAGCCCCAAGAAAACATCTACAAAAACCGACAGGACAGAGGTTGCCGCGCCCCATGTCACGGTGAGAATCCCGCTTTTCTCGTCACTGATCAAGGCGGTGACCTTCTCAATCAACAGGTCAGAGTCTATGACATATTCGGGCAGGACAATGTTATATTTTGCAGCAAACTGGACAACGTCAGCCCACCACTGCCCGATTTTCTCCACATAGATCGGAATGTTTTGGATAAACTCATCGCCGGATTCCCGCAAGCTGGGGAGCATCATAAATACCACAGCAAATAGAATTCCAAGGATAAGCACGGTGCTTGCTGTCAGGCACACGGGGCGAGTCAGCTTTGCAGGAGCTTTGCGGCACGCCTTGTTCCAGCAGCATTCCATTGGTCGAAGAACTACGTTGATCAAAAAAGCAATCGCGCCGCCGATCAGAAACGGAGTGAACAGTGCAAGCACCTTGCCGAGAAAACACAAAACAGCGTCAAGGTTTACCAGCGCCCATGCGAATACAATAAGCAGCAAAAAAGCACGGATGATATAGCGAATGATCGTCTCGTCCGGCCATTTGCCTCCCTGCGGTGCGGGTGTTTCATTTTTGTTAGAGGTTGGATTTTGCAATTTTTTCTCCATGTTTTTCCTTTCTGTCAGTATCAGAATCCCTTTTTTTAAATCCGAAAGCACTTTTGCAGGGCTTTATACTCACTCCTTGTGAATCGCGCGATAGCTTTATTGTGCGCAGGTCAAAGACACGTCACATTGGCAAGCTTGAAATAATCAATATATTTTTCATTCGTTTTTTCTCCATTTCATTTGATAACATTATGTTGCGACTCAAAAATAGCGGAGTAAAATCAATTTTGTAAACCTGCCAGCGCCAGGAATTTTTTATCTGACTGGATACTCTGTGTCAGAAACTGACCGTCCCGAAACAGTGCATAAGTTGTGACCGGTGCAGGTACATTCTGTGCTGATTCTTTGTCAGTGATGTGGATGGCATTGAACGGGATACCATGTTCCTTTGCCGCCTCCTGCACCTTTGGTACCCAATAATAGGTATATGGGCATTGATCGGTGTAATAAAGAACAAAACCTGCTTCTTCAATCACCGGATGTTTCGCACATTCCTTGAAATACGGCGGTTGTGCCCCCGATTCAATGGAAAGATACATAAGATTGATCCCGCAGTCGGATATGTCTGCCACACGGAAACCCTTATAAGTAAGGAATTTCGGGTCAGCGAGGAATTCCCGCTTTCGGCCCTCCGCGCACAGAATGCAAATACCTTTCTTTCCCTGCGCCCTGGCATCACAGATACATGCCTCCAGCAGATCATTCGAGTATCCGTGTCCCTTCATGGAGCCGGATACCCATAAGCAGTTAATGTAAAGATAACCATCTGCCGCAATCGGCACCCAGGCGTTTTCAGCTGGAATGTATTCGATAAAGCATTTGCCGCGTTCTTCGCTGCGATAGAAAACAAGTCCATCCTCAAAGCGCTGCCGCAGCCATTCCTTTTTTGCAACACTCTGCTTACCGGACATGGCGCAGCAGATATGTTCCTTGTCAATATTGTCTTTGGTGATCCGAATATAGTTCATCCGTTTCTTTGTACCCCCTGCCATAATTATCTCGTTTATCAAAGTAACCATTCGGTAACTCTATTATAGTTACCGAATGGTTACTTGTCAAGAGACACGCGCAAAAATTTCGTGACTGCTTTCATTAAGAAAAATCCTTGCTTTGAGAGATTCTTTCTGTTTTTGGTCTACTAACCGGAAGTTATAGCCTCTATTGGCTCTACCAGAGAATTTGCCCAAAACCGCTCTGTATCATTGATAACGGCTGAAGAAAGCAGTGTCTCCGCTTCGCCGGTCAACAGTTTTTAATAAGCCTCATCCACCAACGAAAGTTTTTCTGCAAATGGAGCCTGTTCATCTTTTCCCTTATCAGACATCCGGGCAACCCGGCAAACCAATCGTCTGTATCCACTCCCTCATGGGTGTTAGCTCCATCTGGACATAATCGGCGGGATCTGTGACAATTCCTATATCGGTCAGAGTACCACCTGCATACTGCACTGTGATGTCCACACTGTCGTCTGCGCCACTGGAACCGAGATTGGCAAATTTATTCTCTCCGGCGTAGTAATAACGGTCACGGGCAATGCTTTGAAACACTGTGTGCTTCGTGTCTTCTCCATCCCGTGTGTACAGCGCGAGAATCAACTTTCCATAAAATTCGTCTGTAAAGCGTTCCGTTGTACCGATCACCAGTTCCTCAATCCCATCACCGTCCAGGTCGATGACAGCATAGCCGACGTTTTCCAAGGGAGCATCACCATAGCAATCCATCAGTACTCTTTACTGGATGCCATGATTTTTACACCACCTATTTTTCCTGCTCAAAACAGCTGTCCCGGCAGCTTCTGCTTTTCTTTTGCCGGGAAAGTGGCTTCAAACTGTTCAAACCCTTCCGGGTCTTTCTCACAGATAAAATATCCATCGGGATCTTTGTATGTGCCGGAGATGCCGTCTAAAAAGCTGGGCGTCAGCTCCTTGATGAGGAAGTAATCTGCCTCCGGATCGTCGGCATAGCGCACACCCTTGGTTTTGGCCGGAACAAAGCCCGACTTGCCGTAAAAGTCAATATTGCCGGTAATGGCAAGCGCACCCGCACCCATTTTCTTCGCTTTTTCCATGGAATAGTCGAGCAGCTGCTTTCCATAGCCTTGCCGCTTGTATGCGGGTGCTATGCTGATGGGACCGAAGGTCATGATCGGTAGGGTTCGCCCATCGTCACAGTCGATCTCCGACCGCACATAGATGACCTGCCCGATCAGCTCGCCGTTCAGCTCCATCACGAAGTCCAGCTCCGGCACAAATGCCGGGTCAACCCGATAACAGTGCAGCACATAGTGCTCCATACAGCCGGGTCGATAAACATTCCAGAATGACTCGCGGGTCAGGTTTTCGACAGCTCTATAATCGTCTTTCGTTTCCAAACGAATGATAATATTCTTTTCTGACATAACTTTTCTCCTTCTCTCTTATCAAAAATTTTGTATGATCAGCAGATATTTTTCAAGCTACATTCTCTGATCCAATGATTCAGAAACTGCATCTGTTCCCCAGTATGGAACCAATGCTCGCCACCGGGCATGACGCCAGTTCAGCATGGTGCTGCATTGCAAACGCCGATACTGTATTTTTGCCGTCAAAATACGCCGCCTTTTCCCTTTAGAGAATGATCCTCGCAATTTCCATCGTCACGATTTTCGGCACTTCGCTTGCAAAACTTAACGCACCGTCCTTGCTGCTGAACAGATAGCCTTTTCTCATTTCTTTTCCGCATTTCGGACACATCATTATCATTCCCTCCTCGTATTCTTATTGCTGCGTGCTGTACCAGTCGAGAACAGCACTTAGATTTTCCGCCTTGACCCGCTCGCCACTGTGAAGCATCATATCCAGCATATCGTTCTCCTCCGGCGTGCGGTCTTTCTTTTTTGCAAGACTCTTGCCCGCCGTTTTGACCATAATTTTCATCATTGGGCGGTAAATGCCGTGGAGCTTTTTGATATCAAAATTTCCTTGGAGTGTGAACAGCGGAATGTTGGCTGGAATCGCTGACTTTTTCCGCACGCTTTCTGTCTGTGTTCCGGTTTGTCCCATACCGACGCCGCAGACGGCGCACACCCGATAGTTCTTCGCAGCCTCGGCATAGCCCTTAACCGAACCGGCCATGATCCAGCCAAGATAGATAGCTTCAGCTCCGACAAAGTCCCGTTTCTTCGCTTCTGCAAGGGAATATGTCGGAAGTCCAGTTTTCTGTGCCAGCAGCTTGGCATACTGCTCGGTACTTCCAGTGTTGGTGGTGTAAATAATCGCATCCATAGTAGTCCTCCTTTTGAAAAAGAATGTGCCTTGGCACATTCGGGCGCCTCGCTCAGTCGCTTGCGACATGTTTCTTCTTCGCGCAAGTGCGCATCCCGCGGAGCGTTTTTTGTCATAGAACGAAGTTTTTATGACAAAAAGGACGCAGCGCATGATCGGCTTTGCGATCAGCACTGCGTCTTAGCGTCTGGCTGTTTGGTTTCAATGATAAAATTTTTTGCATTGATAATACTCTCATGCCTGCATTTAGGACAAAATAGAGGAAAAGTTACTAATTCCGTTTCCCGCAATATCTGCAAACGCGTCTTGGAACCGCACCACGGGCATAAAACCCAGCGTTTTTCTTCTTCGCCATCTTTCATGTTGTTCTCCCCTTCTTTCTGTAATCAGACTCAACCTTGGCAATAAAGCGATCAATATGTGTCGCCAGCAAGGACGAAACCGATTCTTTTTCCTCCGCACCGTCGTAGACACTGTATAGAAGATACATTGGCCCATAGAATTCCAACGCCAGCTGCATAGCCTCATCATCAGAATCTGCCAATTTGCGGAAGATGGCCGCCATATACTCCAGAGGACCGCCCGCCAGATAGTCGTGGTGAAGCTGTGCAAGCTTGGAATCACGGTATTGCTCCAGCGTCAGCATTTTACGGAAATTGGAGGAAAACGGCTCCTTTGTCCAATGGTCAAACTGGGCAAGGCTGTATGTGCGAATTTTTTGAATTGGTGTATGCAGATATGCTTCCGCAAAGCCGTCTGGTTCCGTTTCCGGCATTTCATACGCCTCAGCGCGCTCATAGTCCATCTTGTTCATTCGCTCCACGATCTTATCTAAGATTTCCTGTTTGCTGGCATAGTGCTTATATAAAGCAGCTTTCGTAATTCCCAACTGCCCTGCAATATCATTCATAGATGTCCCCAGATAGCCGTTCTGCGCAAACAGTTCCAGTGCTGTTCTCAAAATCCGTTCCTTTGTACCCTCTGCCATAATTATCTCCTTTATCAAAGTAACCATTCGGTAACTACATTATAGTTACCGAATGGTTACTTGTCAAGAACGAATGAAAAAATTATGCCCTTTCGTTAAAATGTGCAAACTCCGGCGCAAATTCGCCAAGCGCATTTCTTCCTGCTGTCTGTACCATTTTTTCCATATTCTGTATACTTCCATAACACTGCTGTTTATAAAGAATTTACCCACTCACTGACTTTCTGTTTTGTTCCGCGGTTTAACAGACTGCCTTCTGTGATAACAGCCTCTGGTGCGGATGGCTGCAATTCTTTTACAGTATTACCGAATCCACTTCCACCGGATGTTGCAAAAAGAACGATCTTTTTACCGCTGAAATCATAGGCTTCCAAAAATGTATTGATAATTGTTGGAGCTACATACCACCAGATAGGGAATCCCAGAAGGATTTCATCATAAGAGCTCATATCTATCTCTTTCTTCATAATCTCCGGTCTGTATTTCTTATCACTCATTTCCACACTGCTCCGAGATTTTTTATCCATCCAGTCAAGATCAGCCTTTGTATATGGAACTTTTGGCTCAATCTCAAATAAATCAGCTTTTGCTTCCTCTGCAATCATCTCTGCTACTTTTTTTGTTGTTCCGCTTGCACTGAAAAATGCCACTAATTTTTTACTCATAATAAAAAGCCCCTTTCTAT
>ERZ856578.241-NODE-241-length-112954-cov-46.287623_pt1 | contig 112954 bp, 89 predicted proteins | sample MGYA00514384_ERZ856578 | MGnify/ENA primary metagenome ERZ856578 (study PRJEB29103, sample SAMN06111958) | human gut metagenome | biome: human gut; feature: ankylosing spondylitis patient; material: healthy_person | host: Homo sapiens | place: China:Hangzhou... | reverse complement strand
TTATTGTAGCTTAGGCACGAGATGGAAAGAAAGCCGGACTGGCGGCCCGGCTTCCCTGTCCAATTTTATTGTAATAGATGGGGGAGAAAGAAAAAGCCTTATAGAACCAGCCGGCGGGGGGAGACCGACGTTGTGGCTCGCGGCGAGCGCTGTGTCGCTGCGGGCTTCGACCCGCCACAGGAGAAATGAAACCTTTTGTAAGCCTGCGTCGCCGCAAGTGCGCCCGCTAATGCCCATGCGGTGGCAGCGTTCTGCTTGCTGCCGGCCCCGCCTCGTTTGTGCGTCGCCACGTGTTGCGGAAGTGGGGCGACCGACTGTCTTGGGGCTGGACTGCGTGGGAGGATGGACGGATTCGGGGGGATGCTCTGAATCTGCCGGTCTCAGCGTCTTTAGACGCCGAGCCCATACGGGGATCCGGGGGTGGGGTGCCGTAAGTGGGTTCTTGTTCCGCATTTTCCACCTCATCCAACGTCCGGCGGAGCCGGACGCCACCTTCCCCTCAAGGGGAAGGCTTTGGCTCGCCGCTGGTAGTGGGGGAGGGTGGGATTGAGCGCTGTCCTACGGGCGAGCGGTGTCCGTTCCTACAAGGCCGGTGCTGGTGTTTGCGGGGTTCTATTGGACTTTCGCCGGAGAATTTGGTATACTGGTAAAAATTACAGCCCTGCCGGTGCGGCGGGGCTGATTGGAACAAAGGATGTGATGTGACTTGCCGCCCATTCCGCAAACAATCGCCCCGGGCGTTTCCTTTTTATCCCTGCCTGACAGCCGCTTCAAAACGGCCCGCCTGACGGCGGCGTTTTTGCTGCCGCTTAAGGAGGAGACCGCCGCCCGGTACGCCCTGGTGCCCCATCTCCTCTGCCGCAGCTGCGCGGCGTATCCGGATATGACGGCCCTTAACCGGCGGTTGAACCAGCTGTACGGCGCGCGGATTCACGCTGGGGTGTCCCGGGTGGGGGATCAGCAGGCGCTGCTGCTGACCGCCGACTGCATCGACGACCGGTACGCCCTGAAGGACGAGCCGGTGGCTGCCGACTGCGCGAAGCTGCTGCTGTCCATGATTTTCAATCCCGCGCTGGAGGACGGCGTATTTCGCGAGGCCGACGTGGATCCGGAGAGGCGCTGCCTCGTGGAGATCATCGAGTCGGAAATCAACGAAAAACGGCTGTACGCCCGCCACAAGTGCGAGCAGCTGCTCTGCCCGGGCGAGCCCTACGCGGTGGGGGTGTACGGCGATATCGAGCGGGCGAAGGCCCTGACCCCCGCCGACGCCACCGCCGCCTGGAAGGAACTGCTTTCCACAGCGTCAATCCTCTGGATTTACCAAGGCGGGGCCGAGGGGGCCGATGTGGCCGCGGCCATCGGGGCCGGGTTTGCCGTGTGGGGCGATCGCCGCCCCGCCGCGCTGACCACCGGCACGGCCTTCACACCGCCGGAGCAGCCCGTGCGGCGCACCGAGACCATGGCGGTCAACCAGTCCAAGCTGGTCATGGGCTTCCGGGTGGGGATCGCCGATCCGGACGAGGCGTGCATGGCCGCCCGGCTGATGAACGCCCTGTTCGGCGGGACGCCCCATTCCATGCTGTTCCGCAGTGTGCGGGAAAAGCTGAGCCTATGCTATTACTGCGCCTCCTCCTACGACTATATCAAGGGCGTGATGCTGGTGGACAGCGGGGTGGAGGCGGCCAAGGCCGACGAGGCCCAGGCGGAGATCCTCCGGCAGCTGGATTTGCTGCGGCAGGGGGCGTTCACCGACGAGGATTTGGAGGCCGCCCGGCGCAGCGTGCTCAACCAGTTCCAGGAGGTGGACGATCTCCAGTCTAGCCGGATGGGCTGGTACCTGCGGCAGAGCGTCAGCACTCGGTTCACCTCGCCGGAGGAATCGGCGGCCGCGCTGGCCGCCGTGACCCGGGACGAGGTCTGCGCCGCCGCCCGGCAGGTGCATCCGATATGCGTGTATCTGCTGCAATCCGAGAAAGGGGGCGAGGACTGATGGAGGTTATCCGCAGCGAGCGGACGGGGGAAGAATGCGTGCGCATCGACCATCCCTCCGGCCTTCCGATTCTCGTCTGGCCCAAGAAGGGGTACCAGTCGGCCTACGCGGTGTTCGCCACCCGGTACGGCTCCATCGACACAGCGTTCACCACCGAACAGGGGCCGGTCACCGTGCCGGCGGGCATCGCCCATTATCTGGAGCACAAGCTGTTTGAAAACGAGGACTGCGACGCCTTCGAGCGGTACGCCCGTACCGGCGCGTCGGCCAACGCGTACACCAGCTTTAGTCAGACGGCCTACCTGTTCACTTGCACCGAGCGGGTGGAGGAGTCGCTGGAAATCCTGCTGGATTTCGTGCAGAAGCCGTATTTTACCCCCGAGACGGTGGCCAAGGAGCAGGGGATCATCGGCCAGGAAATCCGGATGTGCGAGGATTCTCCCTCCCGCCGGGTGCTGTTCAACCTGCTGCGCGCCCTCTACCACGAGCATCCTATCAAAATTGACATTGCGGGCACGGTGGAATCCATCGCGCAAATCACGCCCGAGCTGCTCTACGGCTGCTACAACACCTTCTACAACCTGCGCAACATGGTGCTGGTGGTGGCGGGAAATGTGACGGCGGAGCAGGTGCTGCGGGTGGCGGACAGGATGCTGAAGCCCGCGCCGGCGTGGCAGCTGGAGCGCACGCCGGCCGACGAGCCCGCCGACGCCGTGACCTCCCGGGTGGAGGAGACCATGCCGGTGAGCGCCCCGCTGTTCTATCTGGGCTACAAAGAGGTCATTCCGCGGGAGGAGGGCACCCGCTGCCGCACGGCGGAGGAGCTGGCGGCGGCGGAGGTGCTGCTGGACCTGCTGGCGGGCAAGGCGTCCCCGCTGTACGCCCGGCTGATGGACGAAGGGCTGATAAACGCCCAGTTCGGCGCCGATTATTTTGAGGGGCCGGGCTATGCAGTCTGGCTGTTCGCCGGGGAGTCCCGGGATCCGGACGCGGTGCGGCGGGCCATTGAAGCGGAGCTGGCCCGCGCCAGACGGGAAGGATTCGCCCCCGCCGATTTTGAGGCGGCGCGCAACGCCCTGTACGGGCGGCTGATTACGGCGCTGAACAGCGTGGAGAATTGCGGCGATTTTCTGGTAAACGATTATTTTTACGGCAGAAAACCCTTCGCCCTTATTGACGCGGCGGCCTCACTTGATCTACAATCGGTATATGACCTTCTGCACGGCAGTCTGCGGGCGGAATCGTCCGCGCTGTCGGTGGTGCACGCTTAAGTCCCCGGAGGGGGACTACATATGCGACCGAAAGGACTGGTAGTTTCCATGCAGCATTACGTGGAGTTTCCCAATTTGGGATGGAAAATCCCCATCTCGCCCGATCTTATCAGCATCGGGCCCGTTACCATCAAATGGTACGGCGTCATCATTGCCGTGGGGTTCCTGCTGGCCATGATTTACGCGCTCAAGCGGGCCAAGGAGTTCGACCTGAACCCCGATCGCATGATCGACGTGGTGCTGGTGTCCGCGCTGTTCGCCTTTGTGGGCGCGCGGCTGTATTACGTGGTGTTTTCCGAGGAGCGGGCGCAGTTCTTCAGCGATCCCATCACCATTCTGCAGGTATGGAACGGGGGCCTGGCCATTTACGGCGGGGTGATTTTCGCGTTCCTGACCGCGCTGTGGATGTGCCGGGTGCGCAAGGTGAACACCCTGGCCATGTTCGACATCGCGTCTCTGGGCTTTCTCATCGGCCAGAGTATTGGCCGCTGGGGCAATTTCGTCAACCAAGAGGCCTTCGGCGGCAACACCAACCTGCCCTGGGCCATGACCGGCGACATCATCAAGCAGGGCGTCGTGGGCGGCGGATACGATCCGGATTTGCCGGTGCATCCCACCTTCCTGTATGAATCCCTTTGGTGCCTGGTCGGCCTGGTGCTGCTGCATATGGTATCCAAGAAGGCGTACCGGTTCAAGGGCCAGATTTTCGCCATGTATATCGGCTGGTACGGGCTGGGCCGGTTCTGGATCGAAGGGCTGCGCACCGACAGCCTGATGCTGGGCACCATGCGGATTTCCCAGGTGGTGGCGGTGCTGGCCGTTCTGGGAGGCATCGCGCTGTTCTTTATCTTTAAAAACGTGGCCGCCCAGTCCCCCAAGGATTTGTTCGAGGAGAGCCTGGAGCTGGCCGAGGAAGCGGCGGAAGAGGCCGCCAGGGAAACGGAAGAGGGCCCGCAGGACGCCGAGGCTGGAGGCGAGCCGGCCGAAACGGCGGGCGAGGACGCGCCTCAGGCCGCCGGCGAAGACGAGGCCGTGACGGAGGAGCCGGCGCCGGACGGGACGGAAGAAACGCCCGCCCAGGAAACGGCCCCGGACGGGGAAAGCGACACGGACAAACAGGTCTGAAATCCGGCCGCGGCGGTGCGTACCGCCGCGGCCGGAACGCGTGCCTGTGGGAAGATAAAGAAATGGGGAATGGAACATGGCGACCATCATTGACGGAAAAGCGATTGCGGCGGCGGTGCGGGCCGATGTGGCGGCCGACGTGGCGGCGCTGAAGGAGAAGGGGATCGTCCCGGGCCTGGCGGTCATCATCGTGGGCAGCGATCCGGCCTCCCGCGTCTATGTCAACAACAAGAAAAAGGCCTGCGCCGAGGCGGGGATTTATTCGGAGGAATTCGCCCTGCCGGAGGACACCACCCAGGACGAACTGCTCGCGCTGGTGGAAAGCCTGAACAACCGCAGCGACATCAACGGCATCCTCTGCCAGCTGCCGCTGCCGGCCCATCTGGAGGAGAAGGCGGTCATCGAGGCCATTTCCCTGCGCAAGGATGTGGACGCTTTTCACGCGGCCAACGTGGGGCATATCATGATCGGCGATTACCACTTCCTACCCTGTACGCCGGCGGGCGTGATGGAGCTGCTCCACCGCACCGGTGTGGAGGTGGCGGGCAAAAACTGCGTGGTGGTCGGGCGGAGCAACATCGTGGGCAAGCCCATGGCCATGCTGCTGCTGCACGAAAATGGCACGGTGACCATCTGTCACTCTAAGACCCAGGATTTGCAGGGCATCTGCCGGAACGCCGACATTCTGGTGGCGGCGGTGGGGCGGCCGAAGTTCATCACCGCCGACATGGTCAAGCCGGGCGCGGCGGTCATCGACGTGGGGATGAACCGGGACGAAAACGGCAAGCTGTGCGGCGACGTGGACTATGCCGCGGTGGAGCCGGTGGCGGGCTGCATCACCCCGGTGCCCGGCGGCGTGGGGCCCATGACCATCGCCATGCTGCTGAAAAACACCGTCATGGCGGCCAAGCTGCAGAACGCGCTGCTGATGGGGAAATAAGCATTCCGTACAGGCCGACCGGCGCCGCCGGGCGGCCTGTTTTGGGGATGCGCGCCCTTGAAAAGACGGGCGGAGAGCCAAAAATTCACAGAGAATTTCCGTTTTCCGCTTTACACTGGGCGCGGACTATAGTAAAATAGAACGCAAGAAAATAGCGGGACGGCGGGCGGGCGCAACACCCCGCCTTTGCTCTGCCCGGGATGCGCGCCGACGGCGCGGGGAGGTTGACAATGGAACCGAAGTATAAACGGATTCTGCTCAAGCTGAGCGGAGAGGCCATGGCGGGAAGCAACGGACAGGGGCTGGATTTTGACACGGTGCTGCGCATCTGCGGCGCGGTCAAGAAATGCGCCGACATGGGGGTGCAAATAGGCATTGTCGTGGGCGGCGGCAACTTCTGGCGGGGCCGGTCGAGCGGGAAAATGGATCGCACCCGCGCCGATCACATGGGGATGCTGGCCACCACCATCAACGCGCTGGCCCTGGCCGACGCGCTCGAGCAGCTGGACTGCGACGTGCGGGTGCAGACCGCCATTGCCATGAACCAGGTGGCCGAGCCGTACATCCGCAACCGGGCCATGCGGCATCTGGAAAAGGGCCGGGTGGTCATCTTCGGCTGCGGCACCGGCAATCCGTTCTTCTCTACCGACACGGCGTCCGCCCTGCGGGCCGCCGAGATCGAGGCGGACATCATCTTCAAGGCCAGCATGGTGGACGGCGTGTATGACAGCGATCCGAAGAAGAACCCGGACGCCGTCAAGTTCGACAGGCTGAGTTTCCTGGACGTGCTCAACAAGGATCTCAAGGTGATGGATTCCACCGCCGCCACCCTCTGCAAGGACAATGAAATCCCGATTCTGGTGTTCAATCTGGAGGATCCGGAAAATATTGTGCGCGCTGTGCGCGGCGAGACCATCGGCACGATTGTGGAATAAGTTTTCTGCCTCATCCCATACTACAGAAAAGGAGATGCCCATCCCATGAAAGAAGTGTTTGAAGCCGCCGAGACCAAGATGAACAAGACCGTCAACGCGCTGATAAACGAATACGCCGCCATCCGCGCGGGCCGCGCCAATCCGGCGATCCTCGACAAAATTGCGGTGGATTACTACGGCGTGCCCACGCCGGTCAACCAGATGGCGGCCGTGTCGGTGCCCGACGCCCGCACCATTCTCATCGCCCCGTGGGACAAATCCACCCTCAAGGCCATCGAAAAGGCCATCCAGACCTCCGACATCGGCCTCAACCCTCAGAACGACGGCTCCAGCCTGCGCCTGAATTTCCCGCCGCTGACCGAGGAACGCCGCAAGGAACTGGTCAAGGGCGTGTACAAGTACGCCGAGGAGGCGAAGGTGTCCGTGCGCTCGGTGCGCCGGGACGCGATGGAAAAGCTCAAGGACATGAAGAAAAAGGCGGAAATCACCGAGGACGATCTGAAAAACGCCGAGAAAAAAATGCAGGACTTGACCGATAAGTTCTGCAAGGAGATCGACGTCACCGCCTCCAAAAAGGACAAGGAAATCATGGAAATCTGATAGAGGTTTCGTCAGGGGTATTGCAGAACCCGCCGTTCTGCAATACCCCGATTTCCAATCGGACGCCGGGAAAAACGGCCGGCAGGAGGGTACGGATGCGCTGGTTTCAGAGAAAAAAACCGATTCCTCCCGTGGAGGACGTGCATATTCCCCGACATGTGGGGATTATTATGGATGGGAACGGTCGTTGGGCGAAGAAGCGGGGGCTGCCCCGCCAGGCCGGACACGTCACCGGCGCCCAGGTGTTCCGGAAAATCACCAAATACTGCGAGAAGAAGGGCGTCGGGTATCTGACGGTCTACGCCTTCTCCACCGAAAACTGGAGGCGGCCTGCCGAAGAGGTGGACGCCATCATGAACCTGTTCCGTGACTACCTCAAGGAATCCCTGCGGGATTTTAAGAACGAAAACATCCGCACCCGCTTTATCGGCGACAGGGAGCCGCTCGCGCCTGACATCCGCCGGCTCATCGAGGAGGCGGAGGCTTCCACCGCCCATAAAGACGGGATGGTTTTGAATATCGCCATCAATTACGGCGGCCGGCAGGAGATTGTCCAGGCCGCCCGCCGGCTGGCCGAGGACGTCCGGCAGGGCCGCCTGAACCCCGAGGACGTTACCGAGGAGCGGCTGTCCGACCGGATGTACACCGCCGGCCAGCCCGACCCGGATCTCATCCTGCGGCCCAGCGGCGAGTTCCGTTTGTCCAATTTTCTCATTTGGCAGTCCGCCTACGCGGAATATGTTTTTATGGATATTCTGTGGCCGGACTTCACCTCGAGGGATTTGGACGAGGCTTTTGCCGAATACGCGCGGCGGCACCGCCGTTTTGGAGGAGTTTGATTCATGAAATCCCGGATAATCACCGGCGTCGTGGGCGGCGGGCTGCTTCTGGCGATATTGCTGCTGTGCCCCGATATCTGCCTCAATATCGCCTTTGTGCTGGTCTGCGCCCTGGCGATGTACGAGGTGCTGATTGTCACCCGGTTTGTGGAGCACAAGGGTCTGATGGCCGCGGCGGTGGCTTTTTCCATGCTGACCCCGTTTTTCCTGGAAACCACCAGCCGATATCCGGCGTTTATTGTGATTTTGCTGTTTGTGCTGGGGCTGGCGTTCGTGCAGGTGCTGTATCACGAGACTCTGCGGGTGGAGCGCACCGGCTTTGTCTTTTTTGTCTCCATCATCGTGCCCATCGCCCTGTCCTGCACCCCGTATTTGCAGACCCTCTCCCGGGTGCACGGCCGGTTTTATGTATTTCTCGCGTTCATCATCCCTTGGATGTGCGATATCGGGGCCTATTTTGTGGGCACCTTCCTGGGCAAGCATAAGATGTGTCCGAAAATCAGCCCCAAAAAGACGGTGGAGGGCCTAGTGGGCGGCATCGTCATTTCCGTGGCCGCCAGCGTGCTGGCCGCCTGGCTGTACCAGGTGCTGCATTTGACCCCCAACCAGCTCGGCACTGTCAGCCTCTGGCAGGTGGGGCTGCTGGCCCTGGTGCTCTCGCCCCTGTCGGTGATGGGCGATTTGTTCGCCTCCATCATCAAGCGGCAGAGCCAGGTCAAGGACTTCGGCCATATCATGCCGGGACACGGCGGCATCATGGATCGCTTTGACAGCATGATTTTCGTCTCGCCGGTTCTGTTTGTCGTGCTGCGTTTCCTGCCGCTGATTTACTAGAGAAGATTCGAAAACACGGACGTCTGCGGGAGGAATAGGTATGGCGGATACAAAATCGCTGGTGCTGCTCGGCTCCACCGGCTCCATCGGGGTGCAGGCCCTGGAGGTGGCGCAGGGGGCCGGCTATCGCGTCGCCGCCCTGGCCGCCGGCAGCCGGGTGGAGCCTTTTGAGGAACAGATTCGCCGGTACCGGCCGGCGGCGGCGGCCATGTTTGACGAGAAGGCAGCGGCCGACCTAAAGGTGCGGGTGCGGGATCTGCCGGTGCGGATAACGGCCGGCATGGAGGGCCTGTGCGAGCTGGCGGCCTTGCCGGAGGCTGACATGGTGCTCAACGCGGTGGTGGGCATGGTGGGGCTGCTGCCCACCCTGGCCGCCGTACGGGCGGGGCACGACGTCGCCCTGGCCAATAAGGAAACCTTGGTGGCCGGCGGCGCGCTGGTCATGGACGCCGTCGCCCGCCGAGGAGTGAAGCTTCTGCCGGTGGACAGCGAACATTCCGCCATATTCCAATGCCTGCAGGGCCGGCCGCCCCGGGAACGGGCCCTGAAGCGCCTGATCCTTACCGCCTCCGGCGGCCCCTTTTTCGGCAAAAGCGCCGCCGAACTGGAACGGGTGACGGTGCAGGACGCTCTGCGGCATCCCAACTGGAGTATGGGGGCGAAAATCACCATCGATTCCGCCACCATGATGAACAAGGGGCTGGAGCTCATCGAGGCCCGGTGGCTGTTCGACGTGGACCCTAAGGACATCGACATCGTGGTGCACCGGGAGAGCGTGGTGCATTCCCTGATTGAATACACCGATCATTCGGTCATCGCCCAGTTGGGGGTGCCGGATATGCGCATCCCCATCCAGTACGCGCTGACCTGGCCGGAACGGCTTCCCTCGCCGGTGCCCCGGCTGGATTTGGCCGCGTACCAGAAGCTGACCTTCTTTGCGCCGGACTACGAGACCTTCCCTTGCATGACCTACTGCCGGGAAGCTATCACCTGGGGCGGGCTGTATCCGGCGGCGGTCAACGCCGCCAACGAGGAGGCGGTGGCCCTGTTCCTGGCCGGGCGGATAGGCTTTACCGCCATTCCCCGGCTGGTGGCCTCCGCCCTCGATCTCACGCTGCCGGCGGGGGACACGGCCGAGGCTGTGCTGGAGGCCGATCGCCATGTGCGGGAGATTGTCCGGGCCGCGGTATAAACCGGGAAACAGGCGGCGGACAGTTCCCTCATCGAACGAAATGGAGCGGATATTTTGGGCGTATTGATGATGATTTTCAAGATACTGGCCGCGATTTTCGTGTTCGGTATCATCATTCTGGTGCACGAGCTGGGGCATTTTCTCATGTGCAAGCTGATGGGCGTGCGGGTCAACGAATTCGCCATCGGCATGGGCCCCAAGCTGCTGTCCTTCGGCAAGAAGGAGACGGCGTATACCCTGCGGCTGTTCCCCATCGGCGGCTTCTGCGCCATGGAAGGGGAGGACGAGGGCGCGCCCACCCCCAGCGCTATCGGCGGCAACGCCGACCGGGCGGAGGACGACGGCGGCGAACCAGCCCTTCCGGACGAGGAGGAAGTCCCCGCCGAGCCGGATCCCCGCGCCTTTCCCAACAAAAAGGTGTGGCGGCGCATCCTCATCGTGGTGGCGGGCGCGGCCATGAACCTGGTGCTGGGCTATGTGTTGCTGGTGGCGTATTACGGCATCTTCACGGTGCCGGACGCATCGGGGAAGGCCCGTTTTTCCAGCACCATCATCGCCTCCCTGCCCGAGACGGCGGTCAGCTATCAGACCGGCCTGCGTCCGGGGGATGAGATCGTCAAAATCGACGGCAAACACACCGTCACCGATTCCGACATCGTCATGATCATGCAGAGCGACGAGGACGGCATCATGGACATGACCGTCCGGCGTGCGGTGGACGGGAAGAAGAAAACCGTGCTGCTCAAGGGCGTCCAGTTCCAGCTGGAGGTGGGGGAGAACGGAAAAAACCGGCTGATATACGACTTTAAGGTGCTGGGCATCGAGAAGACGGTATGGTCTACCCTCGTCCAGGCTGGAAAAATGGAGTATTCGGTGGCCACCATGATATGGCGCAGCCTGGGGGATCTCATCACCGGTAAGTACGGCATCAACGACCTATCCGGCCCGGTGGGAACCATGGACATTATCGGGGACGCGGTGGCCGGGGCCAACACCAGCGAGGGGATGATGACCCTCATCATGCTGGTGGTGATGATCACGGTCAACGTCGGCATATTCAACCTGCTGCCCCTGCCCGCTCTGGACGGCGGCCGCCTGATTTTCCTGCTGTTTGAAGGGATATTCCGCCGGCCGGTGCCCGCGAAGTATGAGGGCATGGTGCATTTTATCGGCCTGATGCTGCTGTTGCTGCTGATGGTGGTGGTCACCTTCAGCGACATCTGGAAAATCGTCGCCGGGTAATGCCGCGCCGGGCGCGGCGCACTCGTGAAAAGAAATGGGGCAGGATTATGAACGCGATCTCGCCAAAAGCCCTGGAGGAATTGGAACACAACCTGGCCCTGCTGGCCCAGGCCGGCGTCCGGCCGGCGCAGGAGGATTTCCCCACCCGGTATCTGGGCAAGTGGGGGGAGGACGCGGCTGGCAACCTGCACGCGCTGCTCATGGAGCTGGGGGACAGCGATGAAACGCCGGATGGTCCGCGGCCCGTCGGCCGGGGGATCTACTGGCTGGACGCGGAGTGCGTGGACAACGAGATGGCCTATGTCGACATTGTGTCGCGGCTGGGCGCGCTGGTGGCCGACAGGGCGCAGGTGACGGACATCGCGGCCCGGTACGAGGACGGCTATGTCACCCTGTCCTTCCAGTTCAACGGCAAGCCCTACCGCCTGCGCATGGAGCAGCAGAACGACTGGATTAACCCGGCGCTGCTGCTGTTCTTCGCCTCCTGCCTGAAGGAAAATTTTATTTTCGGCCATCTGTTCATCGCTGTGCCCGACCAATGCTTTTTCCTCTTTTTCGGCGCGGATAAACAGGCGGAGCGGCTCGGCGAGCTGACCGGGCTGGTGTTTGAAAAACTGTAAACCGCCGCGGGGCTGCGACGGAGAAATGAGGCTGCCGATGGAACGGCGCGTGTGTAAAACCGTATATGTGGGACAGGTGCCGGTAGGCGGCGGCGCGCCGGTTACCGTCCAGTCCATGCTGAACACCCCGGCCCACGACATTCCGGCCAGTGTGGAGCAGGCCCGGCGGCTGCAGGCCGCGGGCTGCGATATCATCCGTGCCGCTGTGCCGGATAGGGAGGCGGTGCCTCTCATCGCCGCCCTCAAGGAGGCGGTGAGCATCCCGGTGGTAGCGGATATCCACTTCGACTATCGCCTGGCGCTGGAAGCGGCAGCGGCGGGGGTGGACAAGATCCGCATCAACCCGGGCAACATCGGGGACGAGAGCCGGGTCAAGGCGGTGGCCGATGCCTGCCGGCAGAGGCGGATTCCCATCCGTATCGGGGTGAACGCCGGATCCCTGGAGAAGGAGATACTGGCAAAGTACGGCCATCCCACGGCCGAGGCCATGCGGGACAGCGCGCTGTATCACGCGTCCCTGCTGGAAAAATTCGATTTCGACGATATTATCCTGTCCATCAAATCCTCCGACGTGCCCACCATGGTGCGTGCCTACCAGCTGACGGCGGAGGCCTGCCCCTATCCCCTGCATGTGGGGGTCACGGAGGCGGGCACCGAACGGATGGGACTGATAAAATCGGCGGCCGGTATCGGCGCACTGCTGCTCCAGGGAATTGGAGACACCATCCGGGTTTCCCTGACCGCCGACCCGGCGCGGGAGGTGGAGGCGGGCGTCGACCTGCTGCGGGGGATCGGGCTGCGGAAAAACGAGCCCATGCTGGTGTCCTGCCCCACCTGCGGGCGCACGAGCATCGACCTTATCGGCATCGCCGGACAGGTGGAGGAGCGGCTGCGCGCCGTCCACAAGCCGATTACCGTGGCGGTGATGGGCTGCGTGGTCAACGGGCCGGGAGAGGCCCGGGAGGCCGACGTGGGCCTCGCGGGCGGAAAGGGCAAGGCCGTCCTGTTCAAAAAGGGCGAAATCATCCGCACCGTGTCCGAGGAGGACGCGGTGGAGGAGCTGATGAAGGAAATCGAGCGGCTGTAAGCGGGCCGGGGAGGGAAGCCGGATGGACTTTACGGATTATTACGAAATACTGGAGGTCAGCCGGAACTCCTCCGATGAAATCATCAAGGCGGCTTACCGCACCATGTGCAAGAAATACCACCCGGACACCTTCACCGGTCCCCGGGCGGTAGCGGAGGAGCGCATCCGCAAAATCAACGAGGCCTATCGGGTGCTGGGCCATCCGGCGGACAAGCGCCGGTACGACGCCCTGTATGATCAGCGGCGCAAGACGGTGGCCCGGCCATCCTCCGCGCCGCCCAGGCGGGAGGCGCCGAAGGGCGGCCATTCAGCCGGGAACTCCAGGGGAAAGAGGGACAAACACACCCGGCGGATTTTTCTCACCACCTTTTTCATCACGCTGGGAGTGGCCGGCGTCGGGCTGCTGCTGTTGCTGGCGGTCACCCGGCTGCTGGGATAGACGGACATACGCCGTTTGCGGAAAGGACTAGGAACGCACCATGTCAAGCCCTTTGTTTGAAAACATATTCGGAACCTATCTGACCGACCGGCAGCTGCTGGCGGAGTTCACCGGCGCGCAGGTGGAGAGCTTGCAGCTTAGCCGCGCGAGCCGCTTCATGAGCGCTACCCTGGTGTGCGACCGGTTTATCGAAATCGAGAAAATTGACGCCGCCGAAAAAGCTCTTTCGGCGGCTTTGTCGCTGCGTGGGGTGGAGCTGACCCCCCGGTACCCGGCGGACAGCCTGTCGGTGGCCTGCTTCCCCACTATCGTCGCCTTTCTGCGCCGGCGGAGCGCGGCGGTCAACGGCACCTTTGACGACGCCGTGTGCCGCATCGAGGGTGATCGCCTGACCGTCAGCCTGAGGCATGGATGTCTCAACATCCTGCGGGCCACCAAAACCGACGCCCTGCTCGCCGAGATGCTGCGCACTCTCTTCTCCCGGCGGATGGAGCTGCAGTTTGAGGGGGACGAAGGGGTTGACACCGCCGACGAGCATTATCAGCAGATGATGGCCAAGGCGGAGGAGGAAGCGGCGGCCAGCGCCCGGGCCCAGGCGGAAGCGTTCCGGCAGGCGGAGGTTCCCGCCCCCACGGCAGCCCCCAAAGGAGAGGCGCCGAGGCCCCGCAAGCCGGTGGACCCCGCCCGCCCGCCGGTCAGCGGCCTGCCCATTTATCTGGAGACCGCGCAGATGGTGTTCGGCCCTCCCATCCGAGAAAAAACCGCGCCGCTGAACACCCTGGAGGCCGACGGCAGCTGGGTGACGGTCTGGGGCGAGGTGTTTTCCTACGAAACCCGGGACAACCGGGACGGCACCAAGACCCGGCACACCTTCAACATCACGGACAACACCAGTTCCATCACCATCAGCATCTGGGCGGACAACAAGCGGGATAAGGACAAGCTGGCCGCCCTGGAAGCGGTCAAGCCCGGGGTCTGCGTGCTGGTGAGCGGCAAATACGATTACGACGAATACGCCAAGAACAACATCCTGCGGCCCAAGTCCATCGCCGTGGTGGCCAAATACGTCAAGCAGGACAATGAGCCGGAGAAGCGGGTCGAGCTGCACCTGCACACCAAGATGTCGGCCATGGACGGTGTTTCGGAGGCGGGGGATCTGGTGGCGCGGGCCGCCTCCTGGGGACACAAGGCGATCGCCATCACCGACCACGGGGTGGCCCAGGCCTTTCCCGACGCCATGAACGCCGCCGCCAAGTGCAAAAAGAAGGGCCAGGATATCAAGGTCATCTACGGGGTGGAGGCCTATTACGTCAACGACAGCATCCCCGTGGTTTCCGGCAGCGCCGCGGAGAGTCTGGACGGGGAGTTCATCGTTTTCGACATCGAGACCACCGGCCTGTCCGCCGCCAAGGAGCGGATTACCGAAATCGGCGCGGTGCGCATGAAGAACGGCGAGGTGCTGGACAGCTTCGACACCTTCGTCAATCCCGGCATGCCCATCCCGGCCAAGATCACCGAGCTGACCGGGATCACCGACGAGATGGTGAAGGACGCCCCGGGGGAGAAGGAGGGGCTGCAGAGATTCTACGATTTCTGTGGGGAATCGACGGTGCTGGTGGCCCATAACGCCGGCTTCGACACCGGGTTCATCAAGGTGGCGGCCGCCCGCTGCGGCATGCCGTACCCCTTTACCTCCATCGACACGGTGCCCATCTGCCGGGCGTTGTACCCCCATCTGAAGAACCATAAGCTGGACACGGTGGCGAATTATCTCAAGCTGCCGCCCTTCAACCATCATCGGGCCTGCGACGATGCCAAGGTGCTGGCTGACATCTTCATCCACCTGATCAAGGACATGAAGGAAACCAAGGGCATCGAGGCGGTGGACGGCATCAACACCCTGCTGTCCGGCGTGGATCTCAAAAAGGTCAAGCCCTATCACCTGATTATTCTGGCCAAGAACCTGGCGGGGCTGAAAAACCTCTATCGCTTGATTTCCTGGTCCCATCTACATAATTTCTACCGCAAGCCCCGCATCACCAAGACCAAGCTGAACGAGCTGCGGGAAGGCTTAATCATCGGCAGCGCCTGCGAACAGGGGGAACTGTTCCGGGCCATCCTGGACGGCAAGCCCTGGGGCGAGTTGTGCGACATCGCCAGGTTCTACGATTTTCTGGAGATCCAACCGCTTGGCAACAACGCCTTTATGGTGCGGGAGGGGATTGCCAAGGATGAGCAGCAGCTGCAGGAGTTCAACCGCACCATCGTCCGCCTGGGCGAGAAGCTGAACATCCCGGTGTGCGCCACCTGCGACGTCCACTTCATGGATCCGGAGGACGAGATGTACCGCCGGATTCTCATGGCGGGGCAGGGGTTCACCGACGCGGACAACCAGGCGCCGCTGTACCTGCGCACCACCGGCGAGATGCTGGCGGAGTTCCAGTATCTCGGCAAGGAGAAGGCCTATGAGGTGGTGGTAACCAACACCAACGCCATTGCCGACCGGGTGGAAAATATTCGCCCGATCCCCCTGGGCACCTTCCCGCCCCATATCGACGGGGCGGATCAGCAGCTGCAGGACATCACCTGGGGCCGGGCCAAGGAGATTTACGGCGATCCGGTGCCGGAAATCGTGGCCAGCCGTCTGGACAGGGAACTGACCTCCATCATCAAGCACGGGTTCGCCGTGCTGTACATGATTGCCCAGAAGCTGGTGCACAACTCGGTGGAGAACGGGTACCTGGTGGGCTCCCGAGGCTCCGTCGGCTCCTCCTTCGTCGCGCATATGGCGGGAATTTCGGAGGTCAACCCTCTGGCCCCCCATTACGTGTGCAAGAAATGCAAGTATTCCGAGTTTTTCACCGACGGCTCGGTAGGCTCCGGCTTCGATTTGCCGGACAAGCTCTGCCCGAACTGCGGCGAACCGCTGGGACGGGACGGCCATGAAATCCCCTTCGAGACCTTCCTGGGTTTCGACGGCGACAAGGCCCCCGATATCGATTTGAACTTTGCGAGCGAATACCAGTTCTACGCCCATCGGTACACCGAGACCCTGTTCGGCACCGATCACGTGTTCAAGGCCGGCACCATCTCCACCGTGGCGGACAAGACGGCCTTCGGCTATGTGAAAAAATACGCGGAGGAGCGGGGGATCACCTACGGCAACGCCGAGCTGACCCGGCTGTCCATCGGCTGCACCGGCATCAAGCGCACCACCGGGCAGCATCCCGGCGGCATGGTGGTCGTGCCCAACGATTACGAGGCGGAGGATTTCTGCCCGGTGCAGCACCCGGCCGACGATCCCAACTCGGAAATCATCACCACCCACTTCGACTTCCATTCCATCCACGATACCATCCTGAAGCTGGACAACCTGGGGCACGTCATCCCCACCATCTACAAGTATCTGGAGGAATACACCGGCATCAGCGTCATGGACGTCAACATGTCCGATCCGGAGGTGTACAAGCTGTTCACCTCCCCCGAACCGCTGGGCGTTACTCGGGAGGACATCGAATGCGACACCGGTACCCTGTCCATCCCGGAAATGGGTACCCCCTTTGTGCGTCAGATGCTGCTGGACTGTAATCCCAAGACCTTTGCCGACCTGCTGCAAATTTCCGGCCTCTCCCACGGCACCGACGTGTGGCTGGGCAACGCCCAAGAGCTGATTAAGGCGGGCACCTGCACCATCTCCAACGTTATCGGTACCCGGGATAGCATCATGACCTACCTGATGCACAAGGGACTGCCGCCGAAAATGGCGTTTAAAATTATGGAAATCGTCCGGAAGGGAAACGCCACTAAGCTGCTGAACGAGGAGCATTTCGCCGCCATGAAGGAGCACGGCGTGCCCCAGTGGTACGTGGACTCCTGCATGAAAATCAAATACATGTTCCCCAAGGCCCACGCCGCCGCCTACATCATCGCGGCCCTGCGGGTCGCCTGGTACAAGGTGCATAGGCCCGCAGAATATTACGCGGCCTACTTCACCGGCCGGGGCGAAGACTTCGACGCCGAGCCGGTAACGGGAGGAAAGGCCACGGTTAAGCGGCTGATGGACGACATCCGCATGCGGGGCAAGGAAGCTTCCGCCAAGGAGCAGTCCCAGGCGGAAACGCTTCACGTCATTTACGAGGCCATGCAGCGGGGCATCGAGTTCCTGCCGGTGGACCTGTACAAGTCCCATTCCTATAAATTCCTGATGGAGGACGGAAAAATCCGCCTGCCCTTCAGCGCCGTGAAGGGCTTAGGCGGCGCGGCCGCCCAAGGCCTGATGGACGCGAGGGAGGAAGGCCCCTTCATTTCCTGCGACGATCTGCAGGCCCGCAGCGGCATCACCAAGGCGGTGGTGCAGTCCCTGCGGGATTTGGGGGCCATCGACGGTCTGCCCGAAACCAGCCAGATGACCTTCTTCTGATGGGCCGTTTGCCCAATATTTTCGCGGCTGCGTGCGTCTTCTTGACGGCATAGACGGAAAATCGCCGCGCGTAAAAAAGGAATTGACAGCGGGATACGCGGCATGTTACTATAGTAGCACATTAGCATACTAAAGCGAAAGGGCGTCGGCCTATGAGACAGAACAGACGAATCACCCCGGAGGGCACCCGGGATCTGCTTTTTGAAGAAAGTCTGGCCCGCCGGGAAGCGGAAGGGATGCTGTCGGATCTTTTCGTGGGCCGCGGCTTTTCCGAGGTCATGACCCCCGGCATGGAGTTTTACGACGTGTTTCACGCCGATACCATGGCCATCCCGGCGGAGAGTATGTACAAGTTCGCCGACGCCAAGGGCCGGCTGCTGGTCATGCGCCCCGATTCCACCATGCCCATTGCCCGGTTGGTGGCCACCCGGATGCAGAACGCCCGGCTGCCTATCCGGCTGTATTACGCACAAGATGTGTACCGGTTCCATCACGGCCTGTCCGGCCACTACGACCAGATGTTTCAGGCCGGGGTGGAGCTGATCGGCGCGGCGGGGGAGCGGGCGGATCTCGAGGTGCTGTCCCTGGCGGCCGAGGCGCTGCGGCAAAGCGTAGGGGAGGGATTCCGGCTGGAAATCGGCCATGTGGGCTTCTTCCAGTCCCTGATGCGGCAGCTGCCGGCGGATGGAGAGACCAAGGACGCCATCCGCACCCTGATTGAAAATAAAAACTACGCGGGGCTGTCCGACGAGCTGGACGCGTTGCCTCCCTCCCAGACGGTGGATGTGCTGCGCCGCCTGCCCCGGCTGTTCGGCGGGGAAGAGGTGCTGAGGGCCGCGGCTTCCCTCTGCCACGACGAGGACACCAAGGAAGCCCTGGCCTGCCTGGCCCGGCTGTACCTGGCGCTGCGCCGGCTGGGGCTGGGCGATCAGGTGATGATCGACCTGGGTCTGGTGCAGGAGAACGAGTATTATACCGGCGTGATTTTCCGGGGCTATATCGAGGGCAGCGGCGACACGGTGGTGTCCGGCGGCCGGTACGACACCCTGCTGCAGCAGTTCGGCTCCCCTCTGCCCGCCACCGGGTTCGGCGTCAACGTGGACTGCCTGACCAAGGCGATGCTGGACAGGGGCGAGGTGGATCCGCCCATGCCGCCGGAAATCCTGGTGCACGCCCGCCCGGGCCATGAGGTGGACGCGCTGCAGAAGGTCAACGAGCTGATCGAGCAGGGGATGCTCTGCGAGTTCAGCGTGTTTGAGGAGCTGCCCCAGTCGATGGATTACGCGCGGGCCAGGAATATCGGCCAGGTCTATGACGTGGGCGACGAGGTGAAAATCCTCGAGATTTAGCGGATGCCATCCGGAAAGGACTTACGATATATGAAACCACTGCGCATTGCGCTGACCAAAGGCCGCCTGGAAAAGGACACGGTGGCGCTCTTCGACCGCATGGGGCTGGACACCTCGGCGGTCAAGGATAAGGGCCGCCGCCTCATCCTCCCGGTGGGGGAGGGCGTGGAGGTGGTGCTCGCCAAGGCGGCGGACGTCATCACCTACGTCGAGCATGGCGTCTGCGACTTGGGGGTGGTGGGCAAGGACACCATCGCCGAAAGCGGCGGCAGCTTTTACGAGATTCTCGATTTAGGCTTCGGCCGCTGCCGGTTCGCTCTGGCCGCGCCGAAGGATAGCGACTTCTTTGCCGGCTACGCCGCCAAGACGGTGGCCTCCAAATATCCGAACGTGTCCCGCGCCTATTTCGGCCGCAAGGGCATGGACGTGCGCATCATCAAAATCGAAGGGTCGGTGGAGCTGGCCCCTCTGCTGGGGCTGGCCGACGGCATTGTCGATATTGTGGAAACCGGCTCCACCCTCCGAGAAAACGGGCTCGCCGTGGTGGAGGATGTGATGCCCATCTCCGCCCGCCTCATTGTCAACATGGCCTGTATGAAGCTGCGGAAAAAGGAAATCGAGGATTTGGTGGAGAAAATGGAGGAACGCCTGCGGTAAGGGGGCTCTTCTTGGGAAGGATGGAAACGGATGATACAGATGCAACTGGTTAAGGCGGACGGCAAAGCCGAATACGCCCTGCTCGAGCAGCTGGCCGCCCGCAGCGGCGAGGTGGATCGGCAGGTCACGGCCGCCGTTACCGAGATTATCGATACCGTCCGGCGGGAAGGGGACGCCGCCGTGCGGGAGTATACCCGCCGGTTCGACGGGGTGGACGCCCCGCTGCGGCGCATTTCCCGGCAGGAACTGGCCGAAATGGCCGCCGGATGCGAGGAAACCGTATACGCCGCGCTTCAAAGAGCGGCGGACAATATCCGGGATTTCCATCAGCGACAGGTGCAGCAGAGCTGGCTGACCACCAAAGAGGACGGCACCATTCTGGGCCAGCGGATCCGGGGGCTCTCCCGGGTGGGCGTTTACGTGCCTGGCGGCACGGCGGCGTATCCCTCCTCGGTGCTGATGAACGCCATCCCCGCCCGGATCGCCGGGGTGGAGGAAATCGTCATGGTCACCCCGCCGCCCAAAAACGGGGATTTTAATGCCGACGTCATGGCCGCCGCGTACATCGCGGGGGTGGACGCGGTTTATCTGTGCGGCGGCGCCCAGGCGGTGGCTGCCCTGGCCTACGGCACCGAAACCATCCCGAAGGTGGACAAAATCGTGGGGCCGGGCAACATCTTCGTGGCCACGGCCAAGCGCCTGACCTATGGGCAGGTGGATATCGACATGATCGCCGGGCCCAGCGAAATCCTGGTGCTGGCCGACGACACCGCCGAGCCGGCCTACCTGGCGGCGGATCTCATGTCCCAGGCGGAGCATGATCGCCTGGCCTCCGCCATCCTGCTCACCCCGTCGGAGGACATCGCCCGCCGGACGCTGGAGGAGCTGGACAAGCAAATCGCCGCCCTTTCCCGGCAGGACATCATCCGCGCCTCCCTGGAAACCTACGGGGCGGTTATCGTCTGCCGGGACATGGACGAGGCGGTAGCCTTCGCCAACCGGCTGGCACCCGAGCACCTGGAAGTGATGTGCGATAACCCCATGGAATACGTGGGGCGACTGGACAACGCCGGCTCCGTGTTCCTGGGTAAATATTCCCCCGAACCGCTGGGCGATTATTTCGCCGGGCCCAACCACGTGCTGCCCACCAGCGGCACCGCCCGGATCTTCTCCCCCCTGTCGGTGGACAGCTTCCTTAAGAAATCCAGCTTTATCTATTACAACCGGGCCGCTCTCACCGCGGCCCGGGAGGACATCACCGCCATTGCACGGGCCGAGGGGCTGGACGCCCACGCCCACTCCATCGACGTGCGCTTTGAATAAGGGGGAAACCACCATGGCTTATACGCTGGCGCCGAAAACGGAGGCGCTCACTCCCTACGATCCCGTCGAAGGGGAATACCGCGTCCGCCTGGACGCCAATGAGTCCTTTCTGCTGCCCACCGACACCGACCGGGAGAAAATGGCCCGGGCGGCCGCCGAGGCGGCGCTCAACCGCTATCCCGATCCTCTGGCCACCCGCCTGTGCGAGGCCTTCGCCGCCCGCTATCAGGTGAAGCCCGCGCTGGTCACGGCGGGGAACGGCTCCGACGAACTGATTTCCATCATCCTGTCCACCTTCCTGCAGAAGGGGGAAAAGGTGCTGACCTTGTCACCGGACTTCTCCATGTACGCCTTTTATACCTCCATCACCGAAACCCCCTGCATCACCCTGCCCAAGAAACCGGATATGACGGTGGACGTGACGGCGGTCATCGACACCATCCGACGGGAAGGGGTGCGGCTGCTGATTTTCTCCAACCCCTGCAATCCCACCTCGGTGGGCCTGCCCCGGGACGGCGTGCGCCGGATCCTGCGGGAGACCGATGCCCTGGTGGTGCTGGACGAGGCCTATATGGATTTCTGGGATCAGTCGATGCTGGGGGAAGTGGAGGCGTACGACAACCTGATACTCCTGCGCACCTGCTCCAAGGCCCTGGGGATGGCGGCCCTGCGGGTGGGCTTCGCGGTGGCGAACCCCACGCTGACCGGCGTCATCCGCGCGGCCAAATCCCCGTACAACGTCAACGCCGTCAGCCAGGCCATGGCCGCCGTCGTACTGGAGAACCCGGCCTATCATGAAATTTACCGGGAGCTGCTGCTGGCCTCCCGGGACATGCTGGTGACCGGCCTGAAAGCGCTGGAGGCCGACGGCCTGCTGCGGGTGTTCGACAGCTGCACCAACTTCGCGTATCTGCAGGTGCCGGAAGCCCGGGCCCTGTTCGCCGGGCTGGCCGACCGAGGGATCATTGTCCGCCGGTTCGGGGAGGAGCATCTGCGGATTACCGCCGGTACCCAGGCCGAAAACCAGGAGGTGCTGGCTGTCCTGAACTTCCTGCTGCGGCATCCCGATGCTTTGGCAGAATACAAATAGACATAGTGTTTGTCGAATATACGTATCGTATTGTGGCGCATAGGGCGATCATTTGTCGAAACGTATAACATAAGAAACATTATACAGAATGGAATCGTATTAAGGACAGAAAGGGGCGGACAGTGTGCGCACGGGAAAAGCGGAACGTCTGACCAAAGAAACCACCATTCAGGCGACGATTTGCCTGGACGGCGGCGACGTGGAGGTTTCCACCGGCATCGGCTTTTTTGATCATATGCTGGAGGCCTTCGCGGTGCACGGGGGCTTTGGGCTGAAGCTCCAGGCGGTGGGCGACTTGTATGTGGACGGGCACCACACGGTGGAGGATACCGGTATCGTGCTCGGCCGCGCCATGGCGGAAGCCCTGGGCGGCAAAAGCGGCATCGCCCGCTTCGGCAGCTTTTTCGTCCCCATGGACGAGAGCCTGGCCTTCGCGGCCGTGGATGTCAGCGGCCGCCCCTTCCTGGTGTGCGACGCGGTCTTTCCGCAGGAGCGGGTGGGGGAGTTCGACGCCTGCCTGACGCCGGAATTTTTCCGCGCCTTCGCCCAGAATGCGGGGCTGACCCTCCATCTGCGCTGTGAATACGGCGCCAACTCCCATCACATCATCGAGGCCCTGTTCAAGGCGGCGGCCCACGCCCTCCGGCTGGCTGTGGCCCCCAAGGAAGGCACCTTGTCCACCAAGGGCAGCATCGATTAAAAAGGCGGCCCCGGCTACTGTGAGAAAGGACTGGTCACCACTATGCTGATTTTCCCCGCTATCGACATACAGAACCGCCAGTGCGTGCGGCTGGTTAAGGGGGATTTTTCCACCGCCCACCGGGTGGCGGAGGATCCCCTGGCTACCGCGCAAGCCTTCCGGCAGGCCGGGGCGGAGTGGATCCATATGGTGGATTTGGACGGCGCCAAAACCGGCGTGAAAACCAACGCCGATATTTTCAAAGCCGTGGCGAGGGACAGCGGCCTCAATGTGGAGCTGGGCGGCGGGATCCGGGATATGGCCACCCTCGAGGAATATTTTGCCGCCGGCATCTCCCGCTGCATTCTGGGCTCCGCCGCTCTGAAAAATCCCGATCTGGTGCGGCAGGCCGTCTCCGCCTTCGGAGACAAGGTGGCCGTGGGGATCGACGCGGTGAACGGCATGGTGGCCACCGAGGGGTGGCTGGAGGTTTCCAAGGTACCCTATATCGAGCTGGCCCGCCGGATGGAGGACATGGGGGTGCGCACCCTGGTCTTCACCGACATTTCCAAGGACGGCACCCTGGCGGGGCCCAATCTCGGGCAGCTGGAGGCGCTGAGCCGGGCGGTATCCTGCAACGTCGTCGCCTCGGGCGGGATGCGGGAGCTGGCCGATATCACCGCCCTGAAGGCCATGGGCCTGTACGGCGCCATCTGCGGCAAATCCCTGTACAGCGGCACCCTGGACTTGGCCGCTGCCATCCGGGAAGGGGCCGTCCCGTCGGATCGAATGGGGCTGGAGCGGTTTTTTAAAAAATCCCCCCTCATCCCTTGCGTGGTGCAGGAGGCTTCCACCGGCGATGTCCTGATGCTGGCGTATATGAACCAAGGCGCTTTGGCCCGCACCATCGAGACGGGCACCACCTGGTTCTGGAGCCGATCCCGCCGGGAATATTGGAACAAAGGGGCCACCAGCGGCCATGTGCAGCGGGTGGTGGCCCTGGCCGGAGACTGCGACGACGACACCCTGCTGGTGAAGGTGGAGCAAACGGGGGCGGCCTGTCACACTGGCGCCCATTCCTGCTTTTTCAATTCGTTACTGTAAAGGAGCCGAACCGTTATGAGCGACTGTATCCGCGATGTATACGCCACCATTCTCGACCGGCGGGATAATCCGTCGGAGAACTCCTATACCCGGTATTTGTTTGACCAGGGGATCGATAAAATTCTGAAAAAAGTGGGGGAGGAGTGCGCTGAAACCCTGATTGCGGCGAAAAACGGCCGCAACGACGAAACCGCCGGGGAAATCTGTGATCTCACCTACCACGTGCTGGTGCTGATGGCCCTTCAGGGCATCACGCCGGAGGATCTGGAATCCATTCTCAACGAACGCCACGGCAAGGCGGGCAACCTGAAAACCTTCAAAAAGGTGGATCGCAACAGCTGAGATAACAAGCGGGGCCGGCTAACCGGTTCCGCTTGTTTTTGTAAGGATTTCCAATTGAATTCTTAAGAATCCGGTTCTAAATGAACAGATCCACAAAAACGCCTTGCATTTCGCAGGATTCTGCGTATAATGGGAAGCATACTAGTTAGATTGCTTCATCCCTTACCGAAGGAGGATTCCTCAATGATAAAGCGCGTTTGCGCGGGCCTTTCGGCCCTGCTTGTTTTGTCCCTGTCTGCCTGCCGGCCCAAGGATGACACGCCCGCCTCCTCGGCGGCGCCCGCCGCCAGCGGAACCGGCTCCGCCGTCACAACGGCATCGACGACCGGGACCGCACCCGAGACGACGACCGCCGCGCGTCAGGAACCGACCGCCAGCCGGACGAAAACGCCTCTGAAGCCGACGACTGCCGCCACCACAACGGCCGCTACCACCACCGAGCCGCGGACTATAAAGGTCACCATTCCGGAGGGCTACACCCTGGCCAAGACCTTTTTGCTCCTGGAAAGCAAGGGCGTGGCTTCATTCAATGATCTGTTGAAAACGGCGGAAACCTATAATTTCGCCAAGGATTACCCTCTGGTGGCGCAAATCCCCTCGGATCCCAACCGCTGCTACAAGCTGGAGGGATACTTGTTCCCCAGCACCTATGAGTTCTATAAAAACGACAAGCCGGAGGACGCCATCGGCCGGATGCTGCGGGGCAGCAAGGAAAAATATACGGCGGCTATCCAGAATAAGGCCAAGGCCATGGGCCTGACCATGGATCAAATTGTGATTATCGCGTCCCTGATTGAGAAGGAGGGGGCGAAGCCTGCGGAAATGAACAACATCTCCGCCGTGATCCATAATCGTATGCAGAAAAATTGGAAACTGGAGCTGGATTCCACCATCACCTATCTGGAGGGGGCGGTCAAGGGCTTTACGGATCCGAACAAATGGGACGCTTTCCGCAATAACAACAATACCTATAAATGCACGGGGCTGCCCGCCACCCCCATCTGCAATCCCGGCATGAACGCTATCCAGGCAGCCCTGTCTCCCACGGAGGCCAGCTACCTGTTTTTCTGCTCCGACAAGAAAACCGGCGTCTACTATTACGCCGATACCTACGAGGAACATCAGCAAAATGAGATAAAAGCCGGCCTGCGGGCCGCCTCTTAGATATACAAAAAGGAAGCAGACACCTCGGTGCCTGCTTCCTTTTTGCCTTATTTCACGACGCCCTTTTTCAGGATGATGTTGGCGTAAATGGCGCTTTCGCCGGTCGCCACAATGGCATAGGCCTTTTTGGCCCGTTCATAGAAAGCAAACCGTTCCATTTTTTCGAAGGCATGGTGATCCGGTTCGTAACGGGCGGCCGTGTCGGCGTATACCTGCCAGATCGGCGGAATTTCCGTGTCCCCGCCGGAGAGATCCATCAGGGCCAGCGGCTGTTCCACATAAGGGTCCAGCGGCATCAGCTGCAAAATCGCCTCCAGCACCTCCGGTACGCCGTGGCCGTCGCAGCGCACCAGCCGCTGCGCACAGGAGGCGGCCGGAAAATTGCCGTCGCCGATGACGATTTCATCCCCGTGCCCCATCTCCATCAGGATTTTCAGCAGCTCGGGGGACAGGAGAGAGGGAATACCCTTAAGCATAAGCGCGCTCCTCCCCGCCTGTCAGCGGTACAGCGGGCCGTAGGCCGCGCAGGCGCGATAATCGGCGCCCTCCTTGTCCATGGTGCCGAAGGCCGTCCAGCTGTGGGGCCGGTAAATTTTCTCCTCCGGCACGTTGTGCATGGAGACCGGGATACGCATCATGCTGGCCATGGTGATGAGATCCGCGCCCACGTGGCCGTAGGTCCAGGCCCCATGGTTGGCGCCCCAGTTGGCCATGACGGCATACACGTCGGTGAACGCGCCCTTCCCAGTGAGAATGGGAGCGAACCAGGTGGAGGGCCAGGTGGGATCCGTCCGATCCAGCAGCGTCTTGTTCACTTCGTCGGGCAGGTCGACGGTATAGCCTTCGGCGATTTGCAGCACCGGGCCGATGCCTTCCACCATGTTCAGGCGGGCCATGGTTACCGGCATGGCGCCGGTGGTGCTGAACTGGGAGGAGAACCCGCCGCCCCGGAAGTAGCCCAGATTGGCCGCCGCCCAGCGGGTAGCCTCCAGGCAGGCGTTCGCGTCCGCCTCGGTGATGTCCCAGAAGGGCTTCATGGCCGCCTTGCCGTCGGCGCCCGTTTCCCGGCCAGAGCCGTCCAGGGCCGACGCGCCCGAGTTGATGAGATGCATGAAGCCGTTTTCCGCGCCGTTTACCGGCGTCCAGCCGGTGACCCGCTTGACGGCCTCGGGGCTCCAGTAGGTACGCACGTCAGAGAACACGGTGGCCTGGTTGGTCAGCAGATGGAGGAACAGCATGGCCATGCCGTTGAGGGTGTCGTTTTCGGTGGCGAAGGTCATGGCCTCCCGGATGCCGTTCCAGTCGAAGCTGGAGTTGAGGATAGCCTCCATGAAGTCGCCGTTAGGCTTGTAGTCGGTCCACTGCCGCTGCCCCTGGAAGCCGCCCACGATGGCGTTGCGGCCCAGCGCCTCCTCGTGGAAGCCCATTTCGCCGAGCTTGGGGTTACCCTTCATAATGTCGCGGCAGATGATGGTCATCTTGCAGACGAATTCCCATTCCGCTTCCTTCTGCTCCGACGTATGAGGCCGCTCGTTGTTGTCGTCCCCGGGCTTGCAGTTGGCCTTGGTCCAGGCCAGGGCCTTCTCGTATTCCTCGTGGTCGTAGATGCCCAGGTCGATGCGGCGGAGGATTTCGCTCATGTCCACCCACTCGGCGCGGATGCCGAAATACTTCTGCATCAAGTCCGGGTTGAGGAAGGAGCCGGCGATACCCATGGCCACCGAGCCGATGCCCACGTAGGCTTTGTTGCGCATGGAGGCCACCGCGACGGCCGCTTTGGCAAAGCGGAGAATTTTCTCCTGCACATCGGCGGGAATGGTGGTGTCGTTCATGTCCTGCACATCGTGGCCGTAGATGCTGAAGGCCGGCAGGCCGCGCTGGGCGTGGGCGGCCATGACGGCGGCCAGATACACCGCGCCGGGCCGTTCGGTGCCGTTGAAGCCCCAGACCGCCTTGATGGTCAGGGGATCGAGATCCATGGTCTCGCTGCCGTAGCACCAGCAGGGGGTGACGCTCAGGGTCACCGCAACGTTGTTGTTCTTGAATTTCTCGGCGCAGGCCGCGGCTTCCTCACCGCCGCCGATGGTACCGTCGGCGATGACGCACTCCACCTTGTGGCCGTCGGGATGCCGCAGCCGGCTTTCGATAAGCTCCTTGGCGGCCAGGGCCATGCCCATGGTCTGCTCCTCCAGCCCTTCGCGGATGCCGCCCCAGCGGCCGTCAATGACGGGCCGAATGCCGATTTTGACCGTGGTTTTCAAATTCATCCATCCTTTCTGTCATGTCGATTGCGGGAATACTGCCAACTGTCTGAATTATACTGGATTTATTCCGGGATTTATAGTAGAATACTAAAAGAAATTAGTATAATCTTATCATTTGCTTTAGTATTTTTATGATTGGGGGAGGAATGGGATGAAACAGCCATGGCAGGGGGAGAACAACGAAAAGCTGCGTCGTCTTCTCATGGACTATTACGCGGTGACGGGACAGCGCATCGGGGTATTCGACGCCGATTTTCATATGCTGATGGCCTATCCGGAGCCGCATTGTGCCTTGTGCAGCTGGCTGCGCAGCAGTGAAACGGGCGCTCGGCGCTGCCGGGAATGGGATAACCACGGTATGCGGGAGGCGAAGCGCACCGGCCGGCCGGTGGTCTATCGGTGCCACGCCGGTCTGCTGGAGGTCTGCGTTCCCCTGCAGGAGGAGGGGGGGAGGCCGGCCGGATATCTGATGTATGGCCAGCTGCTGTACGACGAGGATTTACCGGGACAATGGGAGGATACCCGCCGCCGGTGCGCGGACTTATTTCCTGATACGGACATGCTGCGCCAGGCGTTTCATCAGGTGCGGCGGATGTCTGCCGCCTATATCGAGGCCTCCTCTCACATTTTGGCGGCCTGCGTGGGCTATATCCGGCTCGAGCAGCTGATGAAGGGGCGGCAGGATTTGTGGGAAGGGATGCAGTCATATATTGCCCAGCATCTGACCGCGCCGTTCACGTTGCAGGATATGGCCGACGCGCTGTCGGTCAGCGTGGCCACTCTCTGCCGCACAGCCCGGGAGAACAGCGGTAAAACCGTGGGAGCGCTGGCGCTAGAGGGGCGGCTGACCCAGGCCAAGCGGCTGCTGGCCGGGACCGATCTGCCGGTGGCGGAGGTGGCTGCCCAGGTGGGGATCGCCGATTATAACTATTTCTCGCGGCTGTTCCGTCGGGAGACGCAGATGTCCCCCCGCCGGTACCGGGCCGCCGTGCGGGAGGGGACGCTCCCGTCGCCGGAAGGCGAAAAATAGACGCCTGAGAGGAATTCGGTTTTCGGGTCGGCATATTGCCCCGTTTTCCCGCATACTATCTACTATGATTTTCGGATGAGGTGATAGTGTGAAGGGAGCCGTTGAAGGTAGAGCCATCGAGTTGGGCGAATACATTATTGAAAATAACGCGACGGTGCGCGCCGCCGCCAAGAAGTTTCATATAAGCAAAAGTACGGTACATAAGGACGTTTCCGACCGCCTGCGGGTGGTTAATCCCCAACTTTATGTGCGGGTGCGCAGCGTGCTGGACATCAATAAAGCGCAGCGGCATATCCGCGGCGGCCTGGCCACCCGAGAAAAATACCGGCACGACGAGGAAGAATAAAAGAGAAAACCGCCCTTTTCCGAAATGGAAGGGCGGCTTTTTTATGTCCGGGGCTGTTTAGACACGCGGTCGCAGGCGGGCGGGTGCTTTTTTCCTTCGTGATGGGCCCGGCATGCCCCGCAGTTTCCGAGGCGGGGGCATTTCGTCCGTTTGCAGGGGCAGGCATGGCCCGCGGCCGACGCGTTATTGGGCGTCTTCTCCTCCTTCAAGCTAATCCTCCCCTTCCATATACCGCCGCAGGCGGGCCAGCGCGTCGGCGGCCCGGAGCGTATCCGGAAACAGCCGCTGCGCCAGGGGGCGGAACCGCAGATGGCCCTCATCGGCCTGCCGGCGGATGACCTGAAGCTGCAGCTCTGCGGGCTGGGAGAGAAGAAAGGGGAAGTCCGTCCGCCCGGCCTGATCCCGGAGGCGGAGAGCCGCCGCCTGGTCCCGTTCCAGCAGTTCTCGCGCAAAGGGCAGGGCCAGCCGTTCCTCCAGCTGCTCCAAGCCGTAGAGACGGGCAGCAATTTCCAGGCCCTTCACCGTCTCCCCCCCCAAATTGTCCCGCAGCCGCCGGTACTCGTCCGGAAGAAAATACAGCCATTCCCCGACCAGCCGGCCGAAGGCCTTGCGGCCGTCGAACCAGCCCAGCTTCATCTTCTTGGCGGCGTCTCCCGGCTGGTACGCGAAGGCCGTACCCAGCCGCTGCGCCGGCTTGATGTAGATCAAATCCAAATCCGACGGCAGGCCTCTCGGCAGACCGGTGTCCCCGATGTCCACCACCACGACGTGATCGGGATGGCGGCGCAGCAGCATCTTGACCGGCAAGTTGTCGATGAGACCGCCGTCCAGGAAGGTTTTGCCACCGATGGCGGGGCGCTGGATCCCCGGATAGGCCGAGGAAGCCATGATGTAGTCGATGAGCTGGCCCTTGGGAATCTGGTCGCGGTAGAGGTGCCGCCCCTGCCGCCTAGTCACCTCAAAGGTGACTAACCCGTATTCCACCGGGGAAGCCCGCAGCGCGTCCTCGGTCACCAGCTCCTCGAACCGGCGGCGCAGGGGGGACATGTCCAATCCCCGGCTGTGGAACAGCTCCTTGACCACAATGTCCGCGTTTTTCACATGGAACAGGTTGTCCGGCACCCGCAGGGGCTCGGGCAGGGCGAAGCCCTTTTCGATGCTCATATCCAGCCACAGCGTCACCGCCTCGTCATAGCGATCCAGCGCCACCAGCGCGCCGTTCATCGCCCCTACCGAGGTGCCGACCACCGCCGTGATGGACACGCCCATCTCCCGCAGCGCCCGCCACACGCCGATTTGATACACGCCCTTGCAGCCGCCGCCCGCCAGTACCAGCCCGTAATTTTCCATGATGCCTCCTGTCGAATGCGTCTTTCCTTCTATTCTACAACAGGAAGAACGGCCGGTTCAACCGCAAGGATTTGGCAATTCCCCGCCCAGCAGGCTGCGCATCACCTGCTCCGCCGCCCTCACGCCGTCCACCGCGGCGGACACGATGCCTCCCGCATAGCCCGCGCCTTCCCCGCAGGGGAACAGGCCGTGCACCGCCGACTGGCCGCTGTCGTCCCGCAGCAGCCGCACCGGCGAGGAGGAGCGGGATTCCACACCGGTCAACACCGCGTCCGGCCGGTCGAAGCCCGCCAGCTGCCGCCCGAAAGCCGGCAGGGCCGCTTTGAGGGAGAGCGCTACCGGAGCCGGCAGGCAGTCCCGCAAATCCGCGAAGGTCACGCCCGGGCGGTAGCTGGGTTCCACCTCGCCGAGAGACGCCGACTTTTGATCGCGCAGAAAATCCGCCACCAGCTGAATGGGGGCGCGGTAGCCTCCGCCGCCCAGCGCAAAGGCCGCCTGCTCGATCTTCCGCTGAAAGGCCGCGCCCGCCAGGGGATGGGCCGAGCCAAAGTCCTCCGGCCCCACCCCGACCAGCAGCGCGCTGTTGGAGTTGACGGCGTCGCGGGCGTGCTCGCTCATGCCGTTGACCACCAGGCCGCCCTCTTCGGAGGCGGCGGCCATCACCACCCCGCCGGGGCACATGCAGAAGGTATAGACGCCCCGCCCGCCCAAAGGCCGGCAGGACAGCTTGTAATCCGCCGCGCCCAGGGCCGGATGCCCGGCGAAACGGCCGTATTGGCTGCGATCGATGAGGGCGCGGGGATGCTCAATGCGCACCCCCACGGCAAAGGGCTTCTGCTCCATCGGCACGCCCCGCCGGCAGAGCATCTCCAGCGTGTCCCGGGCGCTGTGACCGATGGCCAGGATCAGGCGGTCGCAGTCGAGCTCCTTCCGCCCATCCGGCGTATTGACCGCGATGCCCCGCAGCGCTCCGGCCTCGATATGCAGATCCACCGCCTGCCAGCCGAAGTGAACCGTGCCGCCCAGGCGCTCAATCTCCTGCCGCAGGCCCTTGACGGTGCGGCGCAGGCGATCGGTGCCGATGTGAGGTTTGGCCTGCCAGAGGATATCATCGGGATCGGCGGCGGGATCCCCCGCCCGGGCCAGCTCCTCCAGCACGAACCGGCAGCGGATATCCTTGATGCCGGTGCTTAGCTTGCCGTCCGAAAAGGTGCCCGCGCCCCCTTCGCCGAACTGGACGTTAGAAGCGGTATCCAATACGCCTGTGGCGCGAAATCGCTCCACGTCCCGCTGCCGGGCGTCCACGTCTCGGCCCCGCTCCAGCAGCAGGGGGCGCAGCCCCGCCCGCGCCAGGGTCAGGGCGGCGAACAGGCCCGCCGGCCCGCTGCCCACCACCACAGGGCGCGGATCGGCCGCCCGAGGGAACCGGGAGGGCGCGTAGATAAGCGGCCGCGCGACGCTAACGCGGCTGCTGCCCGCCCGGCTGACCACGGCGGCTTCTTCCTCCGCCACCGTCACGTCGACAGAGATGCTGAAATGCACATCCTCTTTTTGGCGGGCGTCCACCGCCCGTTTGGCCACCCGGAGGGTGCGCAGAGCGGCGGGCGAAATCTTCAAAACCGCGGCCGCCGCCCGCCGCAGCCGTTCGTCGGTGTAGGTCAGCGGCATCCGGATGCCGGTAATACGTATCATATACCCCGTCCCTTTTCTTTCACGCAGTCCCAAAGCCCCGCGGCCATTGCCCTGGCCGCCGCGAAGGCTGACGCCCAGGCCCATTGCAGGTTGAACCCGCCGCAGTCGCCGTCGATATCCAGCACCTCGCCCGCCGCGTACAGCCCCTTGACCCGGCGGGATTCCAGGGTGGCGGGATCGAAATCCTTGGTCAGAATACCGCCCGCCGTCACCTGGGCGGCGGCCAGCCCCTGGGTGCCGGTGACCGCAATGCGCCACCCTTTGACGAGGGAGGCGAGCCGGCGGACGTCCTTGTCGGTCAGCGACGCCGCCGGATTCGTCAGCGGCCCGCAGCCGGCGGCCCGCAGCACCGTCTGGCCCAGCCGCTTTTGCAGCAGCCCGGTGAAATAATCCTCCAGCCGCCGCCCCGGCAGTTCCCGCCGCTGCGCAAGCCGGTCGGCCAGCGCTTCCCACGACAGAGTGGGGAGCAGATCCAGCTCGGCTTCCAGCCGGCCCGGCCGGCCCTCCTGCTCCCATGCCGCCGCGTGACGGGAAATCTGCATCACCGCCGGGCCGGACAAGCCGTATTCGGTGAAGAGGATTTCGCCGGCCTCCGCCGCCAGCCGCCGGCCGTCCAGCCGCAAGGCCGCCGTCCCGTCCACCCGCACGCCCTTGAGCGCCTTGACAAAGGCGGTGTCGGTTCGTATTTGTACAATGGAAGGGAAAACCGGGGCCTTTCCATGTCCCAGCGCCGTCAACAGGCCGTAGCCGTCAGCGGAGCCGCCGAGGGAGGGGGAAGCCGCGCCGCCGCAGCAGACCAGCACCCGGCGGGCCCGTACCTGCCCGTCCGGCAGGGTGAGAAGGAAGTCCCCGCCCTCCGGCCGAATATCCCGCACCGCCGCGCCGCAGCGCTCCTCCACGCCCAGCGCCGCCGCCTCCAGCCGCAGGCAGTCCAGCACCGCCGCCGCCTGGGCGGGCAGTGGATAGACTTTTCCGTCCTCCCGCGCCGCGCATTCCACCCCGATGGAGGCGAAAAACGCCATAGCGTCGGCGGGGGTACAGGCGGCCAGCGCCGGCCGGACAAAGGCCGGGTCCGCCCCATGGTACCGGCTCTCCTGCGCCCGCAGGTTGGAGAGGTTGCAGGTGCCGTTGCCGGTGGCCAGCAGCTTTTTCCCCACCCGGGGCCCTTTTTCAACGAGCAGGATGGCCGCGGTTTTCCGCCGCCGTCCCGCCTCCCGGGCAAGGCACACCGCCGCCGTCAGTCCGGCCGCGCCGCCGCCGACCACTATGGCATCGTACAGGGGTTCCACGCTCACCGCGCTCCCGCCTTTCCTTTATGGTTCCTCCAGTATACCAAGACCTGCCGGATTTGACAATCGGGTTTTTCTTTACAAGAATTGGAAATGGTGTATAATATGCAGTAACAACCTGTAAGGAGGCAGCCGTATGCCCAAATCCCCCAATCAGAAGATGAAACCCCTTCTTCTGCAGCGCATCCTGCTGGAGCGCACCGATGAGGATCACGGTTTGACGGTGCCGGAGCTTATCGCCCTGCTGGAGGAGGAGGGCGTCGCCGCCGAACGCAAAAGCGTGTATTCCGATTTGCAGACGCTGGCCGACTTCGGCCTGGACATCGTCAAGCGCAAGGAAAGCGGGAAGGTGGTGTATTATGTGGGGGCCCGCACCTTCGAACTCCCCGAGCTCAAGCTGCTGGTGGACGCGGTGCAGTCCTCCCGCTTCATCACCCATAAAAAGTCCAACCAGCTTATTCAGAAGGTAGAGGGCTTCGCAAGCCGGTACCAGGCGCAGCAGCTGCAGCGGCAGGTGTTTGTCGCCAACCGGGTCAAGACCATGAACGAAAGCATCTACATCAACGTGGACAAAATCTACGAGGCCATCGCCGCCAACCGGTGCATCACCTATCGGTATCTCGATTGGGCCTTCCGGGACGGGGCAGCGGGCGGCTATGAAAAGCAGTTCCGCCGGCAGGGGAAAACCTACCGGGTCAGTCCCTGGTCCCTCTGCTGGGCGGACGAGCGGTATTATATGATCGGCTTCGATTCCGAGGCGGGGCTTATCAAGCATTACCGGGTGGATAAAATGCTGGGCATCGCCCTGACGGACGAACCCCGGGACGGCCAAGAGCACTTTGAGCATTTCGATATGGCCGTGTATACCCGCCAGGTTTTCGGTATGTTCGGCGGCAATGAGCAGACCGTGACTCTCCGGTTTGAGAACCGGCTGCTGGGCGTGGTGCTCGACCGCTTCGGAGAGGATGTACCCATCCGCCGGGAGGACGCGGATACCTTCCAGGTGCGGGTGAGGGTGGCCGTCAGCCCTCAGTTCCTGTCCTGGGTGTTCAGCTTCGGCGGCGGCGCCCGCATCGTTTCACCCGCCGCGGTGGCGGATACCATGCGGGAGCAGCTGGCCAGTGTGATGAAGCAATACACGGAAACCGAGGGCCGGTGACAAGCTGACGCACATAACGACTTTTCCCTGCTGCTTTCCTTGCAAGTGTTTCTTCTTCAACTGCCTTAATGTGTGTATACTTTCTTTTGGACACAGGAACACCCCCTGATGTAGTCTGTTTTCCTACATCAGGGGGTGTTTGCCAGTTTAGGAGCCGCTGCCCGGTTTGCTGCCGGTCAGACCTTCCTGCTCCATCATGGCTTTCATGACCGATATATCGGCGGACACGTCCATGCGTTCCTCCTGCATCAGGCTGTCCAGCAGGTTGACGAACGCTTTGTTGACAGTGTCCAGCGCGTCCTCGATTTCCTTCTTGGTTTCCTGCTGCTGCTCGGTGGGCATGGGCTGGTCGTTGAATTTCTTGTATGCCTCCAGCAGTTTGAGGGTGGTAGGCAGATAGTAGCTGAGGAACCGCCGGATTTCCGGCAGCTTATGAGGATGTTCGCCCACATAATGGAATATCGCGGCCGCTGTTTTTTCCATCTCGCTGATTTTCTGCGAAATGGCTTCTTCCGGAATGCCGTCGTTGCAGTCGCGGATTTGCTGGAGGATCCGGTTGGCCTCTTCCTCCAGGGCCTTGGCCTCGGCGGAGCGTTCCTGCTTGGGAGCCTGCTTTTTCAACTCCTCCTGTTTCTGCTTGGCAGCCAGATAGGCCTGATAGGTTTCTTCGTCCATTATGAAATATTTTCCCTCGTCGTCCACATGGGCGCCGGGCAGCATCCCATACTGAATCATCCGGCGCAGATCCTTGGCGACAAATTTGGGCGTGCCACCGGTGATGTAAGCCAGCTCTTCGATGGGCCGGAAGGCTTCGCCCGCCATGGCCTCCTTGTACCGCCGGCAGCGGCGCACCCGCCCGCGCAGGCGGCTGCCGCAGCCAAGCAGGACGACACACAGCACCAGCAGGGGCAGGAACACGCCCAGACCCAGGCCGGTGAACAGCTGGGCCCAGCCCAGCGCCAGGGAGAGGATCCCCATCACCAGCACGGCGGTGAATACGATGCCCAGGCCCAGTGCGCCGAACACGGTGAACAGCACGCCCGCCGCGCTGCCCGGCAGCTTATCCTTGCGCTTGATAACCGGCTGCGCCCGCATGGGAGGGGGCGGCGTGGCCGGCCGAGGCCGGGGCGGCTGCGGGGGGACGGGCCTCTGGGGCGGCACCGGCCGCTGCTGCGCCTGCGGCGGCGCAGGCGGGTAGGGATCCGTGTAGGTATAGGTGTACGTGTAGCTTCCGTTACCACTCGTCTCGGTGTACCCCGCGGACGGCGGCACCGGCCCCGTCGGCGGCACGCCGGTCTTGAAAGCGGACTTGAGATCCTTCGACAAATCCTGGGTGGCGGCCTTGATGGTGGTTTTCAAGTCGTTGAATTCCTGCATATTCACCACGGACATGACCGAATCCTTGATTTGCCGGCCCAAATCCTTGAATTCATTAAAATCGTTTTGGCTCATTGTCATTTCCCTCATTCAATCAGATGATGTGGCCTTTGGCTATAGTATAACGCAATCGGCAGGGATTCACAACAGCCAGCGAGGATTCTTAACCTTCTGTTAATGGATCATTTAGAACTTCCGCCGAATTGTCCCTCCGGCCGGCCATCCGGCGGTGCTGCCGGCAACCGGACGGTGAAGATGGTGCGTTCGGCGCTGCTCGCGGCGGTGATGGTGCCGTGGTGCAGCTCCACGATCTGCTTGGCGATGGCCAGCCCCAGCCCCGCGCCGCCGGTGCGGCTCTGCCGGGCGGAATCCAGCCGGAAAAACTTTTCAAACAGCCGGCTGAGTTGGGCGTCGGAGATGGGATCCCCCGCGTTGCTCACCGTGATGCGCACCGCGTCCCCTTCTCTGGCCGCCGTCAGCCGGATGTCGGTGGAGGGATAGCTGTAGTTGACCGCGTTGCGCAGCAGGTTGTCCATCACCCGGGCCAGCTTGTCGGCGTCGGCGTACAGGATGAGATTCTCCTCCAGCTCGGTGGAAAGGGTCAGATCCTTTTCCGCCAGCATGGGATAGAACTCGTCGGCGATTTGGTACAGCATAACCGTCAGGTGAATCTTGTTGGTTTCCAGGGTGATGCTCTGCAGGTTGAACCGGGTGATTTCAAAAAATTCGTTGATCAGCTGCTCGAGCCGGTAGGCCTTCTCTAGCGCGATGCCGGTGTATTTTGCCCGCTGGCTCGCGGGCATGTCGGGGGCCTCCTGCAGCAGGCTGACATACCCGATGACGGAGGTCAGCGGGGTCTTGAGGTCGTGGGCCAGATAGACCACCAGGTCGTTCTTGCGCTGCTCCGCCTCCCGGGCCAGCCGTTCGCTGTTCAGGGCGCTGTATTTGATGGAGTTGAGCTTGAACTGCACGTCCTCCAACTCCTTGGGCAGCAGGATGGGCGCGTCCTCCTTGTTGAACACCATGTCCACCGATTCCGCGATGGGGGTGACGTACCCGATGGTGCGGGAAATGGTGCGGTAGATGACCACCCCCATCACCACGACGTATCCAAAGGTCAGCCAGAACACCTTGGTGTCCATCAGGGAATAGTACATCTGCGTGCCCAGCAGCGGCAGCAGCAGATTGGACAGGAACGTCCGCAGGGCGGTGAAGGATAGGTACAGCAGCCCCAGATACAAGAGGGACACCAGGACGGCGGTCAGCAGAAAACGGAGCATGATGCTTTTTTTCAGCGCCCGTTCCAGGGTTTTACTTTTCAATTTTGTACCCCACCCCCCAGACCGTCTTAATAAACCGTGGGTTTTTGGGCGGCTCGTGCATTTTTTCCCGCAGCCGCCGGATGTGGACCATCACCGTGTTGTTGGAATTGAAGTATTTCTCGCCCCAGGCCTTTTCAAACAGCTCCTCGCTGGACAGCACCCGCCCCCGGTTTTCGCACAGCAGCCACAGCAGGTTGAATTCGATGGGGGTCAGTACCAGGGGCTGATCGTACAGGGTGCAGGTGTGGGTCTCCCGGTTGATGACCAGCCCGTTGAAATCGATGACCGTGGTTTCCTCCGCCCCCTCGTTGTACCGGGTGGCCCGGCGCAGCTGGGCCTTGACCCGCGCCACCACCTCCAGCGGGCTGAAGGGCTTGGTGATGTAGTCGTCGGCCCCGATGGACAGGCCGGTGATCTTATCCAGCTCCTCCACCTTGGCGGTCAGCATGATCACCGGAAACCGGTAGCCCTCCCGGATGCGCCGGCAGATGGAGAAGCCGTCCATGTCGGGCAGCATCACGTCCAGCAGCGCCAAATCGATTTTTTTCGCCTCCAGGGCCTTGAGCGCGTCCAGCCCCGTGTAGCAGGTGTACACCGTGAATCCCTCGTTGGTCAGGTACAGCTCCATCAAATCGGCGATTTCCTTCTCGTCGTCCACCACCAATATGTTCATGGCTCTCGCCTCCGCTTTTTCGGATTCCCGCCCCGCGGCGGGACGGCTTCTTTTATTCTTTTACTATACATCATGGGCGCCCGGCCTGTCCAGCGCCGTAAGAGAATGTTAAGAAGTCCAGTTTCGGTCAACATACGCCCTGGCAGTTTTACGCTTTAGCAAGTAAAAATGGGGCTTGACTTGTTTGAAAAAGGCGCTTATAATGAAGAACAAAGCCGCCCCAAAGGGAGGCCCGGCAAGCGGGCTTGCCGGACTCCGGCGCGGCTAACCAACAGGTAAAGGACGGATTTGGATGACGACCGGCGCATTGGCCATGGTTCGCTGCCTGGAGCTGGAGGGCGTGAAGACCGCCTTCGGCTATCCCGGCGCGGCTATCTGCCCCTTTTACGACGCCCTGGCGGGCAGCCCGATTCACCATGTGCTGGTACGCACCGAGCAGAACGCGGCCCACGCCGCCAGCGGCTACGCCCGCATTTCCGGGGAGGTGGGGGTGTGCATCGCCACATCCGGTCCCGGCGCGACCAATCTGCTCACCGGCATCGCCTCGGCCTATATGGACTCTATCCCCTTGGTGGTGATCACCGGCCAGGTGCGCAGCGACCTGCTGGGCCGCGACGTGTTCCAGGAGGCGGATATTACCGGCGCCGCCGAGCCGTTCACCAAGCACAGCTACATCGTGTCCCGGGCGTCGGATATTCCCCGTATTTTCAAGGAGGCGTTTCATATCGCCTCCACCGGCCGGCCCGGCCCGGTGCTCATCGACGTGCCTATCGATATGCAGCAGAAGTCCATTCCCGACTTTGATTACAGCCGCCCGGTGGATATCATCGGCTATAAGCCCCGGGTGCAGGGCCATTCCCTCCAGATTAAAAAAGCGGTGGATGCCCTGCGAACTTGCAAACGCCCGGTGATCTGCGTGGGCGGCGGGGTGTTCTCCGCCGGCGCGCAGAAGGAGCTGTGCGCTTTTATCGAAAAGCTGAATCTTCCCGCCATCTCCACCATGATGGGCATTGGCGCGCTGCCCACCGCCCATCCTCTCAACCTAGGGATGCTGGGCTCCCATGGCTGCGCCCCCGCCAATAAAGCCATCCGGGACGCGGATTTGGTCATTATGGCCGGCGCCCGGGTGGGGGACAGGGCCGTGGCCGCTCCCGGTCAGGTGGCCACCCGCGCCAAGGTCATCCACATCGACGTGGATCCCGCCGAGATCGGCAAGAATATGCCCGCCCATATCCCGATTGTGGGCGATTTGAAGCACGTGCTGGAGGAGCTGACCAAGCACGTCGACTGCCAGGCTCCCCAGGAGTGGGTGCAAGCGGTCACCGAACGCAAGAAGCGCTACGCCGCCAAGGCCATCGAGCCGGTGGAGGGCTTTGTGGAACCTAAGACCTTCATGCACGCGCTGGCCCGCCGGATGGAGGCCGACGGCATCCTCTGCGCCGACGTGGGACAAAACCAGATTTGGTCGGCCAACCACTTTGAGATCCGGCAGGGCCGGTTCCTCACCTCCGGCGGCATGGGCACCATGGGGTATTCCGTCCCCTGCGCCGTAGGGGCCAAAAGCGCCGCCCCCGGCCGTCAGGTCTGCGCGGTATGCGGCGACGGCTCCTTCCAGATGAGTATGATGGAGCTGGGCACCATCTGCCAGGAGGGTCTGGGCGTCAAGATCATTATCATGCGCAACACCCGCCTGGGCATGGTGCGGGAGCTGCAGGATAATCTGTATAAGGGCGTGCATTCCGCCGTCTATCTGGACGGCAGCCCCGACTTTGCCAAAATCGCGGAGGCCTACGGCATCCGGTCCCGCACGGTTTCCTCCAACGAGGAGGCCGCCGGCGCCCTGGAGGAGATGTGGGCCGACGATAAGCCCTATCTCCTGGTCTGCCAGGTCAGCCCGGAGTACCCCTCCCTGTAAGCGGGCCGTTCATTCTCCGGTCTATGGAAAGGAGTCAGCCGTTTCTATGAAATACACCATGTCCGTGCTGGTGGAGAACCAGCCGGGCGTCCTGTCCAGGGTGTCCGGTCTGTTTTCCCGCCGCGGCTTCAATATCGACTCCCTGGCGGTGGGCGTCACCGAGGATCCCACCATTTCCCGCATGACCATTGTGGTGGACGGGGATGAATACGTGGTCGAGCAGCTGGAGAAGCAGCTCAACAAGGTCATTCCGGTCATCAAGGTCAAAACTCTGGAGACCGGCGCGTACATTCCCCGCACCCTTTCCCTCATCAAGGTAGCGGTGGGCGCCTCCCAACGGGCGGAAATCATGCGGGTTACCGAGCTGATGGGCGCTAAAATCGTGGACGCCACCCGCACCACCATGACGGTGGAATTCTCCGATACCGCCGAGCGCACCGAAACCCTGGAAACCCTGCTGCGTCCCTACGGCGTCAAGGAAATCGTGCGCACCGGCATCATCGCCATCGAAAAAGGCCCGGATCCCACCCGGACGGTGAAAAAATAAGTCCCCCGTGTATATGACGACCCTTTGCGAGACCGCCATATATAACATAAAATTTTGCCGCCAAGCGGCACAGGAGGAGTACATTATGGCAAAAATCTACTACCAGAACGACTGCAACCTCAGCGTGCTCAAGGACAAGACCGTGGCCATCATCGGCTATGGCTCCCAGGGCCATGCTCATGCCCTGAACCTGCATGAGAGCGGCGTCAACGTCATCGTCGGCCTGTACAACGGCTCCAAGAGCTGGGCCAAGGCCGAGGCCGCCGGCCTGAAGGTCGCCACCGCCGCCGAAGCCGCCAAGGCCGCCGACGTCATCATGATCCTCATCAACGACGAGAAGCAGGCCGATATGTACAAGAAGGATATCGAGCCCAACCTGACCGCTGGCAAGGCCCTGGCCTTTGCCCATGGCTTCAGCATCCACTTCGGCCAGATTCAGCCCCCCAAGGATGTGGACGTGTTCATGATTGCCCCCAAAGGCCCCGGCCACACCGTGCGCAGCGAGTATGTGGAGGGCAAGGGCGTGCCCTGCCTGGTGGCCATTCATCAGGATGCTTCCGGCCGCGCCCTGGACGTGGCTCTCGCCTATGCGGCGGGCATCGGCGGCGCCCGTGCCGGTGTGCTGGAAACCACCTTTAAGACCGAGACCGAAACCGACCTGTTCGGCGAGCAGGCCGTGCTCTGCGGCGGCGTGACCGCCCTGATGCAGGCGGGCTTCGAGACGCTGGTCGAGGCCGGCTACGATCCCCGCAACGCGTATTTCGAGTGCATCCACGAGATGAAGCTCATCGTCGACCTCATCTATAAGGGCGGCTTCTCCATGATGCGGTACTCCATCTCCGACACCGCTGAATTCGGCGATTACGAGACCGGCAAGCGCCTGGTCACCGAGGAGACCAAAAAAGAGATGAAGAAGATCCTGGAGGAAATCCAGGACGGTACCTTCGCCTCCAAGTGGATCAATGAGAACAAAGTGGGCCGTCCCCACTTCAACGCCTGCCGCCGCATGCATGCCGAGCATGAGCTCGAGAGCGTCGGCAAGGAGCTGCGCAAGCTCTACAGCTGGAACGAAGAAGAATAATCCGCGAACGAAAAAGCGCCCGGCGTCATGCCGGGCGCTTTTTTCGTCCTCCGCCGGTGTCACTCCCGGCCCTTTTCCTCCCGGGCGCGCCGGATGCCCTCCAGCCGCTCGCCGAACCCGGCTTCCTCCCCGAAGGGGCCCGGGTGGTAATACCGCCGTCCCGCCAGGCTGTCCGGCAGGCACTGCATGGCCGTGACGTTGTAGGCCGCCGTGGGGTCGAACTGGTATCCCTGCCCGTACCCCAGCTCCTTCATCAGGCCGGTGGGTGCGTTGCGGATTTGCATGGGCACCGGCTCCGCCAGGCTTTCCCTCGCGTCCCGCGCCGCCGCGGCATAGGCGCCGTCCACCGCCCGGGACTTGGGGGCCAGGGCCAGATAGGTGACAGCGTGGGCCAGATGCACGTTGCATTCCGGCATCCCGAGAAAATGGCAGGCCTGATAGGCCGCCACCGTGATTTCCAGCGCCCGGCTGTCCGCCATGCCGATGTCCTCGCTTGCGAACCGGATCAGGCGGCGGGCGATGTACAGGGGATCCTCCCCGGCTTCCAGCATCCGGGCCGTCCAGTACAGTGCCGCATCCGGATCGCTGTTGCGCAGGGATTTATGGATGGCCGAGATGATGTTGTAGTGCTCCTCCGCCCGCTTGTCGTACAGCAGCGCCTTTTTCCCCAGGCACTGCTCCACCACCGCCCGCGTGACGGTAATATCCCCCTGCCGGTCGACCTCGCCGTTGAGCACCACCATCTCCAGGGTGTTCAGCGCCACCCGGGCGTCCCCATTAGCAAACGCGGCCACGATGTCCACCAGCTCGTCCGCCATGGCCACCGCCTGCCCCCCGAAGCCCGCCGGGCTGGTCAGCGCCCGCCTCAGCAGCGCCGCCACATCCTCCTGGGACAGGGCGTTCAGCACGAACACCTTGCACCGGGAGAGCAGGGCCGCGTTGACCTCAAAGGAGGGATTTTCGGTGGTGGCGCCAATGAGGATGATGCTCCCCTGTTCCACGTAGGGGAGAAAGGCATCCTGCTGGGCCTTGTTGAACCGGTGGATTTCATCCACGAACACGATGGTGCGCGCGCCGGACAACCGCCGGCGCTCCGCCTCGCCCATGACCTCCTTGATCTCCTTGATGCCGCTGGATACCGCGCTGAAATTGATGAACTCCGAGCGGGTCTGGCTGGCGATGACCCGGGCCAGGGTGGTCTTGCCCACCCCCGGCGGCCCCCAGAATATCATGGAGGGGATCCGGTCGGAGGCGATCATCCGCCGGAGGATTTTCCCCTCTCCCAGCAGATGCTGCTGTCCGGCGATGTCCTCCAGGCTTTCAGGCCGCATCCGGCTGGCCAGCGGCTCAAGCTCGTTCGTCGTGAACAGGGACTCCTGAAACATGCCCATCCCCTCCTATAAGCGGCGGGCCAGGGCCGCCAAATCGTCCGCGCACGCGTACAGAAAATCCTGATAGGGGCAGTACCCGTCCTCCGCGGCGAAAAACTCCCGGGTGCGCCGGCAGCCCCCGCCGCAAAGGGGGAAGGCCCTGCAGTCTCCGCACAGGGGATGGAGCGGCGTGGGCGCGGACAGAAACGCCTGCGCCGGCCCGCTCGCCTCCATGGCGGCGAAGCTGTCGGTAAGGACGCTGCCGCAGCGATATTCGTCCAGCACATAGAAATCGCAGGGATACACGCTCCCGTCCGCCTCCACCACCATCTGCATGGCGCAGCGGCCCAGCAGCCCGCACTGCCCCGGCGGATCCCCTCGCAGCATTCCCACCAGATTGTCGAACAGCCGCACGCTGACCGGCTGTCCCCGTTCCCAGTCCGCCTTCCACAAAACAAAGGTCTGTTTGAGAAACGCCGCATAATCCCGGGGCGTCAAATCGAAGGGCTGCCGATCCCCTCCTTCCAGCGGCCGCAGACAGGGGATGAACTGCAGATACCGGTAGCCCGCCCGGGTCAGGGCGGCGTAAACCTGCCGGGGGTGCCGGGCCATCTGCCGGGTCACTACCGCCAGAATGTTGTACGCCGCGCCGTGCGCGTCTAGTCGCCGGATTCCGCGGGTGACCGCCGCGTACGTCCCCCGGCCGTCCTTGTCCAGCCGCAGAAAATCGTGCACCTCCCGGCTGCCATCCAGGGATACCCCCACCAGGAAATCGTGCTCGCTGAGAAACGCCGCCCACTCGTCGGTGAGCAGGGTGCCGTTGGTCTGCAGGGCGTACCGCACCCGCACCCCTGCCGGCTGTTTCTCCCGGACATAGGCGGTGAAGGCCCGGAAAAAGTCGAGCCCCGCCACCGCCGGCTCCCCGCCCTGGAACCCGAAGGTGATTTCCGCCGGGCCAGCCCCCACGTGCTCGAAGGCCCGGTCGATGACCGCCTGGGCGGTGCGTTCCTTCATCACCCCGTGGCTGTAGGCCTCCCGGTGGCTGGCCACATCGTGGTAGAAGCAGTAGCGGCATCGCATATTGCACAGGGAGGAGGCGGGCTTTATTAACATGGAAAACTGGCGCATAGGCTGTCTCCTTTCGTTTCGCTCCTTTCAGTATACGGTCGTCCGCCTCGAAATGCAAGACCTGCGCGAAAATTTGTTCGCCAACCCACTGGCGCGGCATACTCGTTTTTCTTTATCTCCCCTTCATCAAATCCTAAGATTTGGCCCATTGACGTTGCCGCGCCAATTGGGTATGCTTTTTTACATACCGATCGGTTGTGTATAAATGAAAACTGAGCCTGGACACCGCCGACCGCCCCCTGCCATCCCCACGGAAGGAGCCTGCTATGAAACCGAAAAAACTGTTCCATCGGAACTTCAGCCTGATGATCATCGGCCAGATCATTTCCCTGTTCGGTAACGCCATCCTGCGCTTCGCCCTGTCCATGTATGTGCTGGATCTCACCGGCTCCGCCGCCGCCTTCGGCACCATTCTGGCCGTCTCCATGATTCCCACCGTCCTGCTTTCGCCGGTGGGCGGCATCATCGCCGACCGGATAAACCGGCGGAACATCATGGTCGCTCTGGACTTCACCACCGCCGGCCTGATCGCCGTTTTTACCCTGTTGTTCACCGTCAGCGACAGCCTGTGGATCATCGGCCTGCTGATGGTGCTGCTGAGCGTTATCCAGTCGTTTTACCAGCCCTCCGTCCAGGCCAGCATCCCAGCCCTCACGGCGGACGAGAACCTGATGAAGGCCAACAGCGTGGTCATTCAGGTCAATGCCCTGGCGAATCTGGTGGGCCCCGTCCTGGGCGGCTTTTTGTACGGCTTCTTCGGCCTGATGCCCATCCTCATCGCCAGCGGCCTGTGCTTCTTCACCTCGGCGGTGATGGAAATCTTCCTGCACATCCCCTTTATCCGCCAGCAGAAAAACGGCGGCCTGCTGCGTACCGCCGGCGGGGACATCCAGGCCGCCTTTCACTTTATTTCGAAAGAGAACCCACAGGTGTATCCTTTGATGTTCGTCATCACCGGTCTCAACCTCTTCCTGGCCGGCATGGTGACGGTGGGCCTGCCCTATATGGTGAAAATTTTTCTCGGCCTGACCTCCCAGCACCAGGGCTTTGCGGAAGGGGCCATGGGCGTGGGGGCCATCGCCGGCGGCCTGCTGGCCGGTGTGTTCGCCAAAAAGGTTCCTTTCAACCGGTCATACCGCTTCCTGCTGACCGCGGTGCTGCTGGTGCTTCCCGCCGCCGCCTCGGTGGTGTCCAACGCCCATCCCATGGTATCCTACGGCGTGCTGCTCGCGTCGGTGCTGGGCTGTATGGCCGGCGCCACCCTGTTCAATATCTCCGCCCAGACCTTTATCCAGCAGCAGACCCCCGACCATCTTATCGGCAAGGTGATGTCCTTCGTGTCGGTCATCGCCGTGTGTACCCTGCCCATCGGCCAGGCCATGTACGGCTTTTTGTTCGAGGCGTTTAAAGAGCGCATCTTCCTCGTGGTGCTGTTCGCCGCCGTCATGGGGCTGGTCATCGCCCTGGCCGTGCGGCATATCCTGCGCCGGGTGCCGTCGCCGCAGGCGATGGACTGAGCGCCTCCCGGCTTGCGCGCCGGTGGGTTTTATGCTACCATACGGGTAACACTTGCGAAAGGGGAGAGCGCCTTGGTGCTGGAAGCGCTGCCCATGTCCTTCGCCGTCTGCCAGACGGCCGATTTCTCCCAGGTGGATTTCGACGACGCCTATTGCTTTGCCGCCAGAACGCAGGACGAGTGGTCGCTCGTCTGCCGGGAAAGCCGGCTGCCCGCCAACTGCCTTCGGTGCGAGCGGGGCTGGCGCGGCCTTAGGATCCGGGGCACCCTCGATTTTTCCCTGGTGGGCGTCCTTTCCTCTCTTGCCGGCTTGCTGGCCGCCCGCGGGGTGAGCCTGTTCGCCGTCTCCACCTATAACACCGATTACCTGTTTGTCCGCCGGGCTCAGTATCCGGCCGCCCTGTCCGCCCTGCGGGAGGGCGGGTACCCGGTGGAGGAACCCGCCCGCTATGAGGAAGAGGAGGCGCCGATATGTCCGCAACCATGATGGCGCTGGTGCGCCGGGGAAACCAGGCCCGCTTGGAGGAACGCCCCGTCCCCGCCCTGCTGGATGGGCGGGACGCCTTGGTGCGGGTCACGTTGTCCACCATCTGCACCAGCGATCTGCATATTCTGCACGGCGCGGTGCCCAGGGCGCGGGACGGCGTCGTCCTGGGCCATGAGTTCGTCGGGGAGGTCGTCGCCGTCGGGGAGCGGGTGAACGGCCTGCGCCCCGGCCAGCGGGTGGCCGCCAACTGCATCACCTTCTGCGGGGACTGCTGGTTTTGCCGCCAGGGGTATATCAACAACTGCGAACGCGGCGGCTGGGAATTGGGCTGCCGCATCGACGGCTGCCAGGCGGAATATGTCCGTGTCCCCTTCGCCGACAGCGGCCTGACCCCCATTCCCGACGGCGTGTCCGATGAAAAGGCGCTGCTGCTTGGGGATATCCTGGCCAGTGGTTATTTTGGGGCGGAACTGTGCGCCATTCGGCCGGGGGATACCGTGGCGGTCATTGGCGCGGGGCCGGTCGGTCTGTGCGCCATGCTCTGCGCCCGCCTGTTCGGCGCCGCCGAGGTCATCGCCCTGGATACCGATGAGACCCGCCTGCGCGTCGCCCGGGAGCGGGGTCTCTGCCGGCTGGCCCTCAACCCCCGGCATCTGGGGGAGACCGAAGCCCTGGTGCGCGGGCAGACGGCTGGCCGGGGAGCCGACGCCGTTATTGAAGCCGCCGGGGGAGAGACCAGCTTCGAGCTGGCCTGGCGGCTGGCCCGGCCCAACGCGGTGGTGGCCCTGGTCGCCATGTACGAGCGGGAGCAGGTTCTGCCCCTGCCCGCCATGTACGGGAAAAACCTGATTTTCAAGACCGGCGGCGTGGACGCCGTCCATGGGGAGCGCCTGATGAAGCTCATTGAGGCCGGCGCGCTGGATACCTCCTTCCTGCTGACCCACCGCGCCCCCCTCAACGATATCCTGGAGGGCTACCGGGTTTTTGGGCAAAAGGCGGACGGTTGCCTGAAATGGGCCGTCACGCCGTATGAACGGTAGCGTGTCTAATCAGGCTCTGTATCATAAAAATGGGCTGTTGCAAAATGTAAAATTTTGCAACAGCCCATTTTTCAACGGCTCCCTTTGGCCGCGTTAGCTCCCATTTTTCAGCTTCAGCATCCGGAGCCGGCCGGGCAGCGTGTTTTCCAGGCATAGCACACGCAGAGAGCCGTCCTCCTGCCGGATCAGCCCGTCCAGCCCGTCGTATACCCCGGTCAGCAGCTTGGAGGACGAGGTATACAAACGGGATAGCTTCCCCTGCGCATTGATCCGATACAGGTACACCTGGCTTTCAGGCCGGGTTTTCATGGAAAGCGGATCGATGAATTTGCCCATGTCATGCACCTGCACCAGCGCTTCCCCGCCGTCCAGCGGGAGCAGATAGCGGGCGAATCCCATATCATCCAGCCCGACGATCATGTCGCCTCCGACCAGCTTTCCATCGGCGCTCATTTTCCAGAACGCCACGCCGGTGCTTTTTTTGCTCTGGTACTGGGTCGGCGGCTTGAGCCCCGTCTGCTGCAGATTGCCGGCGCTCGTCCGGTGGGAAAATTGCCCCACAAGCAGGAATTGTCCGTCGTCGAGCGGGAGCATCCCCCCGAACTCTATGGCCGGGAATTCCACCTGGAACGCCAGGCTGCCGTCGGCGTTGCTATGGAAATACACACCCGATTTCTTGGATGCGCCGCCGCCTCCGCCGGCGCCCGTCAGGCTGCCGTCCTCCTCGATCCATACGTCCCGGATATACCCCACCGGCACGTTCACCGGCTCGTATTCCCGCTGTGTCAGCAGCTTCCCGTCCGCGTCCCAGTGGAAGCGGTAATGTGTGATCCCCTCTCCGCCCGGGCCGTATGCCTCCACCATGCCGACCAGATGGCCGTCCGCCGTCTCCCGCAGGCTGTTCGCCCCGTAGCCGGAGATGTTGTCCGCCCCGACGGAAGCGCCCGAGCGGGCCCACAAAACCTGCCCGTGAGCGTCAAATTTTACCACCAGGGTGGAGCCGCCCTCGGCCCCGGTGATCCCGTAGAGGTCGAAGTCGCCGCCCGCCCGGCTGCCGGTGTTGCCGCAGGCGACAAACCCGCCGTCCCTCGTGGCGATGACCTTGTAGAACGATTCGGAGACGTCCCCGCCGAACAGACGGATAAATTGCAGCTGGCCCGCCTCGTCATATCGCGCCGCGAAAGCGGAGCGCCCTACGTTGCCCGCCGTCCGCTTGTCGGCGTATTCGTCGGTGCACCCGACCAGCACATAGCCGCCGTCCGCCATTTGGACATAGGCGGACGGTTCCGCGCGGATGGAATCCGTCGTGAACCCCAGCTCCAAAGACAGCTCGGTGACTGTCATAGGGGCCGTCGAAGCGGCGGTCGTGGTCTCCCGGCTTTGGACGGTGGTTTGGACAACGGTTGTTTGAGTCGTCGTGGCGGCTGTCGTTTCCTCCACCGACGGCGCGGACGCGGCATAGGATATGCCGCCGGATTCCAGCGGTATCCCCGTTTCCCGCAGCCCGCTGCGGTGAATCAGCACCCCCGCGCCGGCGAGGAGCACCAGGGCCGCCGCCGTGGCCGCCCCGTATTGCGCGATCATCCGCGGCTGGATTTTTCGGGGCAGGAACTGCGCGGAATCCGGCTGCCGGTAGGGCTCGTTCCCATTCTTTTCGCTGTCCGGAAAGTGCAGCTCCGCGTCTTCCCGCAGCTTCTTTTTCCACCATTCCTGTTTCATGTGTCAGCACTCCCTTCGTAATATGCTACCAGCTTCCCGCGCGCCTTGTGGTACCGCCAAAGGACGGTGCCGTAAGGGGTGTCCGTGTGGACGGCGATTTCCTTGAGGCTGTAGCCGCCGAACACGTGTAAGACAATGGTTTTATACTCGTTGACGTTCAGCGCCGCCATGGCCTTGGCGATGACAATGTCCTCAAGTACGCAGGTTTCAAATTCCGCCCCGTCGTCTATGTTCCGGATTTTATGCTCCTCCGCCCGGGCGGTTCGCAGCAGATAGCGGGACACGTTGCGGGTGATGGAAAAAATCCAGGCCCGGCCGCTGCTTCCCGGCGTGTACCGCGCCGCCTGCCTGCGAAGGGTGAGAAACACCTCGTGCGCCGCATCCTCCGCCATGGCCGTGTCGTTCGTGATGGACGCGGCGAGCAGAAAGACCGGCCGGTACATCTCCTGATACAGCTTTTCCAGCGCCTGCCCGGCCTGCTCGCCCTCTCCTTGCAGATCGACCAGCCACTCGTCGATATAACCGCCCATGCAATCCCTCCCCCTATATATGAATAGCACGGCCCCTCCGGATCATTGGCGGGGCGGAAAATTTTGAACAAAAAGCTGCCTAGGCTCCTTTTGAATCACCCAAAGAGCGAACTCCTCTGTTTTGCAGATTTTCCCACTTTCCATCACAATTTGGTGGATTTTGTTTGTCATCTCGGACAAGGTGTATTATACTGGTATATGGAATGGAAAGCAACTGGAGGAGAAGACACATGATTACAGGCGCCATCAAAAATAAAGTGGATAAAATCTGGACGGACATCTGGGCGGGCGGTATCACCAACCCCTTGACGGTCATTGAACAGCTGACCTACCTGATGTTCATCCGTTCGTTAGATGAAAAGGAACTGGAAACCGAAGAGCTTGAAAACATGACCGGCGAGAAGATGAACAAGATTTTCCCCCCGTCCGCTGTGGGACAGTCCATGCGCTGGAGCAAATTCAAGGATAACGATCCCCGCGACATTTACGCTGTGATGTCCCAGCGGGTATTCCCGGCGATTAAAAACATGAAACGCGGTCGTCTGCCGGATTTCACCGAACAGGGCGAGCTGATCGAGATTCCGGACGATTCGGACAGCGGCGAGCCGAACAACACCGCCTTTGCCCGGTATATGGGCGACGCCATGTTCCTAATCCCCACGCCCCAGGTGCTGCAAAAGATCATCACCGGGCTGGATGATTTGTATGAGCATGACATTGCCGATCGGGACATGCAGGGCGATCTGTACGAGTATATGCTGGGCAAGCTGGCGACTGCGGGCCAAAACGGCCAGTTCCGCACCCCCAAGCATATTCGGGAAATGATGGTGGAGCTGCTGCGGCCCACGCCAGACGACACCATCTGTGATCCGGCCTGCGGCACGGCGGGCTTTCTGGTATCCGCTTCGGAGTATATCCGGCGGCACTATGAGGACACCATGACCAACGAACAGTGGGAGCACTTTGTCGGCGACGCCTTTACCGGCTTTGATACCGACCGCACCATGCTGCGCATTTCCGCCATGAACCTGATGCTGCACTCCATCAGCCATCCGGAAATCGATTACAAGGACAGCGTTTCCAAACAAAATCAAATCAGCGACAAGTTTACCATCTGTCTGGCCAACCCGCCCTTTAAGGGGACGGTGGACGCGGAAAGCATCCACGACAACCTGAAAGCCGTGACCAACACCAAAAAGACCGAGCTGCTGTTTCTGGCGCTGTTTCTGCGGATGCTGAAAAAGGGCGGCCAGTGCGCCTGCATCGTGCCGGACGGCGTGCTGTTCGGCTCTTCAAAAGCGCATCAGGCCATCCGCAGGGAGCTGGTGGAGAACCACCAGCTGCGGGCGGTGATCTCCATGCCCTCCGGCGTGTTCAAGCCCTATGCGGGCGTTTCCACAGCGGTGTTGGTATTCACCAAAACCGGCGCGGGCGGCACCGAAAATGTTTGGTTTTATGACATGAAGGCCGACGGCTTTTCTCTGGACGATAAGCGCAGCGAGACCCAGGAGAACGACATTCCCGACATCATCAGCCGCTTCCACAATCCGGAGCAGGAAACCGCCCGCCAGCGCACCGAGCAGAGCTTTTTTGTGCCCAAGCAGGAGATTGCCGACAATGATTATGACCTGTCCATCAATAAATATAAAAAGGTGGAGTATGTGCCGGTGGAGTATCCCTCAACCGCCGAAATCATGGCAAACCTGCACGAGCTGGAAATGGAAATCACAGCAGGGCTGGAGGAATTGGAGGGGATGCTGTGATGGCGAGATTTGCTGATGTCCTCACAATCATAAATGGGAAAAATCAGAAAAAAGTTGAAAATCCTAATGGGAAATATCCCATATATGGAAGTGGTGGTATTATGGGGTATGCAGATGATTATATTTGTGAGGCGAATACCGTTATAATAGGTCGAAAGGGAAGTATAAACAATCCACTTTTTGTAAAAACGCGATTTTGGAATGTTGATACCGCTTTTGGCTTATGTGCTGACCCCGGCAAATTGCAACCTAAATATCTATATTATTTCTGCGAAAAATTCGACTTTGAGCAGTTGAATACAACCGTAACAATTCCTAGTTTGACAAGAGCAAACTTGTTAAAGGTAGAAATCCCCCTCCCACCCTTTGACGAACAGCGTAAAATCGCGGCGGTGCTGGACAAGGTCAGCGACCTGATTGCCAAACGCCGCCAGCAGCTAGACAGGCTGGATGAATTGGTGAAATTCCGATTTATCGAATTGTTTGGAGACGTGATCCGCAACAGCAAGTCGTGGCAAATGCGTGTATTTGCGGATATTGCATCTTCCCGATTAGGAAAAATGCTGGATGCAAAACAGCAGACCGGCAAATGTAGCTATCCGTACTTGGCAAATTTCAATGTACAGTGGTTTAGATTCAATTTGGAAAATCTGAATCAAATGGATTTTGACGAAGATGATCGAATTGAATTTGAACTGAAGGATGGCGACCTTTTGGTATGTGAGGGCGGTGAAATTGGGCGCTGCGCTGTATGGCATAACGAAATACAGTCGTGCTTTTTCCAGAAAGCCCTCCACAGAGTGCGTTGTAATCTCCAAATTGTTCGCCCGGATTATCTGGCCTGGTGGTTTAAGTACAATTGCAATCATGATGGCTTTGCGGAAATTGCCGGTGCAAAAGCTACCATAGCACATTTGCCGGGAGTTAAGTTGAAAAAACTACAGGTAGCTGTGCCTCCGCTGGAGCTGCAAGAGCAGTTTGCTTCCTTTGTCGCGCAGACCGACAAATCAAAATTGGCAGTTCAGCAAGGGCTGCAAGAACTAGAGATTTTGAAAAAATCCCTGATGCAGGAGTATTTTGAATAAGGTAAACCTCATTTTTCTAGAATGGGTGGTGTCTTTATGATGAACTTCTCATTTCTCTCGTCCAAGCCGGACTACGCCCTCTTTTCCTCCGCCTGCATCGAAGCGGAGAAAATCTATGCCTCCGCCCCGGCCATGTGTGCGGTGGGCTGCCGCAAGGCGCTGGAATTGGCGGTCAAGTGGGTCTATTCCGCGGACAAGACCATGAAAATGCCCTACAAGGACAATCTCCAGTCCCTCATCCATGAGCCCACTTTCCGCTTTGCCGTGGATGCCAACACCTGGGGCAAGCTCCCCTTTATCATTAAGCTGGGCAATCTGGCGGTACATACGGAACGGAGCGTGCAGGCCAGCGACGCCCTGGCCTCCCTGCGGGGTCTGTTCGAGTTTATCCAGTGGATCGATTACTGCTACGGCGTCGATTATGAAGAATGCACCTTTGACGAAAGCCTAATTCCCACCCAAAGGATGGTTGTGGACACCAAAAAAATCAAGGAACAGGAAAGCCTGCTGGATGAAAAAGAGGCGGAAATCGAGGCGCTTCGTAAACAAATCGAGCAGCTGGCCGCCCGGTATACCGCCGAAAAGGAACAGCATAAGCAGGAGCGCACTTTCCAGCCGGAAGATCTCTCCGAGTTTCAGACGCGAAAAGTTTATATCGATGTGGATCTGAAGCTGATGGGCTGGCAGTTTACCGGCCCGGCCGCCGACGTAAGGGAGGAATATCCGGTGGAGGGCATGGCCGGTGTGGTTGGCCAGATGGGGTATTGTGACTATGTCCTCTTTGGTAAAGACGGCCTGCCCCTGGCGGTGGTGGAAGCCAAGCGCACCAGCAAAGACCCCAACATTGGACGAAAGCAAGCGGTTTTATACGCGGACTGTTTGGAACGGAAATTTGGCCGCCGCCCCATGATATTCACCACCAACGGCTTTGAAACATATTTCTGGGACGATCAGACTGGCCCCCAGCGAAAAGTCAGCGGCATTTTCAGCAAAGACGATCTGCAAAGGCTGATGAACCGCCGCGCGGAACGGCTGGATTTGATGAGCATTCCCATCGACGACAAAATCACCGACCGGTATTACCAGAAAGAAGCCATCCGGGCGGTCTGCGGCCAGATCGATCAGGGCTTCCGCAAGCATCTGCTGGTTATGGCCACCGGCACCGGCAAAACGAGAACCGCCTCCAGTCTGACGGACGTGCTCAGCCGTGGAAAATGGGTGACAAACATCCTGTTTCTGGCCGACCGCACGGCGCTGGTGAAGCAGGCAAAGGACGATTTTAAGAACTATTTGCCGGATATGTCCCTGTGTAATCTGTGTTCCAACAAGGATGATCGGAATGCCCGCATCGTGTTTTCCACCTACCCGACTATCCTGAACGCCATTGACGACACCAAATCCGGGGATGGGCGGCAGCTGTTTACCCCGGCGCATTTTGATTTAATCATTATCGACGAGAGCCACCGGAGCATTTTCAAAAAGTACCGGGCGATCTTTGAGTATTTCGACGCCCTGATGGTGGGACTGACGGCCACGCCGAAAACGGACGTTGACCGCAATACCTACGACTTTTTTGAAATGGAGCACGGCGTCCCCACGTATGCCTACGATTATGAGACGGCGGTTGACCAGGATCATGTGCTGGTGCCTTATTATAACTATGAGGTCAAGACCAAATTCCTCGAAGAAGGCATTGTCTATGAGGAACTGTCGGACGAGGATAAGGAACGGTATGAGGATGATTTCATCGAAGACGATGTTTTACCGGAAGTCATCCCATCGGAAAAGCTCAACAAGTTTGTGTTCAATGAAACCACCGTGGACATTGTGCTGCAGGATTTGATGGAGCGGGGCATTCAAGTGGCGGGCGGAGACCGCTTGGGGAAAACCATCATCTTTGCCCAGAACAAGCGTCATGCAGAGTTTATTCTGGAGCGGTTCAACAAGCTGTACCCGCAGTATCACGGCACGTTTGCCCAGCGGGTTGTCTGTGACGATGCCTATGCCCAGACGATTATCGACGACTTTAAGCAGCCGGAAAAAGAGCCGCATATCGCAGTATCGGTGGATATGATGGATACCGGCATCGACGTACCGCACGCGGTCAATCTGGTGTTCTTCAAAAAAGTACGCTCGAAAGCAAAATTTTGGCAGATGATTGGACGGGGCACAAGACTGTGTAGTGGCCTTGCCTGTATCGATCAAATCGATGGAGAGTATACGGACAAGCGCCGGTTCCTGATTTTTGATTACTGCGGCAATTTTGAATATTTCCGGGAGCACAAGGAAGGGTACGAAAGCCAGAAAACCAAAACATTATCCGAAAGTATTTTCGGCAAGCAAATACGGCTTGCTATGACTTTGCAGGGAAGTGATTTTGCGCAGGAGCGCTATCAGGCCTGGCGAAGCGAAATCGTCGACGTTTGCCGTAAGCAGGTTTTGGAACTGAACCCGGAGCTGATCGCCGTAAAACTGAAGCTGCAGTATGTGGAAAAGTATAAAAAGCGGGAATCCTTTCTTTCTCTCGGGGAGGGGGACAAGGGAGAACTGCTGACACACATGGCCCCTCTTGTCCGGCTGAATGATCCCGATGAGTTTGCAAAACGGTTTGATAATTTTATGTATGGCCTGATGCTGGCCCATGTGGAACATATGCCGGCGTTCCCATATGCAAAAAAGCAGCTGTGCGAAATGGCCGCGCTGTTAGAGCACAAGGTAAGCATTCCGCAGATCAGGGAAAAGCTGCCGGTGCTGCGGGAGATCCAAACAGACGCTTTTTGGAATGCCAACGACCTTCTGCTGTTTGAGCGGGTGCGAAAAGACCTGCGGGAACTCATTAAGTTCTTGGATGAAGACGGCTCAGAGCAAAAACGCATCGTGACCAAACTGAAGGATCCGATTATTGACCGGCAGGAAGGCCTCCAGTTGGGGGCTGCCTATGATTTTGAGGACTATCGCGCCAAGGTAAACCGCTATGTGAATGAGAACGGCAATACGCTGGCCATTTACAAGCTGACGCATAATATTCCGCTTTCCACGGGCGATTATCAGGAATTGGAACAGGTGCTGACGAGCGAGCTCGGAAGCAAAGAGGATTATGCGCGTGAATTCGGAGATACGCCCTTTGGTTTGCTGATCCGCAAAATTGCCAAGTTAGATCATGAAGCGGCGATGCAGGCGTTTTCTGCCTTTATCAATGACCAGTCGCTCAACCAAAAACAGATAGCTTTTGTATATAAGATTATCAACCACATGGAATTGAACGGGTATATGGACAATATCGCAGAGCTTGCGAATCCGCCGTTTGATAAACCGATCGGGTTTGTCAAGCTGTTTGATGCGAAGACCAGAGCTGCCATAATGGAGACCATCAACCAAGTTCGGGACAATGCCATTCAAATCGCTGTATCCTAATAGGAATTGGAAAGCAGAGGGGCAGGTGGAAACGTCCGCTCCTCTGCTTTTTCTTAGTGGAAATGAACGTCCTTGAACCGCTTGGACCCTGGCGTCTCGCTGCGCGAGCCGCTGTGAAAAGCCTACGGCTTTTCGGAAGGGCACCGCCATAAGTGCGTTTTCGTCAACGAACAAAAAGCAGCCCACCCTGACGGGTGAACTGCTTTTTCTTGGTGGACGTGAACGTCCTTGAACCGCTTGACCCCGGCGTCTTGCTAAAGCAAGCCGCTGTGAAAAGCCTTCGGCTTTTCGGAAAGACATCGCCATAAGTCCATTATCGCCCATAAAAAATCACGGCCCGCCCTAAAGGGCGAACCGTGCTTTTTGGTGGACGTTAACGGACTTGAACCGCTGACCCTTCGCACGTCAAGCGAATGCTCTACCAGCTGAGCTAAACGTCCTCGACTTTTCAGAACGAAGACGATTATATAGGAAATTCGCCGGCTTGTCAAGGGGAATTTCTAAATTTCCCGCCGCCGTCCCTTTTCGCTCTCCGCGCCTCCCTTTTTCAGCAGGGCGCAGACGAAATGCCCCTTTCTTCGACAGATTCCAGCGAAAACGCCAAACTTTGCAGGATTGATAAAATTAACTTGCAAAATTCTTTCGCATATACTAAAATGAAGGATAGTTTTGAAATGACGATGCAATCTGAGAGGAGCATGTTCTCATGAAAGCGCTGAATGAATTGACCAAGGCCCAGCTGAGCGCCCGGGCGGCGGAGCTGCAGGAACAGTATGACGCCTATAAGGCCCGGGGCCTGAAGCTGGATATGTCCCGCGGCAAGCCCGGCCCCGAGCAGCTGGATCTCACCCTGGACATGCTCGAATGCGTCAACGAGCGGGAAGGGTATAAAACCGCCGGCGGGGTGGATACCCGCAACTATGGCCTGCTCGACGGGATTCCCGAGGTCAAATCCCTGTTCGGCGACATTCTGGGGATGGAACCCGCCAACATCATCGTGGGCGGCAATTCCAGCCTCAATCTCATGTTCGATTATATCGCCGGCGCCTATGCCAAGGGCGTCTGCGGCCATCAGCCCTGGATTCTCCAGGGCGCGGTGAAATTCCTCTGCCCGGCTCCCGGTTATGATCGGCACTTTGCCGTGACGGAGTATTTTGGCTTGGAGCTCATCCCCGTGGAGATGACCGAAACAGGCCCCGACATGGACGCGGTGGAACGCCTGGTACAGGATCCGCTGGTCAAGGGCATCTGGTGCGTACCCATGTACTCCAATCCCGACGGCATCACCTATTCCGACGACACGGTCCGCCGCCTGGCCGCCCTGCGCCCGGCAGCGGAGGATTTCCGCATCATGTGGGACAACGCCTATTGCCTGCACCATCTGAGCGACGAGGGCGACACCCTTTTAAACATATATAAGGAGGCCGAAGCCCGCGGCAACGAGGACATTGTCATGATGTTCGCCTCCACCTCCAAAATCAGCTTCCCCGGCTCCGGCGTGGCCGCCATGGCGGGCAGCCCCCGCAACATTGCGGATGTCAAATCCCGCATGACGATTCAGACCATCGGCCACGACAAGCTGAATATGCTCCGCCACGTCCGGTATTTCAAGAACATTGATGGCGTGAAAGCTCATATGAAAAAGCACGCCGCCATTCTGCGGCCCAAATTCGAGGTCGTGCTGACCACCCTGGAGAAGGAGCTGGGCGGCAAGGACATCGCCCGCTGGCACAATCCACGCGGCGGCTACTTTGTCAGCGTCAACCTGATGGACGGCTGCGCCAAGGAGACGGTGCGCCTGCTCAAGGAGGCCGGCGTCGTCATGACCGGCGCGGGTGCCACCTATCCCTACGGCAAGGATCCCAAGGACTCCAACATCCGCATCGCGCCCACCTACCCGCCCCTGGACGAGCTGAAGGTGGCCATGGAGCTGTTCTGCATCTGCGCCGAGCTGGCGGCGGCTAAAAAGCTGCTGGCGGAATAAGCACCCGATATCTGCGGCGGCCCGAAAGGCCGTCGCTTTTTTCTTCCCCGAAAGGCGGAACCGCCGGGAAACTGGAGACTGTGTAGAAAAAACGCCCGTGGCTTCGTGGCAATTTAGAAAAATGTCATCCCCGCGGGACATTCGCATTGACTTTTTTGCCCGATCCTAATATAATTAATGACATTGGTGCGGCGGCGGATGCCGGCGCAATAGTAAGCATTGGAGGACAAGCCGATGAAGCGCACATCCAAATCCGTATTCTTCATCGTGGCACTGTTGATTTTAGCATTGACTTACACGACGTTTTTTGGCGTGTACAGCCACTATGGCGACAGGCGCGATACCATCATTCGCGGTGCCAGCGATATCCGCTGGGGCATCGATATCCGGGGCGGCATCGACGCCACCTTCGGGCCCAGCGATGATGTCAAGGAAGTGACCGACGAGAACATGAACGGCGTCAAGGACGTCATCGCCCAGCGTCTGGTCGCGCAGAATATCACCGACTACGAGCTGTATTCCGATACCGCCAACCGGCAGGTTATCGTCCGTTTCCCCTGGAAAGAGGACGAGCAGGACTTCGACCCTAAGGCGGCCATCGAGGAATTGGGCAAAACCGCCGTGCTGGAATTCCGCAAGGGCGACGAAACCAAGACCGAAAAAGACGCCGACGGTAACGAAATCCAGGTGCCCACTGGGGCTCTGGTGCTCAGCGGCAAGGACGTGGAGTCCGCCAAGGCCGGTTTCAGCGCCGAGGACGGCACCACCCCGGTCGTGTCCCTCAAGCTTAAGGACAGCGGCACCAAGGCCTTCGCCGAAGCCACCTCCGAGTTGGCCGGCAAGGGCAAGATTTCCATCTGGCTGGATAACGAGCAGCTTTCCGCCCCCAATGTCAACGAGGCCATCACCTCGGGCGAGGCGCAGATTTCCGGCGGCTTCTCGGATTATTCCGAGGCGGTTAAGCTGGCCAACCTCATCAACTCCGGTGCCCTGCCCTTCGCCGTGGAGGTCAAGAGCTACGGCACCATCGAGCCCACCATGGGTATGAAGGCCCTGGATGTCATGGTCTGGGCCGGCCTCATCGCCTTTATCCTGATTTCCATTTACCTGCTGATTTACTATCGCCTGGCCGGCTTTGTCGCCATCCTCTCCCTGCTGGGTCAGGTGGCCGGCTCCCTGGCCTGCGTTTCCGGCTACTTCGGTTTCCTCAACAGCTTCACCCTGACCCTGCCCGGCATCGCGGGCGTCATATTGTCCATCGGCATGGGTGTGGACGCCAACATCATCACGGCCGAGCGGATTAAAGAAGAGGTGCGCGCCGGCCGCACCATCGACGGCGCCATTCAAATCGGCTCCAAGAACTCCTTCTGGGCCATTTTTGACGGCAATATCACCGTCATCATCGTGGCCGTCGTCCTGATGGGCGTCTTTGGCCCGCCCGATGGCTTCTGGGGCACCATCCTCAAGCCCGTGCTGATGTGGTTCCCGGCGGCTACCACCGGATCCATCTACTCCTTCGGCTATACCCTCTTTGTGGGAATTATCTTCAACTTCGTCATGGGCGTGACCGCGTCCCGGCTGATGCTGAAATCCATTTCCCGCTTCAAATTCTTGCGCAAACCCTGGCTGTTGGGAGGTAAGCGGGCATGAAAAAGGAACTGAACATTGTCGGGAACCGTAAAATTTTCTTCTCCGTCTCCATCGCGCTGATCCTCATCGGCATTGTGTGCAACATCTTCCTCGGCGTGCAGCTGGATATCTCCTTCAAAGGCGGCACCCTGCTAAAATACAGCTATACCGGCGATATCGACGAGCCCAAGCTGGACGCCTTCATCACCGACACCCTGAAAAAGGACGTGGACACCACCCTGTCCACCGACGGTGACGTCAACCTCATCAACGTCTCCCTGGTGGAGGAGCTGAGCCTGGACGAGACCACCGCCCTGACCACCGCCCTGACCAAGGAGTATCCGAAGAGCGAGCTCAAGCTCATTAACTCCAACTCCCTGGATCCCACCATGGGCACCATGTTCTTCGTCAAGTGCCTGGTGGCCATCGCGCTGGCCTGCGTATTCCTGCTGATTTACGTGGCCCTCCGTTTCCGGAAAATCGGCGGTCTGTCCGCCGCCGTCATGGCGATTATCGCCCTGCTCAACGACATTCTCATCGCCTACTTCGCCTTTATCATCTTCCGTATCCCGCTCAACGACAACTTCGTGGCCGTGGTGCTCACCATTCTGGGCTATTCCCTCAACGGCACCATCGTTATCTTTGACCGTATCCGGGAAAACCGCCAGCTGATGGACAGCAAAACCCCCATCGATCAGCTGGTCAATACCAGCATCAATCAGTCCCTGTTCCGCTCTTTTAACACCAGCCTGTGCACCTTCGCGGCTATCGCCATCGTGGCGATTATGGCCCTGGCCACCGGCATGGACGCCATCATCAGCTTCGCCATCCCCATGATGTTCGGCATCCTCTCCGGCTTCTACACCTCCACCTTCCTCTGCTGCCCCCTGTGGGTCACCTGGATTCAGCATAAGCAGAAGAAGGCCCTGCTGGCCAAGGAAGCGGCCAAGGCGCAGCCCAAAAAGAAATAAGACCAAAGCTCATAAAGGGCGGGGACAGCTGTGTCCCCGCCCTTTTTCACAGCCCCCCTTGACAACGACCGCCGCTTATGCTACCATATTCCTCAAGATTATAACGAGGAGGCGGACAATTTGCGTTTTTTGATGCACTTTCATCAGAAGATGCCGGTTGTCCGTACCTATATCGCATAAGATCCCTCCGCGCGTAAGCGGGCGGTTCCCTGCGCCTATATCGGTCGGCCGAACACTTCTGATGCTGCATCAGAAGTGTTTTTTTGTTGCCCGGAACCGCCCCGCGCGGCGGCATCGGGCCGGGAAGCCGGCCATATCGCGCCGGAGAATCAGGAGGCTATATGCTGGAAATTCAACACCTGTCCCTAACATTGAAAAAGGAGAACCGCCCCCTCTTGCGGGATTTCAGCTTCGTGCTGGGCCCTCGGGACAAAGCCGCCCTCATTGGGGAGGAGGGCAACGGCAAAAGCACCCTGCTCCAGGCCCTCTGCCGCCGGGAGCAGGTGGAGGCCTACTGCGACGTGGAGGGCCGCGTCTTCACCGGGAACAGCCGCCTGGGCTACCTCGCCCAGGAAATGCCGGAAGAGGAGCGCCGCCTGCCCCTGCGCGCCTTCTTCGACGGGGTGGACCTCTATGAAAACGGCCTGCTGTGGGAGCTGGAGCTGTCCCCCGACTGGCTGGAAAGCGACCGCCCCGCGGGCAGTCTGTCGGGCGGCGAAAAGGTCAAGGCCCGCCTGGCCCGTCTGCTGGCCGGAGCCCCCGACATCCTGCTGCTGGACGAGCCCACCAATGACCTGGACATCCCCGCCCTGGAATGGCTGGAGGGCTTTATCCGCCAATCCCCCCGCCCGATTCTCTTCATTTCTCACGACGAAACCCTGCTGGAAAACACCGCCACCGTCATTCTTCACCTCGAGCAGGTGCGGCGGAAGACCGTCCCCCGCCATACCGTCGCCGCCCTGGGCTATGCCGACTATGTCCGCGCTCGCCGCCTCGGCCTGGATAAGCAGGAGCAGGTGGCCCGCAAGCAGCGGGCCGAGTACGAGGCCCAAATGAAACGCTGGCGGCAGATTTACGACCGGGTGGATCACGAGCAGTCCGCCATTTCCCGTCAGGATCCCGGCGGCGGCCGCCTGCTCAAGAAGAAAATGAAAGGCCTCCTGTCGCAGGAAAAGCGCATCGAACGGCAGGCCGGAACCTTTGAGGAAATCCCCGATGTGGAGGACGCCATCGACTGCCGCTTTTCCGCCGCCATCACCCTGCCCCAGGGCAAAACCGTCCTGGATTTTCAGCTGGACTGCCTGCGGGCAGGCGACCGCCCCTTGGCCCGGGATGTGCGCCTGCACGTCGCCGGCCCCCGCCGAGTGGCCATTCTCGGGGAAAACGGCCGGGGCAAAACCACCCTCCTGCGCCTGATTTGGGAAGAGCTGCGCCTGAGGCGGGACATCCGCGCCGGCTATATGCCCCAGAACTACGGCGACGTCCTGGACGATCGGCAAACCCCTGTGGATTATCTCGCCCCTTCCGGGGACAAGGAGCGGCGCACCAAAGCCTGCACCCTCCTGGGCAGCCTGAAATTCACCCCCGATGAGATGCGCCGTCCCATTGCCGCGCTCAGCGGCGGCCAAAAGGCCAAGCTCCTCCTCGCCGGCCTGCTGCTGGACGGCTGCGACGTCCTGGTGCTCGACGAACCCACCCGCAATCTCAGCCCCCTGTCCTGTCCCGTCATCCGGGAGGCCCTGTCCGCCTACGGCGGCGCGATTCTCAGCGTCACCCACGACCGCAAATTTATGCGCGAGGTTTGCACCGACTGGTATGAGCTGACCGAAACCGGCCTGCGCCCCCTGGAACGCCTGTGAGGTCTTTCCCCCTTTTCTCTTGACGCGCCGCCGCGGTGCTGACCGCCCTCACCGTGACGGCGATCGGGATCGCCATGGTTTTCGGCTCCCTCTGGGCCTTGCGGAACTCCGGCGGCCTGATTCAGAATTTGACTGTCACAAAAAAGGCCGCCAACTTCATAATAAAGGCGAACCTTTTCCTAAAATCCCGCAAGCCCGCCGCCCCTCGCCGTGCTATGCTGATCTCATATGCTGACGAAAGGAGACGAAGTCCATGCCATCCATTCGGACAGTGGCCCTGTCGGGCATCGGCGGCTATGGCGAGGTCTACGGAAAAGCCCTTCTGGAGGAAGGGGAGAGCCATGGCCTGACCCTGACGGGCTGCATCGATCCCTATCCCGCCTCCTGCTCCTATCTCGGGGAGCTGCGCGCCCGCCATATTCCGGTCTACGCGTCGCTGGACGCCTTTTATCGGGAGCAGACGGCGGATCTCCTCTGCATCTCCGCCCCCATCCACCTCCATGCGGAGCAAACCTGCCAGGCCCTGGCCCACGGCAGCCATGTGCTCTGCGAAAAGCCCCTGTGCGCCACCCTGGCGGAGGCCGGAAGCATGGAGGAGGCCCGCCGCGCCGCCGGCCGGGAGGTGGCCATCGGGTTTCAGTTCGCCTTCAACCCGGCCATCCTCGCTTTGCGGGAGGCCATTTGGCGGGGGACGTACGGCGCGCCCCGGCTGTTCAAGGCCATGTCCCTGCCGCCTCGGGACAGCGCCTATTACCGGCGGGGCTGGGCGGGCCGTGTCCAGGTGGGCGGCCATATCGTCTGCGACAGCGTGGCCAATAACGCCTGCGCCCACTATCTGCATCTCCTTTTTTTCCTGGCGAGCCCTCCCGGCCGTCCCGCCCAGCCCCTCGCGCACCAGACCGAGCTCTACCGGGCCAACGCCATCGAAACCTTCGATACCATCACCGCCCGCATCCAGACAGACAGCGGCGTGCCCCTCTATTTCGCCGCCTCTCACGCCGTCGATCGGACCCGCCTGCCCGGCTTCGTGCTGGAACTGGAGAACGCCCGGATCACCTGCCGACTGGTCGAGCGCACCCTGCTCGTCGAAACTCCGGGCCGCACCTTCGAGGAACGTCTCGCCCCCGATCCGCTGGAGCGGGACAAAATCTGGGCCGTGGCCGAGTCCCTGCGCCGTGGCGAGCCGCCTGCCTGCGGCCTGCCGGACGCCCTCGCCCATACCCGGTATATCCACGACATTCAGCATTCCTGCGCCGTGACCCCCTTCGCTCCCGCTCTCCTCACCCAAATTCCCAGCCGTACGCCCGGCGAAACCATTACCTGCGCCCGCGGCCTGTTCGAGGCCATGGAAACCGCCTACGATGCCGCCCGCCTGCTCAGCGAAACCGGGTATCTGTCCGCCGCCCGCCGCTGAGCCATCGAAAACAATACCGGCAGGCTGTCAAAAAAGAGGATCCGTCAAAAACAACGCTCTCCACGGTGAAGCCATGGGAGAGCGCTGTCTTTTTGCGTACCGCCCATTCGGACAGAGGTTGTAGGGGCGAGCAGTGCTCGCCCACGCTCCGGCGTCCCCGTTGAAAACGGGGGCCTCGGCTGGTATAATGGAGAAAATGGGCCGATTGGCCCGGCAACAACCGGAAAGGTCGTGTCCGTATGAGCGTTCGTCAAGTCATCCGTTCCGCCTTCAGCTTGGAGGAGGGCAGCGCCTCGCCGGAGGAAATCCGGCAGTCCATTCTCAGCGGCGCCCACGTCAAGGGCACCAACCTGTGTATCCTGGTGCTGGCCATCCTCATCGCCTCCATCGGGCTGAACATGAACTCCACCGCCGTCATCATCGGCGCTATGCTGATTTCCCCCCTGATGGGCGGGATTATGGCGGTGGGCTACGGCTTCGCCCTTGGCGACCTCCGCCTGTCCCGCCGTGCCTTCATCGGCCTTTTGTTTCAGGTGATCGTCTGCATCGTGGCCTCCACCCTCTATTTTTCCCTTTCGCCCATCTCCACCGCCCACTCCGAACTGTTGGCCCGCACCATGCCCACCGTCTGGGACGTGCTCATCGCCGTGTGCGGCGGCCTGGCGGGCATCATCGGCGTCACCCGGAAGGAGAAAACCAACGTCATCCCCGGCGTGGCCATTGCCACCGCCCTCATGCCGCCTCTGTGCACCGCCGGCTACGGCCTGGCCACCCGGTCGCTCTCCTTTTTCCTGGGGGCCATGTACCTGTTCTTCATCAACGGCTTCTTCATCTGCGTGAGCACCTTTGTGGTGGTGCGCCTTATGCGCCTTCCCCGGCAGGAATTTGAGAACGCCCGGGCCCGCCGCAAAATGCGCATTACCTTGACCGTCGTGGCCATTATTACCGTGCTGCCCAGCATTTATCTCGCCTACCGTATCGTGGGGGATAGCTTCACCGAAAGCAGCGTGCAGAAATATATTGCCTCCGAGTTCAGCTTTGACGACACCCAGGTGGTGCGCTCCTCCGCCGATACCAAGACGAAGGAGATCCGTGTGGCCCTCCTGGGCAAACGGCTGAGCGAGGAGCGCATCCAGGAGCTGCGCAGCGCCCTGCCCGGCTATGGCCTGGAGGGCATGACCCTGAAGGTCACGCAGACCGAGCTGGAGCAGGGGATGACCCAGGAGGATATCCAGGCCATCATCGAGAAGGAGCTGGATCAAAACAGCCAGGAGAACGCCGCCCTGTCTCAGAAGCAGGGGCTGGAGAACCTGAAGGCCGAGCTGGTGGGCGCCAAGGCCAAGCTGCTCGATTACCAGGCGTTTGATTTCGATATGCAGGCCATCACCAGGGAGCTGCAAGCCCTGTATCCCCAGGTGCAATCCTGCTCCATGGGCCGGCACCGTATTTGGAGCGAAACCACCCAGCAGGTGGAGAACCGGGTGATGGCTACCCTGGATCTGCCTGCCCCTCTGAGCGCCGAGGAGAAAACGCGGGTGGAGACCTGGCTGGCCGCCCGGGCCGGGGTGCAGGCGGTGACGGTGTACGAGAACATCGCCCCCGCCGGGGAATAGGGCGTTTGTTAATCGGATGACACCTTTCGTTACTTTTTATGAAATTCGCGTGGAAAATTTGGATATGCCATTTTGGATTAAATTTCCGCCGCTCTCTAAACCAGTATGCTATAACCGTATCATCAAGCAGAAAGGATGATGCGGTGTGCATTTGCTGGACGAGTTTCCCCCGTCCCGCCTGGAAGCGGTGGAGGATGCCGTTTGGAAACGGCTGATGGAAAACGGAGAGTTTCGGGAGATACAGAAACGATTCGACGCTATGCTGGAAGCGATCGGCAAAGCCGATGAACAAAAGGCGTTTACCTTCGATCTGGAGGAAACCATCGGCCTAAAGGAATACCAGGCACAATGGGAGTATTATCACCAAGGCATGCTGGACTGCGCCGCGCTGCTGAAATGGATGGGCGTTTTGGCCTAAAAGCCCTATCGGGGTTGCGTTGGTATGCGGGGTAGTACCCCGCGTCCCTTTCGCGCCAATGTGACGCCCGCACCCCGTCTTTCTTTTTCGTGCGTGAAAAAGAAAGACGGGGGAGAAAGAAAAAGCCTTATAGAACCATCCGGCGGGGGGAGGCCGACGTTGTGCCTCGCGGCAATCGCTGTGTCGCTGCGGGCTTCGATCTCCTGCAAGGGAAATAGAAACTTTTAGCGTTCGTGTCGCCGCCGGTACGCCCGCTAATAATCATGCGGCAGCCCGTTCTGCTTGCTGCCAGCCCCGCCTCGCGCCTGCGTGACCACACGGTTCGAAAAGTCGGGCGACCAACTCCCCAGGGGCTCCGCTGCATGGGGAGAAGAAGGAGACAAGGGGGTACGCTCTGCCCCTGCCGGTCTCGCCGGCTTAGGCCGCCGAGCCCATACGGGGATCCGTAGGAGATAGCCGCAAGCGGGAGTTTATCCCAATCCGATTGATAGGGCTCGCCGTCCTAAGACGGGGAGACCCCAACGGATTGTACAACTTGGGTGATCACTCAAGTATACTACGCGCGTCAGCGCGCTCGTAGCGCGGGGAAAGGACACGCTTCTCGGCAGATAGGCGCTGTTGCGCACTACAGCGCCTTTAGGCGCGAGCGCACACTTAGGTGGATAGAACGCTTTTATGCGACGTGTTCTTTTTCTGCGCGTCTGTTGGTTAAGGCTTTTTCTTTTCTCCCCCCTCTTTTCTTTTTCTAGAAAAGGAAAAGAGGGGGTGCGGGCGGCTCACAGCCGCGAGAGGAGTACGGGGTTCTGCTAGGTTTTCCGTACGGAAAACCGGCATACCTACGCTGTACTAGATAGGGCATAACAGTACAAAGGCTATCTCCCCACGGCGGGCGGCTCACAGGCGTAATCAGCCCGCGAGGTTGTGCTAGGTTTTCCGTACGGAAAACCGGCATACCAACGCAACCCCGATAGAGCACAAAGAACGCGCTGCCTCGAGATCCAGGCAAGGATCCACCCCCTCCCTCTTGCCAATCCCGCCCCAACCGTGCTATACTGTCCCCAAACGGACGGGACAACACCCCCGCCGATGTGTGCCCTCCACACATCGGCTTTTTTACGTGAGATAGGATGGAACGCTATGGAACATATTCTGGTGGGCATGAGCGGCGGCGTGGACAGCTCGGTGGCCGCCCTGATCCTGCAGCGGCAGGGCTGCGCCGTCACCGGCGTCACCCTGCGCCTGCGCGGCGGCCGTCTGGCCGCCTCCACCGGCGCGGGCGTGCAGCGGGACATTGACGACGCCCGCCGCGTCTGCGAGGCCCTGGGCATCGAACACCGGGTTCTCGATTTGACCGATGCCTTCTGCCGCTGCGTGGTGGACGAGTTCGCGGCCGAATATCTGGCCGGCCGCACTCCCAACCCCTGCGTGACCTGCAACCGCACCATCAAGTTCGGCGCCATGCTGGACTACGCGCTGGAAAACGGCATGGACGGGGTGGCCACCGGCCATTACGCCCGCCGGGAATTCGACGCCGCCGCCGGCCGCTGGGCCCTGTACCGTGCCGATTCTCTCAAGGATCAGAGCTATGTCCTCTATGGCCTGAGCCAGGAGCAGCTGGCCCGCGTCCGCTTCCCCCTATGGGGCTATGGGAAGGAAGAAGTGCGCGCCCTGGCTCGGGAGGCCTCCCTGCCCGTGGCCGATAAAGGGGACAGCATGGAAACCTGCTTTGTCCCGGATTCCGGCCACGCCGCCTTTATCGAGTGGTATACCGGCGCGGCCATGCAGCCGGGCGATTTCGTTGACGAGTCCGGTCATGTCCTCGGCCGCCACCAGGGGATCGGCCGCTACACCATCGGCCAACGCAAGGGGCTGGGCGTGGCCCTGGGCCGTCCCATGTACGTCGTGGGCATCGACGCCTCCACCAATACCGTGATCCTGGGGGAGGAGGGCCGTCAGCTGGCCGATACCCTCACCGCCGGCCCGGTGAACTACGTCTCCATCGCTCCCCCGGCCGCTCCCCTGCGGGTGCAGGCCAAAATCCGCTACCAGGCCCCCGCCGCCCCCGCCACCCTGACCCCTCTTCCCGGCGGCATGGCGCGGGTGGCCTTCGACGCCCCCCAGCGCTCCGTCACCCCCGGTCAGTCGGTGGTGTTTTACGACGGGGACAAGCTGCTCGGCGGCGGCTGCATCGTGAAGGAGGCCGCACTGTGATCGCGTTTCTGTCCCCGGCCAAGAACATGCGCCCCGCTCCCGCGCCCGGCGTGCCCCTGACCCGCCCCGTCTTTCAGCGGGAGGCCGACCGGCTGGCCGCCCTCCTGCGCGGATACAGTCCCTGGGAGCTGGAATCCCTCCTGCAAATCAACCCCTCCCTCGCCATGAAGGCGGCGGGCTATTACCAGGATTTTGCCGAAGCCCCCGCCTCCGCCGCCCTGTCGGCCTATTATGGGCTGGCCTTCCAGCACCTGGACGCCGCCTCCCTCACCCCGGAGGACTACGCGTGGGCCGGGGAACATCTGCGGATCCTCAGCGCCCTATATGGCGTGCTCCGGCCCGCCGACGGCATCCGTCCCTACCGGCTGGAATTCCAGTCCCGCCTGCGGGTGGAGGGGCAAAGCCTTTACGCCTTTTGGGGGGAACGGATCGCCCGGGAGCTGTTCAAAACCGGGGAGCCGGTGATCCATCTGGCTTCCGGCGAGTACGCCCGGGCTGTGCTGCCCCACCGGCGGCCGGGAGATATCTGCATCACCTGCGAATTCTCCATCCTCCGCCGGGGCAAACGCACCACCTTGGCCACCGGCGCCAAAATGGCGAGGGGAGAGATGGCTCGCTTTCTCGTCAAAAACCGCCTGGAGCGGCCCACCGATCTGCAGGCCTTCGAGTGGGATGGCTACGCCTTCGCCCCCGCCTTGTCGGACGAAACCCGTTATGTTTTCCTGCAAACGCCCGTTCGACAGGATACTACAAGGAATATGGAACGATTTTAATACCATTTGTAAAATAAAATCGAATACCCGCGCCGGTTGTCCGTCCCTGTCCCCGCCGTCTGTCCTCGGCGCGGGCGGGGGCGGACAGGTTTTTCTAACGCGGGCATGTCCCGCCGCATAGGATGGGCTGAAGATTGCAACAGAAAGGGGAGGGTTCCCATCCATCCCGAACAGCCCGCCGTCCCCGGCCAAGCGGCGGAAGCCCGCGGCCATTTCCTCTGCTACCGCTCCATGGCCCCCTATACCGCCGCCGCCTTTTTGCAGGAGGCGGGCGGCCGCGTGGAGGCCGCCGCCCGCTTCGAGCGGGCGGCGGGAGACGGCCCCGACGCTTCCCGTGGCGTTTGGTGCCTGTCCGTGAGGCTGTACACCGGGCAGGGCCCCCTGGATTTGCTGGGGGCCCACCTGCCTGTTTTTCCGGTGCGGGACGCGGTCAAATTTCCCCGCGCTCTGCGCGCCCTGTCCGGCGGGGCGGACAGCCTCTGGCGCTTTGTGGCCGAGAATCCCGAGGCTTTTCCCTTCGCCGTCTGGTACTTCTCCGACCTGGGTACCGTGGGCAGCCTGCGCCACATCCGCGCCTATGGAAGCCAGACCTGCCTGTGGCGGGGGCCGGAGGGCGTGCACATCGTTCGCTTCCACTGGATCCCGGTGGCGGGGGAGCAATGCCTCAGCCGGCGGGAGGCCGCTCGCCGCTCCGCGCTGGAGCCCGCCTGTGTCCGCCGCGACTTTCACGACACCCTAGCCCTGGGCCGGACGGTGGATTTTGACCTCTGCGTCCAACTGATGACGCCGGAAGAGGGAGCAGCGCTGCCCTTCGACCCCCTGGATCCCACCAAGATCTGGGATGAGCTCCGCTTTCCCCTCCTGCCCGTGGGCCGCCTGATGCTGGAGCGGAAGGCGGCGCCCGGCGAGACCGTGGCGGATTTCGCCCCCACCCGCCTGCCGCCGGGCTTCGCGATCGCCCCGGGCCGTCCGCCCCTTTGCTGGACCCGTCCGGTCCCCCTTGGCCGGGAGGTGCCGGTGCGCCCCGCCGGCCCTCGGCGCGGGGCCGATGGCTTCGTCCAGGCGGGGGAGCGGTACCGCTGCCTGCCCGCACGGGAGAAAGCCGCTCTCATCGACAATATGGCCGCCAGCCTGGCCGTCGAGCCCACCTCGGTGCGCCGCTGCGTGATCGGGTACGCCCGGCAGGCGGACGAGAACTTTGGCGAGGCCCTGGCCGCGCAGATCCCGGCGTATCGGATCGAACCCGCTTGATGCCGCGCGCTTTTGTACGAAAAAAATCCCGCGCTTTTCGAAATGTTCGAAAAAGTGCGGGATTTTTCAGCTCTATCCGTGGTATTTCTGCATGGATATTCGTTTTGCAGAATAAATACTAATGCTTCTCCACCGGCACCATATTGGTGTAAATTTTGGCCAGAAACTCGTCGGGATAGTGTTCGTCCAGGAAGGCGGCCACCGCGTTCCCGGCAGGAATCCCCTCCCGCCGCTCGGACTGGCGGTAGACAGCCATGGCGGAAATGGCGATGTCGGCGGCCATGAGCACCGCCAGCGTCCAGGTCAGCGCCACCCCGATTTTGTTGGGGATTTTTTCGATGAGCCTGGACAGCCGGGGATACAGCTCCTTGACCCACAGCAGCCCGAGCAGCCCCCACAGCAGCCCGTGCAGCAGGTTGATGCGCCCCTGCAGGTTGAGAACCGTACCGTCATACTGCCAGGAGACCGAGCCGAACACCATTTCCTGGAACCAGGAGCAGGCGAATTCCGCCGCGCTGCCCAGCACGGCGCTGCCCAAAAAGACCCAGAGATCCCGCTTCTTGATCAGCCAGTGGAGCCCCACCGACAGTACCAGGGCGCCAAAGCCATAAACCGGGTTGAAGGGGCCGTAAATCAGGCCGGCCCGGCTCTCGAATTTTTGATACAGCACGGCGCACCAGATGAGCTCGATGATCACTCCCAGGAAGCAGCCGATAAGGAACACCCAGAACAGCTTGTAAAAGTTGAGCCCGTGAGCGAAGGAGCGCTCCCGCCGCTCGCCCGTGTCCGGCGGCTCGGAATTGGCCGTTTCCGGCGCCAGGACGGGATGGAGCAGCTCTTCCTCCTCCGGAGAGCGGACGGGCAGTTCGATGACAGACATGGGTACCTCCAGGTCAGCGCCGCGCGGGGCGGCGCGGTATTATGGTGTGTCGTCTGCGGACGGTGGGTCACCGTCCGGCACCGGGATCCCCCGGCGCGCCAGTCGGCGGTTGGTGCTGTCCCGCAGCAGGCTGTACAGCACGGAGCTCAAGGGAACGGCCACCAGCATGCCGAATATGCCCATCACCCCGCCGCCGACGGTCACCGCCGCCAGCACCCAGATGGAGGGCAGTCCCACCGAGGTGCCCACCACCTTGGGATAGATGAAATTGCCCTCGATTTGCTGCAATATCAGGAACATCACCACGAACCAGAAGGCCTGCATCGGGTCGCCCACGAAGATGAGGAAGGCCCCCACCACGCAGCCGATGATGGCTCCGAAAATTGGGATAAGGGCCAGCACGGCGATGAGCACCGCGATCATCAGGGCATAGGGGAAGCGGAAAATGCACATGGTGACGAAGAACATCAGCCCGAGGATCACCGCCTCCAGGCACTGCCCGGTGAGGAACCGGGAGAAGGTGCGGTTAGACAGCCGGCCGATTTCCAGCAGCCGGTCGGTCTTGGCGTCGGGCAGATGGGCCCGCAGCACGTTGGTGATCTGCCGGGCCAGCGTTTCCTTCTGCATCAGCACATACATGGCGAAAATCACGCCGAGGAAGAGGTTGAACACCCCGCTGAATATGGAGGTGGCCAGGCTGACGGTGGAGTTGAATAGATCCACCGCCCCGCTCTGCGCAAAGGCCAGCAGCTTCTGGGCAATGGCGTTCCAGTCCAGCTGCAGGTCGTTTATCCAGTCCTGCCACTGGGGGTATTTCTGTGCCAGCTCCGTCAGCCAGGCCTGGGCCCGGGCGATGAAGCCGGGGATGCTGTCCGCCAGCGTCCTCAGGCTGCGCCCCAGCTCCGGGATGATGAGGAACACCGCCGCCGCCAGCACCCCGAGGGCCAACAGCAGGGTCACGGTGGCCGCCAGCGGCCGGCGGATTTTCCGCCAAATCCGCCCGCATTTTTTGTCGAGCGGCCGGAACAGATGGGTTTCCACCGCCCGCATGGGGACGCTGAGGATAAAGGCGATGCACAGCCCGATAATAAACGGCATCAGCAGCCCGATGAGGATCTGCACGAAGCCCCAGACAGTGCCCAGGTTCTGTAGCCCGACGAACAGCAGGACGCCGAAGGCCACCAAGGCGAAAAGAACGCGGATTTGCTTGCGGTTCCACGGCATGGCCGCTTACCTCCTTCGGCTAGCTAACAGTATTGGCCAACATGGCTCTAAATGTTGTCTTCTGCTTCCTCCCAGTCGGTCGCCGGCAGGGGATAGCCGCCCGCCGAATCGCCCAAAAGCATTTCCATGGCGTAGCGGGTGCGCAGCTGGAGGGCCTGGGCCGCGGCCTTGGGCCCCAGGGCCGGGTTGGGATACAGTGGCTCGCCGATACGCAGGGTCATGTCGTCCCCCCGCCGGAACAGAGCCCGCAGGCCGGTGGGCTTTCGGAAGACCACCGCCATGGGGACGATGGGACACCCGGCGCGGGCCGCGGTGAGAAACGCGCCGCCGTGGAAGGGGCGCAGCCCTTTGTGATACCGCACCAGCAGCCCTTCGGGATAAAAGTGGACGAAATCCCCCTGCCGGATAGCTTGCTCCAGATGCCGCTGATAGGGCACCATGGTGCTGGCCGTCGGGGGCAGGGGCAGCCCGCCGCACAGCTTGACCAGCCACCCGGTGAAGGGCAGCTCCAGGTTGCGGCGCAGGCTGACGAAATACTGGCGGTGGGGGAAGGCGGCGATTTTGGCCATGGTGCAATCCATGGGATGGACGTGGTTCATCACCGTCACCGCCCCGCCCCGTATTCCCCGCAGATGCCGCCGCCCTTCCACCCGCAGGCCGAAGAACAACCCGTCGATGAACAGCAGCAGAGGGGTCAGAAAATTGGTCACCGCCCCGAACACCGTCTTTTTCAGCGCCGAGGCGTGATAAAACTGTTGGTTCGCCTTGTCCGGATCGGGGTGGGTCAGGCGGCGCAGCCGGCCCTGCCTGGGCGGCTTGTAGCCATGAAAGCGGCAGTCGTGGATGGCTTCCCGGTACATGTCCTCTGCCCGGGCCACGCAGGCGTCCACCCGCATCTCGTCCCCCCGGGCGGCGTAGGCCCGGCCCTGCGCCGCCCGCTCCTCCGGATGCTCGATCCAGTAGTCGATTTTGTCCGCCAGATCCCCGGCGTTGCCCGCTTGGAACAGGCTGCGATCGTCCAGCGCAAACTGGGGAGTGGCCGACAGGGGGGAATTGGCGATAACCGGCACCAGCCCGCATGCCAGCGCCTCCATGCAGGAGATGCCCTCAATTTCCGCGTCGGAGGCATGGACGTACAAATCGCAGCTGTTGAGCAGCCGCAGCAGCTCCTCTTGGCCGTAGAAGCCCATGATGGGCGGATGGGCCAGGCCCGCGCTCAGCCGGCGGTATTCCTTTTCCTTGGGCCCCTTGCCGGCGAACACCAGCTGGATTTTGTCGGCGTACCGGCTCTTTTTCGCCGCCTCGATAATGAGATCCTGCCGTTTCTCCCCGGACAGGCGGCCCACCATCAGGATGACGAATTTGCCCTCGAATTCCGGGGGGCGCGGGGTGTCCACCGGGCGGAACAGGGGATCCACCCCGTTGGAGATGACCCGCATTTCGGCGTCGTAGCCGTGGGCCTTCAGCTGCCCCGCGATGAACTCGCTTGGGCAGTGGATGTAGCGGAAGCGGTTGTAAAATTTCCGGTAGCACCAGTGGTAAAGAAAGTCGTTGAGCCGTTTGCTTTTTCCCATGCCGATGCTGTAGGTGACGTTTTCGGGCTGCATGTGGAAGGCGGCCACGGTGGGCACGCGCATCTGCCGGGCGATTTCCTCCCCCCGGCGGCAAAAGCGGAAGGGCAGGTAGAAATGCACCACGTCGGCGTCCCGGAAGGCCTGGTAATACGCCTCCTCGTCCGGCTTGGCGAAGCCGAAGCCCTGCTTTTCGACCAGGGGCTGAAACACCGGAATTTTATGCACCGGCGCGCAGATCTTCCCCTCAGCCGCTTCTCCCCCTGCCAAAATGGTGACGCGATGGCCTCGCCGCCGCAGCTGCTCGGCGTAGCGCCTGGCGGTGATGGTGGTGCCGTTGTTGCCGTTGTCGAACTGGTCGATGACCAACACGATGTTCATAAAGCGCCTGCCTTTCTCTGGTGGTGATTCCAACAGGGGGTTACTTCGCCCGCCCGCCGCTTTCCAGCTTGCTTAAAAGCCTCCGGAAGGTGCCGGCGCAGGCGAGAAACTCCTGCTTTTCCTCCTCGGTGAACACGGCCATTTCGGGAGTCAGCTGCTCAGCGGCGTTCTCCAGCAGGCCGTCCACCACCTGCTTGCCCCGGTCGGTGATAGCGATCCGTACCTGGCGGCGGTTGTTCCGGTCATGGGTGCGGGTGACCAGGCCCTGATCCTCCATGGGATTGATGAGCTTAGTCAGCTGCTGCTTGGAAATGCCCATCTCCTCGGCCAGGGCCGACATGGTCAGCTCCCTCCCCGGGAACACCTGCAGGGTGAACAGCACGTCGAAGGCGCGGGAATGCAGCTTGATTTCCGCCAGCGGCGCCCGCGGCTTTTTCGATATGGCGAAGAAGAGCATCAGAAACTGAATACATTCTCGCGCCACCGAATGGTTGTCAACGATTTCCATATATACAGCTCCCTCCGTTCGTGTAAAAGTAAATATTCCACCCGGCGGATCGCCGGCTGTCTATCAGTATAAAACATGAGAGAATGATTGTCAAAGGTTTACTATTAAAATTTGATGAAGATCCGCGATCGAAACAGGAAAAAAGAGGAAAGCAGCCGTTCCCAGCTGCGCGGGAAAGCGCCGGTGCGCCCGCCAACCGCGAATCTTGTTGCCAGCGCGGGGGGAAGGATGTATAATGAAAGCACTTCCTGTTTGTATCAGCAATCGGGAAGAATGGAAGGGGCGTGGGAGGATGAAAACAGGCAGACGGCTCGCGGCAATTCTGGCGGCGGCCATGCTGCTCGCGGGGGCGGGCTGCACCAGCGGCCAGGGCGAGACCTCGGGGGAAACGGCGAAAACCGTGAAGCTGGATCCCAACAATCCGGTATCCATTACCCTGTGGCATTACTACAACGGATCCCAGAAAAACGCGCTGACCGACATGGTGGAGGAATTCAACAAGACCGACGGGCGGGACAAGGGCATCGTGGTGGAGGCCGTGAACCTGGGAAGCATCACCGAACTGAAAAACAGTATCCTGGATTCCGCCGCCGGCAAGGTCGGCAGCGATCCCGTGCCTAATATTTTCGCCGCCTATGCCGACACGGCCTATCAAATCGACAGCATGGGGCTGGTCACCGATCTCAGTCAGTACCTGACCCAGGCGGAAATCGACTCGTACATCCCCTCCTATATTGAGGAGGGCCGGATGGGCAAGGACAACGCCCTGAAGATTTTTCCCACTGCCAAATCCACGGAGGTGTTCATGCTCAACCGTACCGACTGGGACACCTTTGCCGCGGCGACCGGGGCGGATATCGGCAAGCTGTCCACCATCGAGGGGGTGACCGCAACCGCCAAGGCGTATTACGAATGGACGGACTCCCTGACGCCGGAGGTCAAGGACGACGGCAAGGCATTCTTCGGCCGGGACGCTGTCGCTAACTATTTTATCATCGGCTGCCGCCAGCTGGGGGCGGAAATCTTCCAGGTCAAGGACGGCGCGGTCACCTTCCAACTGGAGGAGAGCATGCTGCGCAAGTTATGGGATAACTATTATGTGCCCTTTATTCACGGGTATTTCGCCGCCAACGGCAAGTTCCGCTCGGACGACGCCAAAGTGGGCGATATTCTGGCGCTGGTGGGATCCTCCACCACGGCTTCCTATTTTCCGGCTGCGGTGATCAAGGGCGACAAGGACAGCTACGACATTAAGGCCACTGTTCTGCCCGCGCCCCGGTTCGAGGGCGGGCGGCCCTATGCCGTCCAGCAGGGGGCGGGGATGGTGGTCACCAACTCCACCGCGGAAAAAGAGTTTGCGTCGGTGGAGTTTCTCAAATGGTTCACCCAGGCGGATCGCAACCTGTCCTTCTCCGTTTCCTCCGGCTATCTGCCGGTGAAAAAGGAAGCCAACACCATGGAAAAGCTGGAGACGGCCATCGCCAAGCTCGGGCAGGATACCATTTCGGAGAATACCAAGGCCTGCCTGAAGGTGTCCATGCAGACCGTTTTGGACTGCAGCCTGTACACCAACCGGGCGTTCAGCGGGGGCAACGAGGCCCGCAACGTGCTGGAGACCACGCTGACCAATCTGCTGAAAACGGACGGGGCGAAGGTGGCGGAGAAGGTCAAGGCTGGGGTGTCCCGCGGCGAAGCGGCCGCCGCCTTGACCACCGACGAGCATTTCCGCGAATGGACGGCCTCCCTGCGTAAGGCGCTGGACGCCGCCGTCAGCAGCGCCTCCGCGCAGGGGTAAACCGAAGCGCGGTTTTCCAGACAAGATAGCCGTTTGAGCCGGCAGGAGAAAGCAGGGTGAGATTCGATGGCCTCTCGGAGAACGTCTATTATGAAGCGAATCCTGTGGCCGATCCTGCTGGTTTTCCTGGTGCAGGCGGGGATCTTTTTCGGTTCTATTCAGGTCAGCGGCGTCATTTCCGAGCTGCAGAAAAACGCCTTTGGCACCCTGACGGAAAAATCGTCCAGCCGTTCCAGCGATTTACAGAACCTGATGGTGCAGCGCTGGAGCAACGTGGGGGAGACTCTGAACCGGGTGCTGGCCTCCACGGAAACGGTGCTGGATGCTGCGGGAAAAACCCCGGCCGACATCACCGCCGACGGGGAGCTGACCCGGAAGCTGCTGGAAAAATACAGCAGCTCCATGGTGTATCTGCTGCGCCGGAACGCCGTGAGCGGCGCCTTCATCGTGCTGGACGGCAGCGCGGCGGATCGGGACGCGGACAGCCGGCTGCGCAAGCCGGGGCTGTATTTCCGGGACGCCGACCCGTCCACCGGGCCGACCGACAACTCGGATCTGCTGGCTGAGCGGGCCCCCTCGTATATCACCCAGAACACCAACATCGCCATGGATAGCCTGTGGATGCCCTATTTCACCTTCGACGAGCCGGCGGGCGGGGCGACGGCCGCCGCCTTTCCGGGGGACAGCAGCCAGGCGTTCTATTTCAAGCCCCTGCTGGCCGCCCGGGAGAACCCCGGCGCGGATTTCAGCGATTTGGGCTACTGGAGCCGTCCGTTTTATCTCAACGGCACAAATGGACGCGATGCCCGGGACGCGATGAAAATCATCACCTATTCGGTCCCCCTCCAGTACCGGGACGGGACGGTTTTTGGCGTGCTGGGGGTGGAAATCTCCCTGGAATACCTGAACAAATCCCTGCCCTCCGGCGAGGTGCAGACCGGCAACAAGGGAGGCTACCTGCTGGCCGTCCGGGAGGCGTCGGAGGATCCCGCGCAGTTTGCCTGCGCCCCGATCACCCAGAGCGGCTCCATGCTGGGCAACCTGCTGGGGGATTCGCCGGTCTTCACCTTTGAGAAAAGCGAGAAATTTGAAAACATTTACCACGCGCAGGCCGGCGGAAAGGAGCAGGCGGCTGCGACCGTTCACCCGCTCAAGCTGTATAACAGCCATACCCCATTCGAGGCGGATCAATGGGTGCTCGTCGGCGTGGCCAACCAGCAGGAGCTGCTGCGGTTTTCCCGTTCGGTGCAGAGGCTCATCGCCGTGGCGCTGCTCGCGTCCCTGGTGCTCGGCATCATCGGCATCGAGATTGTGGCCAAGCTCATCACCCGGCCCATCGCGGCGCTGGTGCGCAAGCTGCGGAACAGCGATCCCAGCCAGCCCATCCACCTGGAAGCGGTGCGCATCGCCGAAATTGACGAGCTGTCCGATGCGGTCCAGTCCCTCAGCCAGGAGGTGGCCGACGCGTCCTCCCGCCTGTCCGGCATCATAGAGATGGCGGGGATCGCCATCGGCGCGTTTGAATACGATAAGGAAACGCGGAAAGTGTACTGGACCGGGCAGCTGTTCGAGGTGCTGATGCAGGATCCGCCGCCCGAGGCCGTTCTCTCCGCGGACGAATTTGAGCGGCGGACAGAGGGCTTGAAGGACTGCTGTGAAGAAGTCTCCGAGGACGGGAGCCTGTGTATTTTCCGCCTGGAAAAGAGCGGGAATCCCCGCTGGGTGCGGCTGAAAGCCCTGGAGGCCGGCGATCGGTACATCGGGGTGTTCACCGACATCACCCAGGAGATGGTGGAAAAGAAGAAAATCGAATACGACCGGGATTACGACATCGTGACCAATCTGTATAACCGCCGGGCCTTCCACGAGCGGATGAAAGCGCTCTTTGCCCAGCCGGAAAAGCTACGGGTGTCCGCCCTGATGATGATGGATTTGGACAATCTGAAGTACATCAACGACACCTACGGGCATGATTACGGCGACAGCTATATCCGCCGGGCGGCGGACATACTGCGGGACAATGCGGGGGATCAGGCGGTGGTATCCCGGCTCTCCGGCGACGAATTCGTGGTCTTTTTCCATGGGTTCGCGGATAAGGAAGGCATCCGGCGGGTGCTCGAGGGGATTCGCCAAGCCATGAAAACGGCGATCATCCGGCTGCCGGATCAGTCCTGCGTGCCGGTGCGGGCCTCGGCGGGGGTGTCGTGGTATCCGGACGATTCCCGGCAGTACGACGTTCTCATCCGGTACGCGGATTTTGCCATGTATATGGTCAAGCGCACCAATAAGGGCCAGTTCAATGAATTCGACCGCGAGAGGTATGTTCGGGAGGCCCACCTGCTGCAGTGCAAGGAGGAGCTCAACGACTTGCTGGAAAACGAGCGGGTGTCCTTCCAATTCCAGCCCATTGTGGACGCCCGTACCGGCGCGTTGTTCGGGGTGGAGGCGCTTATCCGGCCGCACACCGAAAATATCAAGACCCCCTATGAGCTGCTGAGCCTGGCCCGCTCCCAGTCCAAGCTGGGCGAGGTGGAGCGGCTGACCTGGTTCAAGGCGCTGGAGGGCTTCTCCCGTCTGCCGCTGGCGAACACGGGCTGCCGGATTTTCGTCAATTCCATTGCCAACCAGGTGCTGTCCGCCGATGAGCTGCAGCGGCTGGAAGAGACATACGCGCGGCTGCTTCCCCGCCTGGTGATGGAGCTGACCGAGGACGATCGTCCAGATGATCGCTTCACTGCTATCAAGCGGGAATTCGTGCGCCGCTGGAATGGGACCCTGGCGCTGGACGACTACGGCACGGGCTACAACGGGGAATCCATTCTGGTGGATCTGTCCCCGGATTTCGTCAAGCTGGATATCGCTATCGTGCGCAACATCCATGCGGACAATAACCGTCTGCAGGTGCTGCGCAACCTGGTGTCCTATTCCCGGGAGCGGGGGATCCGTGTCATCGCGGAAGGGGTGGAATGCCAGGAAGAGATGGAGGTTCTCATTGAAAACGGGGTGGATTATCTCCAAGGCTTTTACCTCGGCCGCCCCGCCGATCAGCCCGGCCCGCTGCCGGAGGATATCGTGGGCTCCATCCGTGCCGCCGCGGCCCGCCGTACCGAACCATAAGAAAAGGACGCCGCTAAAACGGCGTCCTTTTATGCGTTCAGCCCTTGGCGTCGTACCAGGTGGCGCCGGTGTGGACGTCCACGGCCAGCTTGACCTTCAGGCTGGCGGCGGCCTCCATCTCTTCCTTCAGAACGGCGGCGGCCCGCTCCGCCTCGGCGGCGGGTGCCTCCACGATGAGCTCGTCGTGCACCTGAAGGATCAGGCGGGCCTGCAGCCCCTCGGCGGCCAGCCGGTCAGACACCCGGATCATGGCGAATTTGATGATATCGGCCGCGGTGCCCTGGATGGGCATGTTGCGGGCCACCCGCTCACCGAAGGAACGGGTGACCCCGTTGGCGGCTTTCAGCTCAGGCAGGGGCCGGCGGCGGTGGAACAGGGTCTCGGCGCAGCCGGTTTCCTTCGCCCGCTCGATGAGGGCGTCCATGAAGCCCGCCACGGCGGCATAATGATGGAGGTACCCCTCGATATAGGCCTTGGCCTCGCCGTAGGAGACGCCGATGTCCTCGGAGAGGGAGTGGGCGCCGATGCCGTACACGATGCCGAAATTGACCGCCTTGGCCCGGGAGCGCATGAGGGGGGAGACCAGCTCCTCCGGCACCCCAAACACCTGGGAGGCGGTGATGCGGTGAATGTCCATGTCGGAGTTGAAGGCCTCGATCATCGTGGGATCTCCCGCCATGTGGGCCAGCACCCGCAGTTCGATTTGCGAATAGTCCGCGTCCACCAGCACCCAGCCATCCGGCGCGCGGAAAAAGCGGCGCAGTTCCCGGCCCAGCTCCTGCCGGACGGGAATGTTCTGGAGATTGGGCTCGGTGGAGGAAATGCGGCCGGTGCGGGTTTCGGTCTGGTTGAAGGAGGAGTGGATCCGGCCGTCCGGCCCAATGACCTTTAGCAGGCCGTCGCAGTAGGTGGATTTCAGCTTGGCCAGCATCCGGTATTCCAGCAGCATGGAGACGGCGGGATGGGCGTCCCGCAGGCTTTCCAGCACATCGGCGTTGGTGGAATAGCCGGACTTGGTCTTTTTCTTGGCCGGCAGGCCCAAATCCTCGAACAGGGCCTTGGCCAGCTGCTTGGGCGAATTGAGGTTGAAGGTATAGCCGACGGCGTCGTATATCTGCCGCTGGATGTCATCGATGCGGGCCTGCAGGGTTTCCCCAAAGGCGGCGATGCCGGGGCCGTCCGCCGCCACCCCGATGTGCTCCATGGCGGCCAATACCTGGGACAGGGGGATTTCCATGCCATTTAGCAGCTCCTCCAGTCCCTGGGCGGTGATTTCCTCGGCCAGGCGGTCGGCCGTGCCGGGCAGCAGGCGGATGGGTTCCGCCGCTGGATCCCCCTCGACGGCGTATTCCTGCGCCAGGCGGCCGAGCTCATAGCCGGAGGCCAGCGGGTTGAGCAGATAGGCGGCCAGCATGGTATCAAAGGAGAGGCCGGCCAGCCGGCGGCCCTGCCGCAGCAGCGCCGCGCCCAGCAGCTTGCCGTCGTGGGTGCGCTTGGCCACGGCGGGATCCTCGAGCAGCTCGAGCAGCCGCTCGAAACCGGGCGCGTCGGCGGGAATACAGGCCGTATGGCCCTCCCAGGCGGCGAACAGGCCAGTCAGTTCCCCGTCCGAGGTATCGGGAAGGACGTCCAGCCGCCCGCTCCGGCGGGCGGCTTCGCACAGGATGTCCAGCGCCTCCGGCCCTTCCATGGGCGGGGCGGCGGCCGGGGAAGTGTTCGCTCCGTTTTCGTCCAGCGCGGGGGTGGGCAGGGGGGCGTTCAGCCCCATTTTCTCTATCAGCTTGAAGAATTCCAGCTGGGCGAACAGGCGGGCCAGCGGCTCCCGCTGTACTGGACGGATTTGATAGGCGTCCATGGAGGTGTCCACCGGCGCGGTGCGGCAGATGGTGCCCAGCTCCCGGCTGAGATACGCGCTTTCCCGGCCGTTTTCCAGCTTCTGGCGCAGGCTGTCCCGAATCTCCAGAGCCGCGAGATCGCGGTAGATGGCGTCCAGCGATCCGTATTTATGAAGCAGGTCCAGTGCGGTTTTTTCCCCCACCCCCGGCACGCCCGGGATGTTGTCGCTTGTGTCGCCCATCAGGGCTTTCAGATCGATGAGCTGATCCGGCGTCAGGCCGTATTTTTCCTGGATGGCGGCGGGGTCGTAGACGGTGGTTTCGGGCCGTCCCATTTTGGTGGCGGCCAGCAGGACGGTGACATGCTCGCCCACCAGCTGGAGGGAATCCCGGTCGCCGGTGGCTAAAAAGCAGTCGCCCTCCTTGGCGGCGGCGTCGGCCAGGGTGCCGAGAATGTCGTCCGCCTCGTACCCCTCGCGCTCCACCAGCGTGTAGCCCATCAGGGGCAGCAGCTGCTTGAGCACGGGGATTTGCTGCCGCAGCTCCTCCGGCATTCCCTTGCGTCCCGCCTTGTACGCGGCGTATTTCTCGTGCCGGAAGGTGGGGGCGGACAAATCAAAGGCCACGGCCACGTGATCGGGCTGGGCCATGTCCTGGAGCTTTTGGAGGATATTGAGAAAGCCGACCAGGGCGTTGGTGTATTGGCCGTCCTTGGTGGACAGCAGCTTGATGCCGTAGAACGCCCGGTTGACAATGCTGTTGCCGTCGATGACCAACAAGCGCATGCGAAGCGCCTCCTTCAAGGAAATTTTCGTTATCCGGATTAGTATAACACGTTTTCCGGAAAAATGAAACGACCGCCCGGCGCGAAAGAATACGCTTGTCCGGAATTCGTATAAAAAACCAGTTGACAGCGCCCGGCACGAATGCTATAATAACCCATGCATCCAAAAGGCGGACGCCTGGCGGAGCCATATGCGGTCGTGCTGGAACTGGCAGACAGGCACGTTTGAGGTGCGTGTGTCTTTGACGTACGGGTTCAAGTCCCGTCGACCGCACCATGGATAAAACCCGAAAAAGTGGCTTAAATGCTTGCTTTTTCGGGTTTGTTCTTTTCCTGCATTTTGTATTTTGGTCGTTATTTGGTCGTTACTGCCGCGAAAAGATACGGAAAGTTACACACAAATAAGAGCGGGCGGCACGGTTTCCCATGCTTGCCCGCTCGGTGTTTTTCAGTGATGTAAGTACAGGTACTCGACAAATTTGTAAATGCGTCGCAGCAGGTCGCCTGTGTGGATCCGGCCAAGCAAGTCCACAATCGCCTCCCTGTACTCTGCCTCGGTTCGGTTATTTTCCGGCACGATGCGGCACCTCCTTGCTCGTCAGGGCTTTGGCAGAACGGTAAATGAGCAGAATATCCCGCTCGTTGTCGAGAGAGTCCACGAGTTCCTTCAGGTGCTCCTTGCGCCGCTCTGTTTCATTCTCCGGCATGTGGTGCCGCTCCTTTCTGCTTTTCGGTCAGAATCCTTGCAAGTACGTCCACGGCGCAGTAGAATATATGCTGTAGGTCTGCTGGGTACCCTTTTCCGGCGAAGGCTTTTCGGATTTCCTTCTTTGCTGCCTCCGGATTACCGTCATGCTTGTCGAACAACGGCTTTACGGCGCCGAAATTCTGTGCTATTTCATCGTCTGTGAGTTTCCGTGTCTCCAACGTTATTTCTCTCTTGCAAAAGATTGGCGGGCCTGCTACAATAGATACAGACCCGCTCCGGTGTGTCTCTGGCTCTTTTCCTGTGTGCTTGCGAGGCGGTACAGGAAAGGGGCTTTTCTTATGCCACGGTGAACCGTCTTGTCTCTGTGGGCTTGGTGTAGTCGGCGTAGATGGTCGGATAAGCGGCGCGGAACGCTTTGGAATCAAACCGGCTGGACTTGACTACGGCCCAGCGGACGGTGTGTTTCCCGGCCTCGATGATGTCAACGCCCTGCCGCTGCATGTCGGCTTTGAGGGTGTCCTCGATGGCGGTGATTTCGTCGGCCAATTCGGCGGCCATTTCACGGAGGCTGACGAGTTCGTCCACAAGTGCTTGCCGTTTACTCTTGCTCATGGTATCCTCTCCTTTTCTTTTAGGCGAGGGGGCGGGAGTTTGTTGGCCGCGGTAGTCTCTTACTCCGCTTGGTTTCCATCCCGCTCCCCTTCGCTGTGATTATATTGTACACTATTCGATACACAAATACAATTGACATTGTACACGAACGTATACGATATATATTGTATATTTTTGTGTACGAAACATCTTGACAGAACGTATATTATAGTGTACAATATAATTACATAAGAAGGGAGGCTGTATGGATTATGCCGATAAATTATGACAAGCTTTTTGCCCTCATGGAAAAGAAGGGGATTAAAAAGTATGATTTGCGAAAGATGGGCATTTCTCCGACAATAGTCGACAGGCTGGTAAAGAATACGGATGTGAACACCTCCACCATAGCTCGTTTATGCGCAATTTTGGACTGCCAGCCAGGGGACATTATGGAGTACTGTTCAGATAATTTTAAGTGTCCACATGGAGGAAAGCAGGTTGAGCAATTTTGATTGTGGAAACTATAACTGGCTTTGAAACTCAAGAAAATGTCAAAATAGTAGACGAGCCAAAACACAAAGCTGTATCTGAATCACTTATTTTCGATATTCCGTCTTTCCATTTGCTAACACAGTTTGTGGGATATGGGAAATATATTAATAGAGCCAATGGTAAGATCTTTTTGCGTGGACAAACTTCAATTTATACGGGTGGCTTGATACCTTCATTATTCAGAAATATCGATTCAGGATCAAAAGAAAAAGGAGCAAGAAAAAAGCGGTCTAAATTTGGACAAATGAAAAAAGAAATTTTATCGCCTACAAAGCATTTTTCATTAATGGAACCAGATATAGTTGATCCACTTTTACAGCATTACGGTATAAAAACTCACTGGTTGGATGTAGTTGACAATCTTTGGATAGCCTTATGGTTTGCCTCTCATTCGTTTAAGACTGTTATTGCAAACAATAGACATTTTGTCCATGTTGAGCCGAAGCATGAAGACGAATACGGTTATGTATACCTTGTCTGCTCGGATGCGTTTAGCTTCAAAAACGATAGCCCTGGCATAATGTACGGAAAAGAAACTAAACTGGTAGATTTAAGAACGGCTATATCCTCTATTTATCTTCGGCCGCACGCACAGCATGCACTTATGCTCTCGAAAAATGATGAAAGTGAGTGGAATTATAACAGCCAGATAGTCGGCATAGCAAGAATAAAGATAAAGCATATCTTTGATTGGATAGGGCAAACGGGTCTGATGTCAGTACAAAGTTTATTCCCTCCGGCTTATTTTGATAAAGGCTATCAGCAGTTGCTTGATGAGATAGTAGTATCAAAGGATTTTGTAAAGAACAGTGGTTCTATACAGGTTGTTTCATATTGAGATATGATGAAATAGCCCATTGCAAATCCACAAGGGACATGGTATGCTGTGGAAGTGAGGTGAATAAGATGAACGATAGCGAAATGCTTCAGGCTATACTTGACAAGGTAACCAGCATGGATGCACGGCTGGGAGTGGTTGAATCTGACATGGCCGACATGAAAACGGATATCACCAAAATCAATGTGACGCTGGAGAACGATGTTAAGACGCAGCTTAAGCTACTCGGAGAGGGTCAGCAGATGGTCATCGAGAAGTTCGCAAAGCTGGACAAGGTAGCGGAGGACGTAGAGGAAATCAAGGTCAAGGTCACGGCGCTCGAGGCCGTCACAAAAGACAACACCGCGCAAATTAGAGACCTTCGCATAGTGAAATGATATGAGCCGCTATCCTCCGGGGTGGCGGCTTTTTGCATAGATAGGCTTGAAATTGAGCGCAACTCATCCCAGGGTGTTACCGGATGGAACAGGAGATGCATGGCGAAAGTACACCGAAACGGTATACTATTTTCAACGGGCGTGTCTGAAGCTTTTCAATGTCGGGGTTCTGACACCAAAAAAAGAACAGCCCGGATTTAAAATCCGGCCAATGGGCACCCCCGGGTCGAAAAAAAACGAAAAATTTTTGACACCTGCATACCGCGGTCAAGCACGACAGAATCGATTTTCACGCGCGTGAGGGCTTTTTAAGCCCTCCCGGGGGTGTGTGCTTTAGTGAAGTGAAGTGCCGGATACCACGAATCCCCACAAAAACATAAAAAATTTTAGAAATGAAAGTTTCGGCTAATGTATGGCTACAAAATGCTACAAATAGAGAGCGGGCAACCGTCCCTTGTGTGGGATAGGCTGCCCGCTCGTTTGGCCGTGAATATCAGGCCAACCATGCCGATTACCTGAAGTAACTCCGCCAGCGGACATGTACCGTAGTACTTATCCGGTTGTCAACAGCGGTTAATCTAGCTTACATCGGGGACGGGATTTCCATAATGTCCGTTTTTAGAAGTTCATTTTACAGGTGTGTTGCCGGGCAAGTTTGTCGGACGGCAGCGGTGATCTGCCGTGGATGGTCTCTTTTTAAGAACGACGGCCTCGGCTATCCGAAGCGCATCGGGCCACGGCTACCGCTACGGGCACAGCCTTTGGACGGCTTCTTCCGGCGTAAGGGAGGCGCTTGCGAGACCGGAGAGCGCCGCTTCTATCCGCGCGGAGACGGAGGCGTCCCAGCGGCAGGGCAGATAAAAAAGCTGAAGGGAAGGGGAGGCCAGAATGGTGTAACAGGCGGCGACCAATTCCGGCACGGAATTGGTACCGAAGGAAAGCCGGCAGGCGAGCGGTATTTTCGTGTCAATGGTCAGGTTAACCAGCGTTTTATTCTCATAAAGGGTGCGGAGAAAGAATTCTGCCAGTACCGGGCTAGCCTGCTGCCGTACCGTCACGAAGTCGGCACGCACGACTAAGCTGGCGGCAGAGGTTTTAGTATAGACCAGAGTGGGAGCAAAGCTAATATCCGACAGGTTCGGCATGCGATTGAGAACACCGGCGATTTTATGAACGTCCGTGATCCAGAACATGGCGGTGTCCGAGGTGAAACGCGACTGGGCGTTTTCCTGCATGCTCAGCATCCCCCCATCGGTCAGTTCCCGGATGCGCTTTAGCGCGGCGAGAAGAGGCTCCGGCCGAAAGGAGGCTACGGACAGCTCTTCTTCCGTACCGCCCGCCGATAGATAAACCGGGGCGGCCGTACTCCAGAACAGATGCTCCATCCCTTGTATGTCGCAGACCACGGGGAATTCCGACAGCAGTGGGCTCGAACGGAAAGACTCCAGGGAATAGGGAACGGCGCTTTCGGTTTTTTGATAGAGCAGCGTATCGTACCAATAGCTGTCGCAGCGCAGAAACAGCGGCAGTCCCAGCACGCCGCGTTCATCCCGCAGGACAAGCTCGGGAATCAGTACGTCGCGGAGGGGATCCGCCACATTGTCCAGCGTGCGGTATTGGCCGGCCTCCTCGGCGGGCAGGCGATCAGTTATGACGATATCGGCCCCGGCGGGCGTATCCGCCCACTGCATGTCCAGCAGAGGGTGCCGCAGGTTCAAGGTGCGGAAAACCCGCTCCAGGGCCGTCTGGTATCCTTTTTCGGCGTAGACGGACAGACTGCCGGACAGGGCCGTCTCGCTGACCGGGGAGCCGGGGGAAGACATGGGGGCCTTTTCAGGGGAACAGCCGGTTCCCATCATAAGGAGCGCACAGCCCGCCGCCAACCACGGCAGGCGCCGCCTGCCGCAGCTATTCATGCTGACCGTACCGGTGCGCGTTCCGATAGGCAATCGGCTGCAGGCACACGATATCCTTGAATATTCTGCTGAAATATTTAGAATTGCCGAATCCCACCATTTCGCTTATCTGCCGGATGGAACGGTTGGTGTTTACCAGCAGTTTTTTCGCGTGGTCGATGCGGATTCGCAGTAAAAAATCGCTATAGTTTTCTCCCGTTTTATTTTTAAAAATTCGGCTGATGTAGCTGGCGTTGAAATAGAAGGCATCCTCCAGAGCCTTCAGTGTAATGTTTTCCTGATAATGATCCTCCAGGTGCCGCTTGATTTTTTCCACCAGAAGATCGGAGGAGTCGGAACTGCCGGAACCGAAAATGCTGAGAACATAGTTCACTAAAGTCGTCTTCATATCCTCCACGGCCCCCTCCGCGGCTAACTCTGGTTTTTCCACCACGGTATAAGGTCCCATACTGTTTTTATACGCGGTTTCGATCATGTCCAAAAGCCTTGCGCTGATGTTCCATGCGGTTTCCCGTTGTACGCGCTTTTCGATAAATCCGTCGAAAACGGAGGCCAGTGCATCCAGGGCGGCGCCAGCTTGGCCTTGGGCGATTGCTTTAACCAGCACCGCCTCCTGTTCGAAGGGATAATTAATGCTGCGGTTCTGGATTTTCTCCTTGACACGCAGCATGGCCTTTTTCAGCTCGTCAGGGGAAACCGGCTTGAGCAGAAAGTCAAAAACACCGGCGCGCAGGGCCTCTCTGGCATAGGAAAATTCGTCAAAGCCGGTAACCACCACCACTTCGGTTACCGGGCAGTGCTGCACAACGGCATTGGCCAGGGCTATTCCGTCCATAAACGGCATTTTTAAATCGGTGACGACAATATCAGGCCTTTTTTCGAGGATCTGGGCCAGCGCGCTCCGCCCATCGCCGGCTTCGCCGATGACGCGGAAACCGTTGGTTTCCCAGGTAAACAGCTTTTTCATACCGTCCCGGATAATTTTCTCGTCATCCACCAGGAAAACGGATAAAATGCGGTTATCCATATGGATACTCCTCCTTTGGCCCGCTTTCGTCCCCGCGACGATCGTACCGAAACAGGGCGGATGCTTCGTCAAGCAGCGGAATGGAAAAGGAAACAACGGTGCCTACCCCGGGCTGGCTTTCCACCTGCAGGCAGCAGGACTCGGAAAAATACAAGCGGAGCCGTTCGTTGACGTTGGAGAGGCCGATGCCGCGCCGCGAATCCTCCATCTTTTGCTTGAGCTGCAGCCGCAGGGCGTCGAGTGTCCTGGCGTCCATGCCACGGCCGTTGTCGTGAACGGAAAAACAGATGAGCGCAGCCTCCTTACGCACCGTTATCGTGAGAATTTTAGTGCGTTCCAGGTCTTGAAAACCATGGGCAAACGCGTTTTCCAGCAGCGGCTGCAGCAAAATTTTGGGCATTTTAAAAGCAAGCGCCGCCGGATCGATTCGATACAGAATCTTCAGCTGTTCCTGATGCCGCAGTTTTTGGAGGTAGAGATAGTTTTCCGTCTGTTCCAGCTCCTCTTTGACCGTGACCAGCTTACCGCTTTCCCGTACATGGTACCGGAACAAAGCCGACAGGTGCAGAAGAGCGCTCGCAATATCGTCTTTGTCCTCCAGCACGGCCATCATGCGAATGGTGTCCAGAGTGTTATATAGAAAATGGGGATTGATTTGGCTTTGCAGCATGTGGTATTTTGCCGCATTTTCCCGTTCCCTGGATTCGGATATATTTTGAATCAGGACGCGCAGCTCGTCAATCAGCCGGTTAAAGCCGTCGTTGAGTTCGCCGAATTCGTCCGTCCGGTGATGCTCAATGCGCACGGTCAGGTCGCCGTTTCCCGCCTTTTTCATGGCCTTTTGCAGGATACGGATTGGCCTTGTGAAGCTGCCGGATACCGCGAAGGTAACCGTGGAAATGATCAGCATGGACACCAGACAAAGAACAAGAAAAGTATTGAGCAAGCGGCTGGACCGGGCGGTCAGATTCTTGTATGACGTGGTAGCAAGAATCGTCCAGCCGCTGTCGGACAGTGTGCTGCTGACAAAGATATGCGTCTCGCCGTTCAACCGGATTTTTCCTTGCGCCTCCCTCCGGGCGGCCAAGGCGGAAATCGCGGCTTGATGGGCCGTGTCCGGGCTGCTGGCATGCACCAGCCGGTTGGCCTCGTCTAGTATATACAGGCTGCTGCCGGGGCCCATGTCCACGTTGCCGCAGAATTCCGCGAGTTTGGAGACGGGGCACTCCGCGATCACGTAACCGGTATAGCCGCCGATGCCGACGTCCTCATCTGTGTTGATGTCGATGTGCTTGCTGGCCACGGTGAACACAGGGACCGGGGGAGAGAAGAGGTACTGCGAATCCCGTGCGGGCAGCAAGACGGTGTTGCCAGTGGATTCCCGCAGCGGAGCGAAGTAGTCGCTGTCAAAATCCCACAGGGTGCGATCGAATTTTTGATTCACATAGGACAGCGCGCGACCGTCCAGACTCACCGCCGACAGCGAATAAATCCCATCGGTGCTGCGCGCAAACAACTCCAACGAGTCCAGAGCGTCTTGCTCCAGCACGTGACGGGAATCGTTGTCAAAATCGAGAGCAATGGTCTCGTTGCGCAGGTAACGGGGCACCATGTTGGTGTTATCCACCGAGCGGGTCATCATGTCCACCCGGGAGATGTATTCGGTGAAGACCACGCCGATCTGCTTGGTCATCTGGGTATAGGTCTGGAAGCTCTCCTTTTCCAGTTCCCTATTGCTGGAATAAAACATCAGAATACCGAACAGGACGAGCGGACTCAGAACCGAGAGCAGAAAGATGCAGAGCAGTCGTGTCCGGACACCGATCCGCCTTGCTTTTGCCGCCGTCTTTTTCAAAAGCCCCCCCCTTCCTTTAACAAATTTGTTTCTAAATATCACCATTTCCCATATTTCTACCTATAATTATACTATTTTTGACGGGAATTTCAATAGAAGACCCTTTACCAATGTGGTATCTTTTTTTGTGTTTAACGGTGGAGAGAGCAGGCTCTCAGGCCAAGAACCCAAAAAAAGTAACCCCTTCGGACAAAAAAAGTAAACGACAATTCCGATGAGCTTCGATATACTTTTGTTGTATTCACACGATAAAAGATGCGTAAATTTATCTGGGAGGCGTGAACGAATGGGTCGATCGATTGGGAAGTACCTGCACAGGGCGGCAGCTATCCTGCTCAGCGTGACCATTATGGCGGGGGTGCTCCCCCTCTCGTCCTACGCGGAGGATACAGACAGGCGTTTTGCGAATTTCACCGGTTGGAGTTTGGAATCGACAGGATCGGATGAACTGCAGCCCGCCGCGGGCCGTACTGGAACCTGCGCGCAGGTGGTAAAGGCCGGAGCCGGAAAATCCGCGCTTTGTTCGGATAGGATAAAGGTGACTTCCGGTGCTACCTACAAGGCCGGCGTTTTTCTGAAAATGGATACCGCTGATACGGGGTATGCCGCGCTGGAGATCCAGGCCTTTGAGGATGCGGAGGGTAAAAGGCCCGTAGGGACTGGAACCATCCTTGCAACGCTGTCTGCGGCGGCGGAGTTCACGGAGGTTTCGGGCGACTATACCGTTCCGGATCGAGCGTTGTATCTCACGGTCCGTGTGCTGATGGGAAACGATGAGTCCGCCCGGGGCGACGTCTATATGGCGGATAATGCGTATGTGTACGCTTATACCGCGGCTATGCCGCTTTACGACGGGTATACCGGCGGGCAATGGTACCGGCTCGGCTGGAAAAACACCTCGGCCAAGTACGCCGAGACCGTCGATGAAGGCTGCCAGGACGCGGGTTCTCTGCGTTTTGTCAACGGATCCCCGGAAGGGGATATGCCCATCGCTCTGGAAACCGCCGGCGTGACGGCGGGTGAATACACGTTGTCTCTTTATATCCGGGGCCATGTTTCCACGGCAGGAGAGTTTCGAATATTTGAGCAGGGCCACGACGCGGCGAAGGTCCTCATTTCAGAGCAGACAACCTATGGCGAATGGACAAAAATTGAAAAACCCATGACGGTTTACGCCGATCGTTCGGATGCGCCGTCGTCCCCGGTGTTCCTCCTGTTTTTCGGGCAATACAGCGGGGCGTCGGATTTGTATGTGGACAATATCTCCCTGGTGAATAAACAGACCGGTGCGGACATTCTGGCCGGTAAGGGCGGGTTCTGTCTGGGGGCTGACCGTGTGCTGAATACCGCTAGCAATCTGCTGCCCAACGGGGAATTTGAAGATATTGTCTATACATACCTTCCGCTTGACGCCTTTAACGGAACCTTTGAAGGGGCGGATAACGGTGAGACGCGATTGGACTGGACCTTGAGCGACAACGCCACCGGGGATACCCTGAGCGTGGAGCAGGACGGGGCTCATGGGAAGTTCCTGCGCATGACCAAGGGGGCCTCCGCCGAGGCCGGCGCCGGCTGGGTGTCGCTGGCCAGCCCGTTGATTGCTGTCGGCGGCGGCACCTCCTATGAATTTTCGGTCGATCTGAGGGGCGAGGGAACCAAGCCTTACTATATCGTGACAGGCTACTTTTTCTTTAACGACGGCAGAAGTCCGCAATCCTTTGAGACCGGCGTCATGGGGGATGCGCCTGCCGGATGGACCGGCGCGTCCGCCCGTCTCACCGCCCCGGAAGGCGCCGCCACCGTGCAGATACGTCTGGTCTTTCAAGGAGCGGCGGGCGACACGCTGTATGTGGACAACGCCGCGTTGCGCCCCGTGACGGCGACTCCATCAATGGCGGATTGGGACTATGCGGGGTTTTATCAGGATCCGAACGTGGACGGCGTGAGCGATCTGACGCTGGAGAGCGAGGGATACACGGATGCGGGAGCGGTTCATTTTATTCAGAAATATCCAGAAAACGCGGGTGCCGGTCGGGAGCCGTCGATCGCCAATCTGGGGAAAAATTGGACGGCTGGACAGACCTATGTGTTCTCCGCATGGCTCAAGGGCGATACCTGCAGCGCGGGCGATCCGGCGAAAATCGAGCTGGTCTGGGGACAGGCCAGTTGGACCGATACGCAAAGCGCAGTACGGGAGCTGCGGATCAACAGCGCGGGATGGACCAGGATCACCTGCGAATTCCAGGTGAATACCCCCGGCTGGTTCCCGATCCGGGTGTATACGTCGCAGTATACCGGCGCGGATTTCTATCTGGACAATGTATCCGTACATGTCAAGGGCGACGCCGCCGAAACCAATGTGCTGACCAACGGAGGCTTCTGCGGCGGAGGAGTCCCGGACGCCGACCGTAACCTCATAACCGACGGCGGATTTGAACAGGCGGCTACCCTAACGATCCCGGGCTGGAGCGTTTCCGGCGGCGCAGCCTATACGGAAGACGGCCGCCTAATTACCCTGCGCGCCGGCGCGTCCCTTCGATCCTACCGGTACGATGTGAAGGGTGGCGACATATACCATGTGAGTTATACCGGCAGCGACGGCACCCTGTCGTTTGAGTTCGACGACGGTCGGCAGCAGGCGCTGTCGGGCAACACCGGCTATTTCATCGTGCCGGCCGGCGCAGCCTACATACGCGTGCGGTACGCGGCAGACTCCGAAGGAGCCAGCATCTCACGGATATCGCTGCGGCTGGAAGAGCACCCGGAAAACTTCAATTTTGAGCTGAAGGATCCGGGCGGCGCCGGACCGATGAACTGGCTCGGCTATTGCACGGGAAAAGAGGGGGATTACCTTCTTCAGTTTGGAGAGGGGGAGGGCGTGGACGGCAGTCACGCCATGAAAATCACCGCCGCAAAGGACAATGAGGGCTCCTACGTGGCGTACAGCATCCGGCGGGAGGTTAAGCCGTCCACGGTGTATGATCTGACCTTCCAGGGAAAATATACCGGTGCGGATGTGGCGGCTTTTCCCCTGGTGCGCCAATATACAGCCAGCGGAGCGGAAACGACTGCCGCCTCCTCCTATATCTGGCTAAGCGGCATCGCCAGCACCGATGGAGGCGGGACGTGGAACTCCTACTCCGCCGACTTCTCCACCAGCGCGGACGCCGCGTTTATCGAAATTCGGTTCGAGGTGCGGGCCAAAACGGCGGGCGCGTCCTTCCTGTTCGATAACATTTCCTATGAAGAACTGGGCAGCGCGACGGACTTGAACTTTGATTTTGAAAAGGGCGCCGGCGGCAGGATCCCCTTGAACTGGACCACCTATGAGCGGCGGGAAAAGCCGGACAGGCCCGGGGAGTATGAGGAAGGCGGGTTCGGCGGCTATACGGTTTACAAGGCGGACGGCGCGTCGGCCGACGGCTCTGCGGCCGCCGTACTTAGAAAGAACGGCACGGAGCCTGTCGAGCTGTATTTTAAAAGCGGCGTTATGGAGGCAGAGCCGGACACCTATTATACCTTCGCCTACGACGCGATGATCCGCGACGCCAAGAAGAACGGTCTGCGCATCTTTATCCGGCAATACAAGGACAGCGCCGGGACAAATGTGGACGACGACGCGCAGACCTATCTTTGGCTGACCAGCGCCTATGCCTATGGCTCCTTCGACTGGCGGGAATGCGGCGGCTCCTTCCGCACGGCCGCGGACTGCCGCTATTTACAGCTGATGTTCGTCATGACGGGGGAGGAGCCGTCCACCGTTTGGCTGGACAATGTATCCTTTACCAAAACCGAGGAAATCGAAGATGTGAACCTTGATTTTGAATACGCCGCAGGCGGCAAGCCGGTCAACTGGTCGACAACCACCTCCGACGGCGTGTTCGGGGTGTCGGTAAATTCCGACGTTTTTTATCGGGGCAAACAGTCCGTTTTCCTGCAGAAGGCATACAGCGAGATTAACTATTCCACGCTGGAGACCGACCGGTACATCCGGGTAAATCCCGGCGACGAGGTGGAATTCGCCATCCATATGCGCAGCCGGAACAGTGTGGGTGGCAGCTTTGCCGCGGTAATTCACGGACTGGACGAAGACGGGAATGTCATGCAATATTGGCATGGACAGGAACGAGTATTAAACACCTCCGGCGAGCTTTCCGGCTGGGACACCTATAACCTGATGTATACGGTGCCCAAAAGCGTCCGGCAGGTTAAGCTGGTGCTTCGTCTGGGCGGAAAACAGGCGGATGTTTTCGTGGACGCCATTGAATACTACAACTATACCCAAAGCGGCGGGGTGGTCTATGCCGAGGATTTCGCCGGGCCGTCCAGCAACGGGATGTTCGGCGGCTGGAAGCGGGAGACGGCTGCCGGTTCCCCTGTGTTCGGGACCGGCGGCGAAGCGTCGATAGCCGGCCAGGCGGCGGACAGCGGCGGAATTTACACCGATTTATACACGCTGAAAACCGATTGTGTCTACACGGTAAAGGCCAGTTATCGTACCGAGGGGACGGCGGAGGGCCGCCTTATCCTGGAGGCGCGCAACTGGCTGGATAAGCCGACCAGGACAGTCGTCTCTCAGGAACTGTCTTCAGGGGGTTCGGTCGCGGAGCTGGAGACCTCCTTTACGGCTGTCAGCGCCTCCGCCTACCGGCTGTATTTTGAAAAGACCGGCGGCGACGGGACGGTGTGCCTGCAAAATGTGATCTTGCGGCAGACAGGCGAGCCCAGCCGGGAGGTGGGCTGGGTGGGCAGCTGGATCGTCCATCCCGACGATTACGATTCCCTTCTGACCCACGAGCATAACGATCGGTATTATTATACCCGTCAAGAGCTGTATCTGGACAGCGAGGTGAAAACGGCGCAGATCCAGATCGCGGTGGACGACAAATACAAGCTGTTCGTCAACGGCGAGCTGGCGTACGAGGAAACCCGCACGGGCGATACCTGGAGCCTGCCCGGTCTGTTCGACATTACCGAACACCTCCAAAAGGGCAAAAATGTCATTGCGGTGGAAATGTATAACGACGTGTACGCTTACGGCGTACTCTACGACGGCATTATCAAGATGGAGAACGATTCCGTCCGGCGGTTCTACTCCAACGAGAGTGTTTTCATTGCCAGGGAAAAGTCCGGAGAAAAGGGAACGCCCGATCCCGCCTGGTCGAAACAGGACGCGCAGACCTTTATGAACCCGGACTACGATATGGCCGCCTGCTCCGCCTGGATTCCCGCCGAGGTCTACTGCAAGGTGGGCGGCGGCTCTTGGGGACTCATAGATTTTGACAATACCGAATACTCGGATTATAAGCTGGAAAGCAATCGATTTGTTTTCCCCAAGGACACGGTGTACGCAGGAGACAGCGTGACCGTGGAGGCCACTCTGAAGATTCGGGAAAAGCTGCCGGCTGCTAACAGCTTCCCCGTGTATTTCTGGAAGCGGAATTCCACAAGCAAAATTTGTTCGGGCAACATCATTCTGGCGGACGGGAAAACCACCGACAGCTGGCCGGTCGGGCGGGAGTTTACCGCCAGATTCACAATGAAGGTTCCGGATTTTCTTGCACAGGGCAGCTATACGGTGCAATTTGACAACACCGTGGCCATTGTCAGCGACTATTACATCGGCAATAAGGTCGGCAACCTGAAGGTGGCGCAGCCCGAACGAAAGCTCACCACAACCTCGGAGGTGAAGATGGCGGGAGGTCGTCCGACCTATTTCGTCAACGGCGTGGCGACGGCCCCGATTTGGTTCGCGCGCCCGGAACGGGATTCCCAGTACGATGCATCGTGGATTGCCAAATACGCCGACATCGGGGTCGATACGATAGTCCCCTACATCCTGCCCCGTGAAACTTTGGGCGAGCTCTGGATGCCGGACGGCTCGCTCAACACCGCGACGATTGACACCCAGATTCTCGGCACTCTCGCGGGGAATCCGGAGGCTTATCTGCAGGTGGCGATCGATACCACGCCGCCGCAATGGTGGTTGGACGCGAATCCGGAGGAATGCGTCAAGCTGAGCAACGGAAAGCTCAGCAAGGAATCCTTCTCCTCGGAAAAATGGAAGAAGGAAACCGGGGAAATTGTGATCCGGATCATCCACTACCTGATGGAGCAGCCCTATGCTAACAACATCGCCGGCATCAAGATAACGGGTGGCACCACCTATGAATGGCAGTGGTGGGGCATGAACGGAAACAACACGGTGGTTGGCGATTTTTCCTCGGCAGGACTGACCGCTTATCGAGGCTGGCTGCGGAACAAATATAAAACCGACGCGGCTTTGCAGGCCGCCTGGGGGGATCCCCGCGTTACCATGGCCACCGCCGAAGTGCCGGCCATCGAGGCGCGCAGCGAATCCGAGTACGGCAGCATCCTCCACGCGCAGAACAGCCCTGACGTTATCGATTACGAGCTGTTCATGGCGGACATGAAGACAGATGCCATCCTGTATTTCGCGGAGCTGGTCAAGGAGGCTGTGGACGACCGGATCGTGGTCGGCACCTATGCCGGGTATCTGCTCAACTGCACCACCTATGAGTTCGGAACCTCCACCGCGCAGGTGGCGCTGGAACGGATTCTGGAATCGGACGCCATCGATTATGTGAAGTGCCCGTGGCTGTACGGCGAGCGGGAAATCGGAACCTCCGGCGACTATATGGGGCCTGTGGATTCCGTAACCGCCCATGGAAAGCTCTATGTGGCGGAGGACGACGACCGGCTCAACCTGCTTCGCCTGGATTTGGCGCAGGATTCCCGGGCATCGGTGGGGTGGACGCGGACCACGAAGCAGTCGGTGGAGACGATTAAGCGCAATTTCGCCTATGCATTGTCTAAAGGGCAGACGCTGGATTTTTATAACCTGGGCGGCGGGTACTTTGACGACGAGCAATATTACGGCGTCATTTCCCAGATGATGCAGGAAATGACCCTGGCCCAGGGGCTGGAGAGACAGAGCGTTTCCGACGTGGCCGTTTTTATGGACGGACAGTCTGCGGCTTATTTTCCCTATACCGGGGCCGATACTGCCAATGAGCTGCTGTTTAAGTCGGTGCTGATGCAGCAGCGCGCGGAGCTGTACAATATCGGCGCGCCCTTCAACACCTATCTGCTGGACGATCTGGCGAAGGGCCTGGTGCCGGAGCATAAAATCAATATCTTTTTGAGCACCACGCAAATGACCAGGGAGGAACGCACGGCCATCGAGAAACAACTAAAGAAGAACGGCAACCTACTTGTCTTTATATTCCTGTCCGGCATAGCGGACGGGAAGACCACCGACGTCTCCCTGCTGTCCGAGGTGACCGGTATGGATCTGGAGGTGGTCAGTACCGAGAGAAAACAGGTAGGCACCGTTCTGGTGGAAAATTACGATCACTGGCTTACACAGGGATTGGCGGACGTCACCTACGGCGCGGCGGAATACCACACGCTTTCACCGGTTATCGCCGTGCGTGATCCCGAGGCGACGGACATTGCCTACCACAATACCGCGGGGCTTTCCGGGCGTCATGTGGGGTTGGCGGTCAAGGAAATCACCAACGCCGACGGCAGCAAGTGGACCAGCGTCTATTCGGGGGTTCCCGCCGTGCCCACCGCGCTTATCCGCAATATGCTGCGGCATGAAGGCTGTCACATCTATGACGACAACTCTTCGGACGTGGTCTATGCGGACGGCAATTATGTCGCGGTGCACTCCCTGTTCGGCGGCGAACGGACCATCCATCTTCCTAAAAACTGTACGGTATACGATGTTTTCAACCGGAAAATCATCGCCGCCGACACCAACGCCTTTACCGTCGCCCTCGACGGCCCCGAGACACGCCTGTTCCGGCTGAGCAAGCCGGATACCGTACAGGTTTACGTCACCCGCACCAAGGGAGGGCGCGTGTCGCCCGAAGGACTGACGGAAAAGGAACCGGGAGGCGAGCTGACCTTCACCTTCCAGGCGGAGGAGGGGTACCGGCTGAATTATCTTCTGATCGACGGGATAAAGACCACGGTGCAGGGCGATTCCTATACCTTCCGCAACCTCCAGGAAAGCCATACCGTGGTGGCCCGCTATACGCCGGTTTATGAAAAGCCCCCGGTGGAGGAACCTGACAAGCCCGACGAGCCGGATATATCCGGCGGCGAACCCGGCAGCCGACCAGGGGATTCGTCCGCGCCTTCCACGGATAACAAAGTGGATGGCGCACCGAACGAACCGGTACAATCGGGTTCTCCCGAGTCCGGGCCGGAGGAAAATCCGGAGAGCGGCGCGCCAGATGCAAGCGGCGGGCAGCGGCCGGTAATCCAGGACAAAACGACCTATCGGGAGGAAACGGTACTCAACTGGCCGGCCATTATCGGCCTAATTGTGGGCTGTGTCGCAGGGGCCGGCGCGGCGGTAACGGTAGCGATCCTCCTGCTCAAACGGCGGAAGAAGCAGCGGGAAAGCAAGGAGTAGAGTATTCCAGGCGCCGCAGAATACAGGCATTTGTGTTTTGCGGCGCCTTGTTCGTTAACGGGATTTTCAGCAATGTGTTTAAAAGCTGAGAAAAAGCCGCTAAAATAACGAGCTGAATTTCAAAAATGTAAAGAAAAGTAACCGTTTGATACAAAAACAGGCAACGACGGATACGCCGGCTTTCCTGTAGAATAAAGCGTGTAGGGGGCCTGTCGTCTGGCGGCAGGGCGGACGATGTACGCAACAGTGGAAAGGGGATGCCATTACGATGAAAAAGGAACGGGTAAAGGGGTTAGCCGCTCTTTTGACCGCGGGGATACTGCTGGCGCACAGCGGCTGCAGCCTGACCACCACCCGCGTGACCAGCGAAACGGAGCAATTGGTCAGCTATGTGGACGACGCGTCGGGAACCGTATCGATGCAAGCCAGCGCTTCCGGGAGCGCTGGACAGACCACGGCCCAGCAAGCTAACGACGGAAAAACCAACGCCACGACCGGCAAAGAATCGGCCAAAACCACGGCGAGCGGCATTAAGGATACGTCTTCCAACAATGCGGGCAGGGTGGACAACAAAACGGAGGAAAAACTGACCGGCAGCTTTGAACTGCAGATTTTTGTCGGCGGTTACGGCAGCGAGTGCTGGGAATACGCCATCAACGAATTTCAGAAGCTGCAGCCGGAACTGGAAATCAACGCCCATTTGGACACGAACGTCAACGCCCAGATGAAAACACGCTGGTCCAAGGACACCCCCCCCGATTTCGTGTTCTTGGAGGGCACCAATATGCCCAAGGAAACCTGGATGAAGGAAGGAAAGCTGAAGGATTTGAGCGGCTTGCATCATTCGGGCAAAGTATACGGGACCTCCACCCTGATCAAGAATCAGCTGAAAAACGGCTTGGTGACCAAGTATGCCAACACCAGCAAGATTTATGAGATGCCGGTTCTACTTTCTACCTACGGTATGTGGTACGACCAGACCTTGTTTTCACAGAAGGGATGGACGGTTCCCAAAAACTTCAGCGAATTGAAAAGCTTTTCCGTGGCGGCTAAAAAATCCGGCGTTAACCCGCTGATTTATACCGGCCAGTATTCGGGCTATCTGGTATGGGGGCTGCTCATGCCGGCGGTGGCGTCAGAGGCGCTGGCCAGTAAGGATGTTCAGTATTTTTATGATGTAGCCAACGCCTCTCGGGAATCGGTGTTTGCCGACAAACGGTTCCGCAATGTCCTGACTAAGCTGGATGAGCTGGCGGATGCGGGGTATTTCAACATGAGCGGTCTGTCCATGAATCATATCACTAGCCAGGCCGCCTGGCTGCAGCGTGGCTCCGCGCTTATCCCCAACGGACTGTGGCTGGAAAACGAAATGAAGGATTCCACCCCGAAGGACTTCAAGATGCGGTATTATCCCTCCATGCTGCAGGATGCCGGCCAGCCCACCTGCGTCGTCGCGTCCTCGGCAACGGTCGGCATCGCCTCCAAGGCCAAAAACCCCAAGGCGGCCGAGGCTTTCCTCCGCTTCCTGTATACGGACGATGTGGCCAAAAGGTTCGCCGAGCTGTGCGCGGTGCCCAGTGCCGCCCGTACCGATATGTCTGGCGCAAACCTGACCGAATCGGCCAAACAGGTCAATCAGATGATCAATTCCGCCGAGGTGACTCTGATTGCCAAAGGCTCTACCACCTGGGGCTCCGTCGACCCGGTGATAAACGATTGTGTCAACCAGATTGTGGCGGGCAAATATACGGTCGATAAGGCTATAGAAGAACTGCAGAAGGCGACCAGAAAGAAAAACGGCTGACAGACGGCCCGGGCGGTTTCAGCCCCGCCCCCGGCAAAGCCGGAAACTTCCGGAAAGGACTGTGATTCATGCTGGATAAGGGCCTGCACAACGTGCGAAGAAAACCGATAGACAAATCTAAAATTGGCTTTTTCTGCTGCTTTTGTCTGCCACCGCTTCTGCTGTACATCCTGTTTTGCGTCTATCCGATCGTCTCCTCGCTGTACACCAGCTTTTTTGAATGGTCAGGGTATGACGAGCTGTCGGCAGACTACTTTGTCGGCTTGCAAAACTACATAGCGGTGCTGACCGATTCCGAGTTCCTGGCGGCCATCAAAAACGACTTTCTTATCATTCTGGGCAAAGAGGTCATCATCGTTGTCCTGACCGTTCTTTTCGCCGTATCGCTGACGCGCTTGCGGTTCCACCGGGTCGAGGCCGGCATTTATCGGTTTGTTTTTTTCCTTCCCAATGTCCTGTCGGTCGTCATCATCGCGATCATGTGGACCTTTGTGTTAGATCCTAATTTTGGGATATTGAATCCGCTGCTGCGTGCCGTAGGTCTGGAGCGGCTGATTCCGGTCACCGGGTGGACGTTCGAGTACCCGCTTGGCGTGATCACCTTTGTGGCCAGCTGGTGCGGGATAGGACTGTTTATGCTTATTCTGATTACCGCCATCAACGGCATCAGCAAGGAACTGTATGAATCGGCCACCATCGACGGGGCGGGCGAATGGAGACAGCTTCGCTATATCACCATGCCCGCGGTGTGGCAACAGGCGAAGTTCATAGTGATTACCATACTGTATCAGTCTTTCAGTTCCAATTTTACCATGGTGCAGGCCATGCTGGGTAGTACGACCAACGAAAAATCGGTGGTTATGGGGATGTTTGTGTATCAGCACAGCTTTGACAGCCAGTGGCCCCAGGTCGGGTATTCGTATGCCGCCGCCATCATTATGCTGGTGATTACCGCAGCGGTATCCTTGCTCGCCAATAAGCTGATGTCAAGGGGGACGGATATCCATGAATAAACGTGGAAGCGGTAAGGTGCGTGAGTCGAGAGGAACCGTTGTCTCCCGCTGGATTATTCGGGCGTTCCTGATAATTTGGTGCCTGCTGGTGGCTTTCCCGGTCATCTGGGTATTGTACACGTCACTCAAATCCAACCAGGAATTTTTTTCCAACCCCTGGGCTCTTCCGACTGCGCCGCGGTGGAGCAATTTTGTCTCAGCCTGGAACGAGGCCAATTTCGGCGCCTATTTTTTCAACAGCATCTTTACGGTGGTACTGACCTTGGCCATCACGCTGCTGATTACCGGCGCGACGGCTTTCGTTATCGCCAAATACAACAATTGGACTATCCGGGCGTTGGAAAAGTTCTATATGGTGGCTATGATGGTGCCTGCCGTGTTAATGCTGGTGCCGCTGTACTATTTCGCGGATTCCATGCGGATGACCGATTCGCTGATTTGGCTGTCCATCATTTACGCCATTCAAGGTATGCCCTTTTCGGTGTTCCTGCTGGCCGGTTTTATGCGGGGCATCCATAACGCCCTGCTGGAAGCGGCCACCATCGACGGGGCGTCCCAGTTCACGCTGTTTTTCCGTATCATAATGCCACTGACGAAGCCGTCCCTGTTTGTGGTGGCGCTGCTCAATATTATGGGGACGTGGAACGAGTATATTACGGCCCTGACCTTCATCCGGGACGAAACTAAATACACCATCGCTATTGGCCTGTCGTATCTGACCAACTCCGGCACCTACGATGTGAATTATGGCCGAACCTTCGCTGGATTGGCGATTGCCCTCATCCCGATCCTCATCGTTTACGGCATTTTCCAAAAGCAGCTGCAAAGTGGACTGTCTTCCAGCGACGGTGTAAAAGGATAAAGAAAAAGCGTATTCCGGCGGGCGGCGTCCGCCAGGAATACGCTTTTTTAGAAAGTGAGTGACATGCTATGAATCGCGAATTTCTCCATGCCTTTCAGTCTCCGCCCCCAGCGTATTCTGCCGTGCCTTTCTGGTTTTTAAATGACGATTTGAAACCCGAATCTCTCCGACAGCAGCTCTGTCGGATGAAGGAAGCGGGTGTCTATGCCTGTATAGTCCATGCCCGTAAGGGGATGGAGATACCCTATCTGTCCGAGGACTGGTTCGCTCGAGTCGGGTGCATCCTGGAAGAGGCGGAGCGCTTATCCATGGAGATATGGATTTACGACGAGGACAACTGGCCGAGCGGCTATGCGGGGGGCGGGGTGATCGAACGGCGGGCGGAGTTTGCGGCCTCTTGCCTGTCTATGGAGAAGATTTTCCCGGTGCTGGGGCGGGCTGTACAGGTGCCCGACGTTCCGGAGAAAGCGCTGGTGGGGGTTATCGCCGTATGGCATAACGAAAAGTTCTGCGATATCACCGAACTAATCCGGCAGGGACAGGGATGGACGCCGCCCTCGCTGCAATGGGAGGTGTTTGTGCTGCGCCGCGAAGTCTGCGGCCATTGTCCCGCCTATAGCCATAAGCCGTATGTGGATCTGCTCAATCCCGAGGCGGTGAAGACATTCATTGCGCTCACCCATGCGGAATACAAGCGCCGCTTCCCGCAGTACTGGGGCACCGTTATCAAGGGCTTTTTTACGGATGAACCGGGTTTTTACCAGAATTACCTGTACCAGACCCGCAATCTGAACACCATTCCCTGGTCGGAAGGATTGCCGCAATTCTTCAAGGCGCGGCGCGGCTACGATCTGCTGCCGGTTATCGGGGCGCTTTGGGACGACATGGGCGATTTGTCCCGAAAGGTCCGGCACGACTTCTACCGGACGTTTACCGAACTGTATAATCAGAGCTTTTTCCGTCAGATTTACGAATTTTGCGATAAGGACGGCCTGCAAAGCATCGGCCATCTGCATATGGAGGAACACCTGAGCGATACGGTGCAGATGGAGGGGCATTTTTTTGAGGATATGCGGTACCTCCATGTGCCGGGAATCGACCGTATTGATCGGGAGCGCCGCCGGATTACCGAGAAGCTGGGCAGTTCGGCCATGCACCTGTACGGGCGGGAGCGCTGTTTCTCAGAAACCTACGGCTGTTTCGGATGGGGGCTGACCCTGGCGGAAATGAAGGCGGAAGCGGATTGGCAGTTTGTCCAGGGCATCAACATGCTGGTGCCGCACGCCTTTTTCAGCTCCATCGAGGGGATACGTAAATTTGAAAGCCCGCCCTCGCTGTTTTACCAGAATCCCTATTGGCCACATTTCCGGCAATTTGCGAGCTATATCCAGCGCCTGTCCTGGATTCTGACCCAGGGGACCTATTGCGCGGAACTGCTGGTTTACTATCCGATTACCTCCTGCTGGGAGCTTTTCCGTCCGTTATCGCATGCCGGAGTGGATCGGCTGGATGAGGCTCTCATCGGGCTGTGCGAAACGCTGCTGCAAAATCAGCTGGATTTTGATTTTGTAGATGACGCCGCTTTGGAAGAACGCGCTGTCGTCGAGGCGGGCGCGCTGAGGATTGGCAAAACCGCCTATCGCTGTGTGGTTCTGCCGCCCATCGCCAACATACCGCTGCGGACAGTGGAGACGCTGGCGGCTTTTGCGGAAGGCGGCGGCACGGTGATTACTACCGGCGAATGGACTGCAAAGGCGGCGGTTCCGGAGGATGACCGGAAGGCGGCGGCTTTGTGGGCGCGGCTGTCGGCCTGCGGCGGACTCGTCACTGCGACGTGCGGGGAGATTCCTGCCCGCTGCCGGGAGCTGGGTCTGCAAACGCTGGCCCTGCAGGCTCCTGCTCCGCACATCAAGTATATGCGGAGAAAAACCGAGGATGGAACGCTGTATTTTCTCGTCAATGAGGCCGCCACGTCGGTCTGCCATACGGTCACGGTGCCGGAATCCGGCTGCGCCTGGCGATTGGACCCGGAAACGGGAACCTGCCAGCCTTTCCAGACGGTTCGTGCAGGGGACGGGCTCTCCTTTCCACTTGTTCTGCCGCCTCAGGGATCTTTGCTGGTATTGTTTGAGGAAGACGGCGCACGGGAGCTCTTTGGCTGGCGCATTGCTCTGCCGGATGGGACGGAACGGGAGGCGGTTCTGGGAGACTGGAGAGATTTCGGTTTGGCGGAACATGCCGGCAGCCTGCTCTATATGGCCGACTTTGAGCTTTCAGAAATAACGGAGGTTCATGTAGATCTGGGAAAAGTCTGCGATATTGCTGAGCTTTCTGTAAACGGACACAGCCTTCCCGTCCGCTGCTGGCCGCCGTTTACTTTCAATGTTACGCCGTATGTACATATAGGGAAAAACGCCTTGCAGGTGCGGGTGACCAATACGCTGGCGAATGCGCTCATGGAACAGAAAGTTCCGTCGGGGCTATATGGACCGGTTAAGCTGTATAACCGGTAATTGTATGGCCGTCGGATTGTCCTGAACGTCAGGAACCATGCCCGGAAACCGTGTGACCACGCGCCAGCGTCCATAACCTCCGCCGTACAATATAGCGTGTCCCTCGGGTAAGTGTTGATTTATTCACGCCTAGCGGCTCGGCGGCGGTTAGGCGGGAAAATTTCCCTGCATCAATTCCCCGCTGGATCTCATCATCGTTTTACCTAAGCCGGCTTATAATGACCGTTATCTTCCTTGCAAGGCGCAAAGAAGTGAAGCGCCGGTATAGATGGCCTTATATTCCGTGCGTTCGGCGAGGAACGGAGCGCGGCATATACTTACCCTTCGGTTCTGTGCAGCCGACGAGGAAATAAGGCGCGGTATAGTGAGCGGTGTTTCTGTGCGGCAACTCGAGGAAATAGACCACACTGTAAGCGGCGTTGTGTTCCGTGCATGGAGCAAGGAAGATAACCTGCTGTATAGTGGCCGGTGCGTTTCGTGCGGCTCGCAATGGAAGGAGGCGGACAGGATACACGTCGTACCGATTGGTACACCCCCGGGTCGAAAAAAGCGAAAACTCTCCAGGAGCCGCATACCGGGGAGAAGCACGACAGAACCGATCTTCGCGCGCGCGAAGGGATTTCCAGCCCCCCGGGATACATCATCTCGCAGGCGAGGCTCCCGGATACCACGATCCCCCACAAAAACATAAAAAATCTTAGAAATGAAAGTTTCGGCTAATATATGGCTACAAAATGCTACAAATAGAGAGCGGGAAACCGTCCCTTGTGTGGGATTGGCTGCCCGCTCGTTTACTATGGATCAGGTTTTCGGCTCTGTCTGGCGGCGTTTGTCGGCGCACTCCGGGCAGTATATGGCGCTGCCGTAGAGGTCGAAATCCCCCGAAGCGGCCAGCTCCACAAGGTCCACGGTGTGTTCCTTGCCGCAGACGGGGCAGGTGGTGAAAACGCAGTCGTCCTCAATGCCGATGGTTACCTCTTCGCCGTTGGAGGCTTTGCCCTTGACATAGTAGTTGCTGATTGTCATAATGTGTACCCTTTCTTTCTCGGCTCGTTGGCCGTTATGTTTCTGACTCTAAAATGAGCCGTGAAAACTCTTTAAATTTGCTCTATAGCTTCTTGATTTCTGACAGGGAGATGGCTAGGGTATGAAAGTATATTCCCGGAGTGGTGAAGCGGGCTTCCCGCGCCTCTGCAACGCCGTGCTCACGCTTCCAGCGGTTCCAACAGGCTTCGGAATTCCTTGTTGATTCGTTTATGCTCCGTGAAAAAATCTCGAAGCGTGGTTATACCGTGGTCGCCGTATTTACACCACGGTTTCTCCATTTCGTTCACGTGTTACGGGCCTTCCCACGAGGTATTGCAAATCGTCCGCTATTACGGCTATATTTTCGGTTAGCTGAATCATAAAAATTGTCCTTTCTCTTTGTTCATTCGGGGTTCAATCAGCGCTGTATCGCCGGTCGAATTCCTCCGGGGTGATGTGAAGCAGGGCGCAGAAATGAGCCTTTTCTCGTTCCTGCTGTTCGCTGATCCGCCTCATGAGGGCTTCGGTTTTTTCAGCAGCCTTTTCCACAGAGGACACGCCTGTACTGTTCCAGGCTCCCCAGCTGGTTCCCCTCCAGGCATATCCGGCCCGTATCTCGTCAACAAAGGGTTTGAGCAGCTTCACGCATGGCCCGCTCCGCAGCCTCCGAAGAGCCGCGCTCTCCCTCTGCCGTACCCGCTCGGGTGTAATGCCGATATCCTTGGCCACGGCTTGCAGAGTTTCCCGGTTCCAGTACCGCCGCCGGATGGTTTCGCGCTGAGGTTCATCCAGGGTGTCCAGTGCTTTTCCTATAGCCTCGTGCAGCTCCCTCGTGTACTCCCACTCGAGTGCCGCTTCCATATCCTGTGCGGCGCTCTGGCTAGGCTGCAAATCCCCAAGCGTGGTGTCTCCTTCATCTCCAACCGGCTTGTCAAGACTGGCGCAGTTGTTAAGCGGGTCGCGGCGGGCGGTACGAATGCCGCAGACTTCCCGGAAATGGCTCAAAAGCGGGTATTTCATGTAGGTAAGCAGGCGTGTCCCGGCCTCTGGGTCAAACGCTCGTACAGCGTCTTGCAGCGCCATGAACCCGCATTGTGTGAGGTCATCCAGTTCTACCCCGGCATGTGCGCAGGTTCCGGCATGGAGTGTGAAATACCTGTGGGCTTGCTGCCGGATGAATTTGTTCACCTGTTCCCATAGCTCCGTGTAATCCTCCCAGCCTGCCTGTATCTCTATGGCCCATTCTTCATTGGTCATTGACCGCCGCCCCTCTCCGGTGTAAGATGATGGTGTGAGGGCTGCTCCGAAAGGGGCGGCTTTTTTACTTGGAATAACTTGGATACTTGAGGAAACTTGAGGTTTTCGCTTAGTAAAACTTAGTAAGTTGCCATAGATGAGGATTGGCTAAGGTTCGAAGAGAACTTGACAAAACTTGATAAATTCATAAAACTTGCGGAAACTTGATTTTTTCACGCGCGCGGGGATGTTGTGATTTGTCAACCGGGGGAGCGGGCCTGATATTCCGCCTTGTCTATGTAGAGTATCCGCGTCCGCCCCAGCACCGGCGGGCTGTTCTGAATCCGCGCCAGCTCTTCCATGGTGTAGTTGCCGTAGACTGCCACGATTGCGCAGGGGATGAAGCCTTTCCGGTTCAGGCTTACAATGAGAGAGGCTGCCGCTACTTTCTCGTCGGGGGCGTGGTAGGCTTTGAATACACGGTGATAATACCGGCCCGCCTCGTCCTTATAGTCGGCTAAGAGATTGATGGGCTTATTCATGGGCGGCTCCCTTCGTAATCACGACAAGGCATGTGCTGCCTGGATAATACCAACTTGCCTCGGTGCCGTACACCTCTGCGTGGAGACCGCGCTCTGCCGCCCAAGTGATAACTTCTTCCCGTATATCCTCCGGGCGGTCATAAGGCTGTGAAGTGAACCATACCTCGCCGGTTACGCTGTTCTTAAACAGGCGCGGGTGGTCGGTGTATGGTGGCAAGCTGTCAACAAAGCTATGTGCGGTATTCCGCCCTGTAAGTAAAAGCCGGGTTAAATCATTCGGCCTGTCATAGCTGCAGCGGTCTGCCCCGTGTTCAAAAATCCAGTTGTCCAATAACCGTACATCTGTGTTATTGCGTTCTGCTATGGTTTCGCGGTAGTTATCCAGTTTGTACCATCGCATGCTTTCATCCTCCTGTTCAAGTCCACACACACCCGTGGGGAGAAATTTTGAGTTTTTAGAGGGAAGTTCTCTTTTGGTTTCAAAAGTGCAAAAGTGCATTTTCTGAGGGTCGTTTCTACACTTTATATACACACATGTACATTACAAAGGGCCTATATTGCGTAAAGAGAAAGTCTTGAAAATGCACCAAGAAAATGCACTTTTGCACCGGTTTTGCACTTGCTTGTAAAGAGAACGCCTTTACGCCGTGGATTTGTTTCATCCGGTATAGTCGTAATTGTTGGGAAGTACAGCGTTGAGGCTTGGGTATCTGTCTTTGAAGTTGTATACCTCAACATTGTGCCGTTCAAGCTCGGATTTAAACATTTTTAGCCCTAAAGGTTTTATCCCTATAGGATCACACCAGTGGCGATAGTCGGCAAGCATTCGTTTAACCGGCATGCGATTCCCGGGCGTCCCTGGTGTTAATGTTACCCGCTCGGCAAGGTACTGGCCTACTGCGTCATTTTCCCACCGGTATTCCCCCACCATGCGCTGCATTTCCTCGGTGTCTTTCAGGCCCTCGGCGCAGTATCGGCGATAACCGTCCAGAAGCCAGTTGAGAATGCCGCTCATGGATTCCGGTTCCCGCAGCTTGCTTTTGAGTGTCCTGTCCTGCTCGTGTTCCTCAAAGTGCCGGGTAAACGGGAGCAGCTTCACCCGCCCGCTCGCAAAGAGGCTGTCGTCTGCCACATTCGGCTTGCTGTTGGCGGTGATGAATAGCTTGAACACCGGCTTGAACTGGAGAATATCCCCGTATAGTGGCCGGGAAGTGATGTCGTCATTGCCGGTGATTTGTTTCATCAAGGCCTCGTTCAGATATACGCCCTTTTCTGGTTCATTTGTCAGGACAAAACGGACGCTTGCCAGGCGGGCGAGGTCGGGTGTGGCCTTGCTGCCGTCCTTGACGGTATTCCCGCGCGATATGGTGGCAAAATCCATTTGTATGCCGTAACTGCCGAAGAGCTGTAGCACGGTATCAAACAGCGTTCCCTTGCCGTTGCGGGTCTTTTCTCCAATGGCCGTAAAATAACATTCCTCGTTTGCCTCGCCTTTTAAGGCGTATCCCAGAGACTTTTGCAGCATGGCGGCTCTGTCGGTGTTGCTCTCGGTGATTTCTTCGATGAACTGAACGAAGCGCGGGGAGCGGGCGGCGGGGTCATAGTTAACCGTAGCCTGCTTACTTATCATGTCGCTGGGGTCGTGGGGTCGCAGTTTGCCGGTGCGCAGGTCAAGTGTGCCGTTCTGGCAGTTGAACAGGTATGGATCATGGTCGAAATCGGACGCGTTCCCCCGCAGCTCGGACATCGCGTCCTGTATGAGCGTTTTTCGCGCCTGTAAAGAGCGGTAACGGTTGTAGTGCTTGCGATGGCTCGACCATTTGTCCTCCGGCTTTTCTTTGGCGTCCGGCTCGGGCGGCGGTGGCGCCGGAATGATACTCCACACGTAATCGGCCAGCTCTTTAGCCAGGTTGTGCGCCCTTAGCCCGCCCTTGTCCTGTATCCATCGTCCGCTGTCGTATATGAACCAGTCACGGTATTCCGGTAAATAGAGCAGGAGACCACGAAAGGTATCAGCAAACAGGCGGGCGGTTCCCATGTCGTCCAGTGTGTACCGCCGCATGACGGAAGGCGGCTCAATGGGGTTGATGAAAGCAAAGCCAGGAAGTTGGGAAGCCTCGGAAAAATCCCGCCGCGCCCGCTCCTCACGCCATGTTGCAGGGTCATATACTTCCGTGCATTCATCCGCCGCCTTCTGTACGGTTATGGATCCATAGGTCGATCCGCTTTGCGGTCTGTCCCACTTGTCCCGCATGAGGCCGGATTGACGGAAAAGCGCATCCATTCTCGCCGTGTCCCGTCTCGTCCAAAAGGCCAGAATGTTGCACAGGGCTAAGTCCGCTTCGCTGCCGGATTTATACCCGGATACGTCTCCGGCCCATAAAGGGTCAAATTTCCTCCCGTGCTTCGAATTGTGGATTTTCTCCACAAGCTCAAAGTCCAGTAGACAATCCACCCCGCCGGCAGACGAAGGCGGCGCGGTTGTCGCCGGGCGTTTCTGCTCTTTGGCAGTCAGCTCCGTGTACAAGGCGTTGATGGATTCCTGCGCGGGCGTTAGTCCCCGGCATTCTCCGAACACGTTCCCTGTCACGGTGAAATACCGGCCCTTGTCGTACATTTCTGCCTGGGGCAGTTTGACCGCTTTTCCCGGCAGATTCCCCTTGCAGAGAATATGCAGTCCCGTCCCGCTCGGGCTTATCTCGGTATAGCTGCCGAAACGCTCCACCCAGGACGCCGCCCAGGGGTTCAGTTCGCCCGTGTTCGGGTCAATACAATGGTCGAAATCCACGCCGACGATCCCCGCATTGTTGAACATGTACCCGACGCCAGCTATAGCGCCCGACACGGTGATTTTCTGGTTGGCGTCCTTCGGGTCTGGCCGTTTGCAGCGCCCGGTTTTGCCTATCTGCGCCGCCGCGTCCTGGAATGTCCCCCAGGTCGTCGGGGCGTTCGGACGTGCCCCCCAGAGGGAGGAGGGGTTGATCGGCACCTTGTCCGGCTTCCCCTTCTCCGGGTTATCCAGGAGCATGAAGCAAACCCAATTTTTTGAGGCCCGCAGCTCCGCCGGTATGTTGTCAGTCTGCAATGTCAAAATATCACCGCCCGTCCTCCGCGAATGATGATGTATACCGCTTGGTCGCCTTAATGGCGCGGCCTATCTCTCGGCGGCGGCTCTCCATGCTTCGGATGAACCGGGCCGCCTCGTGATGGTTTGCCGCTATGAAGTATCCCGCGGGCGGCTCTGTGCTGGAACAGATGATGTGCCCTTTCTCCCGCAGCCGGTGGATCTCCTGCTGTATGGAGCGGACGCTTGGGAAGCCCGCTCGTTTGCATAGCTCTTTGGCCGGTATGGCGTTCTGTGCGCCTGTGGGTATGTAGTCCGGCAGATTCACGGTCAAGCCCCCTTTACAGGCCGGATTTGGCCGTACAGCACCGGCTCGGGAGCGGGCGCGGTTTCCAGGTAGTGCAGCAGAGTATCCAGGTTCACAAGGCGCTTGTTCCCGGCCTTGACATGGGGAATGGTGCCGTCAAGGACGAGTTGCCGGATGCGGTAGGGGGTGACGGCGGTGCCAGGGTCAATCTTCCGCAGTTCCGCCGCTGCTTCTTGAATCGTTCTCATGCGTGGGGGCATGGTTTAATCCTCCTCTGCGATAATTTCTATTGGATCTGCGCCGATTGCTGAAGCGAAGCGTCCGAATGTTCGCGGTTTAACGCTCCGCCCGGAAACGACATTTTTTACAGTTGGTTCCGGCATTCCGGATTTCTTTACCACATCTGCTGCGTTCATACAAGCCCGCGCCATTGCCAGTTCCAGTTTTTTCTTGTCCGCTTTCATATCTCCACTCCTTTTTTAAGGTCGTTTTAAACCTGAATTTTATTATATCAGGTTGAAAAAAACCTGTAAAGAGCTAAAAAAGATTTTTTTCAACCTGTACTTTTTGCAAAAAAAGTGGTATGATTCTTGTGAGGTGATAATATGGGCACGGGCGAACGAATTCGAAATGCACGAAAAGCGAAAGGATTAACTCAACGGCAACTTGGAAAAACTTGTGGAATTGACGAGGCGAATATTCGAAAATATGAAGCGAATCGCCAGAACCCAAAGCTTGAAACTCTCCTAAAAATTGCTTCTGCATTAGAGGTTCCGTGGATTACTTTAGCAGGAGAAAAATGTATAGAGTATACTTCCGGAAAAAAATCGGCTATGCGAATACAGCGAGCGGTGGATACTGAGAACGCAATATTAACCTTATTGCGGAATTTATATAAAAGCGTTGAAGGCAAAGAGGTTTCGGGCCTCTACGGATCGTCCTTTTACTATTTGGTAGGCGAAGGCGATAATCAATTTATTTTGTATGAAGGCGACATAGACACCATTAAAAATCTTGCCTTGAGTTCTCTGCCTGTGTTGGTTGATCGTTTAAAAGATCCCAGGCCGGAGCAAGCAATAATCGAAGAATTTGAAGAGGATCTAAATAGCGATATAGCTAGAGACGAAACGCGAGCGGCTATAGAGGAACGCATAAATCAATCCCCCGATGAAGCAGGTTGTTGGCTGGATTTATTAAAATCTTTAGATGCCCAGGATAAAAAAGAAGGTGCTATAAATGCCGACAATCCAGAAGCGCGGTGACACGTACCGGATAAGGGTGTCCGCCGGGTATGATTCCAGCGGCAAGCAGATTATGAAAAGCACCACATGGAAGCCCGCTCCCGGAATGACCCCGAAGCAGATACAGAAGGAGCTTGACCGGCAAGCGGTGTTGTTCGAGGAAAAGGTCAAGAGCGGGCGCTGTATGGATGGAAACATCCGCTTTCAGGACTTTGCCGAACGCTGGTTTGAGGACTACGGCAAGGAGCACTTACGGGAACGCACATACCTTCGCTATGTGGAACTGTCCGAACGTACCTACCAAGCGATCGGCCATATTCGGCTGGATAAGCTGCAACCTCACCATTTGCTGGATTTCTATAAGCAGCTCGGAGAGCCAGGGGTGAACCAGCGCATCGGCGGCGGGCTTTCGCCCAAAACCATCAAGCATTACCACACCTTCATATCTTCGGTGATGGAGCGGGCGGTCAAATGGGGGATAGTGTCTGAAAACCCATGCAGGCGCGTAGATGCGCCGAAAGCAGACCGGAAACAGGTCGCCTATATGGACGATGAGCAGGCGCGCGCGTTCCTTGTGGCCTTGGCGGATGAGCCTTTAGACTATCAGGCGATTTTTACAACCCTTCTGCTTACCGGCATGCGGCGCGGGGAGTTGCTAGGCCTGGAATGGCCGGATGTGGATTTTGACAAAGGGGTTATCCATATCCGGCGCACGTCTCAATATGGCGGCAAAGAAAAGGGCGTTTTCACGGATACCACAAAGACGGAGCAGTCCATGCGCTCTATTTCCGTCCCGGCGGAATTGCTGGATTTACTTCGGCAATATAGGGCATGGCAGAACGAAAGGCGCTTGCTTTTGGGGGATGCATGGGATGATGAATGGACAAAGCACCCACGGCTGTTTACCAGCTCCATAGGTGCACCAATGCACCCGGATTTGCCGTATAACATGCTGCATAAGATGCTCAAGCGGCACGGCATGCCCCCGGTAAGCCTCCATAGCCTCCGACATACAAACGCAACGGTTATGATTGGCAAGGGCGCAGACGTGCGCACGGTGTCCGGGCGGCTCGGTCACAGCCAGACAAGCACCACTTTGAACATATACGCCGAATTCCTCCAGAGTTCCGACAGGGCTGCTTCTGAAGGGGTAGCGGATGCCCTGATACGGCGGAAAACAGAGGCATGATTTTGGTCGTTATTTGGTCATTATTTCTGCAAACAAAGACCAAAAAGCACGGCTGTCCATTACGGGGAGACATGAAAAAACCGCATAAAACCTAGTGCTTTACACGGTTGTTAAAGGTTGCGAAAGGTGGTTTTTCGCTTTCAAGTCCCGTCGACCGCACCAGACCCGTGGCCGGCAATTCGTAATGAGTTGCCGGCCATTTTTATTATGCTTAAGCATGTAGAACCCTGAGCAGAGCGCAGGGTTCTACAAAAAACCGCCCGCTAGGCGGGTGGGATTAGAA